>Ga0181576_10000039_pt1 | contig 77180 bp, 55 predicted proteins | sample 101ome_22_FD_132464 | JGI IMG/M metagenome (GOLD analysis project Ga0181576, IMG submission 132464) | Coastal salt marsh microbial communities from the Groves Creek Marsh, Skidaway Island, Georgia - 101412BT metaG (megahit assembly) | ecosystem: Environmental > Aquatic > Marine > Intertidal... | reverse complement strand
GAGACGGGCGAGGACGAGAGAAGAGACGCATGTCGTCGACGTCGACGTCTCGCGCGCGGCGCACGCACTACGACGTGCTCGGCGTGTCGAGAGACGATGCGAACGATGCGGAAAAGTTGAAAAAGTGCGAATGCGAATGCGACGACGCGACGACGCGACGGCGCGCGAAGCGCGACGCGGTGACTGGCGGTGACTGACGACTGTGTCTCTGTGTGTGTCTCGCGCGCGTAGGGCGTATAAAAAAGCGGCGTTGCGATGGCACCCGGATCGCGCGAAGGGGGACGCGGAGAAGTTTAAAGAAGTCGGCGAGGCGTACGACGTGTTGAGCGATCCGAATAAACGGGCGACGTACGATCGGTACGGGGACGAGGGGTTGAAGGCGGGATTCGTGCCTCCGGAGGCGCGAGGTGGAGGCGGTGGGACGGGCGGGACGGGCGGGTTCGGCGCGGGACAACGCGGCGCGGGCGGCGGCGCGGGCGGGTTCGCGAGCGGCGGGTTCGCGAGGGGCGGCGGGGCGGGCGGTGGGTATCACGAATTCACGGGCGCAGACGCCGAGGAGTTGTTCTCTCGGTTGTTCGGGGACGGCGGACGAGGCGGTGGGACGGGTGGGTTTTCCATGGGTGCGGATATGTTTTCCGGCGGCGGCGGCGGCGGGACGCCGTTCGGCGGGACGCCGTTCGGCGGCGGGTCACCGTTCGGCGGCGGCGAAAAGCGACGGCGACCGTCCAACGTCGTCGAGCTCGAGGTGTCGCTCGAGGAATTATACAGAGGCGCGACGAAAGAGTTCACGGTGCGTCGAAACGTTCGCGCGGGCGGTCCCGGGCAAATGGTGGAGAGGGACGAGCGCGTGTCCGTGGACGTCAAGCGCGGATGGCGAGACGGGACGCGAATCACGTACGACAAGCGCGGTCACCAAGACCCGTCGTCCTCCGCGGGCGACGCAGATTTAGTCGTCGTCATCAAGGAGCGTCATCACGAGTTTTTGAAGCGCGAAAAGGATGATCTCGTCTACGAGGTGCCCTCCATCGCGCTGCGCAGCGCCCTCGTGGGTTGGAAGGTGGAGCTCAAGAACGTCGACGGCGAGACGGTTCGAGTCGCGTTCGACAATCCGACGCCTCCCGGGATGACGAAACGTTTGCGCGGTAAGGGCATGCCGAACCAAAAGACGGGGGCGCGCGGGGACCTGATCGTTCGCGTCAAGGATGTGACATTTCCGGCGCGGTTGACGGTGAAACAAAAGCAATTGTTACGAGAAGCCTTCGCGTCGACGAGCGGCGCCGCCTAGTCGTTCGTTTTGCATCACACACATTCTTTTCGTATTACATCACACAACGAATTCCATCTCTAATCTTTTCTAATTTGTACGTCGGATTCGCGCTTCTCGGTACGTCTTGTCCCGCGCGTTCCACCGCCTCTTCGCACATCATGTCGACGGCGTCCGATAATCCACGAACCATCGCGTCGATTTCTGACTTGAGCACGCGACATCTCTTGACGTCAATCTTCACCGGCGCGTCGTCCTCGTCGGCGTTCTCTGCACCACCGGTGGCGGGTTTTTTCGCACTCTTCGGAGTCGCCGGCGCTCGTTCCTTGGTCGCGCCGCCGCCCTCCTTGTCTTTAGTATCCGCGCGAACGCGCGCGATTTCTTCTTCGAAATCCTTTAACAATTGCTTCGTCCTCGGGTTGAGCGTGGGATCGGATTCGTTCGCGATGGTTCGCATGCGACACGACGCGTCGTGACCGTCGGCGTTGTACGGAGACACATCCTTCTTTCCGCACGTGCCGCACACGTGATAGCCGCTGCACTCGCCCTTTTTTTGCGAACAAAATCCCCTCGCGCTTCCGCCGAGTAACCCTTTTTCAAACTCTCGAATGCCGACCATGGACTTCATAAAGTAGAGGAAGCACGCTTGTTGTTTGTCCTTCTCCTTGTCCGCGGCGTCGCCGCACACGCCGTACAATTTACAGCTCTCCTTGTGTTTGCCTCGACCCTCCTCGCCGCAGTGCCCGCAAATGTGTCGAGAGTGACATCGATCGCCCTTGGCGCACAGCGCCCATCCACCGCTCGATCCAATCTTAAACTTGTACGAATTATCCGTCTCCGTCTTGAAATAGTCACCGAGCGAGTGGAGATAATACTTTCGACACAGATCGAGCGATCCGGGCTTGGCGAAGAGCGCGTACAGGCGGCACGTCTGCAGGTGCGCGTCGGTGCCGCTCTTGCCGCAGCATCCGCACACGTGCTCGAGCATGCAGTCAGAGCCGCGAGGACAGAGGTTCCACGCGTGGTTCTCGTGGTCCCATCCGCTTCGCAGCGCGCATCCGGTCTCGTCGATCGAGTTGACGTAATAATCGATGCACACGTCTTTTTCCACGCGTCTGTGGACGTTGGCGAAGAGTTGCGGGCACGTTCCGAAGACGTGTCGCGGGGACTCGCACAGTTGACACACGTGTCGACTCACGCATCCCTTGCACCCGAACTTATCGCCTCGTAGGTTGTACGCGGCGCAAATCTCACCCTTGGACGACGATCGCTCGAGATTCTCTTCTAAGAGAGGCGCGCTCTTCACCTCCTCCAGACCCAAGACGTCGCTGTCGAGCGAATCCGCCGCTACACGAAGCATGCGCGATCGGTTCAAGAGATCGGTGAGTTCGGCCGGCGTCGCGTCTAAGCCCAACGCATCCGAAGAAGACTCGCGCGCGAGCTCGGACATGTCCACCTCACCGTCGCCGCCTTGTAAACCGGAGACGTCTTCGAGCGGCGCGACGTCGACGCCGGCTTCCAACGCGCCGACCAATGCGCCGCTCGCAGGCGCGTCGCTCGACGTGAAAAACGGACTGAGCTCTCTGTCTTCACCGGTCAACGCATCGCTGTTGGCGAATTTGTGTCGCGACACGCCGGTCACCGTCGCCATCGGAACACCGAACCCAGGAGGTAAGCCCCCGGTGGCGTTCGCCGCAGCCGCTGAACCGCTTCCGAGCAACGCCGCCGAAAAGTCACTCATCATGCTCTCTAAGTAATCATCGCCTCCGCCCAAGCGCGATTCGCTCACCGCTGGGGACGCGAACGACGACGACGGCGAATAAAACGTCGTCGCGTCCGCGCCGAACGTTCCCAAAGGCAAAGACGCGCCAGGCGACGGCGTCGCCCCGCCGCCGCCCGGCGTCGTTCCTCGACTCGCCGCCGCCCCCCCCCGCATCGTTCGAGGCGTCAACATCGGTGCCTTTGCCCGCATCGGCGCCGTTTGCGCCCCTCCGACCGTCGCCGCACCGCCGATCGGCTGCGGACTCGCGCCCGCATCGCCCTGTCGCAACACGCGCGGACTCGCGCCCTTCATGATTCCGCTCAACATCCCGAGCACCTCCTCGTTCTTCACCCCCTCCATCCTCGGTGGCGGTCGTCCTCCGACGATTCGCGTCGATGTTGCAGCGCCATCCTTCACCGCACCGCCGCCACCGACGCTCGCCGAGACGTCCTCGCTCGGCGCGCCCTCGCCGTCGTCCAACGCGCACGCGCGTCTTCCACCCACCTCTCGCGTGATCCTGATCGCTCCCGCGCGCAACAGCTCCCGCTCCACCTCTTCATCCACGCACACGAACTCATCCGCCGTGAGCGGCAATCCACTCGCCGGCGCGGACACCAACACGCGTTCGGGGGACTTCAGTCCGATGAGAATGACACCGAGTCTTCCACCTCCCGCGACGCGCGTATCGACGACATACCGCTGCTTCTTCCCGTCCGCACCGAGGGCGAGTTTATACACGCGCTTCGCGTCGCCCGTGGGCGTCGACATGGCGCGCGCGCGGGCGTCTGGGGCGTCAACGTCAGATTGGTCGGCTGCAACACTCGTCGGTTCTCCTCGGGATTGGTGTGTTTGATGTTTTCACGACTACTTTTTACTTTTTCGATTTCGCTCTGGGTTTGGATTTGGGTTTGGGTTTGGCGCGTGCGGTATTCTGTTGTTTACGTTTTTTCGCCCCGCCCGCGGCGTCGGTCGAGCGTTTACGCTTGGTGGCGCCGATGGAGGCGCGCGGCGCGTCTTCGTCTTCGTCTTCGTCTTCGTCGTCTCGGTCGAAGAGCGACCCGACGCCGAGATTTTGGACGCCTCCGCACGCGTTCGGGTCCTCTCGAAGCTGAATGAACTCGCGATGGACGCTCTCGATCTTGGCGACGTCGCCGTTGACGGCGACGACGACGATGGAACCGGCGGCGGGGACGACGCGCGCGTTGTACATGACGCCCTTCATGTCAACCTTGAGCGCGCGAGACGACTCGGCGAGCCAACGACCGACGGCGCCCGTGTCGCCGTCGAGATCGATCGCCTCGCCCGAACCTTCGATTTCAAACAGAACCTTTGATTTACCGCCGAGATTGGCGGTGGCGACGAGATCGACGCGGGTGGACGACGACGTCGACGAACCGTCTCTCGGCGGCGGCGCGAGCGCGAGCGCGGGTTTCACCGTCGTCGGTTTCGTCGTCGGCGCGGTGATCTCATCCTTCGCGCGCGCGTCGCTCTGTGTCTCTGTGTTCGTCTTCGTCGCCGTCTCGATCGTCCGTTCCGCCTCGTTCGCGTCCTCGCTCGAACTCGAGCTCGCTATGGCGGCCGCGCGTCCCACTGCGGGCGAGGAAAACTTTTTCAGCCACGCCGGTTCGCTGTCGCTTCCGTCCCCGCCCTCGTCCCGCAGCGCGGGCATCTCGATTATTTTCGTGCGCTTGGGCGTCCCCGTCGACGCGCTCGCCTGTCGCGCGAATCGTCGTCGTCGTCGTCGTCAGTGGCGCTCATTTTTTTCAAATCTCGTCGAGTCAGCTCGCGCGCGCTCATCACCCGCATCGTGTCACCGCGTCGAGTCGTCGCGCGTCGTCGCGCGAGACGCACCTTGGCCGGACTCCGCACGCGTTCGAGGAGACTCGGGAGCGGTTTAAACTCGTCGTCATCGCTCGAGTCGTCGTTGATGACGATCATTTTTCCGCTCGAGCGCGCCAGACTGACGACGACGCCCACCGCGAGGGTGTCTTCATTGTCGCGCGCGCGTCATGGAACTCGACGCCCCGGGTGAAACCATCATCTCCGCCGTCTCTGGACTCGGTTTCGCGGTGGAGATCGTGGAACCGGCGCAGGAGAGCGGGCGCGCGCGCAGAGGCGATGCGCTCGTCGTGCACGGCATGAATGCGCACGCGCGCTCGCCCAACGTTCGCGCGATGGCGGTGGCACTCGCCAAGCGAGGGTATCGCGCGATCGCGTTTGATCTTCCGGGACACGGCGCGTGCGAGGGCGCCGAGGACGTGCGAGGGATTTACACGGGGAAGGAGGCGACGGCGACGCGGGCCAGACGCGCGCTCGAGGCGGCGGGCGCGACGCGAGTGGCGATGATGATCGGGTCGAGCATGGGCGGTGCGTTGGCGATATACATCGCGAATTCGATGCGAGAGATGGGTGACGTCGTCGTCGAGCGCGTGGTATTGATCAATCCGTTGTTGAAAATGAAGATGTATTTACCGGGCGCGGCGTTGGCGGCGCTTCGAGTGGTGTCGCTCGCAGCGCCGGCGTTGCCGGTGTCGTCGCGACCGACGGACGCGGTGGAGGATCCGGAGTTGGACTTTGATCACGAGGCGCAGAAACAGGTGGACGCGGACGAGTTGACGTTCAAGGGAGGCGTGCGTCTGCGAACGGCGTTGGAGTTGTACGACGTGACGAGGCACAACGCCGGAGCGAGAGCGGAGGATTGCGGCATGGTTCGTTTATCTTTTCAAACGCCCGTGTTGCTCGTCACGGGCGGGAGGGACGTCGTCGTGCCGCCGGAGACAGCGATCGAACGCGCGAGACTGGCGATCAGCGCTGGTGGGAAGGCTGAACACGTGGAATTTAAGCGGTGCGGCCACTCGCTCACGCTGACCAGCGTTCGAGAAGACGTCTTCGATCTCATCGCCGATTGGCGATGGAAGTGATATTTCACCTTGTAATTTTAATTTGATGTGCACATACACTAGACTACTACGCTACGGGTGGGTTTACAGCACCGTTTTATAGATGGTGAATCCGATACCAAGCACGACGCAGAGAAGAATGGAATCCATGCAAAACTTGCGCGTCGATCGCACCCTCGTCACCGCCTCCTTCAACCGAGAGTTCGCGGATCGAATCTCCGTGTTCACCGTGTCGAGCTTATCCTCTATCGCGTCGGTGATCGGTTCTTGACGTCGCATCTCCTCCTGCATCTCCCCTCCGATGTCTTTCAACACGCCCAAACCGCGAGAGATGACGTCTAAACTTTTATCTTGCTTGGCCTTGCGCGCGTCAAACTCTTGTCTGAACGCCGCGCTCGCCTCGCTCTGTTCCATGTTCAAGAACGGATTCGCGCTCGAACCCGGAACGTTTGCATCCGAGATGTTAATGACGGACGAGTTCCCTCCGTACCCGCCCTCCGGCTTGCGTCTCTGCGGCGGCAGACCTCTCGTCACGCCGTCCGCCACCGCCTCCACTCGATCCTCCAAATCATCCACTATCTCCAACATCGCGCGCACGTCCCCGTCTGTCGTCCCGGACGTCTTCGACTTGGCCACTTTTCGCAACTTTGGCAGCTCCCCTCGGAGATAATTCTTCCCTCTGCGCACCTCGGCGTTGAGCGTCGCCACCGCCGCTCGATTCCTCTCCGACTTGACCGACTCCGCCTTGGACAACAATTCATCCAACACGTTCTCCGCGTTCGTCAGCATGGCTGCGAACGCCTCCGTGCCTCGTAATTTTGAAATCTTCTCCTCCACCTGCGACGCGGTCTCCGTCTTGGGAAGGTAGGACTCGTACCTGCGTCGGCGCGCGCGAAACCGTCCCCGCGTCAGTCGAGCAATCTTCATCGCGCGCGCGCCTCGCGATGCGCGCGTCGAGCGATGCGCGCGCGACACGAACGAGAACACATAAACGCGCGCGTCGCCATCACCGCGCGCACTTTTTCATCAACGCATCCGCGCGCGCGAGGAGATCCCCCGCGGACGCCATCTCGTTCGTCCGTTCGTTCGAGTCGAGTCGAGTCGAGTCGACGCGGGATCGACGGTGCGCGCGTTCGAGACGCGAGCGCGCGATGCGAGCGGCGAGTCAAACGCGCGTGCGTGCGCGCGGGACGTGCGCGCGCGCGTGTGACGCCCGACGCGACGCGCGCGCGACGACGAAAGTGCCAGATGTCCGATTTTGTTTCTTTGAATGAGTGCACCCATGTAACGCATTTGATACTTTTAAAAATTTCCCAATACGATAACTGGGGCGCCCCAGGACGCGGTCGGGGAACGAAAGCGCTGAATTCGTGCGAATCCGTCGGCACAACGCGACGCCTCGCCCTCGCCGGCCGCCCGCGGACATGCCGTACGAGTTATCCTTCACGCCCCACCACGCCCTCGGCGGTGGACTCCTCCTCGGGTGCGCCGTCGTGGGCAAACTCGTCCTCACCGGTCGCGTCCTCGGCGTGAGCGGCGCCTTCAAGGGACTCGCGCGAGGCGCGCGCGAGCCCTGGCGCGTGGCGTTTTTGGGCGGACTCGCCGCCGCGGGCGTCGTCGCGCGTGAGATCGGCGCGATCGACGCGTCGGCGTCGACGGCGATGGTGTCGAGCGCGCGCGCGGCGTGCGCGGGGCTGTTGGTGGGCGTGGGCACGGCGATGGGTCGCGGGTGCACGAGCGGACACGGTATCGTCGGAAACTCGCGATTGAGCGTGCGAAGCATGGTGTACACGCTCGTGTTCATGGCGAGCGGGGCGCTGAGCGCGACGATGTTCGATACGAACGGCGCGTTGGGTGTGAGCTCGACGCACCACGTGTTGGGACGCGGGGCGACGTTCGCGGAACCGGCGGACGTGGCGCTGTGGATTCGCGTCGGCGCGGCGAGCGTGTGCGCGTTCGCGGCGGCGTGGATGTACATTAAGAGCGCTGTCAAGACGACGACGAGCGGTGAGGGCAAGAAATCGGACGATGACGGCCCGAGTCGCGCGACGAGACACACCATCGACGTGGCGGTGGACGGCGCCGCCGGCGTCGTCTTCGGTCTCGGTTTAGCCGTGAGCGGCATGATGTCTCCCGCCAAGGTGAGCGGTTTCTTATCCTTCACCAAGGAATCCTTCGATCCATCGCTCATGTTCGTCATGGGCGGCGCCATGGCGGTCACCATGCTCGGCATGCGCGTCTCGGGCGCCCACTCGGGACTCGGCAAACCGACGTGCTCGTACAACAGTTTCGATTTCACCACCAACACCAAGATCGACCGTCCCCTCCTCCTCGGCGGCGTCCTCTTCGGCACGGGATGGGGTCTCGCTGGCGTCTGTCCCGGTCCCGCCGTCGTCGCCGCCGTGGCCACACCTAGCGCCGAGCTCGTCCACTGGCTCGTCGCCTTATGCGTCGGCGTCGTCCTCCACGAACGGTGTCTCTGATCCGCACGCGCGACCATCACCTCGCGATTTCCCTCGCACCATCTCGGTATTCGCGCGCATATAATACTAATAATCACATCCCTCGGGTTAACACCGTCCATCGTCCATCGTCTCGCGCGAAACGCGCGGCTTTGTCCCGCGTCTGCGAAACCTCGCGTAACCCTCACTCGCGGGATAATCTTCCACGCGCCACATTTCCGCGCGCGCACGCACGATGGCGTCCACGTCTTTCGCTCAACTCGCACCGATCGCGCGCACCGCATCGCGCGCGTCCGACGCGCGCACCGCGCGCACCGTGCGCCCGCCGACGCGCGGCGCGCGCGCGGTGACGCGCGCCGAGGCGGAGACCGCCGGGAGCGCGATCGGCCCGGACTCGACCGAGGTGCGTCCGCGACGACGACGATCGCGGTGCGCGAGGGCGAACGAGGACGGACAGAGGGTCAACGACACGATGTGTGACGCGATGGATGTCCACGCACGCGCTCGAGGGGGCTCGGGGACGAGTGAGACGGGGATGATGATGATGATGTGGTGGAGTTATCCACAACGTCGACGAGCGCGGCGAGGAGAGACTTTATGAGAGAGAGAACGACGCGACGCGGTGAGACGAGAGGCGAACGACTGACGACGTGTGTGTGTGTCGCTCGAACGCAGACGACGCAATTTTATTATTGCGTCGCGAACGCCGATTTCATGCTCAACGATGAGAACAACGAACATTTCCCGGAGATTTTGCGCGAGCGCCGACGATTTTTCAAGGAAAAGGCCAAGCCGCAAGATTTTTGGATCGTCGCCAACCCGACGTTTTTGGACGCCACGCCCGAGATTAAGGCGAAGATTCGTCAACCGTGCGTCGCGGTCGTCACCACGGATAAGGTGTGGAACGATTTTGTCAAGTTGCGTTTGGATAGAGTGTATAAGGGCGGCGTCGAGGGCGCGGGTCGCGATATTTTACAAAGCGCGGCGCCCATCGATCCGAGCGCGTTCAAGGCGCCCGAGAACTGGACCGCGCCGTACGCCAAGTACGCCGCCGGGTGGTGGAGCGTGTTCGAACCCAACGGTGATTTTTAAGTAACACGCACACACAATACGGACGTATTCGTCCCGTCTCACGACTTTTGTCTCGTCTGTTTTGCTCTTTTTCCCATTGTGTGTCGTCCCGCGCGCGCGATACGCCGACGCGCGACGGGTTCCGGAGATGCGCGCGATGACGCGACCGAACGCTCGACCGACCTCGTCTCGGGTCGTCCTCGATCGCCCCGCGCGACGCGCGCGCGTCTCGAGACGCGCGTCGACGTCCGCGCGCGCGACGTCATCATCAAAGATGGATGCCGAGCGCACGGTGCGCGAGATGTACGCCGCGATCAACGCGCGCGACGTCGATGGCGCGCTCGAACGCGTCGACGATGACGTCGTGTACGAGGATTTTAATTTCCCATCGCCGTTCGTCGGGAAAAAGGCGGTGCGGCGGTTGTTCGAGGAGTCGTGCGAGGGGATTCCCGACGACTTGACGTTCGTGGTCGACGAGTGCACGGGGAACTCGGCGGATGGGACGAGCGTTGGATTGACGTGGCACGTGGAATTGATGGGTGAGGCGTTTCCAAACGCGCGTGGGTGTTCGTTTTATAGAGTGAGCGAGGAGAGCGGACGATTGGTGTACGCGAGGGACTGCGTCGAGTCGCCGGCCAAGTTGGGGGACGCGTCGTTTTCTATTATTCGCGCCGTGGCGCCGTTGGTGAAGAAACAGATCGCGGCGAAACGAGGGACGGGTGAAGCGAGCGGTGGTGAGACGGTGGCGAAGGGGGAGGTCGAGGGGGAGGCGAATGTGGCGGCGAGCGCGGCGTTGTGGCTCGCGGGGGCGGCGTATTGGTACGTGTTATTGCTCTCGCCTTCGGATAATCCCGTCCCGGGCGATCCCGCATACGCAATCAAGCCGGAAACGCTTCAAGATGTCATCGCGCAGTCGACGGATTTCTTCTTCGTCTTACCCTTGCTCAATAAGTTTGGCGTCGACATTCTCGGCACCGCGCCAGAGGTGCACCCGGTGTCGCTGGGATTTTTCAACTTTGCCGAGGCGTTCATCTTCATGCTCTTTCCTTTGTTGCTCATGGATAAGCGCGGGAGAGACTTACCGACGACCAAGGCGTGGTCGGTGGGCATGTTTCTCACGAATGCGATGCTTTTGCCGTATTTCGCCATCAGCGCGGCGACGCCGGTGCCCGCGGAGAGCGACTCGAACGCGAGCGAAGAGAGCTGGCGCGAGGCGCGGCTCGGGGAGAAGGGAGTGATGAGTAAGATTTTCGGCGCCACTGGCCTCGCCGTCGGCGCGCTCTCCGTCTATTGGACGCTGTTCGAGGATCCGTCCGTCGGGGGATTGAGCGAACGTCTCGCGTACTTTGATCACCTCATGCACACGGACAGAGTCGCCATCGCGTTCGTCGTCGACATCGCCCTCGTGTGCGTCTGGCAGGCGTACTTTATGAAGTCTCTCGACAAAGAGTGCGGCGTGCTCGCGAATATTCCTTACTGGGGCTTGTGCATTTGGCTCTTACTTTAGACGCGCGCGTGTAAAACAATGAAACGCAAATTGCGGGTTACTTCTTCATTAAAATCAGATAAAATCAGAGCTCGGTCTTCGCCTTCTTTTTCTTGTTGCGTCGGCGCTTCTTTTTCGCCTTGGCAGCCCTCTTTTTCGCCTCCTCCTCGAGACGCACCGCCTCCTCCGCCTGTTGCTTGGCTAATTCTTCCTCGGCGCGCGCGGCGAGCTCCTCCCGAGACAGCGCGGCGTCGCCCTCAACCTCTTCGCCCATGATGTCGCTCAAATCAAACTCCTCCTCGACGACGTCCTCCTCGACGATTTCTTCCACCTTTTCGCCCCCCTCGACGAGTTTTGGCATCTCTTGGAATCGCCACGTCTTCACCTTGCCGCCGAGGACGTCTTCGCAAAACGTTGTGACTTGTTCCGCGTCAAACGCGCCCTTGTGCGTGGCGAAGCGCAGCGTGCGCGTCGCCATCACGGTCACCGTGGGATAATCCACGGGATTTTTCACGTCAAACGTCTCGGCGAACGAGCGTTGCGTCGTCGGGTCTACGATGGCGAAGTGGAACGGTTTGCCGTACAAAGATTTAGCGACGGCGTGCACCGTCTTCTTCTCCGCCGCGGCGTCGCCCTTGACGAACGCGATGACGCACAAGCCGCCCTTGGCGGCGCACTCGTCGTCGAGCGCCGACGAGGCGTCCACCGTCTTCGGCATCGGCACGACGGCGTCCGTGTCGACGCCGAGAATGTGCGTGCGAAGCTGCGCGAGCCACATGTTCACCATCGGTTGTTCGAGCGCCACCTCTGGCGGAAACTTTTGAATCGCCATGCGCATCGAACCGTCGGGTTCGCCCGCCAGCGCCTTTTCGCGATACACAACGACGAGCGTCGGACGCTTGGTGACTTGAAACTGGCTCATCAGCGCCTCGTTCTCGTCGGACGTGACGCCGAAGACGAACTCTCGGTGCGTCGCGGACATGACGTGCAAGACGTCTCTCGACGCCGCGTCGTCATCGGCGGCGAAGAGCAACACTTTCGGCGCCGTCGCGGCGACGCCGAACAGAGAACTATCCATCGTCGCCGCGGTGACGCTGATGGTCAAATCCGGCACGTGATCCAAGATGAAACGACGCACGCTCTTCGCCGAGTACCCATCCACGCCCTCGCCCGTCGGTTTGAACGTCACCGCATCGCGGGAATCGTCCTCGTCGTCGACGCTCGGAAGAAAGACGAGTTCCGCGCACCTGTTCGCCGCCTCGCCTCGAAACAACTCGAGCTTTGTCGTCAGAGCGCTCGCGCTCGCGTCGTCGTCGCGAACGATGATTTCGTGTAAATCCACGACGCCCGTGAGATCTTTCAGACTCGTCGGAAGCGCGTCGACAATCTTTTCGCACGCCTCGCCCGACTTTGTAAACGCGACCATTTTCATTCTCTTGTGGTCGGAGGAAGCGATGCCGTCGTACTCGCTCGCGCGCGCCGGTTTCAACAGAGACGTGGACTCGAACGCTCGATCATCGCTCGACTCGGACGATGACGCTCCGTCACCGTTCGTCGAGGTTCTCTTCTTTGACGTATCGATGGTTTCCATCTTCAACTCCACCTCGGGTCCCGCGTGTTCGGTTAAAAACGCCAACACCGCGTCGCGTTTCATCGAATCGCTCTCGAACGGAATCGGCGCCGCGGACGCGTCTGCGGGGTACACCACCAATCTCGGCGGCGCTTTCGCGTCGTCGGCCACGCCCGGTAATCGCGGCGCGTCCTCGCCCTCGTCGTACGTCGCCTCCAAAAACCGAACGCGTCCCTCCATGGCGTGCGCGATGGATTTCAACAACGCGCTCGTCGTCTTTTTATTCGTCACCACCACCGCCGTCGGCACGCCCTCGCTCGCCCCGATCCTAATCATCCCCGCATCGCGCACGCGCGCGTCCTCTTTCGCGCTCGCCCGCTCCACCAAGTGCGTCGGCAACGCCTCCTCCGCGAACGCTACGAAATCCTTGACGCGCGTCGCCCGCACCGTCCCGTCCGGTCGCGCAATCTCAAACGTCTTCGGCATCTTCACGCTCCGTCTCGCGTCGTACGGATTCAACGTCGCGTACGTCGGATACGCCTGCACCGACGGAATCGTCGTCAACCGCACCATCGAGCTCAACGCGTCGATATCGACGCCCTCCGCCGTGGCGTCCACGCGTCCGAATCGCACCCCGAGCTTGTCCATCGCCGTCGCCGCCGCGCGTTCGACCGCGCGATCGATCTCCCCACAGATCGGACACTTATCCATCGATCCACTGAACGACACCACCCACGGATCGCGCGTTCGCATGATTTCCTCGCGAAGCGTTCGCACGTCCAGCGCTCGAACGAACGACGACGAAGATGACGATGAAGATTCATCACCATCATCATCGACATCGCGGGACCCGAAAACGAGGACGACACACGACGCGATCACGAACGCGACGACCGAGACGCACGCACGCGTCGTCCATCGCCATCGACGACCGCGCGTTCGCGATCGCGTCGACCGAGTCCCCATCGCCAATCGCACGCACGTCGCGCCAATCTCACGTCGCGCGACATCTCACGTCCCGACAGTCGTCGACAGATCTATGGACGCTCGCTGTTTGATACTTTAGAAATTCAATACAGTATACGTACGGTACACGTACATCGGTCAATGGATACACCAAAAGTACATCATCGTGTGATGTGCGCCACACCCCCGTCCCCGACCGAACCGCGTGGGGGTGGCTAGATCACACGACGACGTACCTTTTATATCATTTCGCATGCACGTAGTATACGACGTGAGTAACGTATCCAAGGGAGATACAAAAAGAGTGGATATATACTCCCGTGTACGACGAGTCTTGACTCTAGCGAACGACCGGACTCGGGTGCGGCCGTCGCCGTCGTCGCGTCCTCACAGTTTCGCGCCTCGAATCGTGCTCGCGATGATGACCATGACTTCCTCCGTCGTCGGCGTGAAGATGCCGACCGCCGCGACGTCGCGATCGACGCGCGCGACGAAGCGTTCGTTGACCATCATGAACAATTCCAGCGGTCCGAAGCGGGTACGCGCGAGGCGATTCGATGCGACGCGATGCGCGCTCTGATGTGGACCGCGCGGGGTGAGGGGCGCGCGCGGGGGCGATCGAGCGAGAGGGTCGGGTCGATCGCGCGACGCGCGACGTCGACGTCGAGCGCGACGACGACGACGACGCGATGCGGTGGATGGAAAATACTAGAACGCATCGGTGAAGCGCGGGGGGTGGACGCGCGTTCGCGCGATGTCGAAACGCCGTGGGATCGATCGATCGATCGATCGCCCCCGCGTATCCACCGCGCGGGACGACCGTGGGTGGAGGATCGTAGACGCGCCGACGCGTTCGACGACGACGACTGACCCGAACGCGGCGATCGTCGCGTATACACAGGGCGTGAAGGCTGCGCCGGCGCAACGCGCGGCCGGGTACAAGGGCTCCACCGAGTCCGGGTCCGCGCCGAAGACGTACGTTCTCGTGCGACGCGAGGGCGAGCGCGTATCTCGGGCGTTATCTATCCATCGGCGAACTCGTCCTTCGCGCGCGCGACGCGAAGGACGAGGGCGATGATGGGGAGGAGGAACGCGCGCGTGTGATTGTGACGATGATTGGAAGAGGACGACGATGCGTCCGATGGCGACGACGCGAATGAAGACGACGAGTGCGAAGACTGACGACGCGCGATTGGCGACGACTCGATCGTAGGCGATCCGGCAAGGCTGGGTACGTGTACAAGCTCGGCTTGAAGAACGGCAAGGCGAACGTCGATGAATACTCCCCGATCTGGACCCCGCAAGACTTCAAGAGCGACGGTGACAAGTACGAAGGTAACTTGGTCTACTGGGCGGTCACCCTCGCCGGTATCCTCGGTACGGGCGTCCTCGCCATCGTCCTCACCTCGGCGCTCTAAGCGAGGGGCGGAGCGACGACGAATGTTCGCTCGCGGGACGACGCGGCGATCGGCGCGACGACGACGGTCTCCGTCGTACGTCCGATGGCGATCGCACGGGCCGTTCTAACATGTTAGTAATCGGAGACGCGGGTAACGTAGAGAATGCGGATGACCGCACCATGTAATTCCATGACGATGCGTGTGGATTTTATCGTCTCGTCCAGATTTCATCCGCGCGAGAACCTCTTCGACGCGCGCGCGAGGGGAGTGGGTGAGAGGACTCGAGCGCGCGTTCGGTTTCGGTGGTGGTTGAATCAACTAAGGGGGTATTTTATATTTCAACGCAGCAAAGTCGTTCGTCGCCCGTCTCCTTTGTCGGCGCGCGTGTGTGTGTGTGCGCTAATTGTTTGCACTCGTGTTTTTTCGGGAGTGTGGTGTTGTCGCGTGTTGCGGAGGTGTCGTCTTTTTTTGGTGGAGAGACGCGCGGTGAACGGTGCGCGCACTCCGGTGTTTGATGTGTATGTTTCGACGCGAGGCGTCTTCTTTCGAGGGAAAAATGTGGCGTTCGCCTACTTGAGCTTGGCGGCGTCGATGTTGCCCATCATACCGCCCATGCCGTCGCCTCCGAATTGCTTCATCGCCTCGCGTTGCGCCTCGAGATCGATGGTTTGTTCTTGGTTCTCGAGCTCTTCACGCGCCTTGGCGCGGGCTTCTTCGCGAGCCTTAATTTCGGCCGCTTTCGCGGCTTCTTCGGCAGCCTTGGCGGCTTCTTCGGCAGCCTTCTTTTCGGCTTCTTGTCTCTCGCGCTCGGCTCGCGCCGCGGCTTCATCCTCTTGTCTCGACTTGTCGAGCTGTTGTTTCTGTTGCGCCGCGGCTTCGAATTCGCTCCACAAGTCATCGGGGATCGCGTCTTGGCGCGTCAACGTCGGGGCTTGCGCCGGCGTGTCCGACATCGCGAGGTTCTCCCAACCGGACGGGTTCTGCACGTTGACGGCAGCCTTGGTGGCGTTTTGCTTGATGCCCGGCGCCTCCTTAGCGAACTGGTTGGTGGATTGATCGATCGGTGCGTTCGCGCCGCCGACGGCGGCGGCGGTTCTCTTTTCAGGGTTGCTTCCGGCGCCTTCGGCGCTGTCCATGCTCGACGTGTCCGAATCGGAGTCGGAATCATCCGAGTCGTCAGAGTCCGCCGCGGGCTTGGCGGCGGGTTTGGGCGTCGGCTTGCCGCCGTTGACGACGTCTTGGTAGCTGCCACCCGTCTCTTGAACTTGCTTCAACGTGTCTTCAACATCGGCGAGATCACGCGCGGCTTGCGCGGCGCGCATCTTCGCTTCGAGCAACTGTTCAGCGGCGTTGAGCTTGCGCTTCTTCGGGCGAAGCACGCCTCGAACATACTTGTCGAGCTTCCAAAGCGTCGGCGAGTCCAACTCCTCGATGTTGATTTCAATCTCGTCGTCATCGGCTTGATCCATGCCCTTGCGGCTCTCGCTGACAATCTGGACGACGCGTCCTTGCTTCTCTTCCGGAAGCTCTTGAAGCAACATGGTGAGCTCGTGCTTCTCGTCAAAGGACATTTCGCGCTGCGGCAACGCCACCTCGGCGCGGGCGGCGCGCTTGATCTCCTTGCGCGCGCGGCTCTCCTCCTTGAACTCTTTGTACACGTCTTCATCCATTCTGGCGTCGTCAAAGTCAAAGTCCGGATCCTCGTACGCGTCGCGCTGTCGCTTCTGCGAACCACCCGCGCGAGAGCGAGACTTGGGCCGAACGACGGGTTCGTCGTCGTCAAAGTCGTCTTCCTTGTACATCGCCTCTTGCTTGGCGCGCTTCAGCTCCTCGATCTCACGTCTGATCTTTTCGAGCTCGTCTCGAGCGTCTTGCATGGCGACCATTCCTTGGTCGAGCGGCGTCGCCGGCGTGTTGCGGATCTCAATATCTTCTTGCTCGCGAATCGAGTTTTCGGCTTCGGTGTACTCGTCGAGCTGACTGTTCAACCACGCCGCCTCGAAACCTTGTCGCACCGTATCGCCCATGATTCCAGCGTCGGATTGCGTGCCGTTGTACAAGATGCAGTTGCTGAACATCAAGCGCATGTCCGCGCAGAACTCTTCCGGGGAGATGTACTTGCGCTCGTCGAGCTTGCGCTTCACCGTGCTCAAATCCATCGGATTCTTGACAATGTCTGGGTAATCGGGAATGCCTTGACGGACCGGATCGACCGGATACAGGAAGATCTTGTGAAACTTGTGCTTTTTCGTCAAATTCATCACCTCGCGGCAGCGTCTGAGCATCTCCTTTCGTCTCGCGTCGCGATCTAGCTGCACTTCGTGCTCGCGTTGCAAACGCGCCGTCGTGATGAGTCGACCATCCTTCATCTTCTTGAAACCAGCGCCGCTCGCCAACACGCTCTTCTTCGACTTCGAGCTTCCACCGCCGTACGCACGACCACTGTAGTCGAAGGGAGACATCGATCGAATCGGTCGCGAGGACATCGGACGCGGCGGCGGCAGAGAGGCAAACTCTTCCTTCTTCTTCTCCTCGATGTCCGCCACCTTGGTCTTCGCGTCCTCGATCTCCTTCAAGCGCTTCATCAACTCCTCCTTTTGACGACGCTTTTGCTCCTTGCGCTGCACTTTACGCAATTCACGCTCCTCCTCCGTCAATTCCTCGTCCGGCTTTTCCGGAGCCTCTGGAATCTTCGCCGAGTCGTCTCCCTTGTCCGCGAGCTCGCTCCCCGTCGTCTCCTCGTCCGCGAATATCGCCACACCCTCCATCTTCGCCGACGGTTTGCGCACGCGCTTCTTACTCTCGATGTAATTCGCCTCAAAAGGCGCGTAATCACCCACGGGCATGTACGCGTACCCCTTCGGCGCCTTCAACGATTGGGTCAGCGTCAACAAGACCTCGCCGCGAGACGCCGTCACCGCCTTGGCCGGCCACGCGTTCGCGTTCGCCTCCTCGTCCGCCTCGTTCGCCCCCTCAGCCCCGGGCGTGTTCGGCGCCTCCATCATCGTCGCGTCCACGTCCGTCTCCGCGTGCGCGACCGGCTTGTCCACTTCCATCGCCGGAGCCGTCGCCTGGGCAACCTCGGCCATGAACCTCGGATTCGACAAGATCTCGCCTGTAATGTGCCGACTTCGCCGTGTGCGCCTACGAATCGCGCGTCACCACGCGTCGTGGTCAGTATCCCATCATCATCGACGGCGCGATCGTCGTTTCCGCGCCCACCGCGCGCGTCATCGACGCATTTCCACCGAAATGAATCTTCTAGACGATTCAACCCTCGCGACACGCATTCGCGTCCCGCGCGCGCGCGTCGCGCCACCCCACGCGCGCGCGTCGCGCCACATCGCGAGATCCACTCATCATCTCACGATCGCGACCGTCGTCGCGCGCCGAATCGCGCACACGCATCCGCGCGCGCCCGCATTCGCATCGCGTTCCCGCGCGCCGCCCACCCCTCGACGTCACGTCGACGAACCTCGACGCGCGACGCGCGCGCGACGTCCCGCGCGCGACGCGCGAACGCGTCGACGCGCGACGCGCGTTTCCTCGCGCGCGAGACTCCGTTCGAGCGCGACCGAGACGCGCGACGAGACGCACCTCGACGAGGACGAACGAGCGAAGAAGTGCGGTCGGGACGGGCTCAAACTGGTGCTCGGGCTCGACGCGCTCGCGACGACGGTTCGCGGCGCCTGCATCGCTCGTGTCGCCGTCCCGGCGCTCCAAAACGTGGGTAGTGTTACAGAAACGATCGCGCGCATCGATGATGTCGACCGGGACGACGCGGTGGGCGCGACCGCGCGCGTGGCGGAGAAACGCGACGCGGCGCGCGACTCGCGCGAAGGCTCAGTCTCGAGGCAACGTCTCGAGGTACGTCAACGCGTCCTCCGTTTTTCGCGCCCACTCGTCGCCGCCGGATTCGAACGATTCGATCATCTCCCACACCTGCGCCTGCGTCGGAGAGGCGCCGGATCGAAGGAGATCGGCGAAGGCGCGTTCGGCGAGCGCGTTGAGGCGCGCTCGACAATACGCCGAGAGCAACGCGGCGTGCGCTCGCGGTGGCATCGCTCGGACGAGATCGTCGTCGCCGACGAGGGCGGCGATGTCGCTCTTTAATTTTTGCGCCGCGCGTATCTCGTCTCGTTCGCACGCGGCGACCAGGGCGTCCACCAACGGCGCGACGCGGAGTCGAAGGTCACGAAGTCGCAACGCCTCGAGCCGAGCCGACTTTTCCTCCGCCGTGAGCGCCGTCCCGCGCGCCGTCGACGACGACGACGAGGGCGGGCGCGACGTTGCGGCGACGTCGTCGTCATCGTCGAGTCGCGGACGCACGACGCGGCGCCTCGCGCGCGCGACGCGTGGGTTCGTCCCGCGCGCGTCCTCTGATGTGCCGGACGCGCGCGTCGCGCGCGCGCCGCGCGATCGTCCTCGAGACGAGGTGGACGCGCGCGCAGACGCGTGGATTCGCGCGACGTCGCCGAGCATGCGCGACGACGACGACGAGGCGGCGAATGTCGAACGACGACGATTCGGTTTCTCTGTGGTTGTTCAAGCGTCAAAGCGCGCGGGATCCAAATCGTACATCTTGCGCTGCTTGGCGTCGCTGAGCGTGGCGTGCGCGCGCTGGATGGATGTAAACTTTTCCGCCGCTCGGCATGCGTCGGCTGGATCGGCGCGAGTCCACTTGTCCGGGTGCCACACGGCGGCGAGTTTGCGGTAGGCGGATTTCACCGCGCGCGCACTGGCGTCGGGCGCGACGCCGAGAATGTCGTAGAATTTACCCGGGCGCGCGGTCGAGCCCTCAGTGAAGGCGTCGTCTACGGGTGCGTCTTCACCGCTCGAGCGACGGAGCGCGCGAACGGCGGCGGCTCGAACCATGTCATCGATGCCGGGAAGCGTCGGCGCGACGGTTTGCGCCGCGCGTAAATCCGTAAACGCTCCGTGGTGATCACCTCGACACGCGCGCACGGAGGCGCGCGTGACGTGCGCCTCGTGGTCGTGACCATCGATTTTGAGACATTCGTTGAGATCGCGAAGCGCGCTCGCGAGGTTTTCGCTCGCGATTGGATCGTCTCTCGACTCGTACTCGTGACGCTTCAATTGACACGACGCCCTGTCGCGTAAAATTTTACCGCGGAGTCTCGTCGTCATCTTTCCCTCGGGCGTCTCCAACACCTTATCCAAGCATCGAATCGCGGTCGTGAATTGGTCGTCCGCCATCTCGCGCTCGGCGCGCGCCATCAGGTCCTTCAGCCGCAATAATCTCGCGCCGAGATCGACGCATTTTTTACACGCCAATTCGTCGTAGGAATCCCGGCACGACGCGCTCGAAATCTCCGCCAACGCGCCGTCGACGTCCGCCATTCGCCATCTCGTCTCGGCGACGATGTATTTACGATCGAGAGAGTCCTCCAGAAGCGTCTTACACCGTTCGATCGCGGCTTCGTATCGTTGACAGCACACCAATGCCTCGGCGACGTTCGCCTTGGCGCCTTCGAGATGTGGATTGGCGCAGAGCGCGGCTTCCGCGCTGAGCAATGATTCCGCGGCAACCTCCAGATCGACGTCGTGGCGCGGAAGCGCGGTTCTCGCGCCGTGAAGCGCCGCGTCGCGCTGTCGCTCGGCCTCCGCCTCGGCCGCCGCGAGCGCCTGGGCGGCTTCGCGTTTGCCTCGAAGCGCGCGCTCGTCCTCCGGAGCGACGGCGAGCGCGGCGTCGAACATCTTCAACGCCTTGTCCGGACATCTCAAACGCAGATTGGCCGTACCACCGCGAATGAGCGCTTTTACATACGAGGAATCTCGATCGATCGCGCACGCGGCGTCGTCCGCGGCGACTCTGTACCTCTGTAACTTGAGCCCCGCCGCCGCTCTATTGGCGTGATACACCGCTCGTCTCGGTTCCAATCGAATCGCCTCCGTGAACGCCTTGAACGCCTCCTCGTACATCTTCGCGTCCATCTTCCGCATCCCATCGTCGTTCGCCTCCTCCGCTCGCGCTTCGTCGTACTCCCCGTCTCGCCACCACGGCATCTCGCTCGCGTCCTCGCGCGCCTGCGCCGCGCTCAACTCGGACAGCTCGCGCGTCAGCGCCGCCATCCTTCCCAACGCCTCCACAAACCTCGGATCGCGCTCAAAACCGGCGCACCGCACGCGAAACCGAAACTCTTTGAACCGATCGACGCGCCACATCTCCCCAGCCTCGCGCTCGTTCGTGACGAACGACACGATCTCCGGCGTCGCCGCCGCCTCGTCGCCTCCCTCGCGCGCGGCGTCCGCGTCCCCGCGCGCCGCGCGTCCAGACACCATCGTCGACCACTCACGCCCCCGCTCGGTCGGTCGAGCGATACACACCGCTCGGTCGATGGAGGACTTCGGTCGCTCGCCCGCGCGCCTCTCCCGTCACCGTCGTCGTCGTCGTCCGTCGCTCGCCCGCTCCACCCCGCGGGCGTTTCTGTGTCTCGTAACGCATCCGACCCCCTCCAAATGACCGATCACGAATCGACAAAACACGCACACTCATAGTCGAGTCGAGTGGATCCCAGTCGAGTCCCACACACTCATGTGAACGAAAGATAAACGCACGCCGACCACACATTCTTTCGTCGGACAAACGGTATCCAGCGTGGCCGCGCCTCGACCAACCGTCGACGACGACCGACGCCATCTCACCGCGCGCGCGAGCGAACCATGCGCGCGTGCGTCACGTCGACGTCCGCGCGACTCTCCTCGGCGTCTCTGTCGTCGCGGCGGCGCGCCGTGGCGACGCGAGGCGCGGTGCGGGCGCGCGTGGATGACTCGGATGTCGCGACCTCGAGACGATCGTCGGCTGTGACGCGCGCGAGCGCGCGACGAGGCGCGGTGGTGACGCGCGCGAGCGCGGAGGAGGTGTTCGTCGATCTCGGTGCGGCGTCGGGTGGGGTGGACGCGACGGAGGAGGAGGCGATGCGCGCCATCTCGAACGCGGCGGGGGAGGGCGAGATGCTGTCATTCGTCGTCTTCGGCGCGAGCGGCGATTTGGCCAAGAAGAAGATTTACCCGGCGTTGTTCGCGCTGTATTTCGAGGGGAGATTGCCGGAGAATTTCATGATTTACGGATACGCGCGATCGAGCATGACGACGGACGAGTTTCGGGATAAGATTGCGGCGTCGTTGACGTGTCGCATAGACTGGGAAAAGGCGGGCGGGAGCAGTTGCGCGCAGAAGACGGAGGAGTTTTTCTCTCGGTGCGTGTACGTGCCGGGGCAGTACGATGATGCGAAAGATTTCAAGTCGCTGAATGCGCTCATGACGGAGAACGAACGCGAGGCGAAAAAGGTGAAGCGGGTGTTTTATCTCAGCATTCCGCCGAGCATCTTCGTGCCGGTGGCGCAAAACGCGGCGAGAGAGTGTCAGAGTAAGACTGGTGACACGCGCGTGATCGTGGAGAAGCCTTTCGGGAGAGACTTGCAGAGCTCGCGCGAGCTCACGGCGGCGCTCGCGAGTGAACTGAGCGAAGAACAAACCTATCGCATCGATCATTACCTCGGGAAGGAGTTGATTGAAAACTTAACCGTGTTGCGCTTTTCAAACATCATGTTTCAACCGCTTTGGAACAGAAACTACATTCGCAACGTGCAGATCAACTTTAGCGAAAACTTTGGCACCGAAGGTCGCGGCGGTTACTTTGACAACTACGGTATCATTCGCGATATCATGCAAAATCACTTGCTGCAAATCTTGGCGCTCTTCGCCATGGAGGAACCGGCGAGTCTCGACGCCGAGGACATTCGCAACGAAAAGGTCAAGGTGATCCGATCGATGCGTCCGATCGAGATCGAAAACGTCGCGCTCGGTCAATACAAGGGTCGAGATACGGAGTCGAAGAAGTACCCAGCCTACCTGGACGACGAAACCGTTCCCAAGGGTTCACTCTGCCCGACGTTTGCGGCGATGGCGCTCTTCATCGATAACGCGCGTTGGGACGGCGTGCCTTTCCTTCTCAAGGCGGGCAAGGCGTTGCACAAGCGACAAGCGGAGATTCGCGTGCAATTCCGCCACGCCCCGGGTAATCTGTACGGAGAACGACAGGGACGTGTCGAACACGTCACGAACGAGCTCGTGATTCGCATTCAACCGGACGAGGCGATTTACCTTCGCATCAATAATAAAGTCCCAGGATTGGGTCAACGACTCGATCAAACTCTTTTGGATCTTCAATACAAGAACGCTTACGGACAAGTGGAACTTCCGGACGCGTACGAACGCTTGATTTTGGACGTCATTAATGGCGACAAGCGTTTGTTCATTCGCAACGACGAACTCGAAGCGGCGTGGAAGCTCTTCACCCCGCTCCTCGACACCATCGAAGAACAGCGAATCGCGCCCGAGCTGTACCCGTACGGCTCGCGCGGTCCTATCGGTGCGCACTACCTGGCGTCTCGATACAACGTTCGATGGGGAGATACTGAATAGACGCTAGACGCGCGCGCGACTCGCAAGCAAAATGTAAAAATGTACGGCTCTTTCGGCAAAATTTTTTTCAACACTTGAGATGACATCACAACGTACGTGTAACGAACATAAAAAATTACGGGTGAACGAGCCCGCGCGCGGGCGCTCGGAAGAGGTTTCGTGTCGGTCTCGACGCGACGATCACGGAATTTCGTAGAGCACCTTACCGCGGCTCTTACCGGCTTCGAGGTAGTTGTGACCCTCGACGGCTTGTTCGAGCGGGAAGCATCGATCGACGGCGACTTGGAGGTCACCAGAGCTGATCCATCGGAATATGTCGTTCGCGCGCTCCATGAGCTCTTCGCGAGTGACGGTGTAATCGTTCAACTTCGGGCGGGTGAGGTAACCAGACTTGTTGATAAATCTGAGCGGCGGGAACGCCGGGACGGCACCGGAGGCGTTACCGAAGGAGACGAAGATGCCTCGGCGGGCCAAGACGTCGATGGAGGTTTCGTACGTGGCGAGACCGATGCCATCGATGACAGCCTTGACGCCCTCACCCTTGGTGATCTCCATCACTCGCGGCACGAGGTCGACCGAGGTGTAGTCTTCGTACGACGTCCCCGGGGCTTCATCGTACACGATGAGCTCATCGACGCCCGTGGCGCGCGCGATGTCTTCCTTACTCTTCGAGCACGTACCGATAACCTTGTATCCGCGAAGTTTCGCCATCTGCGCCGCCCATTGGCACGTGCCGGAACCCGTCCCGTGAATCAACATCCACTCGCCCGGCTTGACCAACCCGGCGTGCGCCGAGTGCGTGAGGTAATGCGCCGTCATCCCTTGCACCCCGCACGACACCGCGACGTCGAGAGGAATAGATTCCGGCACCGTGATCACCTTGCTCGCCGGAACCGCCGTGTACTGCGCGTACGTTTGAAACACGGAGGAATAGCTCACGCGGTCGCCGACCTTGACCCCTTGCGCGACGGCTTCCTCGCTCGCCGCCGCGATGTATCCACCGCCCTCTTGTCCACCGATGAACGGAAGCTCCCGCTTATACAAACCGCTTCGGTGATACGTATCGATAAAGTTGATGCCGGAGAATTGGTTCTTCACGATGACCCCGCCCGGGGCGAGCTTGGGCGTGGGGTAGTCCTTTTCAATCTTCATCACCGACGCCGGTCCCGTCTCGCGGATCACCGCCGCCGTCTGTGCGCGTCGCACGCGATGCGCGCGTCATCGTCAGTCACGGTATCGCGCCGATCGCGATCGCTCGAGCGCGCGCGCGCGCGACCGTCGAATGAATCGTCATTGGATAAGCCGCCGCCAGCCCTCGCGTGGTCGCGTCGTCGTCGCGTCGTCGTCGCGGCGCCGTCGCGTCTCGCGCGCACCATGACGTCGGGAACGCCCGAGGAAAAGGCGCGGACACCCGTGAGCGCCTTACGAAGCGAACGAGACGATCGAGAGAGCATGGTGACGCGTCGTAAAGTGACGATCAGGTCTACGGTGCTTTTTTACACCTGGTTCGCGAGCGTCATCGTTCGTCGTCGTCGGTGAGGGCGACGATGGATTCAGCGTCCGAGTACCCGCCGTGTGCGTCATGTGAGGGCGGGCGGTGGTGAACGTCGTCGCGGTGGAGACGTTTGGCGTCTCTCGCGGCGCGAAGCGCGCGGCGCGCGGCGTCGAGCGCGCGGCGTTGGTCGACGGATAATCCGTCGTACGGCGTCTCGCCGGCGGCGTTGACGATGCGGTCGTCGGCGCCCTTGTCGATGAGGTATTCGCCGAGTTCGTAGTAGCCGTAGCCGAAGCAGTAGTGGAGCGCGGTGTTGCCCTGTTTGTTGCGCGCGTCGAGCGGGACGCCGGCGCGCACCGACATTTTGGTGACGCGTTTGCGATTGTTTTGCGCGGCGACGATGAGGACGGTGTTGCCGAACGAATCGCGCTCGTCGACGTTGAATGCATCGAGACCGTGGACGAGAATGTCCTGCGCTTCGCTCACGCGACCGTTTCGAACTGCGCTGAAGATTGGATGTTGCGCGTTTCTCGAGACGGAGACGTCGGCGGCGGATTCGGCGCGCGTCTCGGCGGCCACCTCTCTCGATGCATCCTCGGGGATGATGAGCTTTCCCGGTGAGAATTTCTTATACGTCGGAGACGTTCCGTCCGCGCTCGTCGGTCCCATCTTTCTCGCGGGCTCGGGCGAGCGTAACCAATCCGGTAAATCTCTATCGTCTATTGTCGTCTTGCGAGGACTCGGCGAACTCTCCGCCGGACTCGGCGGTTCTCTCGCCGCGTGTTTTCGCTCCGCCAGCGTCTCTTCCTTGGCCCACATCTCGTAATCCTTCTTTGTCTCCTTTAAATCGTCCGCGAGTTGACGAACGCGCGCCTCGCTCGCGTCTCTCGCACGACGCAACGCGTTGATTTGTTCGAGCATCGAGCGTTCCTTTTCGGTAAATTGTCTCGACGTCTTGCGCACGCGCGCGAGCTCCGTCTTCAATCCCGCCTCGCCGACGTCGCTGAGGTCACCCTCGGGACGCGTCTCCGGTCCCGCGTCTCCGGTCACCGCCGAATCTTGACGTCTGCGCGAGTGCATGATTCGCTTCTCCTCTGCCGTCAATTCGGCGACGCGACGCCGCACGTCCTCCATCTTTTGTTCCAACGCGGACTCTCGCTCCAACACGCTCGATTCTCGCTCGGCGAGCGCGCGCTCGCGCGCGCGAAGCGCATCATCCTCCGCGCGTAATCTACTCGCGAATTCATCCATCTCTCGAGTCATTCGCGCGCGTTCAATCTCTAAGAGTTCTCGCGCTCGACCGCCGTCGTCGGATTCGACGACGGTGACGCGCGGGACGTCTTCCGGCGTCGTCACCGCCTCTTCCGACGCCACCGCGGGCGGTGCCACCGCATGGCTGTCGGCGGTCGCGACCGCGTCTAATTCCTCGAACGTTCGTCCGACGTCCTCCTCGTCCACGGATCCACTGAAAAAGCAACACGTCGCCGCCGCGCGCCTCCGCGGACGCGGACGCGGACGCGTCGCCTCCGTCACTCTCGTCTCCCGTCGCGCCGTCTCGGGAAACACGGGGGACTCATCATCGTCATCGCCCTCGTCCGCCGCATCCGCTGTCTCTCTCGCTCGCGTTCGTGGCTCGTCGGCGTCGAGCGCGCGTCTCGCCGTCGACGTCCTCGTCCCCGAAAGTCTTCCATCCCCCCTCTTCGCCCTCTCCTCGCGCTCTCTCGCGAACGACGCCCACCGTTCCCTCGCGACGACGCCATTCGTTTCGTTCGCGCGCGTTTTGCTCGTCGTCGTCCCTTCGGTCGCGCGTCGTCGCGCATCCATTCGCGCGCGCAACCGTTCGCTCAAATGCGAATCATTCCCTCGTCGCCCACCCTCGTCGTCGTCGTCGCCGCGCGCGCGCGTCGCGCGTCGAGACGTCGACGCGGACGGTCTCGATGACGTCGCGCGCATCGGCATCGCGCGCGCGGGACGTCGACGACGACGACGCGCGCGCGAATGCGTTCGAATGAATGAAAGATTCGTCGACGACTGGCGTCACCGCACGACGCGCGACGCGCGAACGACGCCCGCGCGCGAACGACGACGACGGCGACGACGACGACGACGACGGCACGGAGACGGGGTTCCGATCGGTGGTCGCGCGCGGACGACGACGCGCGCGCGACGACGAAGAAGAGTTTTCAATTTCATCGGGCGCGCTGAAATCTCAGAGAAATCAATCATGGCGCGCGTGAGCGCGAGCGCGGGCGCGGGCGCGACGACGACGACCCGCGATCCACCGCGCGCGATGGAACTGTCCGACTCGCTCGCGCGCGGGGAGTTCGCGACGGTGCGCGCGGAGACGTACGATGGTTGGGTGACGACGACGAAGAAGAAGAAATTCGCCGCCGACGCCGACGACGACCGGGACGGACGACGACGCGAGAGAGAGAGCGCGGCGACGATGCTCAGAGATTCCGACGTGTTCACGATCGAGTCGGCGAGCGTGCGGACGTGGGGGTGGCGGGAGGCGGACAAGGCGAGGCGGAGCGCGCGCGAGGAGGAGGAGGAGGAGGAGGAGGAGGACGACGACGACGAGACGCGTACGAGACGACGACGCGTCGACGCGATCAAGGAAGGGGGCGCGGGGAGATCCGCCATTGTCGACGTCACGCGGGCGATGTACGAGGCGAGACGCGCGTTGGAGGGCGTCGGGAAGACGACGCCGAGCGAGGCGCATCAAGCCGGTAGAGAGAGGAAAGAACGACGCGCGTTTGGAAAACTCGACGGCACGTCATCGTGCGCGCTGTGTCGAGGCAGCGAGACGCCGCAGTGGCGAACGCTCGTGATGAGCGACGACGGGACGCGTGACGACGCCGCCGTCGTCGTGTGTAACAAGTGTTACGCGCGAACCAGGCGCGCCCGCAATCGCGCCGCCGCGCTCTTGGTCGGCGCGCGCGCGCGATGCGAGCGCGATTGAACGCGCGCATCATTCAAAACAAAACCACCGCTGCGTCATGTGTCATTAGTACTATCATCGCCATTGTTTGTACTCTCCGTCCCACGTCCCGTCCCCGTCCCGTCCCGCTCGAGGGTCTCTGTCCATTCATCATGCCGCGCCGCATTGGTCGCCATGCGCGCGAAACCACGCGCGCGCAGCGCGTCTCCGACGTCCTCGACGCCCTCGTACGGCGTTCCTCCGACGCCTCGTCGTCGAGGGCGCCCTCGGATCGATAAAGCGAGCGTCGACGGCGCGAAAACGCGCGCATGGCGACGGTTAGAGAATGACACGTCCTCATCGTCGTGGAGCGCGCGCGCTGTGGGACTTCCGGGACGTCCCGTGCGACTGGACGGCGCGTGCGCGACGACGTGTTCGCGCGACTCGCGCGAGGCGACGGAGACGGCGCGGGACGCGCCGGAGGTGTCCCGGGCGGCGGCTATGGCGTTTCCGTCGTCGGCAAAAAAGCGCGTCGTCGGCGCGAGATACCACGACGCGAGAACATTCGTGCTCATGAACGACGCGTTGGCGATGCGTGGGGACGATGAGGCGTGTCTCGAGCGTGAGATCGCGGAGGATGCGCGCGCGGCGCACGAATTCGTGGATTACGCGGATGAGGAGATTCGATTCATGTGCGCGTGGAACGAGACGGCGAGACGGTTCGCGTGCGCGGGCGAACACGAGAGCGATGATCTGTGCGTCGCGTTCGCGAGGACGCACGCGAGAGAGATGCGCGATAAGGTGTTTTTCGATCAGTTTTTGCGCACGGTGTTGGCGATGTATGAATTCGGGTGCATGGATAGGGAACAGTGCGTGCGGGCGATGCGCGCCACAAGGGCGAGCGGGCGACGGAGAGCAGAGGCGTGCCGTCGCCGGACGACGACGACGACGACGACCTCCGAGACATGAGCGGCGCGTACCGCGTGGTGCTTTCAACTTGTATTCAACTTGTATTAATACTTCTATGTGCTGGCTAGTATTCGCGCTCAAAGTTCGTCGGCGCGTCTGCTGATGACGCGTCTGAGCGACGCCTCTCGCATCATTCTCATCAACGCGTGGTACATTTTCATTTCGTCTCGCCGTTTCCCCGGATAATCGAGCGAACGAATGAGACGTATGCCTCGGCAGACGTTGATGAGCTCGTCCGTGGCGTTGATCTCGGTGACGAAGACGTCGGCCAACTTGAAATTGAAGATGGAACGAACGGCGAATCCGATGGTGACGAAGACAAAGACGTAGAGCGCGCGAAGACTGTAACTCGACAAACCGAGCGACGAGACGAGACCGACGAGGTACCGATCGCTGACGGTGGCGAATAAGACGCCGAATCGAGAGGGCGATTCGCTCGACTCTATGCCGCAAAAGTTTGGATCCGATTTCCGGAAGGAATGCGTCGTGGGCGTGACGCGCCAGAGCACCTCCATCGGCGTCGAATCCAGCGTCATGTTTACGCCGATGTAATTCGTCTTTGAGACGTCTAAAGATTCCACTTCGGACGCTGGGGTCAGGTGAAGACCGCGTGGGACCATGTTCTCGAGTTGAAGCGTTCCCGAACCGGCCTCGATGACGGTGGCAAGTTGCACGCACTGCGCGTCGGTGAGTTGCACCTCGAGATTCAACGTCACCGTCTTGACGTTTGGCGGACCCACTCTCGTGAAGGACGTCGTCATCGTCACCGTCGCGTCGCACGCGTTCGCCGTCGCCGTCGTGTTTAGAATGTGCGCGACCGTACTCTTGTCCATCGGCGGTAAGATCCACGGCGACTCGGAGTATTTGGGAAACCGCACGCAATCTGAATCGATTCTTCGAAACGTGAGGCTGCTGAGGAGTTCCTTTTTAATGGCTCGCTCGGCGACGCCCGTCATGGCGTAACCGGTAGCAAATCCCGTGTACAGCGTGTGTCGCTCCGTCTTTTCGCCCGCGACAAAGTCCAATTGCACCGCCATCGTCGCCGTGTCCACTCGATTGCTCGTCAAGCCCGGATTGAAGGTGCTAAAGATGAAAATCGGTCCCGTGAGAAGCGCCATGATGATGAGAATGGTACCGCCGCCCAAGAAGACTTTCAGGAACCAAGGCACGGGTCGCGCACCGCTGTAAAAGACGCGTTTGTTCTTTCTCCACGAGAGCAACATGTCCGTCTTGTGGAGCAGGTAAAACAACGTCTCGTATCGAAACCACATGAAAAAATCGAGACTCGTGTCGCACACAAGCCAATCCAACAGTGTGCGAATTTCAAAGAGAAACGGAATGGTCGTCGTCAAGTTGAACAGGAATCGCCCGACGGGCGTGTGCCCGAATCGCATGACGAGAATTTTGAATTGATATCCCTCTCTGAATCCCTCTCTGAGTTGCATCGCGCTCACGATGAATTGAAAGAGAATAGCGACGGTGAAGACTCTGAGGTGGACGTTGTGTCTCGGGGACATGAACGACCGCGTATCCGTCAGCGGAAGAAGCAAAAACACCAAGACGATGTACAGCGTGCACTGCGCGAAGTGCAACCAGAATTTGATTCGTATGTTCTGCGAGAGGTAGACGAGTCGGTTGAGGATGACCCATACCGTGGAGGAGATTATGGAAATCGTCAAACCCGTTCCGAAAGATTCCGTCGAGCTCAGTGCCTCGTTCGAGTCGAACACCAACTCGCGATAATCGATGATGAACCACAGAGTGATGCAGAGTTGTAGGAAAATTTCCACGGCGTACAGATCGACGCCGGGTTTACCGACGTTTCTCTTTGGGTTCTTCGACGTATTTGTCAGAGCGACTTGACGTTCGAGCTCCTGAAAGCGAGCCTTGACGAAGAAGAAGATTCTCGTCGTGAAACCAAACGTTCGGAAATACTGATCGAGCTTTTCTCTGAAAGCTCGTCGCCTCTTGGCGCGCTTGCTCTCGGTCGTGCGACTCTTTGAAAATTGTTTCGTGAGCGCGGCGTCGCTGTCTTCAGACTTTTGCGACACAGACTCCGAGGCGATCGTCTTCGAGCTCGACTTTGTCGCCTCCGTGCCGAGAGTCGTCGACGTTTTCTCTTCAATCTGTAATTCCTTTGCGTGATACGTTTCGTAATCCTCTCGAGGCATGAGCTCCATGACGTCTCGTTTCGTCTTTTGTCCCAGGCTCGACAGGCGCGTCATGTGCAAAATGAGCGCCGCGATGAAGAACATATCGCTCCAAACTTCGTCTCGCACCAACGTCCTCGCGCGAGGAACGGTGAGAAGCGTCGCGCTCAGCGTGCTAAAGTAATCGTCGGTCACTGGGTCATACAGCGTCTCTCTGGGACAGAGGGGTTGCGCGCTGATGAACCACTTGTTTCGATTATCGATCGCCGCGCTCTCTCTGAGCTGCATGCAGAATATTTTGCTTCTCATCAGCAGTCGAAGGTAGAAGCACGTCACGGAGTACCAAAAGACGACTCGCCATGTTTGCGGCGTGGGTTGCGGATTGAACAACGCGGCGAACGTAATCATGAAGAGCACCAACACGACGCTCATCAAATCCACGTGATCGATGAAATTCAGCACGAGCGCGAGGTACAGGAGCGGTTCGCTCTGAGAATGAAGTATTTTAGCGACGCATCCGAAAATGTTCGATCCGCCGAAATCGCCCTTCGTCGTCCACTCTCCGCTTCCATCTTGCTCCGGAATCGGGTACAGAGCGGGATCGAGAAAGCGCGCTGAATAACTCGAGATGAACACAGAGAACTTGATGAAGCTGTTGATGAATTTATCCTTGCCCGTCAAGACCTCTTCATCGCCCGATTTTTCCGGCATGAGGACGACTTCGGATGGTTCCGACTGCGGACCGTACCCGGACGCTCTGGAGCAACTTTGCACGGTGAATCGATAGCTTACGCCTGGTGTGAGATCTTCTACGATGTGTTTGGACACTGTCGACTCGAGATCCACGGGTACCCTGACTGGATTCACGAAATGGGCAAAGATCGTCGATTGCGGTAATCGCTGACGCATGATGGTAAATTCTTCGATGCCGACTATTTTCGCTTTCACCTTCCATCTAACTTCCGCCGTCGTCGGCGATAGCGGTTTGACGACGACGTCTTTGGGCGTGTATTCATCCATCGTCATCTCTTCGTCGATGGACTTCCTAAACTTTTGAAATCGCGTCCACTCGGCGGCTTGCAACGCGCTCGTGCGCACCTTTTCCGTGATGGATTGGTACTCGTCGTCCGTTTTCTTGCGAACTTTTTCTCGCCATCCGAGAACGTAATTGCGGTATGCGAGCGATCTTCTCGCGACTCTGTCCATCGCTCTCTTCTCAAAAATGCTCACCTGTCGTACGTACTTTTCATCCGAAAACAATTGCGATTGCACCGAACAAAGGATGAAGAGCGCGACGTCGAGCCCGATTGAACCAGACTTATAGCTCAACACCTGAACGCAGTCGGACTCGAGCATGCTGGCGTCGCACGCGGATCCGAGCTTGCGAATTCCAAACAGCGAGTTTATGGTTTCACACAAACGCGTCCCTTCGACACAGGCACCGATGCGCGCGGTGGCTCCACTCAAAAGCATTGGTTTCACGTACGGAATCTGATAGACGAGTTTACTCGCGAGAACCAAGTACACGTACATCGGAAGTAGGCGAAACAACTCGCCGTTCCACCACTTGTAACTTCGCGATGGCCAAATTCGAGTGTTCACCCTCAAACCGTCGTAACGCATCGAGAACAAAATGGCAATACCGGCATAGCCCAGTGACGTGACGTCACTGTCGCGCTGCGTCACCGCCGCCGCGATCGCGAGTATTATGATGATCAGGAGCAGATAGTCGTAGAGGAATCGGTGAAAGTAGCGACCCATGTCCTCCGCGGTGATGGAATGCGCCATGACCACGCGATCTTTGACCACGAGCTTCGCGATGTCTGCAAAATCGTACGATTTATCCAAGACTACTTCTTTCTCCTTTTGCATAAACAAATCATTTTCCAACGTGCGGCTTGCACGCACGGCTCTTTCCATCTCTTCGCGTCGCATCTCTCCTTCAACGCTCGGATTGTACGATTTCAATTCCATCGCCAGAGTGTCCCACTTTTTAATTTTATCTGAGAACGAAAGTTCAGCGGTTTCATCGTTTTTGCGCCTCTGCGCGAGGCGAGTGTTCACTTTTTCCGCGAGAGAGGTGAAGGCGGTCGAATGAACCCATTCATCGCCCAGCTGTTTTCCCTTTGCCTTCATGTACCCTCGCATCCAAGCCGTCCGAACATCATCGCTGACCATGTTTTTATGCCCCTTTCGCACGTAATGGGCGACCAACAACATCACGAGTATGTCAGATATGATTTCATATTGATGCACGAAGACGGGTCTCGAGTTGCACGCCAAGTACGGCGACGTCGGTGACGGTGGCGCCATCGAGTTTGAATCTGGACAACCCCAAATGTTCAGCCAAAACCGTTTTTCAGGGCAAGTTTCGCAGTAGTCCGTACCCAACCAACTCGGAGGCAGTCGCAGCGCAGCTAAGATGTGCACCATCAAAATAGTGCCGACGATTAAGAGAATTGCGTATCCTTGAGACTGGAATCTCACGACACCCGAACGATTGTTAAACGCCAAAAAGTATCCCAGCATCAGAATGTAAATGGAACTCGTCACGTCCGACTTAATAAAGGCGTTGATGAGCAGAACACCCATGGCGAGAAGATACTTTATGCTGGCCACTTTATCGAGGGCTTGTTCAAACGTTTCAAACGTGTACCTCAAATCGTGGTGGACAAAGCGGTAGACGAGGCGGATGACGAACGGTCTCCACCCGAGTAATTCAATTCTTGATTTCGCAACACTCTTGCTCGCGACCACTTCATCGTGAAAACTGGCGAAGACGTCGTCATCGGCTCGAATGGGCGTGTGTTGCACGATCGGGGACATTCCCGAATCCGTCGACGCGATGACGGGCTTCTTGACGCGAGGCTTGTCCGCGTCTGCGATGCGCTTTTGAACGATCAGTAGTTTTAATTTCGCTCTGAGATCGCTGCCTCGAACTTCTCCTCTAAGTTTTGCCCAATAGCTGGCGCGTGGAATCGACCGGGCCGTCGCCGCCTTTGCTTTCTCCTGCATTTTGACGTTGTGTCGTCTCTGTAAATATCCATGGAGTGCGGCGAAAATGATCACGGCGTATTGAGACCCAAAGATGTACCAATTCGTCGTAAAGTTGAGACACGCCCGCACGGGCAACTGATTGGCGGTCGACATCCCCAGTTGTGGATCGTAACAGAACGCCCCCGCGGCGTCCAGCTCGTACGGCCAGGCGCAACAGGTTCTCGTCGTCTCTAAATCGTCTCCCAGTCGCGGGTCGTACAGAGACAGTAGCCCGAGCCAACTTCCCCAATTTTTATTCACGACGGTGTTGAGAGAACCAGACTGGAATACACTCAACAGCGTGATTTGCTTGAAAGTTATGGACAACGCCGCGATGAACGCGAGGTATAAGCTATAATCATTCACCTCCGTATGAATTGACAACGGCAGTCCGTGACGATAATCCGATTCTCTCAAATCTCGATCGAACCATCTCGACCGCTGTTCCTGGCGCGTCGTCGGTGTGACGTCGGCCGCCGTGATGATGTTTCGTTCTCCTTTCCGGATGCGATTCAGGTAATGCCACGCATCTGATAATATTCGAAACATGTTCGCCGGGACGCGCAACAAGCCGTAATGAAGCGGCACGGGCGCCTTTCCGCGAAGCGTCGGTACGGCGAGCTCTATGCTCGCGAACATTATCACAAGCACGTACACTACGCTCAAGATTTCAATTCGGAACGCTACACAAATTATAGCGACCAGCAAAAGTATTTCCATGGAACTCGCGTGCAGCTGCGATTCAAACTGGTCCCCGAGTGAATTTTTAATGTGCGCAAACACCGTAGCGCCCGCATGATAAAGAAACATTGATGGACGCATCGTTTGAAAGGACCGCTTATCGCCCGTATTTTGCTCTCCTGCATCGCCATTCGGTTTCCCTTCTGGAGTGATCTCGCCCGCGATGTCGACGTCATCATCCGACCCAAATCTATCGAGTTCGGCGCCGCCTCGCCTGAGCCTCTCTTCCAACCAATAATGCAGTATGACGCAGAAGATGACGCACAGGTAACGCGGGTACATCAGTCTCCACGAATTCAGAGCGGACGTTTGGAACAAGCCAAAGTCGTACGGCGTGAGGTTTCTTCTCAAACTTACGGGCCACGAATTCAAAACTTCATCCGCCACTCGCGGAATGTTGTAGACGTAGAGAATGGAAATGTAGCAATACTGAAACACAACGTAACGCCCTAACACATCTCTCAGTCTCACCAGCCACTTGTCTTGAAAGTTTAACGCGACGTTCCGTCTCGTCGTCTCCAGATTTCTCGCCGAAGCCAACATCCACGTAAACGTGAACAGCATGGTCGCGACGTCTACCACTTGAATAAAATTAGTGGGAAGACCGTCGATGTTCGCCAAACCCGAAAACGTCATGAGAGCTCCCACGATCGGAGCGTACAGCAATGGTCGATACATGTGCGTCTTGATCTCAAATCCAGCCAACTCGGTAAACTCAAACGAAGAGTCTGCGTCTCCGTAAGAGATGGCGAGAGCGAAGAAGATGTTCGCCAAAAGTAGAAATACAAATCCAACCGTTTGCGACGCAGTCATGCAACAGATGCGCCCATCTCGGCCCAAGTTCCAAAACCCGATGATGTTCGGCACTTTCGAGTCTTCCAAAACCTGCGAGGCATTGTTCAACGACGTGAAGAGATACGAACCGATGACGATGAAACCACTCAAAAATTGCATTTTCCCTGTCGTCGACACGGCGTGTTGAAATCGCGTAAAGCGAGATGTGCGAACGTCCCCACGACCACCAACTAAACGCGTGTGCACGCAAACGAACAGTATGAACTGAGTGATGCCGTTAGCTGAGTATCCAGCGATCGCGCAGCACAGAAATCCGAGCAATCGCCACCACTTTTGCGCCGACTTGCGCAACTCTTTATCCGTGAGCCCGAGCAACCACGTGAGTATTTTTCTCAACGCGCTCGCCACCGCCGTCGACTTCGGTTCACCGCCCTCTTCGAGCACACGCTTCTCTCGATCAAATTCATTCTTCGCCCACAGCGACGTCAACGCGACGAGCGCGTCCGGAATCAGCGACCGCGCGCCCACTTTACCGCTATCAAACGTTTGCAAGCCCACCGCGCGCAACCACGACGCGGGCACTCTCGACATCGCCGCCGCCGTCGATTGAAACGTCACCTGCGCCACGATGAACGTCAACCCAATCAACAAGCTCACCGACGCCGTCTTCTTCGATCGCTCGATGTCCACCGCCGTCGGTCTCGTCGACCCACTCAACGTCAGAAAGCAGCCGGCGTAGCACGCCGAGACCAAATCGCAACGAGCCACGCTCGCCGCCAATACCGCGCACAGATGGATCCCTCGCGACAGCGTCGGCGCCTTGGCGGATTCCATCATGGATTCGACGAGAGATCCGCCGATTCCATCGCCTCCGTACTCCAACTCGTCGTCCCATTGATCGTCAGAGGCGTCATCGTAGTTTAAGCGCCGTTGCGACGGGGACAGGGTCGATGCGTCGAGCTCGCGCGTCTCTCTCGCGCGACGCGCGGTCTCGGGCGTCGCCCAGCCGTCTTCGACGTCGTCCGCCATCGCGCTCGACGGTGCGCGTCGGTTCGCGCGCGCGCGCGCGCGCGTTGATGTGAGGCTCGAGCGCGGCAGTTGGAGATATTTCGCGACGGCGCACTCGGGGACGACGTGAGCTTCTATTGATTACGATTTCGCGGCGCTTAGAACGCTCTGAAGCCAGGACGTGGTCGACAGACGCACGATACCGTCGGTGGCGTCGATGGTGACGCACGAACCCTCGGCGGCGGCGGCGACTTTGCGCGCGATTTCATCCGTCTCGCCGTGCACGAGGCGCGAGGCGGCGCGGGGTGAAGACGCGAACGCGTCTCGGTCGGCGTCCGGTAAAGGGACGACAACGTCTATCTGTGCGCCGTCGTGTTCGCCTATGACGTGCGGGGCGGGGGTGAAACCGTTGGGAAAGGAGGCGTCGATGGCGCCGCCTCGAGAGTTTACGTGTACGATGTGCACGCGTTCTCCGAATTTGACGCTGATGTCACCGCCACCGGAATCGATCCCGATCATCTCTTCACCCGCTCCCTCTAAACCGTCGATGGTGATGGTACCACCGGATGTGCGCACTAACCCAAACTCACCGACGCGCAAACTCTTCGCCGAGGCGTCGCCGCCGCCCGTGTTCACGTTCACTTTATCCCCAAAAACCGCCTGCGCACGAAACGCGCCCTCGGGCTCGGTGTCCACGTACACGATGGAACCCACAAATTTACTCTTCATATCGATCGATCCACCGTTCGTGCGCACGCGCGAGTCTGCGCTCACCGATCCTCTCGCCCGCACGTCGCCGCCGTTGGTCTCCACGTCGAGTGTCGATCCCTTGATCGACCCCAACCCCACCGATCCACCGTTCGTCCGCACCTTTACCGCCGCCTCAACGATCGACTCCACGAACACGTCCGAATTTCTCCCTCTCAATCGCGCCTCGAGTCCACAAAATCTCGGCGGCACGCGCGCCGTCACTCGAACCGTCGCGGCGGCTCCGCCGCCGTCCTCCGAGCGCACGTCCCTCACGACGAATTCCTCGCACTCGCGCTCGTCTCGACGACGCTCAATCTCAAAAAACTCATCGTGCGCGTCGTCGTGCACCTACAGCGCGCGTCACGGTACCCGTCGTCAGTCTCGTCGTCCGTCGCGCGGCGGTTCGCGCGGCGGTTCGCTCGCTCGCGAGCGCGTCGAGAAGTCCACGCGCACCTCCACCTCCAGCGCTTCCGTCTCCGTCTCGTGCGGATACACCTCCAATCGAAACATCCTCGCGTCGCTCTCCACGCGAAGCGTCGACCCCGGGACGACGTCGGCGAAGGTTTTCGTTGAGTACCGCGCGTGCGACAGCCATCTCCCACCGACGCCCGTCGTCGCGCGCTCGACGCCGTTCGCGCGCGCCAGGGACGACCACCACGCGACGCGCGCGCGCGCGGCGACGTCGAGCGCGCGGCGACGCATCCCGGACCCCGTCGTCGTCGATGGACGGCGGAGGGGCGCTGTGTGGTCGTTCGTCGCGACGCGCCGCTCGTGCGTGAATGCGCGACGCGCGAACGCCATGGCGAGCGATGACGCGGACGCGGCGACGACCGTGCGCGGCGACGTCGACGTCGCGCGTGACGCCGCGGATCTCGAGCGGCGCGCGCACGTCATCAGCGGACGCGTCGCGCAGCTCGACTCGAACTCAAAGTCGTTGAAATTAGAATTGAGCGCGCTCAACGACGCGCTGTTGGAGTACGAGGCGAAAGCGAAGAGCGGTGACGCGATGTACTTGACGCCCGAGGTTCGAAATTCCATGTACACGGCGCGGCGAGTGCTCCAGGGGGGTGGACCGGGGGGAGACTTGTACGGGTACATGAAGCCCGCGCATACGCACTCGCGCTTTTTGAAACTCTTCATCGGCGGCGCCGTGGAGATCAACTCGGTGCGCCAGGAGGCTAGGTTGCGCTTGAAGGAGGAGTATTATCAGTTTCGCGACCGAAACACGATCGTGTACGTGCTGGCGCCGCTCGCGCTGTTGCTCGGGTATTCGGAGCGCGTGCAGCCGAGAGCGTTGGACGCGACGCAAATTGGATACCTGCGCGCCTTCTATCCGATCGCTCTGCAGCTTTACTGGGTGTGGCTTTTGTACTTTTACACCGCTCTCGCGCTGAGAGAAAACATACTTCGCGTGAACGGGTCGACGATTCGTCCGTGGTGGATCATGCACCACTACTTTTCGGCGTCGATGGCGTTGAGCGTGTTGACGATGGATTTGGATTCGCCGGCGTGCGAAGCGTTCACCCTGCGATTTTTACTGTTCACCACCTGTCAAGGGGTCGTCATGGTGGCTCAAAATAGATACCAGCGGTTCCGGATGTACACGAGAGTGGCGATGGGTAAAGCGTCGCCCATGGACGTGGCTTCAATTGAGCTCTCCGGCGGACAACTCAAGCTGTTGTACCCGCTCTTGTTCGCTTTACAAGCGATGCAACTGTACGTCGGCGCGAGCGTGTTGTGGGTCGTGTTGACGACGTACCGAATAGAGAGTCATATCATGCGTGAGTGGCAAGCTTCCGTCGCCGGTATCCTCTTCGTCCTCATGGCGATTGGAAATTTCACGGCGACGCTCAACACGCTCCGCTCGAAACGCTCCTTTGCGCGATCAAAAACGTTCGAGAAACGCGTGTCTTTCAGTGGCAACGATAAACATCAAGATTAGGGACACATTCTTTGCACGACTTCTACGTACTGTAGATTTTTCGATTAATCCAAACTGAAAATTTTACATTACAGCTCGTCTCTGCGAGAATTCGTATCGCTCAACTCCGCCATACCCGATGATATGGGTAAAAACGCGTTCTGACCCTCAACCGCGCTGCTCAATTGCCAAAATATCGACCAAACGTAGCTATGCTGTTCTTGCATCTGTCTCATCATCCACGTGCGCATGATGACCACGTAGTGAGGATTCACGTTGTGAATGCCGTCGTCGACGTTGAGCGGAAGAGTCCGTCCGTTTTGTGTCGTCTGCGCGAGCGCGAACGCGTAATGGCGCTGCGACGACGCATCGATCAATACCTTTTGTATTTTTTCGTAATCAACCTTGATGTCGGGATGATGGTACAGCGTCCACGGCGTGTCCCAACTAGCGAGCTTCGGGTGGGCGTCGGTGGTAACGGTGAAAATCGGTGTCTTCTTGAACGTATCCGACGTCGACCACACTTTTCGCTTCTTGTATTCTACTTTCGCATCATTGAGAATCGACACAAACCTTTTATGCACCGAATCTAGCGAAAACTCGGTGTCAATCCAATCGAAAATACTCTCGCGAGTCGGCAGCGAAGCGACGCCGATGGCGATGTCTCGCAGCGCTTTCGCCGCCGCGCGCGAATCCGGAATAGCAAACTTTGCGCCGTTGATCGCCTCATACGCGGCGGGTTCCACCGCGAGGCCGAGACGCGTGTAATCACGCATCGCGGTGTAGTTGGTGGTCACGACGGGCGTTCCGAGCGCCTGACATTCCAGCACCACCATGCCAAAGCCTTCAGCCTTGGACGTGTGCAAACACACGTCGGCGTGTCTCTTCAGGGCTGAAGTGAAATCTCTATCGTGCATATTTTCATCGAGCGTGTACGTGTTCGATGGAATACCGGCGAGTTGCAGGTATGAACGCAGATTGACGCCCGTTCGAACCACAGCGACCGGCGGCTGCGAGTTGTGATTCATATCCTTCTGCGTCATCGTGCTATCCATGGAGTGAATCCACAGGTGGGTTTTCACATCTGGATTCTCGCGTTGGAACGTCGCGAACGCTTCGATCGACGCCAGCCATCCTTTTCTATCTGAATTTTCGTAGTTTCCACCCTGCATGAGGACCAAAAAAGTGTCGTCGTCGACGGCGTCGATGGTTCGCGTAAACGACCTGTCAAGCTTTTTCGAGTCGAAAATCACCCTTCGTAACGATCCCTCGTCCGCGACTTCGGCCCGTAATGTGCGCTCGAACGCGTCCGCGCGTGTATTCAACGCCTCGCGGTCGATAAAGTGTGGAATGGTGCGCGTCAGCGGTTGCACGCGCTCCACCGCGCGTCTCGTCGACTCCGCCAACGCCGCGATTCCCGTGTACGTCGAGAGTAAGAGCGCGGAATTATCGGGTTGTTCGTAATGATACGGCATCCACAACACCGTCGGCACGCGAAACGCGTCCGCATCCGGGTACACCTGCCCAAAGTCGACGAGAAGAATGAACGCGTCCACGTCATACGCGCTCGACGCCTCGTTCAGTTGTCTCATCGTGAGCGACAGTTCCGGCGCGCGGCTCCCCATGGGATGCGGCACGTTCGGCACGCCCAAAAACGTTAGGTGTTTCATCGCCGCCGCCTCTGCCTCGGTCGGTTTTTGCACGTCTCCCTTGAAGCGTCCGTACGCATCTTCCCACGTCGCGTACGTCCCCTCCGGCAACCGCACCAAAGGCGCGCGAGGCATCCAAAGCGTCTCGTACCCATCATCTGCGAACGCTTTCGATAGACCCCACGCCTGCGCCTGGTACGCCCCGAACGTCCACGGCACGGTGGCCGCGATGAAGCACACGCGATCGCGAGCGCCTCCCGCCGCGCGTCCCCGCGTCGACTTCGCCCCCCACATCGCGCGCACGCCCGAGAGCGAGGACAACACCGCGAGCGCGACCATCACCGCGCGCGCGCCGACCCGTGCGCGTCTTTTCCCGCGCATCTCGCGAGTTCGAGCGACGCGCTCTGACGCGTCCTGCATGTGGCTTCGGGTCGTTTGCTTTTCCACCGTCGTCCTCGCACCTCGCCTTTTCGCCGCGACGTCCGCGTCCGCGACGCCCCGCGCGTCTTTCTAATTAAAACCCTAAATCAGTCTCCTCCACCGCGTCTGGCCTGACGAAACCGCTCGCCGCGAACGCTCTCGCGCGCTCCGCCACGTCGTTCGCGCAGCTCGCCGCCGTCTCCGACCGTTCCGGCGCCACCTCCACCGTCCACGACCGTCCATCCCCGACGAGCGCGCAATTGATAATCTCACGCATGTCCACGCTTCGCTCGATCCAATCCCTCGCGTCCCAATCCTCGCGCGCGGCGTTGACGCGCGCGCTCACTCGAACGCACCGCGCGCCCACCGCGCACACGACGAGCTCATCCTCCTCCAGCGTTTCGCTCGACGTCTCGAGCGGTGTCGCGCCGCGCGGGGACGACGCGACGCGCGTCGTCGCGCGCGTCTGCGCGTCGTCGTCGATGCGGAGACGCACGCGAAGAGGGCGCGCGGCGGTGGACATGGCGTCAGACGCTGACGCCGTCCCTAAACATGTCGGCCCTCGCCTCGCGCGCGCCGCGCGCGTCGACCACGACGACGACGCGGTCGCGGACGACGACGACGATGACGACGACGACGCGCGCGACGGCGGTGTCGACGCGCGAGCGCCTCGAACGGCAGCGCGACGGGAACGCGATGATGACACGGTTGCCCTTCACGCGCTCGACGTCTCGCGCGCGCGGCGCGGTGACGCGCGCGTCCGCGGGAGGGAACGGATCGAGCGGGAAGAAGATTTCGCAGAATGAGTTCACCGCGCGCGCGTGGGACGCCATCGTGCGCGCGCCCGAGGTGGCAAAACAGAATAAACAACAAATCGTCGAGACGGAGCACGTGTGCGAGGCGCTGACGACGCAAAAAGATTCCTTCGCCATGCGCGTGTTCTCGCAGGCTGGGGTGAAAGATCTGAAGCAAGTGGTGGAGAAGACTCGAGATTTCATCGGGGCCCAGCCGCAGGTGAGTGGGACGTCGCAACAGGTGTTGGGGAGGTTTTTGGAGTCGTTGGTGGACGACGCGCGGGACATCGCGAGAGAGATGTCGGACGAGTTTGTCGCGGTCGAACACTTGTTATTGGCGCTCGCGCGAGACGAGAGGTTTGGGAAAGGGTTGATGGTGGATTTAGGCGTGACGTTCGCCAATCTGGAGGCGGCCATCGTCACGTTACGACGAGGGGAGAACGTCAACGATCAAGACGCCGAGGGTAAATACGAAGCATTGAAAAAGTACTCGCGCGACTTGACCGAGGAGGCGAGATCGGGTAAATTGGATCCAGTCATCGGCAGAGACGATGAGATTCGACGCGCGATTCAGATTTTGAGTCGGCGGTCGAAGAATAATCCGGTGTTGATCGGTGAGCCCGGGGTCGGGAAGACGGCGGTGGCGGAGGGATTGGCGCAACGCGTCGTCAGCGGCGACGTCCCGACGTCTCTGCAAGACGTGAAAATCATGTCTCTAGACATGGGTTTGCTCATCGCCGGCGCCAAATATCGCGGTGAGTTTGAGGACAGGCTCAAGGCGGTGATGAAGGAGGTGGCGGATTCCATGGGTAAGACGATTCTATTCATCGACGAGATTCACACCGTCGTCGGCGCTGGCGGAGGTGGCGGAGGCAACGGCATGGACGCGGGTAATTTGCTCAAGCCCATGCTCGGTCGGGGTGAGCTGCGATGCATAGGGGCGACGACGCTCGATGAGTACAGGACGTACATCGAGAAGGATCCCGCGCTCGAGCGTCGTTTTCAACAAGTCTTGGTGGAGCAGCCGAGCGTCGAGGCGACGATTTCAATTTTGCGCGGCTTGCGCGAACGCTACGAGCTTCACCACGGCGTCTCAATCTCAGATTCTGCGCTCGTCGAGGCGGCGACGCTGAGCGATCGGTACATTGCTGATCGATTTTTACCGGATAAGGCGATCGATCTCGTCGATGAATCCGCCGCCAAGCTCAAGATGGAGATCACGTCCAAACCCACCGTGTTGGACGAAATTGATCGAGAAATCTTAAAACTTCAGATGGAAAAGATTTCCCTGTCGCGTCCGGGAGCGTCTCGCGACGCTCGATCGATCGAGTCCAAGCTCTACAAGTTGGATCAAGACTTGAAGGCGCTCACAGCGAAGCAAACCGTTCTCAACGATCAATGGCAAGCGGAACAAAACAAGTTGAAAGCCATTCAAACGTTGAAGGAGGAAATCGACTCGGTGACGAATGGCATTCAACGCGCCGAGCGAGAGTACGATTTGAACAAGGCGGCCGAACTCAAGTACGGGACGTTGATGAAACTTCAGCGTCAACTGGAGGAGGCGGAGGAAATTCTCGAACTCGCCACGTCGTCGGGACCGACGTTGCTTCGCGACGAAGTCACCGAGGCGGACATCGCCGACGTCATTTCGAAGTGGACCGGCATTCCCGTCGCCAAGCTTCAACAGGGCGAGCGCGAGAAACTTCTCGATCTCCCCGCCGAGCTTCACAAACGCGTTGTCGGTCAAGACGAGGCGGTGCAATCGGTGTGCGAAGCCATTCAACGCTCTCGCGCCGGTCTCTCCGATCCAAACAGGCCCATCGCGAGCTTCATGTTCCTCGGTCCCACGGGTGTCGGTAAGACGGAACTGTGCAAGGCGCTCGCCAACTTTTTGTTCAACACCGAAGACGCGATGATTCGCATCGACATGAGCGAATACATGGAGAAACACTCGGTGAGCCGTCTCATCGGCGCGCCGCCGGGGTACGTCGGTTTCGAGGAGGGCGGTCAACTCACCGAGGCGGTGCGTCGACGACCGTACTCCGTCGTCCTCTTTGACGAGATGGAAAAGGCGCACGGCGACGTGTTCAACGTTTTGCTTCAGATTCTGGACGACGGCCGCGTCACGGATTCGCAAGGAAGACTCATCAACTTTAAAAACACCATTCTCATCATGACGTCAAACATCGGCAGTCAGTTTGTCCTCGACACGAGCGAGACGGGCGGCACGAAGGAGGCTCGCCGCGAGCGCGTCATGGAGGCTGTTCGCGGTCACTTCCGACCCGAATTCATCAATCGCGTCGACGAATGGATCGTCTTCGATCCCTTGGCCAAGGATCAAGTCACCGCCATCGTCGAGCAACAAATCAAACGCGTCGGCGAGCGTCTCGCCGACCGCAAGATTCGTCTTCGAGTCTCCCCCGCCGCGGTCGCCCTCTTATCAGACACCGGCTACGATCCAGCCTTTGGCGCTCGTCCCGTCAAGCGCGCCGTGCAGAGTCTCCTCGAGACCGCCATCGCGCAAGCCATTCTCAGAGGCGACGTCAACGAGGACCAAACCGCCGTCGTCGACGTCTCCGCCGACGTCCCCGGAAAACTCTCCGTCACCGCCGAGGGCGTTCCGGCCACCACCGACGTCGTCGTGTGATCTCGCCTCACTCGACATCATCGAATCACGCGCGTGTAATGCATATTATCAAAACGGCAGACAGACTCGCGAAGCGCGCGTAAAAATCAAAAAAAGAATTTTTGGGCGCCCACTCGACTCGAATTTCTTTTCATCACCCTATTCGCGCCACTCGACGACGCCTCGACGACGCGCGCGATGGCGGAGGACGATGATTGGCACGCGCGCATCGACCGCACTGCGGCGGTGCAACAACTGTGCGTGCGCGACGCGACGCGACGACGACGACGACGAGGATGATTCGATGGTGGATTTCGCGCGGGCGACGCGATCGGGACGCTCGACTGACGACGACGACGCGCGACGACGACGACGCGATCGCGCACAACAGGTCGGCGACGGTGCTCATGAAGAAGGACCCGCCGTACGATGAATCGACGTTGAAACAGGCGACCATCGTGGCGAGGAACATGGAGCAACAGATTTTCGCAAAGGCGAAGGACAAGGAGTCGTACGAGACGAAACTTCGAAACAGAGTGGAGGCGCTCGAGCAGAAGATCATCAAGGATCGGGCGCAGGTGGCGATGGAGGCGCAGGGCTTGACCATGGCGCGTGCGCCCGTGAAACCGGTGGCACCAAAGGTTGAGGAGAGACGGGACGTCGGCGCGGGTGCGTCGGGCGCCGAGTACGAGGAGGGCAAACGGTTTTTCGAGAGTCAAGACAAGACGGAGCAAACTAGATTGCGGTCGCAGGTGTTGAAGAAGTGGTTGACGGATAATTCGGGTAAATCGCAGATCGCAATGGAATTTGTGGGGGCGTCGACGGCGGAGAAGCAGCAGATTTACAAGGAGAAACTGCAAGACCATTTGGACGTGTGGTTGTTCAAACATCTCACGAAACGTTTGGAGGATAATCGCGTCAAGGACGCCAAGGACAAGGCGGCGCGAGCCGAATTGCAAGGTTTCGTCACGGGTCTGATGGCGCAGGACGCGGACGAGAGCAATGAGGACGAACGCGCCGCCAAGCGTCGGGCGACGGGGGCCAGCGCCGTCGAGCCTTCGCCAGAGTACTGGATGAAGGTGCACGAAATGAATGAAAAGTATCACGCGCCCGTGAGCAGAGCGCTGAAGAGCGTGCAAGAGTTTCAAAGCGGTGGGAATCGACTCGGAGCCGTGAAACAAAAATTTGTCGACATCCTCTCAAAGAAGATTCTTCCAACGTTGGAACAGAAAACATCGTACCGCAACCCGAACATTCCAGCCACGATGGAGTATCTCACCGAGGTTGAGAGCGCGATTCAAAAGACGTTGGCGAGATATGAGTTCACGAAACAGGTGAAGCAAGAGAAGAAACGCCTGGAGGCGATGACTTCGACGCAACGCGCCGTCGCTTCGCTCACCGAGCACGGCGACGCGTCCTTCAAAATCGCGGCTCGGGAAGGCGTCAAGGAAGCGTGCGCCAAGATGAAGAACGAATTCGACGTAAACGCCGATTTCACCGCCGAACTCTTCGATTCGGACGAGGGAGAAGAGATGAGCGAAACGTTCGCCTCTGACCTCTTGAAGGATTTTTGGACGGGCGGCGACTCCCTCGCCGTTCTACCCGCGGGCGCGCCCGAGACGTGGACGCTCGAGGTGGGGAAAGACGTCGTCGCCGTCGCCTTCAGAGGCGACGCGATGCCCGAATCCGAGCGCGCGACCGCGCTCGCCGAGTACTGAAACCATAGTAGCCGTGAGTATTAATAAAAGGACACGTAAGACGTACAAAAGCGCGCCAAGCGAAGAGACGCACTCCCCACCGCGCATCGCTCGCTATCTCCACCCCGCCGCCTCGTCCGGATCCTCCACCGCGTGCAACCACGTCCTATCGCTCACCTGCGTCGGCCTGGCCCGCACGCACTCATCCACCAACCGTCCTCTTCTATAAAACGCCACCGTCGGCGTCCATCGCACCTCTCGCGCCGTAAACGGCAACCCATCCACGTCCGCGTCCACGAACGCCACCCCACCCCCACTCCCACCGCCTCCACCGCTCCGCGACGACGACGACGACGACGACGCGCGCGACACCTCGCCTCCGAGCTCGTACTCGCGCCGCAATCGACGCAACGTCGGCGATAACTTGGCGCAGTGCGCGCACCAATCCGCCCCGTAGTTGACCACCAACAATCCCGCGCGGTGGTCTCGCAACGCGCGCGCGAACGCCGCCTCCGTCTTCACCGCGGGAAGCGCGTCCGCGTTTGCGTCCGCGTCCGCGACGTCGCGCGCGTCCGTCCCCATCGACGCGGTGCCTCGACGCGCCACACACTGACGCGAAAAAATTCCTTTTCATTCATGGCGCCGTTTGAGCGCGAACTCGCCGTCGCCATCGACGCCGCGCGTCGCGCGGGCGCCGAGATCCTCGCCGCGTGGCCTCGTTCGGGCGCGCGCGCGTCCGCCGACGACGTCGAGTACAAGGGCGCGGTGGATTTAGTCACGGAGACGGATAAAAAGTGCGAAGCCATTGTGATGGGCGCGCTCATGAAAGCGTTCCCGGACGACGATGTCGTCGGTGAGGAGACGCACGCGGCGAGTGGAGACGAGGAATTGACTCGCACGACGTCTCGGCGGTGTTGGTATGTCGATCCGTTGGACGGGACGACGAATTTCGTGCACGGGTTTCCGATGAGCTGCGTGAGCGTGGGGCTGACGGCGGACGGCGCGCCGGCGGTGGGCGTCGTGTTTAATCCCGTGACGAACGAGATGTTCACCGCGGTGCGAGGAGGCGGGGCGCGATTGAACGGGGAGGTGATTCGGTGCAGTGAGACGCGGGCGTTGGGGCGAGCGTTGATCGGGACGGAGATTGGGGTGCATCGGGACGCGGAGACGGTGGACGCGGTGATGGGACGGGTGCGCGCGTTGGTGGAGCGTTCGAGGAGCGTTCGGTGTTCGGGGTCTTGCGCGATGAATATGTGTGGGGTGGCCATGGGACGTTTGGATGGGTTTTTTGAGATTGGATTCGGGGGACCCTGGGATTGCGTCGCGGGCGCCGTCATCGTGCGCGAGGCGGGCGGCGTTGTGCTCGATCCGTCGGGGGACGAATTCGACGCGTACGCCAGGCGCGTCCTGTGCGCGAACGCGCACATCGGAGATGAGTTCGTACGGTGCTTGAGCGCGATTCCGGACGGCCCCGGGGAGCCGCACAAGCCGCCGCCGCGCTAGTGGAATTTACCGATGCGTCGTTTGAACTCGCGCGACGCCGCGGTGAAGATTTTCTCAGCGGCGCAACTGCACGTGAGCAATCCGCCGAGAATCGCCGCACATCCCAAGAGCCACTCCAAGAGCGGTTTGCGAACCTCTCGAGTCACGACGCTCATCGGCGACGTATCGTATGAAAACTTGACCACGGGACCCGTCGGTCGGCGAAACTCGTCGTCGACGACGTCTCTCTCGTAAAACATCGCCTCTCGCGCCTCGGCGTCGTCACGTATTGTAAACGAATTGCTCGAAAAGGTGTATTCGTACATGTTCATCGGCGCCTCTCCGATTGGCGCGAACGTTCGCGGAATCACGTGCATATAATGCTCAAAGGCGGTACGTCGCGTCTCGTCGGCGTTGAACTGCGTGAAACCGATGCCCGCGCTCGCGAAGCGTCCGCCCAGGTCTCGCGGGACCAAACGCCACGCTTTTCTGAGATGCCGAGGCACGAAGCTCGGACGTCCGGGAACGTTTTGACCGAACGATAAATGCTTGATGACGTGCGTCATGTCCACGTCCGCCATGGAGTGCGCGCGCGATCGCGGGACGAAATAAAACGCTCCAGGTACTCGGTTCACGTGAAACTGGCCGTTGACGGAGCATCCGGGCGACCGCACGGTAGAGTCGACGCGCCCGTCGCCATCGCCGTCGTGCCCGACGTTGGTTGAAAACGATCCGTCGTCTTCGGCGGCTTCAATCTCTCGAAGTAGCGAGTCTGCGAATTTCGCGAGCGATTCGGCATTTCGTGCGCCGTGGTACACTTCGTATTGAATGTCGGATGGCTCGTCTTCAGATGCGTGCGCTCGTTTCGAAGGATGTAACGATCCGGCGCGATAAATCCGAACGTTCGGGTACGCTTGAATGTGTAACTTGTCGCACAGATCGACGTTTTCGTCCGCGGTGCAATCGACGCTCGCCAAGCCCAACGTCAGCCGAGGTTTGCCGACTCGTCTCAACTCTAATTTCGTCATCTCGGCGGCGTGTTCCCAAATAGGCGCGAACGCTTGACAGTGCTTACACCACGGTGCGTGAAAATTCACGAGCAAGAGTTTGTGCATTTGCACCATCCTGTTGAACACCGCCTCGCCAACGACGTCGTACGAGATTCGGCGGTTGCCGTAGTGATCGAAGTCCGTCGTCCACGCGCCGTAATCCACCGCGCGACGCGTCGAGTCGAACTCCTCCTCCGCGGGCGACACATGCTCGAGATTCATGTATTTGAGCGCGCCTCCGATCGGATGTTTATAGATATTCTCACCGCTGATGTTCGCGTTCGATCCCATGGCGTCCAAGACGCGAAGCGACATGTACTCACAGCTCACACGAGGGAATTCAACCCTGATATTAACAGCCAGGCGCGCGTCCGGCGAGTGATCGACGACGATGTCCGTGAGGTAGGACGACGTCATCAACGCTGACACTTGCATGGCGAACAGAAACGCGATCGTCGTCGCCGTGAGAAGGGACATGCACCCTCCCGCTCGCGTGCCCTCTCTGAGACCTTCCACAGCGTAAAAGTCCAGCCTTCTGAGAGATTCAGCGAGCGTCGTGGGCGGCGTTTCGCCGGGAAGCGAGGCGCCGCCGGTGCTGGCGCGTCGAACGATGGTCATATGCGGCGAGACAGAGCGGTCGGGAGTCGTCGTCCTCGTGCGCACGACGCGATGTGACGTGTCCGGTCGTCTCCAACTAACAACCGGTGTCGGAGGCGCGAACTTCTACAACCGGTTTGTTTGGAACTACAAGCGAAGAAAATATACTGTGCTGAATAATAAAAGAAAAAAAATAAACATTTAAGGCGTCATGATGCTGAGATTGTTGCGAACGTCAAAGTCGGCGTCGTCGCAGAGCGTTCGGCGAATGCACTTGTCCCAGATTTGAAGACCCTCGTCGTTTGACTCTGGAAGCACGCGGCGAAGACGAACGGATGAATCGTCGCTCGCCTCGCCGTCCTCTTCCTCGAAAGGGGCGACGTTGAACTTGAAGTAGAACGTATTCGCCACGGCCGAGGTTACCTTGTGAGGATTGGTGACGATGGCGCGCACCTCGAGGTAGACACTTGGCTTGCCGCAACGCGCCTCCTCGGCGTTGACGGTGTGCATGACTTTACACTTGAAACGCACGAGATCACCAATGCTCACCGGAAGCTTAAAGTCGATGTCGCTCATCTCCACAAACATTGGATGACCGCCGGAAAAGAGTTGACAGTTGGCGTACGCGAGTTCGTACGCGCGACGAAGGAGGAATCCTCCGAAGACGCGTCCCGAGAGGTTGCGTTGCTGCGGTTGCGCGACAAACATATTTTCAGCCATGGTTTGCGTCGTCAAGACTTCGTTATACCCAGCCGTGAGCGCGGGCATCTCTTGATTGAGACACGCGCGTTCGCGAGTCTTTCGAACCCAATCCGTGCGATGCTTGATGAGGTCATCGTTGAGCACGGCGTCGCCCTTCTTTTTGCGAAGCCGCTTGCGTAAAATCGACGCCTGAATCTCTTGAAAACGCTCCTTGTGTTTTCTCGTCTCGCAGATGAGCGGATTCACCGGCCACGACGCGTTCGTCTCCGGATCTCTCGCGACGAAGGTGAAATCAGCGGCCAACGCCGGTTCCGTGCGCTCGTCGTCCACGGTGGCGTCTCGCGTCGCCGAGTTGTCGTCGTCCGCCTCCATTCGAATCACCATGCTCGACGTCCCCACGAACGCCACCTCCCCACGAATCACCACATTCTTGTCCAGAGACAAAGGTCTGTTCAATCGAACCCTATCCACGCTCGCCGTCACCAACTGCGGCGTCTTGGTCGTATCATCGTCGTCGTCGGCGTGGAAAAACGCGATGTTCCCCGCCAACGAGTCTAAATCCTCCAATATCCTTCCCATGCGCACCGCCCCTCGTCCGTGCTGCCGATACATCTCTCGCATGTCTTCATCGCTTTCCCACACGTACACCGCCGTGTGCGTCTGCGGCGCGCGCGGAACGAGCTTTTCGCTCAGTTTCGTCGCCGCCTTGCCGCTCTCGGCTTTTCGCAGGCGCTCCCTCCACAGCTCCTTCGTGACGTGCGTGCGTGTGTGCGCGATGTGCACGTCCTCCGGCGACGACGAAGACGACGACGACGACGACGACGACGCGCGTCTCGACCGCGCGTCGGCGTCGCGCCGCGTCGACGGCGCCGAGTTCATCGCGCACGCGGCGCGCTCCAGCCGTCCCGATGACGCCGTCGCGCTCGCGCTCGACGCCGTGCGCGACGCGAGAGAGACGCCCCGCGCGAATCCACGCGCGAGGTCTAACGCGTACCGTCGCGCGCGGTGCGTCGACGTCGCCATCGCGTCGCGTCGCGTCGGGCTCTGGCGCTCTCTCGGAGTCGGACTTTTCGGGCAAGGTTGGAGCGTTCCGTTGACGAATCGTGATTCAAGAGGAGTCCCTTTCGAAACTTCTCCGGATAAGTGGTCGTTTGCCGCGCGCGAGAGAGAGAGCGCGGCGCGGAACCATCGCGCGCGCTCGTCCGTGACGGCGAACGTCGTCGTCATGGTGCTCCCGACGGCGCATCACGACTCGCCGAATCGTCGTCGACGAGGCGCGACGGCTGCCATCTTTTACGGCGCCACCTCCATCGCCACCGTCTTCTTGAACAAGTCGATATTCGCGTTGTGGAAATTTCGGTACCCGGCGAGCCTGGTGACGGCGCAGACGGTGTTCACGGTGTTCGCCATCGTCGCTTTGGAGCAGCTCGGCGTCATCTCGCCGAACGGGGCGAAAGGGTTTCGTGGGAATTTCGACGCCAAGGCGTTTCGCAGGGTGGGCGCGGTGAGCGCGGTGTTTCAGTTGAAGCTCGTGTTAGACATGAAAGCGCTGTCGATGATCAATATACCTATGTATGGGGTGTTGAAATCGTCCACGACGCCGTTCGTCATGCTGCTGGATTACGTGATGATGCGCAAGGTGGCGACGAGGAGGGTGCAGGCGGCGGTGTGGCTGACGACGCTCGGAGGCGTGTGCGCGGGATCCGGGGATCTGGAGTTTACGATTTTAGGTTATTTAGTTGCGTTGGCGAGCGCGTTTTGTACGGCTCTGTATGTTGTTCTCGTTGGTAAGATTGGGGTCGAATTAAAGTTGGATTCGTTCACGCTTTTACTGTATAATTCGTTGTGGAGCGCGCCGTTGAGTTTCACCATTTGCATCCTCTTCGGCGAGCACCGAGAGATTTTGGATTTCCCTTACAAGACGCACATCGGGTTCGTGCTCGCGTTTTTGTGCTCGTGCTCGAGCGCGTTCGTGTTGAACTACGCCACGTATCTGTGTACGCAGTTGAACGAGGCGTTGACGACATCCGTGGTGGGGAGAACAAAGTCCATCGTGCAAGGCATCTTTGGCTTGTTCGCCTTTCACGTGCACACCGGTCTGACGAACGTCGTGGGGATTTTTTTGAATTCAGCGGGCGTCGCGTGGTACGCGTATGAAAAGTACACCGGCGGGAGGAAGACGAGCGCCGGAAACGCGGCTCCAGAATCTCTAAACTCGTGCGTCATTCATCGCGAAGATTCGCAACTCACGCTCGACAGTTCGACGTCGCCGAGATCGCGCGCCAAGGCGGCGTACAACGGTTTCGTCACCGTGAGTGGCGCAAAATCTCATTCAAACTAGCATATATTATTGTCAAATCACGCTCTCGTGGTAGGTTGAAGTAGCTACGGTACGTACGTATCGCGTATTTTAAATTTTAATTCGAAATTTCGAATGTGAAAACAATGTCAGACGTCGCCCGTCTCATCAGTCCTGATGCTCTCGTCTTCCCGCCGCCGCCTGCGCGGCGTGGAGTCGGGGTGGGAGCCACGACGGGAAGATGGACGCCAGGAGGCTGTACATGAAAATCTTAACCTCACCCACGTACGATTGAGGCATCTCCGTGTACCCGGCGGCGTGCGTCGCTCGCGTGGGCATGACGACGGGTCTGTTGAATTCTCCGTCGCCGTTCGCGTTCGCGCCTTCGTTTCCTCGGTTACCGTTCGCGTTCCCATCGCGCGGTCGACCGATATTTTCGTTACCGGTGAGCCACTGCGCGATCGGGGCCAGCGCGCCCGTCTGTTGAAGATACACGAAGACGGCGACGGCGACGTAGAGCGCCACCTGCGTCGCGCTCGCGTCTTGGGACAAAAAGAACAGCATCAAACCGAGCTTGAAGATGAGCTTTAGATCGATGTGAATGTGAATCACGCGCACGCGCGCGCCCGGTGGAATGTTCAAATCCGGCGGTAAACCGTCTCGCATGTTTTGAACGCCGACGTCTCGACGCTGCGGCTGGAAAAATCCTCGTCGCTCGTCCGCGCCCGTCGCGTCCCGACCGGCGTTCTGACCGCCCGCGCCCGTCGCGCCCGCCGCGATGTTTAGAAAGTTCGTGAACCCCGCGAGCGGCGGCGGTCCGGGACCCGGCGATCCCGTGGGCGATAAAGCGGAGAACGCCGCGTGGTACGCCGCTGTGTACGTCGCGTTCAGCAACGGCGACGCCGCGACGTCCATCGCTTGATTGAAACGCGGCGTCGGTGTCGTCGTCGTCGGCGACGACGTCGGCATCGACTCGACGAACGATCCTGCGCCGTTCGTCTCTCTCGATCCGAACACGCGCGGCGTTCCCGGATCGCGCGCGTTCGTCGGCGTCGGCGGCGCGCGCCCCGCCGGCGTCGAAGACGGCTCCGTTCGCCCGACGTCCGATCCCACACCCGTCGGCGTCACCGACGAACTCGACATCGACGCCGACGCGCTCGACGCGCGCGCATCCACCGTCTCGCCCTCGTCGTCCTCTTCGTCCCGCCTCCTCGCCAACATGTGCACGACGTACTCCTCCACCTCTCGCGCCTCCTCCTCCGTCGCGCCGTCGCCGTCGCCGTCCCCGTCGCGCGTCATCGACGACGACCCCTCCCGTCTCACCCCCCTCGCCTCCGCCTCCGCCCTCGCCTTGAACTCGGCGTCGACGTACGCGTCCGCGCTCGCGCGCCCTCGCCTCAACGCCTCGCGCAACGACTCGTCGTCCCGCAACACTTTCCCTCCGTAAATCAACACACACCCCATCGCCTCCTCCCGCGTTCGACACATCTCGTGCGCGCCCGCGATTCTTTCCCGTTTCAGCGTCGACACCGTCATCTCGCGCTCTAACCACACGTTCTCCAGCGTCACGTCTTCGCACCCACCGTGCGCGCTCTTCAGGACGATGCGCACCGCGCGTCGTCCATCGTCGCCGTCGTCGCGCCCGTCGAACGAGGACGCACGCCCCGATCGTTCGCTCGCGTCCACATCCACCATCCTCGTCGTCCGCGCCACCGCGCGCGTCACCGCGTCACCGCGCGCGCCACACTCACGTCGCGTCGTCGTCGCATTCATTCATTCATTCTGTCTTTCACTCGCCTCGTCATCTATTCCCGCGTCCCCATCACGCGTCTCCACGACACACATACATCGACGTATTCACACCTCCACTACAATACCAATATCCGTATTCTACCACACTACGAGTCTCACACACATACTCAACACACCGTATCCAGTATAACGCAAACACGTCGACGACACACATAGCACACACTCCACCCTCACCCTCTCATCCTTCGACGTCTTCGCGAGACGTCTCGACGACGTCAGAGCGCGGATTTTGAGCGATCGATCGTGATTTGAGAATGTTCGCGACGACGAATTCGACGACGACGACGACGGTTCGAGCGACTAACGTCGCGCGACGATCGACGACGTGCGCGCGCGCGGTGACCGTCGCGCGCGCGTCGACGGCGGTGTGCGGTGGGGTGTCGTTGCGAGCGCGCCGACGGGCCGCGATCGCGGGCGGCGGCGCGATCGGGGACGCGACGAAAAGCGCGACGAGCGCGCGGGGACGACGTGGCGTGGTGACGTGAGTGATGCGAGGCGATGCGCGATCGATGTGCGCGACGACGCGAGGGCGATCGCGATGAAGGGGGGAACCGGGAACGGGGAACGGGGAACCGGGGGATGACACGGCGCAAAAGGGATGTCTTTCACTTCAATCCCTCAACAAACGAAAAGGGTGGTGAAGGGTTTGGGACCCAAGGCGGAGACGCGAGACGCGAGACGCGAGCGATGGATGGACTGACCGAGACGCGCGTGCGTGTGTGATCGTTCGTTCGCGCAGTATGGCTGGTGGTGTCGCCAAGGCGGCGCCGGGTGAACCGAAGAAGGTGTTCGGTTTGACGCTTCCGGAGAACGAGGGCGTGTCCTTCGCCATTCTCGCCGCGGGTTCCTTGGGCTCCGCGCTCGGTTTCGCGGCGCTTCAAGAGGGCGTGTTCCGCATCCCGGGTTTCAAGTTCTCCGCGTGGATGACCGTCTTGACGACGTTCACGTACTTTTTGTGCGGTGCGCTCGAGATGAAGCTCACGAAGGACTCTCGTAAGGGTTCGTGGAAGAACTACGGCATCCTCTCCGTGTACACGTACGGGGGTATGGCGTTGACCAACTATGCGTTGTCCTACTTGAACTACGCGACTCGTATCGTGTTCAAGTCTGCGAAGATCATCCCGGTGATGGCCTTCTCCGTCTTGATCGTCGGTAAGAAGTACAACTGGAAGGAATGGTTGTCCGCCGCGATTCTCGTCGCCGGCATCGTCCTCTTCACCCTCGGCGACGTCGCCTCCTCCCCGGCGTTCGCGCCGATCGGTGTCCTCCTCATCGCCGGTGCCTTGTGCGTCGATGCCATCTGCGCCAACTTCGAGGAGAAGAACTTCTTCCGTTGCGAGACGCCGTCCACGACCCAAGAAGTGCTCTGCTACGCCTCTTTGATCGGTACCGCGTACGGTTTGATCCCGCTCATCGCCTCGGGCGGTCTCGCCCCGGCGCTCGCTTTCTCCCAAGCGAACCCGCAAGTGGTGCCGATGATCATGGGCTTCTCCGTCATGGGTTACTCTTCCGTCTCCTTCATCCTCTCCCTCATCAAATACTTCGGTGCGACCGAGGCTGAGATCGTGAAGTCTCTTCGCAAGGTGCTCTCCATCGTCATCTCCTTCATGCTCTTCCCGAAGGAACTCAACTGGAAGTACATCGCCGGTTTCATCGCCGTCGTCGTCTCCACCGTCTACACCTTCTACCTCAAGCAACAAAAGAACGCCGCCAAGGCCAAGGCTGCCGCGGAGTCTGCGTAAATTTTGACTCTCTCCACAGTTGAGGAATAATGAATGCGAGGTTATTTTTTCATCTTGGTTCGACTCTTCTCCGCGTCCTTCGTTCGCGCCCTCGCTCGAATCGTTCGCGCCGCGAATGCGATCGATCGCACAATTCGTCGTCTCGTCGTCCGTGTGCTCAACATTCTCGTTCGCGCGCGATGCGTCTCGTCCGCGTCGCGTCGCGTCGTCTACAAAGAAAGGACGCGTCGCGGGACGACGTCTGCGCGCGCTTTTTTCGTACGACGAGACGCTTTTTCGGCGACGAGGTGTGGCAATAACTTAATTCAATTGCAAGTGTGTACTAGAGCGAAGAAACAACACGACACCGTGAGGTGTCGTTACCGCACCGTACGGTGAGGCATTGTGTGAGAGAACAAGATTAAATCTCCGTAACATTTGCTGTGTGTGAGAGTGCTTCGTCCCCGTTGAGTCGATTTACGCGACGGCGTCGAAGTCAACCGGATCAGACTTCCAGATGAGGAAGACGAACACGGACGCCAACTGGAGCGCCGCGATCGGGAAGAACAAGGAGTAGGCCCAGTTACCACCGGTTTGGGAGAGGAAGAGACCGGTGAAGAAGGTGGAAAGCGTGGACGCGATGGCTGCCGCCGTGTTCGTCACGCCCAACATGATGGACGCGTACTTGGGAGAGAGATCTTGGTGACCGCAGAACAAACCGGTACGGATGAAGGCGGCGAAACCGAAGGTGACGGAGAGGAGACCAACAACCAAGCCGATGGTTTGGTTCGTCACCGCCGCGACCGGAGTGGAGTTGACGATGAGACCAATGGCGGTGAGCGTCACGGCGCCGACGCCGAAGCACAGCGTTTGGGAACCCTTGCGGATTTGCGTACGCGTGAGCGTCTTGTCCGCCTCAAGCTTACCCGCGAGCGGGGCGATGATGGCGGTCATGATGACGGTGGACAAGTACGGAAGAATGGAGAGGAAGGAAGACTTGGAGAGAGTCACACCCATGGCGCTCGCCAAGAAGGACGGCAACCAGGCGAGCAAACCGTACGAAAAGTAGTTCCACGTAAAGTGCGCGACGGTGAGCGCCCAGAATTGCGGGTTGCGAATGAACGCGGCCCACGGGATGTTGAGAGCCTTCTTTTCGCCCGCGACGGCGGTCTCCTTCATGTCCGTGGAGGAATCACGCATGAAGGAGATGAACCACCACGCGCCCCAGAAGAAGCCGAGAATGCCGAAGAGGTAAAAGACGGCGGGCCAGCCGCCGAGGTGGAAGATGATCGGCGGAGCGATGAGCAAACCGGTCAAAGAACCGACATCGAGACCACCGAAAGCGGTGGTCACCGCCTTGGATCTTTGGCTCGGCGGAACGCCCTTCGCCAAGACGCCGGTCGCCGCCGCCGGGGCGACGCCCTCGCCGAGACCGACCAAGAACCTCGACGCGAGGAGCGCCGGCATGCCGAGCGCCGCGCACCACGGCGCGATGAGAGTACCGAGCGACCAGAGCATGACGCCGTAGAACAAGACAACCTTACCGCCGTACTTGCTCGCCAACCAACCGCCCGGGATCTGCGTGAACGAATATCCCCAGAAGAACGCCGAGGCGACTAAACCCTTTTGCGTCGCCGTCCAGCCAAAGGACTCCGCCATCGGGACGATGGCGACGGACATGTTCACCTTGTCGAGGTTACACAACACGAACGCGATGAACAGGGAGAACACCATCGCCCATCGCCTCTTTTGCCCACCGGCCGACATATCGAACACCTCCTCCTCCGGCGGATCGTTCGGGTTAATCTCCACCGCTCCGCCCCCCGCGCGCGGCGCGCACGCGAACAACCCTCTCGTCTTGGTGTGTGCGTTAATCGTCATCATCGGCGTCACCGCCGACCCGTTCGTCGTCGTGACCTTCGTCGCCATCGCGGACGCACCGACGGACGCCCGTCGTCGCACCACCACGCCTCGCGCGCGCACGCGTCCACACCGCGCGTCCGAACGCGTCGTCGTCTTTTCAAAAAGCGCCGCCGCCGCGATCGTCGCGGTCGAGGTTGAACATCCCGTCATCCCCATCGTCCTCGTCGTCGTCTCGTCCTACAGTCTCGTCGTCCGTCCACGCGTCCGAACCACCACCGCACCAGTCTCGAAGCGTCTCGTCCACTCTCTCGCGCACACGCGCGTCGCACACTCCCGCGCACACACGCGTCGCGATCGGTCGATCGATCGATCGGTCGATCGCGTCGAACGAATCGAATCGCATCGATCGCGCGCGCGTCCGTCGTCCGTCGGTCGTCGATCGTCGTGTGCGCGGGGATGGGGTTTTCGTGTGTACATCCAAAACCCCTCCTCGAGGGCTCACGACTCGTCCGTCGACCGTCTCTCTCGCGGTTCATCTCTTCTTTTTTCGCGCGCGATCGATCGAGGGGACGGGTGTCCGTGTGTCCGTTTTTCCCGTTTTTCGTGACCGTCCGCGACGTTTGGAATCATAGTCTTTTTTCGAGTACGATACGTGGTGTGACCGCCCCCTCGGCGCGCCTCGTGCTCGTGTGTCCACCCGACGCGCGCGGGCGCGCGAGCGCGTGAAGGTCGCGAAGGACGGTCGGTCGGTCGTGAGGGACGACGACCGAGACGGCCGTCGCGCGTCGTCGCGAAGTCGTCACTCGTGGAGACGGACGTCCGCGTGGATGGTGACGTCGATGATGACGATGATGACGAGCGTCGTGACGACGACGAAGACGAGCGCGTTCGCGAGAGGATCGATGTCGTCGTCGTCGTCGTCTGGATCCTGCGTGCGTCTCGCGCGCGGTCTCGCCTCCAGCGGCGCGGTCCCGTCGTCGAAGTCGAAGACGTCGTCGTCTCACCGACGTGGGCTCGACACCAAGGCGTTTCTTAACTTTGGTGGGGGGGGGAACAAAGCCGCGGCTGGGGCGACGGGGGCGTACGTGTGCGTGGATTGTGGATACGTCTTTAAGGGTGATTTCGCGGCGTTGCCGCGATCGTACAAATGTCCGACGTGTAACGTGGGGAAGAATCGATTCAAACCCGTGGGCGGGGCGAGCACGCTGGCGCAGAAAAAGGCGAATAAGGAGGCGTTTCGGGCCAAGCGAGCGGCGGCTGCGAAGAAGGGACAATTGAGCGGACGCGAGGCGCTCAAACAGAAGATGATTGACGCGCAGCGCGAAAAGGATCAAAAGCGCGGATGGTTTTAAGTTATTCGTGGTAGGCGTCGGCGTCGGCGCGAAGACGAACGAAGATGTGGTCACTTTTAATAATCGAGGTTTCTTTTTCATTTCATCCCTTTCACACTAAAAAAAACGAACGAACGAACGAACGAACGATCGTCTAGTCGAGCACCTTGGACACGACGCCCGCGCCGACGGTGCGACCGCCCTCGCGAAGAGCGAAGCGCAAACCGGGTTCCATGGCCACCGGGGTGATGAGCTCAAAGACGGCGGTGATGTTGTCGCCCGGCATGACCATCTCCGTGCCTTCCGGAAGCGTGATGTTACCGGTGATGTCCGCGGTGCGCATGAAGAATTGCGGACGGTAGTTGGAGAAGAACGGAGTGTGACGTCCACCCTCTTCCTTCTTCAACACGTACACCTCGGCTTCAAACTTGGCGTGCGGTTTCACCGATCCCGGCTTGCACAAGAGTTGTCCGCGCAAGACTTCGTCGCGCTTTAAACCGCGAAGCAATAACCCGCAGTTATCCCCGGCTTGACCCTCGTTGAGCGTCTTCTTGAACATTTCGACACCGGTGACGGTGGTCTTCTTCGTCGGCACGATACCGACGATATCCACCTCGTCGCCCGTGCGCACGATGCCTTGCTCGACGCGACCCGTGGCGACGGTGCCGCGACCTTGAATGCTAAACACGTCTTCGACGGGCATGGAGAAGGGCTTATCCAAAGCCCGCGCCGGTTCCGGAATGTACGCATCGATCGCCGCCATGAGTTCGATGATCTTATCGCGACCGATCGCGTTCTCCGTCCCCTTGAGCGCGTGCAACGCCGAACCCTTGACGATGGGAATGTCGTCACCCGGAAATTGATAAAAGCTCAACAACTCGCGAAGTTCCATCTCCACCAACTCCACCAACTCCTCGTCGTCCACCATGTCAACCTTATTCATGAACACCACGAGCGACGGCACGCCGACTTGTCTCGCCAACAAAATGTGTTCCCTCGTCTGCGGCATCGGCCCGTCCGCCGCGCTCACGACGAGAATCCCGCCGTCCATTTGCGCCGCCCCCGTGATCATATTCTTCACGTAATCCGCGTGTCCCGGACAATCCACGTGCGCGTAATGTCTCGTCGCCGTCTCGTACTCCACGTGAGACGTCGAGATCGTGATCCCACGCGCCTTTTCCTCGGGCGCTTTATCGATTTGATCAAACGCGATCTCCGTCGCGCCGCCCGCCTCCGCCATGACCTTGGTGATCGCCGCCGTGAGCGTCGTCTTCCCGTGATCGACGTGTCCGATCGTCCCCACGTTCAGGTGCGGTTTCGATCGAGAGTTTATATCGTACGCCGCGTACGCGCGCGTCGCACGCATCGACGTCACCATCGCGCTCGTCGTCGAATTCATCGACGACGACGACTTCCCGCGCCATCCCTCGTGCGCGCCGCCCTCGATGGAGAGGATTCGCGATGAATTCGACGACGTCATCATCCCTCGCGCGAGCGTCCATCCTCGCGCGCACGCGCGTCTACACGACGACGACGACATGGCGCGCGCACACGACGACGACGACGACGCGCGCGGTCGATCGACGAGTCGACGAGTGCGGGGTCGTCGACGAGTGAATGAGTGAATGAATGAATGAATGAATGCGTGCGAACACACACCTCGCGAGCGCTAACGAGACACACACCTCGCGAGCGCTAACGAGATGTTTTCTTTTTTTTTGAATGCGCGCGACTTTTGCGTGGAACGATGACATCGTGAGATGGATGAAAGCCTTGCACGTGAATGCGCGACGCGACGACGGACGGTGGATGGTGCCGACGCGAAAGCGACGCGAGGGTGGTGTGCGCGACGCGCGCGTGACCGGGGGGGATGGTGGGACGAAGCGTCGACGGGACGGTGAAGATGACGGTGACGATGACGACGATGATGATGATGACGATGATGACGACGACGATGAGACGATGAAGCGAGGAAACGTGGAGTACGTGGGCGTTCGAGACGTGGACGTGGACGCGTTGTCGCGAGAGTACACGCAGCGAGCGGAGGAGACGGCGACGCAGATGGGGACGCGCGCGGTGGAGGCGATGAGCGTCGAGGAGCGGGAACGGTTGACGAGCGAGGTGATGCGATACGTGTTGTTCTCGACGCATCGTGAGCGAGGAGCGCCGGTGAGTCGAGCGAAGATTGGAGAGGCGATGAGCGCGATCGGAGGGGCGGGTGGACGCGCGACGCGAGGGGGGTCGTACGTCGTGGCGTTGGCGCAGAAGAAGTTTTTGGACATTTTTGGATTTGAAATGGTCGAGTGCGCGCGGGCGCAGAGTCGGAATAAAAAACCAGCCAAGACGGTCAAGGACGCGCAGGGTGGTGGACAGATGAAGTGGTACGCGCTGAGAAGCGTGTTACCGGCGCAGATGCGCAGGAAATTTGTGGATAATCCAGACGACGCGCCGGCGCGCGGATTGGCCATCGTCGTCGCCGCGTTGATTCAAATTTCGAGCGGGTGCATTCGAGAGCAGGCGCTGTTCGAACAGTTGAAAAAGCTCGGCATCTCTGCAGAGGATGCGCGTCCTCATCCGCAGTTCGGCGACGTTCGCGAGCTGCTTCAGAGTCTCGTCAAGCGTCGCGTCTTCATGCGCGAACACTCCGTGTACGACGACCCCGCCGACGGTTTCTCCTTCGAACTCGGCGAGGGCGCGGAATACATTCTCGGCTATGAAAACATCGACAAGTTCGTGAACGAAATCATGCGCACGACGACGACGGTGGGATGATGAAACGAACGAGTCCTCTCTTTGTAACGAAACGAACCGAAACGCGCGCCCGCCTCGTGAAAAAACAGCCCCCAAAAGGTACTCCACGCCACACACCGCGCCGCCCCGCGAGCGATGGTCGCGCGCGCGATGGGCGTCGCCCCGGGCATCACCGCGGACGACGTCGTCTTCGTGAGCAACACCGTCTTGTACCTCGCGCTCGCCTTTTTCGTCCTCAACCGGATCGTGTGCCCGCGGTTCGCACCGAGCTTTATGCGAAAGGAACCGTTCCTTCTCGCCTTCGAGCTGACGTGTTTCGTGCCGTTGGCCTACTGTGCCTTTGTGGGCACGTACGGGTGGTTGTACGACCTCGAGGATGGGTACGACACCGCGTGGGCGAGGCTTCACACGCCGATTCCGATGAGCTCTCGAAAGATGATCCTCGTCAACTGCGGGTTTCAGATTTGGGATTTCTTCGTCTCCTTTGGACACGGCGAACTGAGCAAGGTTGAGATGCTCTTGCATCACTCGCTCGCCGCGGGACTCGCGATCGCGGGACTTCACATGGGATTCGGTCAGTACTATGGGTTATTTTTCATGGGCGTGACGGAGACGAGCTCGCTGCCGCTCGTGTGGGTCGATCTCGGAAAATATTATCCGGAACTCTCGAAGAGACTTCCCACGATGGATTTGCTCGCCAAGGTGCTCTTTGCGTTGATGTTCATCGTCGTGCGAGACGTGTTGTTCATCAAGCACTCGATTCAGCTGTGGAAGGATTCGTTCGAAGTCCTCGGCGCGGGCACGGCGAAATTTCCCGCCGTGACGTACGGCTTCCTGGTGACAAACTTATTCTTTAACGTCCTGCAGATCGCGTGGACGAAGCTGTTGATCGATGGCGTTCTCGACGTTCTGCGCGGTGGAGGCGCGAAGGACGATAAGGCAAAGGGGGAATAATAGATACAATGTAATTTTCTGTACGTACGACGACGAAGTCACTGCACTCGACACCCGTGAGTTCCGGGCGAGTCGAGACGATCGATGACGGCGCTCGCTTCGAGATGTTTTCCCGGCGAACGCGATGCGCGCTGAAACAGCGCGCGACGCGTTCGATCAGGCGTGGATTCGGGCTCCGGGTGCGACGCGTGCGACCGCGGCGCGCTCGGCGAATCGCGAACGCGGTGCACTCGAACGGCGTCTTGAAACGTCACGCGTCTCGGCGACGGTGAGACTTGCCCGAGTCTCGACGGCGTCGTGGGCATGGTCGCCGTGCGCGCGCGCGTCGGTGTCGGCGTCGCGCTCACCTGTCCCGTATCGCGATTGGTGTGCAACACCGTCTCGTATCCCTCGCGGCGCATGCGCGCGAGTTCGCTCAACAACCGGTCTCTGCTCAACAGTAATTCTTGTTCCGTGGCGCTCGCCACGGCCACCTTGTGCGCCGCGCGTCGGCGAACCTCGGCCATCTCTCTCTCGTGCTTCGCCTCGAGTTCGTCTATCCTCCTCTTCGCCTCGTCGAGTTGCGTCTCCAGATGTCGTTGCCGTTGAAACTCCTCGGCTTCGCGTCGGCGGAGATAATCTCCCTCGCTCATCAACGCCTCCTCCATCCGTTCACGCGTCGATTTCGCGTCGGCGAGTTCCCTATCGAGACGTTCGATTTCGACCGTGGCCGCGGATGCGGTATCCTCCATCTCCGTCGCGTGCGTGAGCGCCTCGTCGAGCTGTTCTTTGAGCTCGCGCGCGTACTCCTTCTCCACGTCGAGATTTTCTCTCACCAGTCTCAACTCTTTCTCTCTACTGTCCAATCGCTCTCGCAGCGCGAGGACTTTTTTCTGTAACTCGGCGTTGAGTTTACCCTCTGCGCGAAGCGCACTCTCCAATGACGACTTCCCCGCCGCCTCCGCCGCCAAGAGCTCGTCCTTAGCCTGGAGCGCCAACTCCATCGCCCCAAACGTATCCAAGACGCGTCCTCGCGTGTCCAACGACCCACTCGGCGACGTCGCGTCCACCTCCGACCGCGGCGACGCCACCAACGCACCACCGCCTCGAACGCTCGCACGCCGCCGTTCGTCTCGCGCCCGCGCGTCCACCGCGTCGTTCCTCGCGTCGACGCGCGTCCTCGCGCCCTCTCTCGGCGCGCTCGCCCTGGCGTCCCGAAACGCCTCCACCCACCTCGTCGCCTCTCGCGGCGTCTCCGCGCACAAAAACACCCCCTCCGTCGACCCTTTCCCCTTAATTTCGACGTAGATTCCACACCCCGCGCGCTCGCGCTGACCGTGTATGTTTAACGACGACACCACGCAACCGGCGACGTCCGCGAGCGCGCAGCTCGAGCTCGGTGTCCCCTCCGGATCCGCGCGTTTACGAAACTCTAACCGCCCGTTCGTCACGCGCACCCACCGACGATTCCACGTCTTCGTCGCGTCGCTTCGTTTCATGAGCCACGCGCCTCGGAGCACGTCACCGTCGTCGTCGTCATCATCGTCATCGGCTCGACCAATAGCGTCGTCATCATCCATCGTCATCGACCGCGCCGGCGTCGTCGTCCCCCTCGCTCGCGCGCCGTCATCGCTCGAGACGGACGCCGCGCAACGCACCGTCCCACCTCGCGCGCAGTCTCCATCGCGCGCCGTCTCCATCGCGCGCCGCGCGACGATGTGTGACGACCTCGCGCGCAACGGTCGACGCCGTCTCGACACGGCGTCGCGCGTCCCTCCGTGCATGGACGAGGACGCGCCGCCTGCGCCGGACGCGCGACGCGGACCGTCGAAGCGATCGGTGGATTATCTCCTCGAGGGCGAGAGCGTGCGCGCCAACGCGCACCTGCGCGCGTTCGTCGAGCGGCACGACCGGTCGCTTCTCTGGCGGCTGCGCTTCGACGACAACTACGCCTCCTGGGCGCGCATCAAGGGGAAATCGCTGCGCAAAGAGATCACCGAGGCGATGGCGGCGAGTGGATTCGCGCGAGAGGAGTTGGAGGCGATGACGGCGGCGGGCGATGGGAGACGAGAGGTGGTGGTGTATGATTTGTGTAGCGGGAAGGGGTTGACGGCGGCGGTGTGCGCGGAGGCGTTGCCGGACGTGCGCGAGGTGGTCATGGTGGATAACGACGGGAGAATGATGTTGAAACATTTGGAGAGCGAACCGTTGGTGCGGTTTCGTCGAATGGACGTGTATGACGAAGGTGTGGGGGTGATGATGGCGGCGTCGAGAGAGAGCGGCGCGCGGATAGTGCTCACCGGGGTGCACCTGTGCGGAGAGTTGTCGCGACGGGCGGTGGAATTATTCAGTCGATACGGTGATGTGCTGATATTATCGCCGTGTTGCTTGGTGCGAGAGTTGCGAGCGGGAAAACGGCGGAACGGAACGTTCGGGTACGGGCTGCCGCGACTGGCGAAGAGGCTCGGCGGCGACTCGTACGACTTATGGACCAAGCTGCTCGCGTCCATCGTCCCCACGCACGTCGGAGAGGGGTTCAGGGTGCGGAAACGCGTCGTGACGGACGAAAACATGATGACGGAGAAGAATCGATTCATCATTCTCAGGCGAGAGGGTTCGAGCGAGTTGTGCGCGCCGTGTCGATGAGCGCAGCGCGCTCGACGGGACGGTAGAGCTACACCTGAGATTACAAACATCACGTCTTCCTTTTACTGGAACATTAGCGGTAAAATGTAGAATAGTCAAGCACTGCGATAAAATAGACATCACTTTAAAATCTGCGATCTTGGAAGATGTGATCCATGTTCATGCTGACGCCCGAGACGAGTTGCGACAAATCCTCGCCCGGCTGGTCTTGGAGCTTCCAGACGCGCTTATCCGCATCCGTGAGCGGAAACGCCTCGAAGTACGCCTCACTGCCGCCCTGGACGATTTTGCACTGCGAGTAACCTTGCTTGGTGATGCCTCTCCACGCGATTTCGGATCGTTCCGTGCCGTCGTCGCACAAGAGGAGGATGCGACTGAGCGTGTTCGGGAACTCCTCCTTGATTTGCGCGAGAAAGTACGGGTTCATCTCAACCTCCCCGGTCTCCTCGTCCATGACAGCCAGACAAATCTTCTTCCACGTCGATTTAGACCCCTCCGCCCACTCATCGGGCGATCGAATGTCGACGACGATGAACCCGCGTCCGAGCGTGTCCTTGATGTCGGCGATGGGGACGTACGCCTTTTCGACATCCTCCGCCACCGCGGCGTCCGCTCGAACGACGCGCGCGCGCGCCGTGCGTCCGGAAGAGTTTTTCGTCGCGCCCGCGACGATGCGCGAGGCGGAGAACGCGTGTCGTTGCGCGAGAGACATGGATAAGTTTCGTGTGCGGAAAGTGGCGCGCGCGCCGACGTGTGCGGTGTCTTCTACATCTAGGGTTTACTTTTTTCATACAAAGATATTTATATGGGCTAAGTGATTTTTTATGCAAGACAGTGGTGGCAGGCCCACGAGCAGGCCCCCTGGCGACGCGACGCGACGCGACTAGGCGGCGGCGGCTTTGGCGTCCTCGTCCTCGGCATCGTCGCGAAGGATCGATTTGAAGACGATGCCGTTGATGCGACAGAACAAAATTAAGCTCGCCAAACCGTAGTACGCAAAGGTGATCCACCAAATGTACGAGTATTTGGCTAAACCGACGACGTGACGGTCGAGGTAGAGCATGGCGGCGGCGAAGCCGAGCAAACCGAGGCCGGTGAGTCCGGCGAGGAAGTTGAGCGCGCGTGCGGCGACCATGACCCCGTAGAGAGACTTGGAAACAATGTTCGCGACGACGGTCGCGGACATCGGGAGCACGACGGATTGGAGTTGAGCGATGACGGCGGCGTCGGTGGTGAAGACGCTCGCGCCGAGGAAACAAAACGCGGCGAAACCGGTGGAAGACACGGCCGCGGTGAAGAGACCGAATTGGAAGAGGATCATGGCCATCTTGCGCGCGTTTGTCTTGACCGGGTTGAAGATGTGCTCGGGCATGAAGGCTTGGCCGGCCTGTACCAAGGGATCGCCGCAGAGGACAGTTAAGGAGAACAGCGTCGCCGCGACTCTGTGCGCCGCCGAGACGGTGACGCCGAGCGCGTTCGCCGCGAGAATCTGCGTGGTGTAGATGGCCAACAACGCCGCGACTAGAAACGTGATCGGACCGAAGAATGGCATCACGGGAGCGACTTGCGCCTTGGTGGGAATCATCGCGCGCAGAAACGACGCCGAGCCCCCTCGGAAATTTTGCCGCGGTGGAAATCTCAACAAACCTCGCTTTTTCAGCAAAATCGTGATCGCGATGAGACCCGTGTACAGCGACGCCGTCGTCGCCCACGCCGCGCCCGCGGCACCGGTCTTAAACACCGACACCATGAGATAATCACCCACGAAATTCACCACGGCGGCGAGCGCGACGCACAACAGCGGTCCCACGGTGTCCTTTCTCGCCACCAACGTCGCGTACGCCGACGCCGTCAAAAACGCCGCGGGCATGGCGAGACCTCGAATGCGCGTGTACGACGCCGCGATCGTTTTCACTTCCCCAGAAACGCTCAATAAATCTAACAACGCCTCGGTGCGCGTGAGCAACAGCGCCCCCACCGCGACGGAGCTCGCCGCGGCGATGAACAGCGCCCCGTACACCTTTCCGTTCAGTTCGTCCTCATCCTCCCCGCTCGCCACCCCTCGACTGACGATGGACGTCAATCCCGCGGTGATGAACGCAAACAGCGACACCGAGTAATCCGTCAACGGCGTCGACACCCCCAGCGCCGCCAAGGCGACGGCGCTCGCCTCCCCCGTGCACCTCCCCACGAACGCCGTGTCCGTCATCGTCAACAGAGGCGAGATGAGATTCGACGCCAACAACGGCGCGCAAAACATCAATAATCCCTTGAGCGTCCTTCCCGCGTCCAAACTCGTCGACGCCTCCGCACCATCGTCCCCGCTCGCCGCCGCCGCCGCCGCCGCGCCGCCTCGCCGCGCGCGCCTCGCCTCCGTCCCCGACGCCCCCCTTCCCGCGCCCGCGCACCCACCGACCGACCGACCGCGCCGCTCGACGCGCGAGACGATCGCAAACCGTCGTCTCGCGTCCCACCCGCGCGCCGCGCCCGCCTCCACCGCCCCTCGCGCGCGCGTCCCGCGCGCGTCCCCATCGCTCGCCCGCGCGCGCGTCGACCCACACGATCGCGTCGACGCCGGCCCCGTCGACGCGACACCGCGCGCGAGCGACACCGCGCGCGACATCGTCGTCCGTCCGTCCGTCGATCGGCCGTCCGTCGTCGACGCGAGACGCGAGACGAGACGACGCGACGACGTCGAGCGCGAAGATAACGACCGGAGGAGGAGGTTTTCCCGTCTCGTGCGTCGTGTGTTATAAATAGGACACGCGATATGTATTGTGTTACTTTTTAATTAGATCATAGTATGCATAGTGCGCGATGCCAATCGTCATTCACGCCTCACTCATCCGGCGACGACGACGCGCGACACGACGACGCGCGATCGTCGACGACGCCGACGCGTCCGTCGGATCGCGTCGACGCGCGATCGTCGACGCGCGCCCGGTGACCTCCGACGACGCCGTCGCGATGAACGACGCCGACGAAACGCGCGACGCCGTGCCGTCCCGAGCCGACCCGACCGAGTCGACGCGCGCGCCCCGCCGACGACGCGCGCGCGCGCTCGGACGCGCCACCGCGGCGGTGACGAGAGAGCGAGAGACGACCGCACGCGCACGCGCGTCGCGAGCGGTGAGACGAGGAATGGCGCGGAAACCGGCGGTACCGAACGCGCGAGAGACGTGGACGCCGAGACGGGTGGAGAGAGACTGGACGCGCGCGAACGCGTTGGAGGTGATTGAACGATCGCACGCGAGGGAGGAGGCGGTGGACACGATTCGTGGGACGAAGATGGACGTGAGAGGTGATTTTGGACGCGTGCCGACGTATTTGGTGACGATGAATCGTCGAAGAGAGGCGGAGGCGCGCGCCGAGGAAAAGGCGCGCGCTAAAAATATCGACGAGAGGCGACGGGCGGGACGCATGGACGACGACGAGCGGGAGATGTTGATTGAAAATCTTCGACGTGAACACGCGAAACTCAGCGCGTCGTATCAAAGGCTTCCGTTCGTCGTGGACACGCTCAACAGGCGCGCCAGAAAAGAGGCGCACGAGACCAAGCTCGAACGCATCGAGCGCGACATCGAGACGCTCGGCGCCGCCGTCGTCTTTGTCGGCGGTCGGTGAGACGATCGAACGAGCGAACGAACGAACGTCGTGTAATGAACACACCACATCATCGTCGACGCGTCCCGGGCGTCAAAGGAACCGATCGACGCATTCTTCGGCGTCGGCGCGTCGGCGCATCGGTGCGTCCTCGAAATCTCCCCACCTCACCCTCACACGCGCGCGCGCGTCGCCATGGCCGCGCTCTTCGACCACGTCACGCGCGGTGCGAACGCATCCACCGCGCGCGCGTCCACCGCCGCGCACGCTCGCTCGAACGCCGTGGCTGAGGACGAGCGCGGCGTCGTGTACGTTTTGAATGTCGAGGGTGAAATTCGTTCAACGCTGTCTCGAGACGTCGTTCGATTCGCCAACGATGCCTCGTTCGACGCGCGCGCGTTGTCGGTGGTGAAACACGCGCCGCGATACGAAGGCGCGTTCGAGGCGGAGAGCTTGGCGGTGAGCCCGAGCGGGAGACACGCGTGCGTGTCGGGACGCGTCGACGAGGGTTCGGGAGCGAGACCGAGGGCGGCGTGTTACGTTGCGTGTCTGAGCGCGGGAGCGTCGGATGGGACGATGCGAACGGGAATGGGATCGAGCGAGGAAGGCGACGGCGTGGAGGCGTTCGAGTGCGAGACGGTGAGCGTGTGCGAGGAGGAGTTTGACGCCGTCGCGAGCGTGCGCGTGGTACGGTGCGCGTGGCACCCGAGCGCGGACGCGACGTTGGCTATGTTGACCACGGACGGAGTGTTTCGGTTGATCAACTGCGATAACGTCGCGGTGGGCGGGAAACCTGTCGTGGAGAGGTGCTGGAAATTAGATTTGAACGGTTCGTTTCCGGAGGCGGCGCCGTTGCGACCGGACGTCGTGGACTTTGCGTTCGCTCCCGCGAACGGTTGGGGGACGTTTACGGTGTATTTCCTCGCCAAAACGGGCGATATACACGCCATGTGTCCGGTAGCTCCGCGAGGTGCCAAGTATCCGCGAGTGACGCTCAAGCATTTAGACGTCGCGGACGAGGCGGCAGCGACGTGGTTGAACGCGACGTTTCCCGAACTCGCCGACACGCGAATTCCGATGCTCGCCGCGCACGTGACAAAGAACGAAGATCGCCCGGTCGCTTTGCAGGGACCTTTACCACGGTCCATGAAGACGGCGGCGCAGGATGGATCCGCTAGCGAAGACGCGTTGAGCATCGCCGTGTCGCCGCCGTTTTTCGATCTCGGCGGCGGCGGCACCATGGCGACGCTTCACGCGAACGCCGTGCACGTGCACATCATTCCGAGCGAAATGAAACCGTCTTGGTGCGACGGTCCGCACAAAAATATGCGTGGATACACTTTCGTGATGAGCGATGCGTCTTCTTCCGCTCCCGAACTTCCAAAGTTGGTCACCGTCGACACCATTCAACTCAGCACCACGCCCGGCGAACAGAGTTTGGCAAAGGTTGTCTTCGGAAGCGTCATGTGGGATCCGGCGCTTCGCGAGAGAATTTTCGTCTGCGTTAACGGCACCGTGCACTCCATCGTCTTGACGTGGCTTCCGGCCATCGAGACCGCCGCCGAAGAAGCGGTGGACGAGAATCACGACGAGTACGACGCCTTGCCCATGCCTCAAGTCGTCGCGTTGTGCGGATTCGACGCATCCTTCACGGGTCTCTGTCCGCTCGGTGATCCTCTCGCCGAGGGTGTGGTCGTCGCCATTCGAAACGATGGGACGTATCGCATGCTGAACCCTCCTCCAACGAGCGCGACGGCGGAATCAGCCGGCGCGCTCTCCGCATCCGTCGCCGCGCAAACGCTCGAGGCGGCCTCGAGGAGCGAGCTTCGAGCGCTGGCGGAGGGTATTCCGAAAGACAAGATGAAATCGGCGGAGCAGATCATGAAGGAGTGTGGCATCACTTCAGACATGAAGGTGGGAGATCCCGCCTCGAATGAGGCTCTCGCAAAGTGCGCCAGCATGCTCAAGGAAATTTATGTAGACTACGCGCGCGACGTTCACGACGAAGTCAGAACGACGGCGCTTCGTCTGACGGCGGAGATAAGGCGACAGAAAGAAGAAGTGGCGGCTTTATTGGACAGCGCGAACGATGCGATCGAACGGCACAACGAGCTCGTCGAGCGCCTCGAGTCTGCGGCGACGAGACACGAGGGCATTCGTAGTCGTCTCAGGAACTTGGCGGAGAAGGAAAAATCCATTCCTCACCCGCTCACCAAGGCTGAAAAACTGTTCAAATCACAGATGGAGGCGTTCCAAGCCGATCTACCGCTGTTAAAGCAAAGGATCGAAGAGTTGACTGAACGCGCGGCTATTGCCACCGAACGAGACGACGACGACATCGGATACGTCGGCTCGCGGCGCGTGGTCGGCGCGTCGACCGCGAGCGACACGTGCAGCGAGGACGAGCGCAAGGTGAGCAAAGCGCTCGCAGAGCAAGGTGAGATGATAAAAAAGAACGCCGCCAAGGCTAAATTGATAGAAGAATTGTTGCAAAAGTAATACAGTCGCCTCTCCTAACAGTCGATCGTCTCACTACTACACGTCACTCTTCACGCGCGCGCGATCATGTCTCCCCTCGCTGGGGTGTCTTCGTCGGGACGGGTCGTCATGGGTGGACTGATGGTCGCCGCCGTCGCCGCGGTGATGACGTCGTCGATTTACCCAGTCATGATCGCGCCCCCCGAGAATAAGAGAGCGGCGAAAGCCTCCACAGGGACCGGTTTCAGACGCTCGGGAATGTGGGAGTCCGTCGATCGCGAGGCGAAATCGTGAATGAAACGTGTAGACGGTCGTTCGTAGTCGCTCGCGTCCGGTCGTGATGCGATTGTTGTACTTATATCGATACTAGCTAGCGCGCACGACTACGACTCTGTTCGCGTCGCCTCATCGCTCACTTGCCCAACCTTTTGCGCATCTCCATCATGCGCTTCTGGTTGGTGTCGAATTCGCCCTCGTAGACGTCGAAGGGAACCGAAATGTCCGAGATGTCTACGCCCTTGGTGTTGCACTCTTGCACGAGCTCGTACATCTTGTTGCGCGTCTGCACTTGGCCCAACATGCGAGACGGCAAGAATCTCGCGTCGCCCTTCTTCGGCGGCTTCCAATCCTTGGGCACCCAATCCATGCCCTCGGCGTCACCGAACGGATACGCGTCGCCCGGGAGATCGAAATCGTAGTATAAATCCTCGAGATCGATGCCGTTCGCCTTCGCCTTGGCGATTTCGGAGTCCAACCTCTGTTCGATGAGCTTTTGGGACACGACCGTGGCGCCGACCGCGACGCCGGAGAGGGCGACGAAGGCGACCATACCGCCGGCGTGCGTCTTGACCGAGTCCCCTCGCGCCGCGGAGACCGTCTGTCTCTGTTCGATGGAGAAAAAGGCGCGAAGAGTCGACGGTTAGTCGTTTCGGATACGGTGTAGATATCAATCGCGTTCGACAGAGACGCGCCGAGCGCCGCGTTCGCGCCCTCTCGTCGAGCGCGAGCGACGTCGATCGATCGATCACGTACCTTGGTCGCGTTTCGCGCGGTGGCGACGATGCGCGTGGACGCGCCGTTGGCTAGAGTGGACATCGTCGCCGCTAGTTGTGAGGAACCGTGGAGAGCGGCGCTCCGACGCGACGCATCCTCGCGCGCGGCAGACCGAGTCGACGGCCGCACGTCGCGAGCGTGGACATCGACCGAAGCAATCGTGCGCAAAGCGCGCGTGGAACGAAGAGGAAGCGCGATGAACAGATGTCTCTCTTCCGTTACAAATTTCTCGACGCGACACGGCTACGCGTCGCCGTCGATCACACAAACCCCTCTAAAGAACTTAATTCATACCGAACGCACCAAAGCTTACATCTTGGCGAGCTTCGCGGCCTCTTCCGCATCCTTCGCCGCCTGTGCAGCCTTGACGATGCGCGGGCCGACTTGGCGGGCGTTCATGCGCTCGACGCGGAGCTTGGCGTACGCGCCGAAGTTCTTCATCTCATCGGTGACCGCAACCATCTCAATAGCCTTCTCTTCCTTCTCAATCGGCATGATGGAGGCACCCTTGTGTTGAGTGGCCGCCGCGAGGTCAGCCGCCGGGCTATCGCCGTTCTTCGGCTTGGAGTTCTTGCGCGGGAACAAGATCAACTTGGCCTTGTATTCCTCGAGGCGCTTCTTGTTGAGCTGTGAAGGATGAAAAGCGATGAATACAAAGGTCAGTCATCTCAATCTCTCATCTCGTGTGATGGCGCGCTCGTTCATTGCGCGCATCATCCGCGACTGGTCGGCGCGCCGAGGACTCTGTCGGCGACCAAAGACCCTAAAGCCTCCGCGTCCGAATTCGTCTCGTCGCGCTCACGCGTCGCGCGAATGTCACGTACCGCCAAGGACTCCTCACAACGGTTGCGACGACGGTGATCGACGCAGATGCCGATCGTCGGGGCCAACTTCTTCGGGATGCCAGCAGCCTGCACGCAGAAAGAAAGAGATGATTGTTCGTCAGTCACACAACCCTCGACCAGTCACGCTGTCTCGTTCGGCGCTCCAACCGCGGCGACGTCGCGCGTCGATGCGTCCTCCGACGAGGTCACACGTACCTTCAATTCTTCGAGCGTGAAACCGCGGCCGAGACGAGTCTTGAAGTTGTATCGCTGGGTCGGCGGGTGCACGATCGGGCGAAGCGCCCCGGCGACCGGTCGCGGGAACGTCTTCTTAGCCTTGAGCTCACGCGCGTTGCGGCGAGACTTCTTGCGGCCGGCTGCGGAGAGGAAGAAGATGAAGCGCATTTAGGTCAGTTTCGTCGTCGTCTCATCGCATCAAAGGCGTCGACGACGTCGTCGTCACAGGGCGCTCAAGGTGGTCACGCCGAAAGACCTAAACCGCGATCGCGCCGGCGTACCTTGGTTGAGCCAGGTGCGCACGCGGCATTGGCCGTTGATCGTGTTGCCCTGCCAATCCTTCTTGAAGTGGGCGTTAGGTAACTGGTTGTTCCCCTTCATCGTTATCTATCGACCGTCTCGCGCGTCGAACAAAGGCGGATGGGGTGACTGGCGCGCTCATGCCCATCAAGCCGCGTCGCGTTTTTTTCATCCAGTCTAAACCCTCGAGACTGGGGGCGCGTCGAGGGAGGACGACGAGGGGGATGTATCGGCGTGTGCGCGTGCGTGCATGACAAATGAATCGAATCTAAAGGAATCGCGTCGGGTAATCTAAGCCGTGGCGCCGAAAACGTCGCGAATGGTGCGCGCGGCGACTCTCGACGAGAGGCGCCGAACGAGCTCCGGGACAATCTCGGTGGCCACCGCCGGCAATAGCGGCGAAATTTCGTTGAAAGCGCGGCTGTTCCTGCGGACCGACGCGGTGTTGAGATTGAAATCTCGAACATCGAATTGGACCTCATCGCTTCGAGTGCCTCGGAGAAGAAAGTTGAGGAGCTTGGTGGTGCTCGCCAACGTCGCCTTGTCTTCGCTCGTCATCTTCGGCGAGAGCGGTACTAAACTCGGGAATCCCGGCAAGAAGACGGGAACGAAGGCGTTTTGGAGACCGAACGCCGTCAAGAGACGGATCGCGTTATCCCTGCTCAGCGCATCGATTCCCTTGACGGCCTCATCCAATAAAAATTCTCGGAAGAAGGAACCGTCGGCGGAGAGGACGAATTGCAGCGCCTCGCGCGTCGCCTTCTCCTCGGCGGATGGACCCTTCTGCGCGTTCGCCGATTCCAAAGCCAGTCGCGGGCTCGCGGCTTGCTTCGTCGGGTCGCCTTGTGACATCACACTCGCCGATCGGAACGTTTCGAGAGCCTCTAACAGATCGATCATCCTATCCGCGTCGAACGCTTGATTCTTCCCGTACACCATATACCGAAGTGCCTCGCGCAGGCGCGGCGAGTCGTCCGTCAGCAATCTCTTGGCGATGTACGGGTAGGCTTCGTCCACGAGGGCAAACTCTGGGTTACCCACGAGCGCGATCCCCTCGAGGACACCGATGGCGCGAATGATGAGCGCAAAGTACGGCGGGATCCGGAACGGGTAATCAAAGGTGATTTGCGCCAAATCCGCCGCGAGCTCTTGGAAGTTGATATTCTTCGCTCCACCACCCTCGAGAGCTTGATCGAACACTCTGCCGAGAACCGGTAAGATTGGCTTGAGATCAGTGCCTTCGGGGATGAAATCGAGCGTGACGAAATCCTCTACGATGGCTTCGTAGTCGCGGTGAATCAAGTGCGAAATCGCCTCAATCATCCCGTACTTGATGTTGTCATCGATATCCGTCATCAAACCAAAGTCCAAGATTGCCAATCGACCATCTGGCGTGCGAATCAAGTTTCCAGGGTGCGGATCGGCGTGGAAAAAGCCGGTATCGAGGAGCTGCTTCAAGTAACAGATGACGCCGATGTTCACCAAGTCGCCGACGTCGTCGGCGGTGCTCTGAGAGAGCTTCTCACCCTCCAACCACTCCGACGTGATGACTTTACGTCGAGTATACTTTGCGTACGTCCTAGGAACGACCACTTGCGGCAAGTCCTCGGCGATGCTCTCTGCAAACTTGGTTTGATTTTCCCCCTCCAAGTTGTAGTCGAGCTCTTCGAAGAAACGCGCCGCCCACTCGTCGAGCAAGCCGACGACGTCCGTCGTGATGGCGGGAAACCGCTTGAGAAACACGCCCAACTTTCTCAGCACGTAAAGGTCGATCGAGACCGTTTCCAACACCGCCGGTCGCTGCACCTTGACGGCGACGACCTCGCCGTTTTCCTTGAGCACGCCCTTGTACACTTGACCGAGCGACGCCGCGGCAACGGGATCCGGTCCGAGCTCCGAGTACACTTCCTGCCATTTACACCCGAGCTCAGCCTCAAGCGTCGCGAACGCCAGTCCGTTATCGAAACTCGGCACCTTGTCGCACAGTTTCTGCAACTCATTCATCGCCGCCGGGGTTAAGATGTCTGGGCGAATCGACAACGCCTGACCCAACTTGATGTACGCCGGTCCGAGCGACGTCACGATCTCTCGTAACTGAATCGCCCGCTTCACTGCGTTCTTCTCCACGCTCTTCGTCAAGAAATCCGTCACGATTCCCGTGATGAAAGAACCTCCGATGGTGGCCAACTGCGCCACGCGCTGCGCCACAGCCGCCGGTCGTCTCGACCAATAACTCGCGATGAGTTCTGGATCGTAATACAGCGGCAACTCATCCCCGAGCTCGTCGTTCTTCAATTTATCCAAATCCACAACCTTCATCTGCACCCCATCCGCCGCGAAATCGCTGTCATCGATGTTCTTCCCTCGCAAACCAGCCATCAAGATGCTCAAATCTTCATCCTCCTCCATTTGTCTTCGCACGTCGCTCATCTGTCGCTTCATCTCCGACATTCCTCCACCGGACGCGCGCTCGGACGTCCCCACAACCCCTCCCCGTCCATCGTTCCTCGACGCCGTCTCCGGTTCCGACACCGCCGAGCGCCCGATCCTCGTCCCTCGACGCGCGTCCCCGTCCGTGCGATTCGCCCCCCACCGCCTCGACGTCGCCGTCCTCGTCCTCGTCCTCCTCGTCCTCGTCACCGTCCCCGTCGTCGTCCGCGCGCGCACGACGACGCACCGCGCGCGCATCGTCTCCATCACCACCACCGACGCGCGCACGCTCTCGCGAAAGTCGATTCCCCGAGCGCGCGTGTGACGTCCACGCCTCCGTCCTCCCTCGTCGTCGTCGTCGCGCGCGGTGACGTCGTCTCCCACCGCGCGTGCGTGGCCTCGGACGGGATTTCCTAAGCCTTTCAAAACACCGATCGATGGCGATCGCTCGCGTGGTCCATTGGATCGTTCGACAACGACCGATCGTGACCCGTTCACGAGTGCGTGCACGAATGAACGGATGAATGAACGAATGAACGAATGAACGGATGAACGAATGAACGGATGAACGGATGAATGAACGACTGAACGAATGAACGAATGAACGAATGAACGAATGAATGAATGAACGATCGACTGAACGACCGACTGAACGACCGGATGAACGACCGCGGGACGTGGGCGAGGGGGCGCGCGAGAGGGTGCCGACGAACGCGGGAGACGCGCGCGAGGGCGCGCGCGTCGACGCGAGGGAACGTGGAGAGACGAT
>Ga0181576_10000038_pt1 | contig 77354 bp, 71 predicted proteins | sample 101ome_22_FD_132464 | JGI IMG/M metagenome (GOLD analysis project Ga0181576, IMG submission 132464) | Coastal salt marsh microbial communities from the Groves Creek Marsh, Skidaway Island, Georgia - 101412BT metaG (megahit assembly) | ecosystem: Environmental > Aquatic > Marine > Intertidal... | reverse complement strand
TCAGAGACTTCATCTTTATTGATGATGTTGTACAAGCCAATATTAAGGCATGTGAATCACAAAATAATGGGGTTTACAACGTTGGTACGGGCAAACCAAGAAGCTTTCAAGATATAGCAGATATACTTCAAAAAGAGCTTGGTTATGATCTTGGTACGGAATATTTCCCAAATCCTTACACCGGTTATCAAATGCATACTCAAGCAGATATTTCTCTATCAGAAGAGAATTTTAACTTCAAACCTGCTTTCTCTCTTGAGCAGGGTATTAAGCAATACATATCAAATATCAAAGATATGTTTAAGATGCCTTTAGATTGATGTTTTCTAATCTAAATAAAACTAAATCCCATATTTGTGTAATTGGCGATCTGATGCTTGATAAATATTTATGGGGTGAAACTACTAGAGTCTCCCCTGAGGCGCCTGTTCAAGTTGTAAATGTTAAAAAAGAGACTTCTACCATAGGTGGCGCTGGAAATGTTGCAAGAAATTTAGCCTCTATGGGATCAAAGGTAACAATAATGAGCGTTATTGGAACCTGTGATGTCGCAAATCAAATTAAAAATTCCTTATCAAAAATTGGGGCTAACATTGAAAATATACTTATAGAGAAAGATAGAGTAACAAGCATAAAAACGAGAATAATCTCCTCAAACCAACAGGTTTTACGATTTGATTATGAAAGTGAAAATTCAATCTCAACTTTTATTGAAAAAAAGCTCATAGATAATTTTAAAGAAAATGTTAAAAATTTTGATTTGGTTATTTTGTCAGACTATGGAAAAGGTTTATTAACAGAAAAAGTAACAAAATCTATTATTGATATATCTAACTCAAATAATATAAAGGTAATTATTGACCCTAAAGGAAGATCATTTGTCAAATACACTGGTTCGTATCTTTTGACCCCAAATAAGAAAGAAGCTGGTTTAGCTGTGGGTTTTGATATTGTTGATAAAAAATCACTAAAAAAAGCCTTAAACAAATTAAAGACTGACTTAAAACTTGAAGTTTCAATGATAACTCTTAGTGAAGATGGAATAGCTTTTCAGGACAAAAATGAATTTCATCATATTCCTGCAAATGTAAGGTCTGTTTTTGATGTAACCGGAGCTGGTGATACAGTGATATCAGCTCTAGGTATTGCCATATCTGCTGGATATAATATTATTGATGCAGCCAAATTTGCGAACTTAGCTGCAGGTGTGGTGGTGGGAAAAATTGGAAGCTCTACAGCCTCACTTAAAGAAATTCATGATTATGATATCTTAACAAGTAAATCCGATCAGAAAAAAAATATCAAAACACCTGATCAGATGAGAGTTGTAGTTAATGATCTTAAAAAATTAGGCAGGAAAATAATTTTCACAAATGGCTGTTTTGACCTGCTTCATAGTGGACATGTGACTTATCTTGAAGAAGCTAGAAACATTGGTGACACTTTAATAGTAGGAATAAATTCTGATAGGTCTGTAAGATCACTCAAAGGGGCAACTAGGCCAATTCTGAACGAGTCTGAGAGGTTGTTAATAATTTCTAGTTTAAAATTTGTGGATTACGTTGTTTTATTTGATGAAGAAACTCCTCTTGAACTTATTAAATTAATCCAGCCTCATGTTTTAGTTAAAGGTGGTGATTATTCTAATAAAGATGTCATTGGGAAGGAGTATGCAGATGAGGTAGTGTTAATTGATTTTATTGAGGGTAAAAGCTCAACCAACATTATAAAAAAAATTACAAGTATCAATTATGAAGTATGAAATTCAAAAAGAGTTTGATGAACATATTAATGTTGCCAATAGTTGTGGTAGATTACTTAAAGATATAGAGTTAACTACTTCTCTATGTATTGACTCGATCAATATTGGAGGTAAGATTATATTATTTGGCAACGGTGGCAGTGCTGCAGATGCCCAACATATTGCAGCGGAATTAGTCGGGAGATACAAAAGAGAACGAAATGCTCTTCCAGCTATTTCGCTTACAACTGATTCATCAGCTTTAACATGTATAGCAAATGACTATAACTATGATCAAGTTTTTAGTAGGCAAGTTTATGCTTTAGCCAACAAAGAGGATACGGTAATTGGTATAAGTACTGGTGGTACAAGTAAAAATGTGATCGAGGGCATCAAAGCCGCTAAAAAAATAGGCTCCAGAGTAATTGGATTTAGCGGCAAGGGTGGCGGTGACTTTAATAATCTCTGTGATATAAATCTTGTTGTTCCATCAGATATAACTGCAAGAGTACAAGAAATGCATATTCTTTTCGGTCATATTATTTGTGAACTTATCGATCAAAGATTTACTCAGAATTAACTTTGTTGTGCTTAAATTCTGGCATATATTCCTTTATCGTTTCTAAAATTTTTTGGTCCTGATTTAAATCGGTATATTTTTTTAAATCTTCCAATACTCTTTGTAGCTTAGATAAACTAACTTCTTTTTCTTTTGCTCTGAAAATAAGTTTGTGGTTCGTTAATTGATAATTGTCATCCCAAAATAACTCCTCATAGAGTTTCTCTCCGGGCCTTAGGCCAGAGTATGTAATCTCAATATCACCATTTTTGTTATTGTTGTTTTTAATAGTCTTGCCACTTAATAGAACCATCTGAGTGGCTAAATCATTAATTTTAATTGGGTCTCCCATATTTAAAACAAATACCTCTCCACCACTATTAATGGCTGCAGCCTGAATTACTAGCTGAGCAGCTTCTTGTATTGTCATAAAATATCTTTCGATTTCTGGATGTGTAACTGTTATTGGACCACCACTAGCAATCTGAGATTTAAATTTTGGGATGACTGATCCACTTGAGCCTAAAACATTGCCAAATCTCACAATAGAAAATTTAGTTGCATTTTTCTTGCAGCCTGAAAGGGCCAAAATGGTCTTTTCTGTAAGTCTTTTTGAGGCACCCATTACATTTGTAGGTCTAATGGCTTTATCAGTTGAAATAAGAACAAAATTTTCAACCTTGAGCTTTTGAGCACATAAAGCCAAATTATAGGTTCCAAGAACATTATTCTTAACCCCCATAGAAATATTATATTCAACCATGGGGACATGTTTATAGGCTGCTGCATGATAGATAGTTTCAACCTTATAAGTTTTAATTAGATTTTCTATCAAATTCTTTTCTAGAATATTGCCTAAAACCGGTGTTAATTTTATTGAGAGTTTAACTTTTAAAATTTCTTCATGAATATTAAACAATGAGAATTCAGACAAATCAAACAAAATAAGATGTTTAGGTCGAATTATTGAAATTTGCCTGCATAGTTCAGAACCTATCGATCCTCCAGCACCAGTGATTAAAACCACTTTATCTTTTACAGTTTTATTGAGAAGAGTTTTATCTGCATTAAAAGGCTTTCTCCCCAATAATTTTGCAGTATCTACAAAATTAAGATCGCTAATCTTTAGGCCTTGTCTTAATAATTCATTCAGACTCGGAATGGTTTTAATCTTTAAGTCTTCGCTACTTAAATTTCTCAATATTTCATTTCTTCGTTCAATTCTCAAAGAAGGTATGGCAAGTAAAACCTCAGAGACTTTATATTTCTTTTTAATTACTCCTATCTCTGAGGGTTTATATATTTTCAGTCCCATAATACGATGTTTGCCAAGCATGTTATTGTCGTCAATAAAAGCTACAGGCTTTGTATTGTTACTAAATCTTAAAGTATTTGCTAACTGAGCACCTGCATCCCCAGCGCCATATATTAGAACATTTTTATATCTAATTTTTCTTCCTTTTAAGAGGTCACTCCCCAGAAACAAAGATCTTGCAAAGACCCTAGATCCGCCAATAAATAATATTAATATTAACCAATTAATGAAAATTACCGACCTAGGAAAATTCTCAATATTTATTAAATATATCATCAAGCTTAGAACCAAGGAATAAACTGAAACCGCTCTAATAACTTGATTAATTGTTTTGCTCTCAATATATCTAACGATATTCATATATATTCCAAAATATGAAAATATCGGCAAGGCCAATAAAGGACTTATTAAAAAAATATAAAAAACTTCTCCAACGGGCAGATAATTCATTTCCCCGTGTCTTAAAACAAAGGACAAGTAAATTGATAATATTGTAAGAAAGAGATCGTTTAGGACCATAAGAAATATCTTTGATGGTCTCGGTAAACCTAGAGCGATTTTTATAAAATAATTAGGTGACATCAATGACTTATATTTTCTTTCTTTAAGGCGGCTATAAAAGTAAGGTAAAGAATTCTAATATCCAAAACAAAAGATTGATTTTCAAGATAAAATTTATCTAATTTTACCTTCTCCTCAATCGAAATTAAATCCCTGCCATTTACTTGCGCCCATCCAGTTAATCCAGGTCTTATTGAATTTATTCTATACTTTTCTCTAAGACCAATAAGATCATACTGATTATGTAATGCTGGCCTCGGTCCAACAAAAGACATATCTCCGATAAAAATACTCCATAATTGCGGAAGTTCATCGAGACTAGACTTTCTTAGTTTGATACCTAAATTAGTTACCCACTCTTCAGGTTTCTCTAGGGCCTCTGTTGCGACATCAGGAGTGTTCAGTTTCATGGTTCGAAATTTCGGCATAAGAAAAAAATTACCATTTAAACCGACCCTTTTAGAGTAATAAATAGCCTCTCCCTCGGAATCGATTTTGATTAATATCAAAATAAATAAAAATATAACTACCAAAGGAATCATTAAGATAAGGGATAAAAAAATATCAAAAAACCTTTTATATGTCATTTATCAGACTCAAATATTTTTTTAGAACAAGCTCTTCTGAGTAATTTTTTTCAACTTTGATTCTTGCTCTTTTACCCATAAGTTTAATTTCTTTGTTTGAATAATTTAACATTGTGTTGATTTTGCTGGATAAATCCTCTGATGACCTTGGTTCACATATCAGACCATCAATACCATGATCAACAATACTATTACATCCAGGCACATTTGTTGCAATAGCTGGTTTTTCCATTGCAAAAGCTTCCAAAATTACTCTTGGTAAACCCTCTCTGTATGATGGCAATATTAGACAATCGCATAGATCAATATATTCTTTTACATTATCTGAAAAGCCCAAATATCTATAAAGCCCCTCTTTTTCCCAGCCCAAAAAAACATCCTTGGAAATTGAAGATCTATTAGAAGGGCTTAATTCACCAAGTACCAGGAATTCTGCCTTTTTATCCGGGAATTTGTATTTTATTAGTTTTATTGCTTCAACAAACTCTAAAAACCCTTTATCTTTAATAATTCTTCCAATAAACAAAAAAGTAAATGTTTTATTAGGGGCGTGTTTCTCAGTATCACAACTAGGTTTAAACTTTTCCAAATCAACTCCAGAGCCAGGAATAAGCTCAGCATTTTTCTTATTCACAATATGGTTTGAGATAAATAAATTAAGATCATTTGAATTCTGGAAAAGAATCTTATGACTTTTCCTCAAGGCAAAACGATAAGATAAACTAACAAGCAACTCAAGAAAAATACCACTTAAAAAAGATGTTCCAAGGCCTGATATATTATTAATTACTTTATATTCAAAATATCTCCCAAGTACTGATCCATATATATTTGGTTTGACACTAAATGTCAGAAGAATTTCTATGTTAATTTTTTTGAAAACTTTATATAGTCCAATGAAATTCGAAATTTCTTCGAAAAGTGATACTCCTTTTGCATTAATTGGTATATCAAAACACTTGAACTCTCTTTCTAATTTTGGAGTGTACGTTTCATCAAAGGGAAACAAAAGAACAATGTTATGCCCGCTGTTTTTGATCTTTCTAGCTAAATTAGTCCTGAAGTTATACGTTGACCAGGCTGAATTTGTTATGAGGGCGATATTACTCATCTTAAAAGGAAAGATATACGGACTCATACAATTTAATAATACTTCTTATGTCATAACTAGCAGAAATTTTTTCAAACAATCTATTTGACTTTGAAACTGCTTCATCATAATTACTAATGACATGCTCCATTGCCCCTAAAAAATCTTTTTCTTTAGCTAGGTAGGCTAAAGATGAATCAAGGAATTCAGGGATGCTCCCAACTGGTGTTGTAATAATAGGGACTCTTGATGCTCCTGCTTCAAGAAGCACTATAGGGAAAGACTCCCATTTTGAAGGTAATAATAAGCAATCTGCTTTACTTAACAAATTTGGGATGTCTATTCTTGCACCTAGAAAATTCACCTTACCAGATAAGCCTAATTCTTCAACTTGCTTATTCAAGGCCAGATCAAGTCTTCCTGAACCAACAATATCTAACTCAATATTTTCATTTTTAATATTAGAAAAAGCCTTGAGCAAAAATTTGTGATTTTTCATTTCTTCTAATCTACCTATAATAATAAACTTAAATATCTTAGAATTATTTTTATGTAAAGCAGCCTTATAATCCAAAACATTGATTCCATTAGGGATAAGAGTCTGATTTTTTTGATGGAAATATCTATTGCTGTTTTCAGAAAACAATGTGTCTCGACTCCTTAAGCTTTTTGTCATCCACAATAGTAGTCTTCGAGACAATGAATTATTAAATTGATTGTGCGGAGTGAATATTATCTTAATTCTTGGATTAAATATTTTTATAAAACTAGCCACCATAACGGAATGAAACATGTGACAGTGAATTAATTTAATTTTTTTAGAGGAAACTAACTTAGTTATTTCCAAAGCTGCATGAATAAAACTTTTAGTAGATTTTGACAAGTAAAGAATTTTGGGATTAATTCCAATTTTTCTAAAATCTTCGACCCTGAAGTCTTGTTTTGATATACCTAAAACAAATGGTTCAAAATTAGCTTTATCTATAAACTTACAAATATCCAAAATTACCCTTTCAGCTCCGCCAAGTCCAATACCAGATGTCAAAAGAAGAACTTTAGTTCTATTCTTTAAATTAATTTCATCTATTGTTGAAAAACTCTCTATTTTGTAGTTTTGTAGTTTCACAAAATTACTATGCCAAATGTTTAAGGAATAAAGAGCCCACAGTTTTTTTGCATTAGAATGATTTCGTGCTATATTATTGGATAAGATTTGATTAATTATCTTTGTGTCAACATAATTTCCAGCAAATGAACTTGGAACTAGGCTATCGAGAATCGGTTCTTTTAACTCACTAAATACCCAATTGCTAAGAGGGACTTCGAATCCTTTTTTCGGAAGCTTGGAAACATGCCTAAAACCGAAACCTTCAGCTATATCTCTCAAAATTTTCTTTGTCTGAGTCCCAGATATACATTGGCTGTCTGGTATGTTGTAAAAAAAATCTAACATTTGTGAGCTTAAAAAAGGACTTCTTATTTCTAATGAATTTGCCATTGAGCTAATATCAATTTTTTTCAGGTGGTCAGAATGCATCAAAAGCTTAATGTCTTTGAGTTGTGCCTTTTTAAAATTTGAAATATCTAATTGATCAATTGAAAGAATGGTTTGATTCAATTTCAAATTATCAATTTCAGAATGATCAGATAGTAAATTAATACCCAAGTCATAAGTTGTACTGGCATATTTTTGAAATCCGCTTTTCCCAGAGGATTTTAAAATTCTATATAAATAATTATATAAACTATATTTATCATCTGGAATTGGCATTAATTTAGCAAGAAATGATAAATGCCTTAAATATACAAAGATTTTATATCTTTCAGGCCAGTATCGTCTGTAACCTCCAAATAACTCATCTGCGCCATCTCCACTTAATACAACCGAAACATGTTCTTTTGCGGCCCTACTAACATAGTAAGATGGGATAGCGCTACTATCTATAAAAGGCTCTCCGTAAGCTGATAAGATATTTTCCACATCATCTTTGATACTTGGATCTAATCTAATTTCACGGTGGTCAGAGCCTATCAATTTTGCTGTTTGAGCAGCATAGACTGATTCATCATTACTAACTCCAAAACTTACTGAAAATGTTTTTAGTTTAGATGTATATTTTGAAGCTAATTTGGCTATTATTGAACTATCAATACCTCCACTCAAAAAAGCCCCAACTTCAATATCGGAGCTTAATAATCTATCTTTAACACTTGAAGATAAAGAATTCAGTAAAGCCTCTTTAGAAAAATCTTTCTTCTCGCTTTCTTGATAATTTTTAATAATATCGAAATATTGAGTCTTGTTTAATTTAAGAGTATCTATTGAAATTTTATATACATGACCAGGTAGAACTTCTGAAACATTTTCATATGGCGTATCACCTAAGTGATTAAAACCCAATAACAAATAAGAATTAATGGCCTCATTTCTCAAAGAGATATTCTTAATTGTTGAGATAATTGTATTTAACTCACTTGCAAAAAAAAACTTATTGAATTTCAAATAAAAATATAGAGGTTTTTTTCCGAACCTATCTCTTCCAAAATGCAAGACTTTGTGTTTTATGTCAAAAATTGAAAAAGCGAACATGCCATCGCAATAATCAAGAAACTTATATCCATATTCTATGAACAATGCCAAAAAAGTTTCAGTATCCGATTTTGTTGTAAAATTATGATTTTTAACAATTTTTCTTAATTTTAAATGATTGTATATTTCCCCATTAAATGATAAAATATAATCACCTATCTGAAATGGTTGTTTTCCATTTTTTACATCCTGAATTGCAAGGCGAGTGTGGAGTAGAGACAAATTTTTATATTTGAAAATGCCATTATCATTAGGGCCTCTATGTTTAAGAGAATTTATAACAATATTGTCATTAATCTCTTTGAAATTAATGTAACCAGCAATACCGCACATCTTATTTTAATTCCATAAAAAAAGAATTATGCTCTTGATAGGCATGATCTATAGTAAAGTTGTTAATTATTCGATTTTTCCCTTGTTTCCCCATTTTGTCCCTCAATTCAGGATTATCAATTAAAGAAATAATATTCTGGCTCATAGAAATCTTGTCTCCCACATTACATAAAAAGCCATCAATATTATTTCTAACAATTTCAGGAATACCATCGATTTTATATGCCACAACAGGAAGGCTCATTAAAAATGCTTCCAGGATAGCTGTTGGACAACCTTCGCCATACTGAGAAGGAAGGACAAACATGATACTTTCATTTAAATATTTAAAAATATCTTTTTTATAACCTAAAAAAATTATATTTTTGTCTAATTTATTTAATTGAATAAATCTTTGAAGCTCGCCATTAAGCTTATCTTTTCCTATAAATAAGAAAATAGCATTGGGTCTATCGATAATCACCAACTTTATAATATCAAGATAATCAATAAAACCTTTTCTTTCAGAAATATTTGCTACAGAGGTTATATATTGTTTGTTTGATTTTTGATATTCACCTATTTCCTTTTTGTTAATTCCATTGTAAATGAGTTTAATATTGTTATTTTTTATAATTGATTTTAGTGTTGATTTTGAAATATCAGAGTTGACAATATATCCATCTAAAAAATTAGATAGAAAACTTTCCAAAAATCTAAAAAATTGATCCAATAATGATTTGCTAGAAGGATTCCACCTAACTCCCTGAACAAGAAAAACTCCAGGGAAAATTAATTTGGTTAATCTCAAAAAAATTGATAATTTAAAACCTATTATATAAACTGCATCTGGTCTTGAGTTTCTGAGATATCTGATTAATTTAATTAAGCTATTATTAAAAAAAACTGGTTTTAATTTTTTGGTTCGAGCAAATTCACCCCAATCACCGTCAAAGCCAAAAGTCGAAAATTCATATGAAATTTTTCTTGTTTGACCTTGAGATAGAATTCTAGTTAAAGATTTCTCAGCACCCCCTATATCAGAACTAGAAAAAATTACAAGGACCCTCATTAGAATTTACTATTTATAGAATTAAAGACTTTGTCCCATGAAAAATCTTTAGCTTTTAGTTTGTTAAGACTCGAAATCTCTTTATAGAGTTCATTATCAGCAAGCAATTTTTTTATCGCTTCAACAAACTCTTCTTTTTCTTCAAAAAGGAAATTATCGCTTCCGATAACTTTCTTAATCCCGCCAGCATTTGTTGAAATGATTGGGAGGCCAACTGCCATCGCCTCCATTATTGAAGTTGGAGTACCCTCTATTTTTGCGGTATGCAAAAAAAGCCTACTCATACATAAAAGATTTTTAACCTGTTGTTGTGTTTTATGCCCTATTAGTTCAAGATTGTATATTTTTTCATTTTTAATTCTCGAGCTCAAATGTCTCCTCTGGTTTCCCTCTCCAACAATTACAAAAGAATTATTTGGTAATGATTTTGCAATATTAAGAACTAAATCTAAATTCTTTTTAGAAACTAAGTTGCCAATTGAAATTACATCGATGTTTTTATTCATTATGTTAATTCCGCAATCAGCAAAGAAAAGACTACTAACTCCACTTGGTTGAAAAAATGTGTTAGGTTTATTTGTCTTTTTCAAAAATTGAAATGAGTTGTATCCCGTTGAGAAAAATATATCAATATGTCTAAGTTTTTTCTTGAAAAAAATTCTTGAAAAATTATTATTAAAGTCATCGTGAATACTAAAAATTACTTTTTTGGCATTGATACAATTTTTAATAATTTTTGAGAAAAAAACTGAGCTCCAATCTCCGTGAATATGCAACACATGATATTTTTTTCTTGTGAGTATTAGATGAAAAATAATGAAAAAATAAAAAATAAAAACTCCAATAAATTGTGGTTTGAAATCGCCCAAAGGGAATTTTGGAATTCTTACATCTTTTTCAGATACAGAGTCACCCTTATTAAAGAAGATTGAAACTTCATTGCCATGTTCAATTTGTCTTAAAGTTAGCTCTTTAATATGTTTTTCCATACCGCCACCATATGGTGGAAGTTTAGTATAAATTCTTAGAATTTTCATATTTGCTCAATATCTTCGAACATTTTTATAAATTGCTTCATAGATATATCAAACTCATAGTTATTTATAAATGTCGAATATGCATTCAAAATCATGTTTTGAGTTTTTTTTGGATATTCAAAAATTTCCTCTATTTTTTTTTCCAATGAGTGACTGTTTCTTGACTCAAAAAGCAAACCATTGAAGTTTTCTTCAATCAAAAGGGGAATTCCTCCAACATTGCTTCCTACTACAGGAACTTTTAGCGCCATTGCCTCAATTAATACCCTTCCAACACCTTCTTCAATTGATGGCAAAACAAGTAAGTCTGCATAGTGAATATATGTTGGAACTAATTCATATTTTATTCTCCCAACAAAAAAAACATTTTTTTTGATATTAAGTTTTTTAGATAATTGAACTAAGCTATCCTTGAGTGCACCGTCACCAACAATAATTAAATTAAATTCATTACCTTTCTTGATAAGGTTTGATACTGCCTCAATTAAGTAAATAACTCCTTTTGAAACTATGAGATTACCGACAAATATGATATTTTTTGAGTTTTCCGAAAAAATATCAGGTTTACTTTTAATATTCGAGAGATTAAAAACTTTGCTTTCACACCTTGGAGGAACAAGATATATCTTTGAACTATCTACTCCTAGTTCGCTTAAGTATTTATATTGATATGGGGAGACAATTCTTATATGGTCGGCATGTGTTGCTAAGAATCTACTAAACATTTTAACAAGATTTGAATGCAGTCTCCCGCCTACCTCAGAAGGAAATTCGAAAATATCTCCTTGAATCTCAAAGATAAATTTTTTTTTGTGAATTTTACTTAGAAGAAGAGCCAATATTCCTGCACCAGCATCGCTTGCCTGAAATACACTAAAATCAAATTTTTTATTTAGATTGTTTAATTTATAAAAACCAATTATCGTGAAATACAATACATTAAAGTATTTATTTTTTTTGACAGGAACTAAAAAACCAATAACAGACTTTTTATAGTTATTTGTGACTGTTTCATTAACTCTTGATTGGGCAAAAACAACTACTGAATTCCAGAATTTGCACCATGCAATAAACGTGCTCATATTTTGAGTATGGCTCACAAAATCATTCGGATATAGAGATCTGCTTATTAAGCAAATCGATTTTTCTTGTTTTTTGATTAATATATTCTGCTTCAACTAGTTTACGAATCAAATACCAAAATTGTCCGCTATTTCAAAGATTTAGTTCGAATCGAACAACCTCAAAACATTCAGCATAATCGACTCCCATCTCAAACCCCCTAAATGCCGCTCTAGCTTTTACACCTCTTGTCCAGGAATCTGAGTATCTGGAGTATTGAGATTTGTGAGCTTTTAAAGAGTCAATTTTTTTGTTAATTGTTGAACTTATGTCAACATAAACTTGTGGCCTAAATGCAACATATCCTTGGCCTGATGGATTAATTGGCTCATAAAGCAGTATGCTTCTTTGATTTCTTGAGGCCGAAATTGTTGAGTGGGCAGTATTTATGTGATCTTGATGAGTGTCAAAGACAAAATGTGTAAAAATGATATCTGGTTTGAATTTATTGATAATTTCATCAAGTTCTGAAATTAAATCAACCGAATACGGCACTTTTGTATCCTCATAACCAAGGATTTCTATGTCTTTAATACCCAAAAGCGCAGCGGCCTCATTTGCCTCATTTTGAGCCTGTTTTGAAGTCCTAATTGACAAGTTGTTATTGGTTTTTAATTCAGTTCCAGTAACTAAAACCATTTTTACAACATCTCCTTGCTCAGCTGCTTTAGCAATTGACCCGCCACAACCCAGTTCAATATCATCTCCATGAGCGCCAATAGCAATGATTCTCTTTTTTTTTGAATCTAATTTCATTTAAATTTTCTCTCAGCCATTAGGTTTGGCCTTTCTATTCCACCCCATCCAGATTTAAAAAAAGAAAGACCTTTGAACTTTTCATTATTCGAATTCGAGTTTTCACCTATGTCAAATAATAAGCATTCATTATCTACTAAATATTCGATGACTTTTGACATTAAAAAATGAATTGGATATATTTTATCTGTTATTTTTTCAATCCTCATCGATGAATTGTAACGAGCCAAATTAGAGTATTGATGTATAGCAATTGCACCAATAATTTTGTTTTCCAGTAGACATAAGAATATAACCTCAAATCCTTCAATAATGCCAAGTCTATCTTTCTTGAAAGATTCGATAGACCTTTTTTTCCCTTTAATTTCATAATATGCATCTACATAATCTAGAAAAGTACTTTGATCAAATGTTTTTTGATCCAAAATTATAGTTGTGCATTTTTTTGAAGTTTTTGAAATATAGTTTTTAAATCTTGATCTAAATTTAGCCTTTAAATTATCTACAGATGAATTGAGATGAATTAGAAAATTAGACTTAGCAGAAAAAATATACCATCTCGGAAAAATTACTCTATCCGTGTAATTGTGTTTTAGATAAAAATTATCTGAACACTTGAACACCAAAACCGGAGGGAATGCAAACCTTGCCAGAATGCATTCATATTTTGAGGCAATCTTATTTACCTCATTAATAACAAGCATCTCTAAAAATTCTTTTTCCTTAACTGAATTTTTAGGATTAAAAATTGCAGCCGGAATAGGCTCTTGTCCTGCAGATATTTGATTGACTTTTCTAACTGTTTCAACAAAACATGGGACTATTGCCCTAATAAAACCTTGACTTTCAATTACAAAACTCTTGTTAACTATATCATTTTCAAAGTTTAGGGTCTCAATATAATCGAGATACCAGTATGTATATGAAATATTTGCCTTAAAAGATATCAAAATTTCATCCCAGGTTTCTTTCGTAAAACTCTGAAAACTTTTAATATAAAAATTATCAATCATAGCTTTTCATATTGATTAATTTTTTTGTCTCAAGATATCCACAGTTGAATAGAGAGTCTATGATAGACAGACCACTTTTAAAGGTTTCTGAGTTCTGGTTATATTTAGGTTGATTATAGTTCTGATAAACAATCTCTAAATTAGCATCCCTAAACATTACTTCATCATTGTATACACGCGCACCATCTCCTGAAAAATATTTTGTAGCATTAAGTTTTTTACATATTGAGATATTTCTCTCATTAGAAACACCAAAATTTTCACCAATTGAATAATCAAAAAATGTTTGGGTTTTAATATTAAATTTTTCCAAAAAATGAAGAACTATATTTGATGAGAATTTATAGAAAAGTCTCTCTTCTTGATTGATAAGATACTCAATGTCCGGATAAACATGATCAAAAAAAGGAGTATTTCTGTATGACTCTTTTATTATATTTAAAAATTTCTTTTTCCATAAAGATGAACTAGGCATTTCTAGATCAATAATCATAGGCTGTTTGTTACCGAGAGGAATAGAAAGGTATCTGACATTTTTACTGTTATCAAGTATTCTTGTTTTTGTCAGAAATTTGTCGTTTTTAGATCTCTGAGATTGAGTTAAAAAGACAAATTTATCCGAATTAGAAATTTTGTTAAAAAAACCAATCCACGGAAAAAAATTTGGTTGATGAATTGAAATTATCATAATTTGGAAAATGCCTCAGTATATTTTTTAGCAATAAGTTTTGTTTCAAAGTTATCAACGTGATCTAGGATAGCCTTTTTACAGTCATTTAGTTTTTTATCGGAATTAATCAACTCAATACTTTTCTCAATAAACTTATATTCATTTTTTATACTGACAACAAAATCATTATGCACACCCTTTGGCAAGATGCCCCTTATACCACCAACATCAAAAGTTAGAACTGGGCAACCACAAGCCATTGATTCAAGAATAACCCTTGGAAATCCCTCTCCCCTAGAGGGCATAATAAATAAATCTGAAACCTGGTAGTATTGCTGAATAATTCTATTAGGGACTTGGCCAATATTAACTACAATGTCGCTAAGACAATGCTTAATTATTTCCTTTTCTAGCTCCTTTGAGAAATCCCCAGGTCTTCCAATGCATAAAATCTTTATATTTAATTTTTTCTCCTTAATTTTAAGAGCAATTTTAGGGACCAAATCTATACCTCTAGCAAGATTAAAAGTATGGACAAAAAGAATAATCTTAGAGTTTGCTATATCTAATTTATTTTTAAATACTTTTTTTGCTTTTGAATCTATCTCGCAAAAACGATTTAAAGAGATATCATTATGAAGCTCTATGATTTTTGATTTAGGAATGGAATAAAAATTTGCATAATAATCGACCATCAAACTCGGTCCTGTAGCAACAAAATCAGTATGCTTAAAAACTAATTTAGCTAAAAATTTAGAAGTTAATCTTTTTAAATTTTTTTTTGTCGGCAAAAATGATAATGGCACAACATCCTGTCCACAACTCCAGAATATTGTCCTGACATTTTTAGATTTATTGAATTTTTTATATATTACTATTGGCAAAGACCCTGTCAAAGAAGCACGAATAAAAAAAATATTCACTCCATTCTTTTGAAATTTGATGAAAAGCTCTATAAGTTTATAGGTCCTATGAAATAGGTTAGATTTTTTTCCAGGGTTAATAATATGAGTTGCTTTGATATTGGGAATTTTCCCTGGGATTATGTCTGAATTCTCAATAATCAAGAAAACGTCATTTAATTTACCTAGCTCTGATAAAAAATTGCTAATGTGGTAGAAATTTTCAGCACTATTTTTAAAATACTGGGGAAGTACATAGCAAATCTTATTTCTTTTCATAAAGTATTCGATGAAAAATTATAGGTATATATAAAATCAGCCAAAACATGAATGAATTCATGTTGTTATGAAAAAAAGAAAAAAGGACTGTTGGTAAGATTAAACAAATACTCATAAAGTATATTTCTCTATTTTTTATCATTATTTCTTTTACTTTTTTTAGAACAATATAAAAATAAATAAATAAAAATATCAAGCCAATAATTCCAGTTTCAGCAATAATGGATACAAAATCATTATGAGTCATCTTTTCTACATTCCTTCCTTGCTTATCAATAAAAAATTTATCGTCAAGCTCTGGATCCCATGATAAAGACGCCTCGTTGAATTCACTATTGTTTAAATTACGAATATCTTCAGTCATATACAAATGAAACTTTGTTCTGAACTGGCCATATCCAATTCCATTAATGGGGTTTTCTATAAACATGTTTGCTGCAAGCAATGAAGATACAATTCTTGAAAAATTAATAGTGTTATCTAGAACTCTATAGGTTCCTGAAATAGTTTTAATAGAAATTTGGGTAAGGAAAATAAACAAACAAAATAAAATTAAAATGTATGTCAAAATTATTTTTAAAGTAATTCTTATGTTAAATTTATAAATGAGGTATACAAAAATAATTAATGTTAATGCAGCGACTGCAGACCTTGACCCTGTAGTAAATATTGAAAGACTAAATATCAAAAAAATTATTGATTTATATTTGATTTTTGAAAATAGTAGATATGCAATTGCAGGTAAAAAAATATAAGCAAGATAATTAGGGTTGGAGAAAAATAAACTTTCTCTATGCCAGCCTATTGAAGATAGACCAAGAAGAATTCCAGGTGAAAGAATAATTAAAGAATTTATATAAAATACAAAAACTTCATTTAATTTCTCTAGCGAATCAATCATATAACAAAACAAAAGAGCAATTGCCCCAACATAAAAATAGTTTCGAGCATAATGCAAATAATGATTTATATTAATTTCATTCCCTACATAACTAAATACAATTGCCATTCCAAAAAAGACATAAAGCGTTATCTCTGTTGAAATGATTCTGTAATTCTTATTTTTTAATAAATAAAAACCAAATAATAGAATTGCCACAACCCCTATGAATCTATGAGTTAACCTGTAGGGATCAAAACTTAGTCCAAAGTTTTCATAATTAGTTGAGAAAAAAATATACGAAACTATTACAGCAGTTAGGATCACATTAGCTTTATTTTTTTTAAAAAAATAATTAACAATCCAATAGCTAAATCCAAGGAAAGGTGCAACTAAAAGGTAATATTCATATATTTGCTTCATGCTTAAAAACCTTTAAAGACTTTCTATCTCTGATGGCTGTTATAAAGCCTATAAATATGCCCTTAATAATTAAGTTTCTTTTTTTGTCATATTTACATAGCTGGTTAAAAAAAAGAGTTCCCAACCTGCCAAAAATATACAAGTTAAAAAAAATAAAGGCGAATAAATATGGCTTGTTTTTAATTCTCGCGTATTCATAGGACATATAAAGTCTAGAATATGCTAATCTTTTAGCGTAAACAAAAAAATTCTTTGTATAAACACTATCTTGAGAGTCTTCATGAAAAAGACCAGGGATATCTTTAAAGATAATTTTTCCAAATTTTGAAGTCGTTAAGCCTAGAATGGCATCTTCCCCTTTGCCATAATTATTAGAGTATATTTCAAAAATTTTATAGTTAAAATTTAGGTAAGCTTTAGACCTTCTTAGAGCAAACACAGGGCCATTAAACCATTCTACATCTTCATCAAACTCTGGGTTACTACCCCTAAGCCCTGAATACCAAAACTTCCCTGTTTGAATATTTGGGTTTCCTGAAAGCAGTTTGAGAATTTTAAAAAAAACATATCTTTTTGCCAAATCTCTAAAAGGAGATTTAGGCATTTTTTTTTGGTAAAAAGAATTACTGTGAATAATTTTTGGTTGGACACCAACAAAATGAGGGTCTCTAAAAGACGATATTATCGCCTCAATTGAATTATTATTTAAAATTCTCATATCATCATCAAAAAAAATAATAAACTCATTTGAGCATTCTTTAAAACCAATGTATCTCTGAATGGGTTGATTTTTATATGATGTTCTTAGATGAATTACCCTTGTCTTATATTCCGAAAGATCATATGCAACATTGGAAGAATCAACAATTATAACTTTATCTGGCAATAGTGAAGAGTTAAAAATTTGACCAACTAATGTTTTTAAACTTGACTCCCGGTTTCTTGAAGCAATAACAATATCAAACTTTTTGTTTTTTTTATACATGCTTCTCAAACCAAACTGAGAGATTTAACAAAGACCATTTCTGATATTTATTATTTATGAAATATTTTTTAGCGTATTCATATGAGACGTGGTCAAAAATTTTTCTATTCTTTGAAAAATAATATGAAGATAGCTCTTTAACATCACCTCTTTTAAGCCAGTGAGATATAGGAGAACCGAAACCTTGTTTTTTCCTTGTTAATATGCTTTTTGTCAATAAATGACCGCAAGAATATCTTAAAATTGATTTTGACTCTTTGTTATCATATTTTAAAGAAAAAGGCAGAGATATTAAAAAATCAGCGAACTCAGCATCCAAAAACGGGGACCTGACTTCTAAAGAATTTGCCATTGAAGCCTTATCAGTCTTATAAAGTATATCTCCATTAAGATAATTAGAGATGTCTGCTTTAAGAACATCATTACCAGTTTGATCAAGTTCAAAATCTAAAGTTGCTAAGTTTTCATGGGTTAATGATAATAACTTATTAATCTCTAAGTTATTAAAATATTGATGTCTATTTAAATAGGCATCAATTGGATAGCGATACTTTCTTGCGCCATAGTAAAAGTTTGCTTTTTTCTGAAATTTTGCCGAGAAAAACTTAGATAAAAGTCTGTAGGTTATCTCCTTTGAAGTGCTCTTTTTTTCCATTATCCCAGGAATTGTTTGGTACCACCAATCATAGCCTGCCAAAAGTTCGTCTGCCCCATCACCTGATAAAACAACCTTTACATACTGACTTGCATATTTGGAAATTAAATATGTAGGTATATTTGAGGAGTCTGCAAATGGCTCATCATAAATCTCTCCCATTTTTAAAATTAGTTCGCCAATATTTTGACCGACCTCATTAATCTCATGGTGATTAGTATTGTATTTTTTTGCTATTTCTCTAGCGTAATTTGCCTCACTCTTCCCGCCAGAAAACCCAAATGAAAATGTTGTAAGATTTTCTCTGTATTTTTTTGCTATTGAAACAATTGAACTAGAGTCAATCCCGCCACTTAAAAATGCCCCAACATCAACATCTGCCTCCATTTGTCTTTTGATTGATTTTTCAAATTTTTCAACAAAGACTGCACTTGCTTCATTTTTTGATATTTCAATAGTTTTATTAAAATGATAATATCTCTGAATTGAAAGCTTCTCATCTTCAAAAACCAAATAATGGCCTGGTTTTAGAGAGATAATATTTTCGTAAATTGTTTGCTCTGGACCTGTATACAAATTACTCAAATAATTGCCCAACCCCTTAGAAGAAATATTGGTACTAACAATACCTGATTTAGCAATAGAACTAATTTCTGATGCAAAAATAAATTCACCATTGAGCCCATTAGCAAAATACAAAGGCTTTTCTCCAAACCTATCTCTAGCTATTATTAGTCTCCTTCTATCAATATCCCAAATGGCAAATGCAAACATTCCATTAAGAAAGTTAAACATTCCTAAGTTATATTTTTCATATAAAGCTAGAACAACTTCAGTATCGCAATTTGTTTTAAAAGGATAATTAATTTTTTTCCTTAGTTCTTTGTGTGTATAAATTTCACCATTGAAGGTAATTAAGGTTTTACCAGTTGAGGACTTCATTGGCTGGTGGCCATTTAGTAGATCAACAATACTTAACCTATTATGGCCAAAAACAACATTTTCTTCTTCCTGAATACCATTTTGATCAGGACCGCGATGATGTTGGCTTTTAATAATACTTTTGATTAAGCTTTTGTAATTTTTTTTCGAGTTGTGAACAATGCCAACAATACCGCACATTTATTTTTTTCCTTTAAGAATAAAATCTTTTATATTTGAAGCCCTACCATCCCACTCATATTTTTTAACAAGTTGAAATGCATTCCTAACCATGGCGGAACAATCGTTTAAAGACGCATATTCAATCGACTTTGCAAGACTTTCAGGATCTCCTGATTTAAAAAAAATACTACTTTTATAGTCAACAATTTCTTTGATTGCGTTTATATTTGAAGCAACAATTGGCCTTTTTGATGCCATGTATTCAAAAAGTTTAATTGGGGAGGTATACTGACTAAATTCTCCAATATTTAAATTTGGTAAGACAAATACATCTGCGCATTCAACGAAACTTAAAAGTTTTTTTCTTTCAACATGACCAATAACTCTAACTCTATCATTAAGATTATTTAGCATGATATAGTCCATAAGACTTTCTTTTTCAACACCGTAACCGCCAATACATGTTAATTTGTATTTCTTTGGTAAAAATTTTAATGCATCTATAAGAGTATATACGCCCTTCCAAACAGCAAAAGAACCTGTATAAAGAATATTGACATTGCTTATTTTTCTTCTAAATAAATAATTTGAAATACTCTGGTAGTCTTTTATATTTACTCCATCATGAGCAACTAAAATATTTTTTTTTGACGTTAGAGATATTTTCTCTTTAAGAAGTTTATTAATTGCAATTACTCCATCACAAAGGGAGTATATTATTTTTAACCTAGAAGAATATTTATGTGCCTCAAAGTAAACCTTATATTTAACCACTCTTAATCTATTTAAAAGACCTAAGAACAAAACAAGATGCCATACTCTAGTGTAGATAATAATATCATCTGGTTTTTTATAAAATTTTAAAAGTCTGGATATAACAAACACAGAAAAAAAAATATTTCGAAAATTTGACCAGAGAGTCTCATTAATATTTGCAATGAAAGACCAATCTAATTGGTTAATTTCATAAATATCAAAAGAATTTTCAATGCCATAAAAGTCATACACGTCCTTTCTAGAGCCTTTCATATAATTGTTTCTTGAAATAGAAATCCACATTTCCAAACTCGGAAAAATTTTTGAAAAACTTGAGCACATCTGTATAGATTGAAAGCTATTAGCTCTTTCAGAAGGTAGGCGCGTATTAGTTATGTATATGAATTTCATTCTTAATAGTTTTAACTACCGTATGCGGATTTATTCCACTTAAACACGGTTTGTTAGGTATGTTACAGTCATTCAAAATCCAACAAGGCGCCTTAGGGCATTTCTCACTTGTAAAGAAAAATGTATTTTGATAGGTTGCTATCGATTTATCAGAAAAACCCGATTGTATAACAAATGAAGTCTTATCAAAGGCAGAGGCGATATGATTCAAATAACCTTCGTTAGAAAAAACAAATCTTGATTTTTTTACTAAATAAAATAGTTCTCTGTCATCAGTTTTTCCTCTAAAGTCAGTTACATTCTTAAGAAGGTTGTCATTTCTGATGCCAACTTGAATCCAGTTAATCTCTTTTATATTGTCGACTACTGCCTGAAAATTTGATAATGCCCACTGTTTGTTTGCAGTATAAGTGCTCTTTGCATTAGGTTGAATTAATGCAAAATTCTTAAAACCCAAAAACTTTAATTGAAATATTCTTAATTCTTCCTTAGAAAAGAAGATTTCATTCTTTATTAAGTTTCTATCAATTGGCAAAAAATGAAGAGAGTGAGCCTCGATTAAATGCAATTTATTTTTTTTCATATACGATTCATACGAATCTAATTCTGATGTGAAAAAGAAATGCAAGATTCTTTTTCCTGAAATTTTTCTGAGCAGGCGATTTATTAGAATAGGATTGAATTTTGCTGAATAATTTTTCCAGATGTTTTTATTATTTAGAAAAAAAATTGGATTGGATGAAACGACAATTATTTTAGTATTCTTGGAGTTTTTAATGTATCTTGCTGCAAATGTCATACAGAGTTGATCTCCTTTAGAATTTCCAATTCTGAAGATTATCTTAATATCAAAAGTTTCTAAAACTCTGTTAGTGATATTTGATATTAATTTAAAAAAAAGATTAGTTATCATTGAGCAAGTCTAAATATCTTTTGGCAGTGAGACTTAATTTAAAGTTCTGGTTATAGTATTGCTTACAAGCACTAGACATCTTCTTCTTATCATCTTCCTCAAGAAATTTTACGACTTTTTGAATAAATTCATCCGTCCTGAAAGGATTTATAATATATCCTGTAAATCCATCTTGAATTGCCTCTTTTCCTCCGCTAAAAGTGCTTACGATAACTGGTGTACCATAACTTAGTGACTCTATAACAACTGTTGGAAAGGGGTCGAGATATATTGATGGAACAATTGTTAAATCGGCAACTTGGTACAATTCTATCATTTCATTTTGAGATACCCAACCGAGATTAACTGCAGTGTTGTGATACTTAGAATCAAAATTAATATCTTTACCAGCAAAAATTATTTTTACTTTAAGGTTTGATTCTAAAAGGCCATCCATCAGTTTTATAACGGCTATCAATCCTTTTTCATTGGACAATCTTCCGGGGAATAAAATTATTTTATTTTTTTTATATTTTGTTAATTTATTTCCTTTTCTAGATATTATCTTGTGAGTTGATGACTCGACCCCATTGTAAATAGTAGTTGTGTTTTTATAACCATTCGCCAAAAAAAGTTTTTCTAATTCCTTAGAGACGCAAACTATCTTTTCAACTTTTTTCAGTTGGCTCTTTATTATTAAACTTCTTAATGGGTTATATCTTTTCCAACTTTTTATGAAGATACCAAGTTTGGGATAATGAAAGTCAACACTGTCTTTATACTCGCTAGCACCAAAAATAAATTTACTATGACAAAATGCAAGCGCATCATGAGCTGTATGATAAATCTTGATTCCTTTTTTTTCTAAAAGACCGATTATTGAATATGAGAAAAATTTGTGTACATTATGGATATGTGCGACATTAAAAGAAAAATCTTCAAGGACTTGAGAGACCTTCCTTAAAAGGTAGGGATTGTAGCTACCAATATATGGATGAAACTTCTCATTGTAATTAAATCCAAATTGGAAAATTTCAAGGTTTAGGTAATTTATTTTTTTAATGTTGCCAATCTTAATATCTCTATTGACTGTAAAAACAAATACTTTATGTCCTTTTCTTTGGTATTCCAATGAAAGACCAAGAGCTATTTTTTCGGCCCCGCCTTCAAAGAAGGGAGGGAATAGATCGCTCACTATAATTATGTTCATATGATTAAATTATGCTTTTAGGATATCTGCAACTCTTTTAAGGTCAGAAGGAGTGTCTACAGAAATTGAGTCATCATTCACTTTAACCATTTGGATATTTTTATCATTTTCCAAAAATCTGTACATTTCTATGCCTTCAGATTTCTCAATAGGTCCTATTTTCATATTTTTAAAGGCGTTTAGAGCTTTTTTAGAAAAAACATATAACCCTAACTGTTTGAAATATTTACTATGATTGTCTTTTGAATAGGGTATTGGATAACGAGAGAAGGCAATTGCATTATTTGAAGCTGTTAAGATCACTTTTACTATATTTGTATCTTCAATATCGGATACAGAATTTATCTTAGCAAAACAGTTAACAACAACTTCATCACTCCTATCAAAAGATAATGCTTTTTTCACCAGAATATCAATTGTAATAGGATCAATCATCGGTTCATCACCTTGAATATTTACATAAAAATCAGCATCTATTTGTCTTGAGCACTCTACAACTCGATCAGAACCACTGACATGTTCTTTTGATGTCAAAAGGCATTTAAGATGGTATTCAGAGCAAACCGACACAATGCGATCATCGTCAGTAGCTATAAAAAGATCATCAAGCATGCAGGATTTCTTAGCCTGATGATAAACATGCCATACCATTGGTTTTCCATTCAAATTAGCAATAGCTTTTCCGGGGAAGCGAGAAGAATTATATCTTGCTGGAATAATTCCAACTACTTTGGCCATGTTTCGCTTATTGTTTTTTTTAAATCCAGAATAGTTTTAACACTACAAACATTCTCATTGTTAATTTTTCCATATCCCCATCCAGCATGAATAAATTGAATACCTGCATTTCTGGCTGTTAATAGGTCTACATTCATATCCCCTATAAATATAACTTCTGATGGCTTGAGAGATAATTTTTGCATTGTTAAAAGTATTTGTTCAGGATTAGGCTTTCCCGGAATCCCAGTTTTATTTGATTGTATGTCAGCAAATTTAATCGGGAAATTACCCAGTAAGATCTTTGCTCTATGCTCATCCTTGGATGTAAAAACAGAAATAGTAAAACCCTTTTCTATAAGAAAACCCAGGAAGTCCTCTATGTCAATGTAAGGTTTTACTAGATTCATATTAGAAATTGAGTGACTTTTAAAACAATTCTCAATTGCATTTTGATTCTCATGAACACCTAGAGCCGCCAAAATGGATTTAAATGGCTTACCTAAATGATTTGCGTAATTTTGAAATGAAATTGGAATTGAGTACTCATTAGAAGCCATATTCCAAGCTAATTCCATATTAGCTAATGAATCAAAAATCACTCCATCTAAATCAAAAATGAAATGTTTTATTAACTCTACACTATCTAACTTATTAGATTGACAATCCACTCCGCACCATTTTTATTAAAATTTCCAAAAAAACGCTCCCTAAAAAAAATAATACTTTTCAGTTTATTCTCATTCTCAATGCGTAATTTTATTATATTAATAAACTCACCAGGATCATTCGTCAATAACATTGGCCCTAGTGGAGAAGAATTGAGGTCAAAGTAATCACCCCATTTGTTTGTGTAAATCAATAAAGATAATTTTGATATCAAGCATGCTTCAATTATTGCAGTACTATATGAGCCTATAAAAATATCATAGCTCTTACCTGCTTTCAGAAGCTCATCATCTACGATTTCTATCGAAGAAATATCAAGTCCAAAATTTTCCAAAATTTCTAGAAAATTATCCTTTATCATAGGTCTTAATTTAATTCCCAGACAGATTTCTTTGGATTCGATAAGTGCTTTTATGAATGGCACAAGATCAGAAAATGACGCATGAGGTTCAGAAATAACCAAAACTTTGATTTTCTCATCGTCCTGTTGACTGAAATTAAATTTCTTTTGGAAAGAGGAAACAGACCTGAGAGGTCCACTATAAATAATATTAGAATGGATCTTAGAATATTCTTTAAAGTAATTTTTATAATGCAAACTCCAAGTTCCATAGTAATCACACCCAATTAAATTTTTATTATTAAAAGGCTCGATAAATTCATACACGGCATAATCCCTTTGTTGTAATCCATGCATAATTCCAATTATTGGAGCCCCAATAGTTTTTGCAGCAAAAAAAAGAGAGGCACTTCTGGAAGAAAATGAAATTCCAAAAAATTTTTTGACGCCAAGAAAATTAAAGATTTTTTCAAAAACTAAAATTTCTTTTTGTAAGGCTAGATTTGAACCATGGTATGAATATAGTAGGGATTCCTGAAAATTTTTAGGGCGTTTCTTATAATGTGTATTTTTAAAAAACAAATTTATGAAATATTGGAAAGAACTTACATAAATTGCCATCCTTCTTCTTTTAAAAATATTTACAATAAAATTTTTACCTGATGTCATCCTTATAAACTCTATAAAGTTTATATTATTCCTGTCATAAAGCTTATATAGCTCAATAAGCCTTATATCGCATCTTGAGTTTTTAAAAATAAAATCACCTGTATAGGATGCAACTCTATTATTTCTTTTAAAGAAAGAAACAACTAAAGAAAATAAGGAATATATCAATCCAACAAAATTCAATAAAAAAATTCTTATTTCATGTGCTTTTTTTAAGTCCAAGTTAATTATTGATATTTCAGGAAAAGCCATACGTATTAATTTAATTAAATCATTTGGCACATCTTTAAAAATTATTTGGTCATATTTAACTCTTTCTATATGAAGTATGATCTTTTCATATTTCATATATTTTTGAGAAATAGAAAAAATATCTCCATACCAGGCCCATGTTATTTCATAGCCGTTATGAATATATGATCTCAAAAACTCTTTATTTTCTCTAAATATTCCTTCAGAAAACTCGCGAACTTTGGATAGCGATATATCCTCAACATAATCCTGAAAAAAAATTATATTTTTATCATTCCTCTGTAAGTTAGATGTTTTTGAAAATATTTTAAGAGTGTTATTTTTCATATAAGTCTTAAAAAGTTCTCAGAATTACGATGCTCAATAATGCTGAAATAATTAAGACCGGTATGGAGATTTGGTATAGTTTTTTATCAAAACAAAGAAAATATGCAGCAAAAGTTTCTATCAACCTTCCTAATAAAAAAACAATGCCCGCGCCCAAAATTCCGTATTCAACTAAAAATATATAGATCAAAAATATATCAGCAGAAAATCTTATTAAGCTTGAAACAAAGAGTTTAACTGTGTTATCTTCTAGTTTTATTAATAAACCATAATAGATAATCAAACCGGCAATAAAAAATTCAAGACTAAATATGTAAAATAATATTGAATTCACAGATGAGTTTTCAATGTTATAAATTTCCATGACATAATCGCTAATAACTATCAGAAATAAACTAATTATTAGTCTTAATGCCAAACTTGAATTGAAAATTGCATTCATCTTTTTATGATATTTCTTTGATTCTTTTAAATCTAAAAAGCTCATAAGCATCGGCTCAATGAATGAACTAGTAATTGAATGAAATGATTTGAAAATATTTTTAAGAATTGAGAAGATCGCTACACTTTCAAGTGTAAATGAATTTCCCAATATCAATATTGGCAAATGGTTTTTAGAATAACTCAACATTGAAGTTAAAGATAAAGGAAGGGAATATGGAACAATTTTTCTAAAACTGGAAACAAGAGAAAATTTGACCTGGAAGATTTTTAAAATTTTAGACCTGTCATAAAAGTTAATTAAAAAGAAAATAACATATCCCAAAAGAATAAGATTCAATAATGAGTTTGTCAAAATAAAAAAGATATACTGATTGGTGAATATACTCAGAGCAATTACAGAAATAAAAAAAATTGCATTCTTAAAGATGCCTACCCTAGATATTTTTTCATAAAACTTTAATGAATTTATAATAGCATTTCCAGTACCAATAAAAATATTCAAAAAATTATTCACACAGGCAAGAACTAAAAAATAAGACAAATTCGTTTTAGCTATATACGGTTCAGATATGAAGTTATTAAAAAAGTTACTTTCATAGAAATAAAATATTAATAATATAAATATTAGAAAAACTGTTAACTTAAAAAACAATACTGAACAAACTAAATTTGCTTTTCCTGTAAAGTCTAAATTTTTATAGAATCTTGTGACTGATAAATCTAAACCCGCTATAACCAACTCATAAATTGCAAAAAATGACAATAAAACAGCCCATAAGCCATAATCATTACGATCTACAATTCTAAATATAATTACTGAGGATATGAAAACAAAGAAATAATTCACAAAATTTAACTTGCTCAAGTTAAATATTTTTGAATACAAACTGTTTGGGTTCATTTTAAAGAGATTAATATCAATTTCAGCTATGACTTCTTACTTCGAAAAACGAAATCTAATAATGGTTTAAATGAGTTTATTCTGGTTAATTGAAAAGTGCCGAAAATGATAAGAAACGGCTCAATTGGAAATCTATATCTAATAGAGCTAATTGTTACAGTATGTACTAGAGTCAAATATACAATTAAAGCAATTATTGGAGAGATTTCCTTAAAGCCAATATGCCTCTTGTAGAAAAACCCAATTGAAAGAAAAAGAACTAATCCATAACTCAAAATTGAGGAAATAATTATTTGATGACTTTTATATTCATCCGCATATGGCCATAACCGCCAGAATCGAAAAAATTTTTTTATTCCAAGTTCAACAAATCTGGAGGGGTTTTCGACAATATAATCATATGCAGCCCTTTTTAACTCATAATTTCTTTGAATAGGATTATCAATACTTTGGAATTGAGATAAATCCATATCACTCTTACCATTTTTCCTACCAACGCCACCGCCAGATTCATTTAACGGGTTGTTACCAGAGTAAAGAACTATACCATCGCCTAGATTCAGCCTGACAAATTCACCATATTTTGAATATTGATGTATCCACCATGGCGTCATAAAAAAAACATAAACCAAGAAATAAATTAATTGGAACATGAGAGTCTTTTTAAAACTGTACTGATGAACGACTCCAGTAAATAGTAATAATATAATAGGATTTAAAAAGTCTAGTGTCGGTCTGACTAGTACAGAAAGAGCTAAAAAAATAATGCCTAAAAAAATTGCTCTACTGTAAAAGAAATAAAAGGCACACAAAATCAATAGTGTAAAAAAAGTTTCAGTAAGTCCGCTTATTGAATAAAAAATAAAGTGAGGGTAAAAGGTTGAAAAAATTGATGCGACATATGCTGCTCTTAAATTAGCAAATAATTTATAAGAAATTTTAAAAATTAACCATATGGATATCAATGAAAAAAAAAGATCTAACAACCTTTGAGAAGTTTCACTGCCAGCTATATAAGTGATTATTGGGTAAAGTGGCATATAAATATCATTAGTAATTTGTTTTCCAGAGAATATTTCAATGCCTATATTTCTGTATGCCTGAGCGTCAGGGAAATTTTGATCTGGGAAGAAAAAAACAAATATTAATCTAACAATAAGCCCAATAAGTATTATGAAATATATATTTCTAAAGTTGCTTAGGCTTTCAAAGAAATTCATTTTTCTGATATTTTATATTTAGGATAACAAAGATAAGCAAGGATTTTATTTTCCAACTTGGACTTGCTAAAACTATCCAAAATGATACCAGTAGTAATACTCAAAAAAGACAAGATCATTAATCCAGTACTTAAGAGAACCGAGGGCAGCCTGGGCACTAATCCAGTCTCAATAAAAGTTTGAGCAATTGGTATAAATACAATTACTGAAGTTAAGAAAAACAACATTGATACAAAACTGAAGAACTGCATAGGCTTTCCATCATCTATAAATATAAGTTCAAGTATAAAATTAGAAGCACCAAATATCTCTTTTATGACAGAATAAGTCTTACTTATAACTTCTTCTTCATTAAAACAAGGAACTACTATGGAAAGTTTAGTTATTTTTTTCATCTTTTCGTTTTATTAAGCCAATATAAGCAATGATAACTAAAATTGGCTCTAAAGGAACTCTGAATCTTGACTGACCCAAGTATAAATACATCGCCATAAAAATACAAAAGATAAGAATAAAAAACACAATGTTTAATCTAGTATTCTTATTTATTAAGCCCTTATATAAACCACTAATAGCAAATATTTTTAAAACAATTGAATAGATGGCGGTTAATATAAAAATAGAATAATATCCATAATTCATTGTTTTAAAGTAAGCTTCAATTTTTGTATATCTAAAGTCATTATTAGATAAAAATTCAATAAAATCCCGTTTCCCATCAATTGCAAGATAATTTCTATAATTACTTGATCCGGGAGAAAAAAACAAATTCATAAATGAAAGACCTAAAGATTTGATATGGTGCTCTACTGGAGTTTGAAGCATTTGTTCTTTTATGTGCTCTTCTAGTAAAGAGTTGCACCTCCAATTTCGCTCATTATCTATACAATAATTTGCATTCTTCGCAAAATAAGCTTTTAGATTCTTATCAACTTTTTCCAATATTACGATTTCAGAATCTGGAGAGTTGTCTTTGAGTAATTTCAAATATTGGTCTTTCAGGTATGCACCGGCATTAGTCGATAGAAACACTTCGCCTGTAATCGCAAAATTTCTATGTAGCCAAGGACTTAGAGACAAAGTGAATACTATTAAAACCGGTAATGTAAACCTTTGAAAGATCTGGATTATTGTATGTCTAAATTTTATATGCAGTATCAAAGAAATAGAAAATACAATGAATATCGAAAAATACAATCCAGCTGGCCTTGTCAAAGTAAGTAAACCGAACAATACAGCAAGCAGAAACTTTTTACTTTTCAGTAGATTCTCAAAATTGACAATTAGATAAACAATTAAAATTAATATGAAAGTAAACAGAGTTTCGGACTGAATTAAATGAGATGTAATGAGGCTGTTTGGATTAAAAATTAATAATATTTGGATAATAAAACTATCTTTTTTTAATATTTTTTGCCCTATCTTTCTGGCAATCATACCAGTCATAAATAATAGAACACATTGTGACATTACCACGAAGAATAAATTCGAACTACCAAAAGCTTTAAATATAATTCCAAGAAATACTGAATAGAGTGGAGTTCCAAACATCAATAAATCTCCATTCGCAGTTCTAAGTTCGAACTTATCGGCAAAAGATAGGGCTGGATAGAAGTACTGACCTGAATCTGCCCCCTCTATTAGGGTTGCATCCTTGAATGAGAATAGAAATAAAATAATATTTACAGTTAAAAATATTACTAATAAAACTGAATTTTTTTTATCTTTGATCAAATTTACTATTTTTTTCAAGCACACAAAAAATTCTAAAACCAATCAACTTACCAAGAAATGGTTCTAAGAAATTTTCAAGTTTTAGTAGAAAAATTGCAACTTTTTTATTTATCAAACTCCATTCCTTAAACCCCCCAGATAGAGGGTAAGCAAAGAGACTAATCCACTTCTTTTGTATAAGAGAAAAACCCAATTCATCGATTAGATATTTCTGTTTTTCAAATAATATTGTTGGTATAGCTTGATTGCTATCATAGGGATCCTTTTCTGAATTCAATTTGTAATCTTTCGAAAACGAATAATTAAAATTAACTTCTTCTTGGTGAAAAAAATTATAAAAAATCCAACTTAATGGTGAAATACCAGGCTCTAAAAAAATTATTCTTCCATTAGGTTTTAGTACCCTACGAGCCTCTTTAAGAAAATACAAGGGTGATTCTAGGTGATGAAAAACATCAAATAAGACAATGTTATCAAAGACTGCACTTCGAAACGGAAGTTTGTGTGCATCACATGTAATGTCGATATCTTCCGAATAAAGAATATCTATTTTAATGATTTTACAATCTTTAATACTAAGTTTTCCTATGCCAGATCCAACCTCTAAAACCAATCCATTAAAACAGCTATTCTCTATTTTCTTATAATAATCCGAGTAGATATACCTCAGAACCTCTTTTCTTTCCCAAACCTTTGAATGGATTTGATGCATAGTAGAAGTAAAAGTTAAATCAATTTCAATTTTTTATAGGCGAAAACAACCATTTTCAGGAGAAGCCAGCCATGTCTAAATCTTGATATTTGAGTAGATCCGTATTTTCTTTCGTCATATCTAATGGGGATTTCAATAATCTTTAGGTTACTTTTGGTTGCACCAAAAATTAAATCAAAGTCTCCAAAAGGGTCAAAATCTCCAAAATAGCTTCTATTGTTTACAATTTCCAAATAATCTTTTTTTAGTAAAACTTTTGTTCCACATAGAGTATCCGTAAGTCTCTGATTTAATAGCCAAGAAAAGATAACTGAAAATGTTTTGTTAGCCCATAAATTTAAGAATCTCATTGCCTGATCGTGCATTGGATAAACTAATCTTGTTCCATTTATAAATTCTCCTTTGCGATTAATTATTGCATCATAAAATTTAGGTAAATCTTCTGGCGGAACAGTTAAGTCGGCATCTAAGATCATCAAAATATCACCTGAAGCTTGACCAAATGCTTTTCTAACTGCATCACCCTTGCCTTCGCCATCCTGGGAAATTGTTTTGATCTTGATTGATGGATATTCTTTAATAACTCTATTGATTTCTTCTTGCGTTCCATCATGGCTTCCTCCTTCAACAAAAATTATCTCTAGTTCTTTGCCGAATTTTGGTATTCTTTTTATTGCACTCTCAACATTACCTCTTTCGTTTTTGCAAGGGATTACCACGGAGACAGATAAAGGGTCAAAAGGATCTTTAATTTTTGGTTTGGCCACAATATAGTTTCTGATACAAAATTTTCTAAACAAAGGTAACGGGGCAAATAACTTGTTAATTATGTGTCCAATTAAAAGAAAACTTTTTGGACTCAAAAGTCTCCACTCTCTTTTTACTAACTCGAAATCAGCTAAATCTAATATAGATATTGTATCGTCAGTCGACAAATTATTCATTTCAATAGAGGGCATTTTGAGTTTTAATTTTTCAGCTAATTTGATTACAGGTTGCCACTTCCAAGAGTAATAAGTCAAAATGATTTTAGTTTTGTGTGAACAGATCTTATGAAGATTTTTGAAGAATAATTCACAATCATCGAGGTAGCCAATAGAGTCTGACAAGATAATATAATCAAAATCTATATTCAATTCAGGCTTATCAAAGAAATTGGGATCTTCAAAATCACAGCATAAAAACTTTATTTCTTTTTCATGCATTTGAGCTTGCTCAATAAATTTATCACTGATATCAATGCCAACACCATGTTTTAATTTTAATTTTTTTAATAGCTGGCCATTACCGCAGCCCAATTCAAGAACTTTTTTATTGTCACCGATTAGGAATTTGATATAACTATTGTCGCTAGAATAAAAATATTTATTTTTTTTAAGCCATACATCTCTTTTAGATGCTAAGTTGTTAAAGTGATGTTTAATATAATTTTTACTTTTATCATTCTTCATAGATACACCTATTCTCTAGTTAGCCAAAATATTCCTCCAGGTAGAGAAATTAGTAATGTCATTAGACCGTAAATTATAGAAATTAAAAAGGCATTTTCTGGTGCAATAAAGAAAATTGGAAGAAGTTTTATCACTATAGTTTCTCTAACCCCCCATCCCGCAAGAGAAATGGGCAAAATCATTAAAAATGTAAAAATTGGAACTACATATAAAAGCACCTCAATATTAATATTTTCTCCAATTGAAAGGGCAATGAAATAAACCGCAAATATACTCAGTAAGTGTATAGCTATTGACAAACTAAAAATTTTCAAACCGACAGACCTATCCGACAGCAAGCCTAAAAAATTATCGATTATTTCAATAAGTATATAAAGCACTGAATTCCTGAGATAACTTTTTAAAAATTTTTTGAAAATTTGCAACATAAGAAATGTTAAAGTTAAACCGATTAAAACAAGAAAGATACTTCTATTCAAATCTGTAACCAGATCATTATTTTGAAGAACAATAAGTGAAGTTACTACGAGAATTATCAACCCAAGGAGACCAAAAAGTCTATCGGTAAGAACAGTTAGAGTTGACTTTGACAAACTTATTTTGTTTTGTTTTAAAAAATAAATTTTCATGGCATCGCCGCCTATGCTTGATGGCAATGCTTGATTAAAAAATAAGCCTACCCATAGATATTTTATAACTTTATAAAAAGGAAGGTCTATTTTCAAATGACTGTTAACAAAGAACCATCTGTATGAAGCCAGAATTGTCTGTGTCAATAAAATAAAAAAAGTAATAAATATGTAAGAAATATTTATCTCTTTAAAAGAAAATTTAATTTTGTTAATATCAATCTCTGTGAATATATAAACCATCAAACCTAATGTCACAGTAACTTTAAAAACTAAAAGAAAAATATTCCTAAATGATTGTTTTGAGTCAAGCATCAATTTTTTACTAGAAAAGCATCTATTGCAGATACAACCTTTTTTTGCTCATTTAGGCTTATGTATGGCGACATAGGTATACTGATAATCTCATTAGATACTTTTTCAGAAAAATGAAGATCTAATCTTCCTGAGACAATACATCTTTGCTTATGAGCAGGTATTGGATAGTGAATAGCAGTAGGTATACCTTTTGATTTTAAGGAAATTGCTAAATCATCTCTTTTCGAAGACAAAATAGAAAATTGTGAGTATATGTGTTTATTGCCTTTACCAACTATAGGCAGTTTAAGGTCTTGCTGGAAGTTATATAATAATTTATTATAGGTACTTGCAATCTCAATTCTTTTTGACAATTCAGATTCAAATACTTTTAACTTTTCTAATAAGATGGCTGCCTGAATAGTATCAAGTCGGCCATTAACTCCAATTCTGGAATGCTGGTACCTTTTCGATTGTCCATGAGCTCTAATTTCTTTAATTATTTCAGCAAGATTATCATCATTAGTAAAAATCGCTCCTCCGTCGCCATAACATCCCAAAGGTTTACTTGGGAAAAAACTTGTACATCCTATTGTCGTCAGAGAACATGACTTCTTTTGAAAATGCGTTGAACCAAAACTTTGTGCTCCATCTTCAATAACAGCTAGATTATTTTTACTCGCAATTTCATTAATTTTTGAAATATTTGCACATTGACCAAATAAACTGACAGGAAGAATTGCTTTTGTCTTACTTGAAATTTTGTCTTCAATTTTTTCTTCATCTATATTGAAAGTATCAGGATTAATATCAACAAAAATTGGTTTAGCTCCGGTAAGGATTATTGTCTCTACAGTAGAAAAGAAAGTAAATGGTGAAGTTATAACTTCGTCCCCTCTTCCTATGCCTAAAGCCATCATTGATATTAAAAGTGCATCCGTTCCAGAAGAAACAGTGATGCAATGTTTTGAATGGGTAAAGCTCTTTAGACTATCTTCTAGTTCTCTAATCTCGGGACCCATAATATACTGTCCGTGATGCAAAACATTAGAGATTCTCTGATTAATCTTTCTCTCTAAAAGTCTATGTTGTCTTTTTAGATTGATAAATTCCATATTATTTAATTTGACATACCGTGAACATCTCTGTAGATATTTATGAGATCTTTGTTGTACCTATGAATATTAAATCTTCTATGAACAGAATCTCTTAAATTTTTAGAGTAATTATTTACTTTTTCAGGATTATTTTTGAACTCAATCAATTTTTGCAGAAGGATATTACTGTCAATTGTTTTTGGAATAGTAAGTTCTTTTGTATTGGGGTCAATTACATATTCAGGAATATAGCCCTTGTTAAGTTCATCACTAAAATCTATATCAATATTAAGATCAATGAGCTCTCCAGAAACTTTATCGTCAATAATTTCAGGGAGGCCATCTATATTAGATGCAATAACAGGCCTATAGTATTTCCCTGCCTCCAAACATACATTACCAAATGGCTCTCTTATTGATGGAACTACAAGCACGTCTATACCAGAAAAAAAATTTTCTATATTTCTCACCCTTCCAAGAAGTTTAATATTTCTCATATTACTGACTCTGTTCTTTAAAGTTTCAAACAGATCCCCATCCCCTGCAACAACTAATTGGATCTTTGGGTCGTTTATTTTTTCCATAACATCAACCAGTACCTTTATGCCCTTAAAAGAATTGACTCTCCCCAAAAAACCAATGACAAAAAAATCAGATTTATTTTTTTTAAGATTTGTAGACTTTCTATTTGATAAATTTATCCCATTGTATAAAACCCTAATCTTATTTGATGGCACTAGAAATTTTTTTTCCAAAATAATTTTACTCGCATTTGAATTAGCAAGAATTAAGTCAGCTTTTCTTGCAAGATAAAGCACAACCCACCTCTTTTTTTGGGGCAGATTCCAAGCACTACCCCTTTCGTGGAAAATGATTCTTTTTGCAGGTAGAGAATATAAAAACAACAATAGTTTAAAACTAGTTAAATTATTATAGAAGTGGTTTATAGTATCCTTGGAGATAACATCGAATAAAAATAAAAAAAAATTTATCGGATTAAGAATGTTTAAGACCTGAGTATTCAAGGCATAGTTACAGTCAACTTTCCCCAAAGTATAAATTTTATGTTTAATACTTATAGGATTATTTTGATAATTAATAAAATCTAAGAATTGACTTTGCACTCCACCAATTCCTTTAAGTCCTACAAAATGAGCTATCTTCATATGTTAAATTTACTATTGCAAATTGTTTATTAGTGAAATTTCTTTATTAATTCTTTCCCTCCATGATAGGAGATATTTTTCACTTACAGACCTGATTTTAAGAACTTTCTCTTTACGAATTTCATCTGAATTGATAATCATGAGAACTTTTTCTATGAGATCATTTGCATTATCTCTTTTAACCCAAAAAACTGAATCCTTGAGGATTTTATAGGTAATAGTATCTATTCCAGTCTTATTATCAGGTTGAGGCAGAATAATACACTGCTCATTTCTAATGGCTTCAAGATTTGAATTACTAAGATTCCCAAGATAATTCATAGAAATATATACATGTGAATATTTATGAGCAAAATGAATAAGTTGATGAGGAAGTCTTTTTATAAAAGTGAATTTATGGAGTTGATTGTTTGATCTAATTTTTGTAAAAATTTCATCGAATTCATTTCCATAACCTATTATCAATGAGTGAACTGTTTTGTCATGAATTTTATTAACTTCTATCATTGCATCTACAAATTCATGACATCCTTTATACTTTTCTAGTTTTCCAATAAAGGTTATAGTTTTCTTGTCTTTAGGTAATTTTCCAAAATATTCATTAATTAATGTCTGACTTGTATTTGGAAAATTTTTGTCTACTCCATTGAGTAAAACCTCTATATTAGTTTTTTTGCTTAGAGCTTTTTTTAGCCAAGGCTCTACCCCACTCCCATCTTGTGTGCAGATAACTAGGTTAAATGGAGAAGAATAACACCATCTATAGAAGATATTTTTTAACGAAAATGAATTAAGGCAATTTCTCATTGATGGATATATCCCCATCAATCTATACACTACTTTAATTTTCGTAAATCTGGATACAAAGGCAGCCGTAATTGAATTTGCATGATCAAAGTAAACTATCTCAGGATTCTTCTTCTTAATCTCAATCAATGTGAATATCAAATGAGACAACTCTCTGTAAATATTTCTGATTTTCCTGGGTAGTTTGGACACAAACTTTCCGCCCGAAGAAAGAACAAAAACTTCTGATTTTATACCTTCTAAAAAAATTCTTTCATTTTTTAATCCTTTCCATTCAGATAAATGATTGCAATTTGAGCCTTTATCACAAAAAATAAAACTCACATCTAGATTTTTATCAAATTCTTCAATTAACTTGTAAATTGTCGGAACTCCAGTAGGGTTCCATTTTTTTTTTAAAATACTCTTCTCTATTCCTGAAAATATTCTTGTACAGTATAAAATTTTCACATGCATCTCAAGATTTTTTTTACAATCCTGATTGAAGAATCCCCCTCTCCAAAAAAATTCTTTTGATTGTTGTTACTATAATCAGAATTATAAATATCTTCTATAGATTGAATCATGTCAGAAATCTTTAAATTAGGAGCAATAAGAGAATTCCAACCATCTTCTAGTGTTTCAAGCCATTCAGTTTCATCTCTAAGAGTTACACAACGAGTTCTCGAAAAAAAAGCTTCTTTTTGTATTCCACCGCTATCTGTAATGACTAATTTACTTTTTGAAATTAATTCCAGTGTTTCTTTATAAGGCAAAGGATCAATAAGACTTATATTTTTCAATTTTAATTTAGATTTAACGATTTTCTCTTTTGTTCTTGGGTGAACGGCAAAAATAACGTTTTTGGTTTTAGCAATTTCTTCTATTACTTTTATAATATTTTTAAATAACTCAGGGTTATCTGTATTTTCTGCACGATGAATTGTTAAAAAAATACCACTCTTACTATCTTGATTTTGTATATATTGCTTTGAGTAATGCAAATAACTATCAAGCATTACATCTCCAATAAGAATTGCATCTTCTCTACCCTCTTTTATCAAATTATTGACTGCTGCTTGAGTGGGGCAAAATAATAGGGCTGCTAAGTGATCTGTTACCACTCTATTAATCTCCTCTGGCATTCCTGCTCTGAATGACCTTAAGCCGGCCTCAACATGCGCTATTTGTATATTTTTTTTAGAGGCGACAATTGCACCGGCAAGAGTGGAATTAGTATCGCCATATAGAAGAACTAAATCAGGCCTCTCAATATCAAGCAAATTATCAAGTTTTATCATCATATTTGCTGTTTGAATTGCATGAGAAGCACTTCCCACAGCTAGATTATATTTTGGCTTGGGAATTTCTAAATCTTTAAAAAAAACATCAGACATGTTTGCATCATAATGTTGACCAGTATGGACTATAATCTCAATTATCTGGTCGCTGTATTCTTTATTAATTACCCTTGAGATTGAAGAGGATTTAATAAATTGTGGTCTTGCACCAACAATAGTTAAAAGCTTTAATTTATTTTTAGGCATAGACCATCTTTAAGTATGTACTCTGAACTTGTGTGAGGACATATATATTTTCCGAAGTCCTGCAAATCATGATCCATTCTAACTCCATACTCACTCATCCATCCTATATGTCTTGCTGGGTTTCCAACAACCAAGGAAAAATCATTTACATCTTTTGTAACAACTGCGCCTGAACCAATAAATGCACCGAGACCAATCTTGACTCCACATAAAATAGTACTATTTGCACCCAAGGTAGCGCCTTTTCTGATAATAGTTCTTTGATATTCGTCTTTTCTTGGAAATCTTGAGCGAGGATTTTTAACATTAGTAAAAACCACACTTGGACCACAAAAAACATCATCTTCAATAGTGACCATATCAAAAATGGAAATATTATTTTGAATTTTGACTCTGTTGCCAATTGTTACCTTATTAGAAATAAAAACATTCTGTCCAATATTACAATTTTCACCAATCACAGCACCACTAGAAATATGCGTCCAATGCCATATTTTAGAATTTTTGCCTATTTTTGCACCAGAATCAACTAATGCAGATTCATGTACTTTATACATTTTTTAATATTCAATAGGAAGTGAAACAGTTTTATTATCTCTAGCAGAAAGATATGTCGCAATTAGAACTTCTAAAGATTTTAAGCCTTCTCTGCCATCCGTTTCTGGCTCAACTTCATTTCTTAAAGATTTGATAACATTGTTATAATATTTTAAGTGTCCAAAGCCATATACAGAGTCGATTTTATAATTTGCATTATGTATGTCTTTGTCATAATCCTTTGGTTCATCAAACTTCCATAGTGATATTTCATTTACAGCTATCCCATCTATCTTGACTGATCCAGTTTCGCCTAATATGGTTATGCTACCCTCGAGGTTAGATGGATATGTCAACATAGTAACACTCATTGATCCCAAAGCTCCATTCCTCCATTTGATATTTAAAACTCCTGAATCTTCAACTTCAATATTTCTTGTCGTGGAGGTCATAGCCTGAATTTTCTCGATTGGTCCGACAAGCCAATCCAAAAGATCGACATAGTGACTAGCTTGGTTCATAAAAGCACCTCCATCAAATTCCCATGTGCCCCTCCATCTTGCTTGGTCATAATATGACTGTGGTCTAGTCCAAAAAACATTTACTTGAACTAAATGTATTTTTCCAAATCTATTTTCTGTTATTGCCCTTTTCAACAATCTAAGTGTGGAGTTAAAACGGTTTTGTTTAACAACAAAAAGATTTGTGTTATTTTCATCACAACTTTTAACCATCCTTAAGCCATCTTTCCATCTAGTTGCCATTGGCTTTTCTGTAATAACATCGACACTATGCTGTGAACACATTACAGTCTGTTCTGCATGAAGTCCGCTTGGAGTGCATAGAGCAACGATATCAATTTCATTTGAATCTAAAAGCTCCTTTAGGCTCAAAAATGCCTTAACTTTATGTTTGCTTTTAGCAATGTCTAATACTTTTTGATCAGTATCGCAAATAGCAACCAATTGGAGATCATTATGATGATGCTTAATAGATTCGAAATGTCTTTCGGAAACTCTTCCACAGCCAACAACAGCAATTCTAATTTTTTTCATAGAAATCTATCCGTAAATTAAAAATATTTACTTAATATTATTGATATCACAAGACATATGTTTTTTTATATACTCTTCGGACCACCAAGAAGCCCAGTTTTTTTGGCCCCTCATATCAAATAAAACTTTTTGATATGGAATAATCTTACTATTACCGATGGGGTCCATGAAAAACTTAAATATGTTTGAATCTATTGTCTCCCATAAATCTTTCCCTAGGGGATAAGTCGCTAATTTTAAACCCTTGCGAAGCATAAATATTTTTTTAGAATTATAGTTGATTTTATTTAATGGGATGTCTTTCCAGACATTGCCCCAGTTTTTATCAATTAACGAACTTACATATAAATTTTGATTTTTTTTATGCTTAAAATCAATCTTTTCCCAAAAATTTAACATTCTTGATCCCCACAAAGGCAGTCTCCAATCATAGCCAAACATCTCATAAGTTCTCTGTCCACTAATTACAAATTTACTTTGCCTTCCCAAAAATTCAAAAAGCTCAAAAATATATAATTTATTTTCTGGACTAATTCTAATTCCTCTTTGAAATAATTCACTGTATAAGAGGGCTTTTATATTTTCATCATTGGTTTTATTTCTTAATACTCCCCATAGTGAAAAATGTTTTTTTAAAAAATCGTCCATTGAATTATGGTATTTTCTGTCCAAATCTAGATTTGGCTTAAAAATACTCCCTGGAATGTGGCCTCCGCTAATGAAATCGCCTGAATTTCCGTTAACAAAAATAGCATCTTTTGAAATTTCTTTGTTTTCTACTAAAAATTTTACTGCATTAAAATCCTGAAAATATGGGATGGCAGAATAGCTTTCAACCTCTGAAAAATATTTTTTATAGATTTCAGATTGAAAAAAATTCACTTGCTTACACTTCTTAAAATCTATAAATTTCCATTTATAGTTTAATTTCTTTGCAATCTGCCTACTTGCTTTAACTTCGAAACTATTTCTTAGTCCATAAGAATAGCAATAAACATCCTTTACACCAATATGTTTTAGAAGACTGGCAACAACTCTAGAATCATAGCCTGCACTTAATGGAACAACAATCTGTCTACTATAGGAATTTCTTACAAGCTCAATAAATGTCTCTTCAAGTAATTCTAATAACTCTTTTTTAAGTTTCTTTTCACCTAACTCAGAAATTTTCCAAGGTTTAAAGGTGTAGTAGTAATTAATGATTGTCTTTGAATGAGTATTTAATAGGTATTGACCTGGCTGAAAAATATTCAAGTTTTGAATTAGAGTGGCATTCCCTATAGAAAATCCTGACATTGCAATCGCTCGTAATGCATCTATATTATGATTAACAATTTTTTCATTTGATATTAAGAAGTTAGCATTATTACTAAGATAATTATCCTTAGTACTGAAAAATAAAGGAATAGACTTTACTTTATCAACAGCAGCTAATGTAAAACTTTTTGTTTTGTAAACAAATGCATAATGACCATCAAGATTTTTTAAAAAAATTTTGATTTTTTTTTCATCAGGTTGTTTTAGAATATCATCTAAATTTAATAAGATTTCTTCTAAAGGTTTATTATTAAAATATCCTTTGTAGTAAAAAAAACCTTTATTGTTTTTTAGAACTTGCCATTTTTTATCACTGTCTGAAAAAAAAAACTTCATTTCTCACTCAGGTTATTTTTTTCAAATGCTGAGCAGTACCAGTTTTTGTTAGATAAAAGTTCAGCATGACTTCCATATTCAATTATTTCACCATTTTTCATAACCATAATAAGATCTGCGTCAACAATACTATATATCCTATGGGCAATAATAATAATTGTTGACTTCTCTTTAGCGATAATTGCTTTCAAGACATTTTTAAAATTAATTTCAGAGTCAATATCAAGATTACTATTTGGTTCATCAAGTATTAAGATTGCTGGATTTTTCGATATTGCTCTTGCAATATCTAGTCTCTGGGCCTGACCACCAGAAATGCCAATGCCCTGTTTTCCAATATTCGTGTAAATACCATCTTTAAGTGAGGCTAAAAATTCTTTAAGACCAACAAGCTCCAATTTTTCAATAATTTCATCATCAGTAATTGAGTCATTGCCATATCGAATATGGTCGGCTATTGTTCCATCAAAAATATTAGAAAATTGAGAAACATAAGAAATATTTTGTCTCAAAGAGGTAGTTTCAATATCTTGCGATTGAGTCTCATTAAATATTATCTTTCCAGAGTTTGGTATTCTTAGTTTTGGAATTAAATCAACCAAAGTAGATTTTCCTGAGCCAGATGGCCCAACTATAGCTGTTAACTTATTCTTTGGTATAGTTATATTTATATTCTTAAGTGTCATATTTTTAGATAAAGGATATTTATAGTAAATATTCTCTAGTTTAATTTCAGGTGATCCCATATCAAAGACTATTTCGCCGCTATCGCATTCTTTATTTTTTACAATCTCATTAAAATTTCTATAAGAAATTTCAATAGAACCAAGCGATGTTTTTAGATTTTGCCATGAGAGAATTAAAGTTTTTATTACAGGCAAAAGCCTCAATGTCACTATAAGGTAAAGCCCTATTGATATAATTGGCAGTTCAAACAATGTAACTGCAAAATATAAAAACAAGAAACTAATAGCTATAACAAATGGCTCAAGCACAAGCTCTGTTTTAGCAGTTAAAACTGAAGATGTGACAAACAAATCCTTTTGTCTCTCAGCTAAAGTTGAAAAAGTTTTTTCCTCCTTATTATTGGCATCTGATACTTTAATTAACTTTGGTGAAGCGAATCTGTCAAGTAAAAAATTATTAAACCTAGAATGAAAATCTACTAATTCTCTTCCAGTTGAGGTACTTTTCTTAATCCATTTTCTAGGGACAAAACTTGCAATTATAAGAACAATAATAGCGATAACAGTCATGTCAAAAGAAATAAAAAACAATAATACTAATAAACCAATGAGCATTATTCCGGTACTTATAAACTCTATTGGAAGCATTATTGCTGATGTTGCAGCTGTTAACTCTCTATTAATTATATTTGTCAGGGTTCCTATCGGCATTCGATCATAAAATTCAACTTTTGACTCAAGGTAATGTTTAAAAAATTTATTTGCTAGATTAAATTCAAGAGTTTTGGCAAGTTTTGTATTAAAAATATTTTTGTAAAATACTATTAATTGTCTAAAAAGGAATAAACTAAAACTAAAAGTTAACAATATTTGCAAAGATAAACTCAGTCCAAATATTTCCAGTAATTCCAATAAATATTCCCATATTTTTGAAGACTGCGTCAGTTTTGAAATATCACCATCAGAATTAATAAATTCAAATATGGGATAAAAAAGTGCCAAACCAAAAGTTTCTGCGCTCATTGCAAGAAAAACCAGGAACAGCAAGTAAAAAATAACTCCCCACTTGAGATCAATCAATTTTCTGTATTTTTCCCAGTTGTTAAGAAAGTCCACTACTTTGTTAATTCTGTAAAAATGAGTAAAACATTATGAGAGATATCTAGCTATAACAAATGCCTCTGCTCGATAAAGACCTACATTTGCTCCTCTTAATAAAGACAAAGATTCGACACCCTCAAAAGACCTAGCATGAGGAAAGTCTCTCATTTCATCTCTGTATACTTCGAGTGCCTGAATCTTTTTATCAAACGTTTCTGAAATATCGACAAACTTATTTGCCTTAAAGACTTTGTTAATACTCCATTCTGTGCTTGATAAAACTTCAAAAAAATAAATCTCTTTGACATTAGTACCAGGCAATGGTCTGCAAGCTGTCATAGCCGCTTGAGATGTGATCTGATGATCAATATTCAAATCATTTGGAAAATGAGTGAAAATAATATTAGGATTGAAAGAAGTAATTATCCCTTCAATTTTTTGAATTATTTCTAGAATTGGAACTCTATCAAGCTTATTATCTTGAAAATCTAGAAACTTTGGCTCAAAACAACCAAGAATTTTTGAGGCCTTAATGGCTGAAATTTTCCTAGAATCTATATCGTCTTGAGAAAAATTTCTAGAAGAAACCCCATCAGATACAAAGACTATTTGTACATCATCTCCATTACTTGAGTGTTTAAATATTGTCCCGCCGCAGCCAAGCACTTCATCGTCTGGATGCGCAGCTAGAACTAGAACTTTATTTTTCATTTAATGAATGATTACCTGATATGTTGCCTAAGCTTAGTGGCAACCTCTTTCTCTCCCTCAAGAAATCTTTTTTTACCATCTCCAAGAGAAATTTCAATCTCTCTAACTTTTGAAACAAGTCTTGAGAGACCAAATGGCTCAATTGATGCAGATTGATCAGATCCATACATTGTCCTATCAAGAGTAATATGTCTTTCGAGCGAGGTTATACCAAGAGCAGAAGCCGCTAATGATGTTGTAAGACCGATCTCATGACCACTATAGCCAACATTACAATTGAATTTCTCCTTAAGAGTTTTTATCATAAGAAGGTTAGCGTCTTTTTGTTTTAAAGGGTAGATAGAAACAGTATGCATTAATTCAAAAGAACAGTTATGAGATTTAAAAACACCTAAAGCTTTTTCAATATCTTCATAATTAGTCATTCCTGTAGATATAAATGTGTGTTTTTTTTCTTCAGCAACAGTATTTAAAAGCTCTATATCAACTATCATTGCTGAGGCAATTTTATTATATTTACAGTCAAACTCTCTTAAAAAATGCTGACTTTTAACATCCCAAGCAGAAGCAAACCATTCTATTGATTTCGATTTACAATAAGAGTCTATTTCTTTATATTCAGCATAGCTGAACTCCAAACCTTCCTTTTGAGCTCTTTGGGTTGAACCCCAAGGACTTTCCCTACTAGAATTGAGAAATTCTTGAGTATAGACAGTATCAATGTCCCTTTTTTGAAACTTAACCGCATTGCAGCCAGATTCAACAGCAACATCGATAAGTCTTTTGCATATTCCAAGATCGCCATTATGATTAATACCTATTTCGGCTATGATAAAAATTGACAAGTGTTACTTCTCCGACATATAAAGCAATTCAATTAAGTCTATTTTAAACACATCTTCTACTAACTCTCTAAAAATTCCCTCTCCTCCATTTGTTTTAAGAGTATAAGTCGCAACATTTTTTATTAATTGATGACTATCATTGGGGCAAAAAGAGTATTTAAATAATTTAATTGCTAAAAAATCATTTAGATCATTGCCAATATATATAGATTTAAGAATTGAAACTTTTTCTTTCGTTAGAATTTCTTGAATTTTTTTTGCTTTATTTTTAATTCCATAATGTGCCTCAATCTTTAATTTTTCAGCTCTTCTAATAACAACTTCATTTTGTTCACTTGAAATAATAATAACTTTCTTATTTAACTTTCTCAAAGCATCAAATGCCAGTCCATCAGCTCTTGAGCAAGATACTAACTCATTGCCATTCGAATCAGTAAGAACATTGTTATTAGTGAGAACTCCATCAAAATCAGTGATAATTAAATCAAAAAAACTTAAATCCAACATGTTTAAAGATCTAATACTTTACTTAACTGTTTTTTCTTAACCAACTCTCTAATATCCCTAAACTGTTGATCAGGAATATCACTATAGTTAATTATTTGTCCATCTTTTCCAGTAAGTAATTTGGTTGCATCATCTAACTCAAGAACATATTGCTTAAAATTATCATCTAAGATGGGCTGCAAATTGCTATCAAAGTTTATACCAAAGTTTTCAGAAAGTTTCTGGATTACTTTTTTATTTTTAAACATTTCGGTGCCTGGATAAGCAGTAGCGACAAACATATTCTGATTGATGGAATTAATTGCGTTCTCATACTCAGGAGTACCTGACACAAGACCATTTGTAACGAACTCTTTCTGCCATTCAATAAAGGAAACACTTGTTTTTAAATCATCCAAACTTTCTGAGGGATAGCCCATGATCCAAGTACAATTCGAATGAATGCCATAATCATAACAATTTTTAATCCCATCAACCATTGTTGTAGGGAGATCATAACCATTGATTTGTGTTAACCCTCTTTTTAATATAAATCCACCTTTTTTCATTTCATCTAGAACTTTAGCGCTAGCGCTTTCAGCACCAAAGCCAATGTAAACACAGCCTGACTTAGCCATGTCCTCTACTCTACTATCGGCCTCATCCAGTCTAGTGTGAGTACCCCATCTAATATTTAATTCTTTAAAAGCATCAGGAAGTCTTTTTATTCTCTTCTTATCAACAGCAAAATTGTCATCTGGAAATCCAACAAAATCAATGTTGTATCTATCTATTAACCAACTCACTTCATCCGCAAGACTCTTTTCACATCTCATTCCATACAATCTTTCACCTTGTGCCCCTCTGTAACAGAAAGTACAGGCATATGGACATCCTCTACTACTTACTGTTGTCAAACTCCTTTTCATTGTGAAAGGAGCTGCTGAACTATTATTAGCATCTCCGCCCCAAACAGGGGTCTCAATATACCATTCAAGTATATTCTGACCATCAACATCTTTCTCTAAAAGATCCCAGGCAGGAAAAGGAAGAATATCTAGATTTTTTGGTCTGTTTCCAGAATAAAGAAACCTATCTCTAGAGTTAATTTGTCCAATATAGCAAGGATTATTTAAACTTAAATTCACTCCCTTTTTCTTATCGACTATTTGTTTAGCTATCAACATCATAATATCGTCTCCTTCGGAATGAGAGACAGCATCCAACTCATCAATCCAATGAAAAAGACCTTCTTTAAATTGCGTAGCAAGGCCACCACCACTCAGTAAAAAAGAATCGGGCTGATATCTTCTACAAATCTTAGCAAATTTTTCTTGCCATCTTAAGGTTGTTATTATTCCTGAGAATCCTATGATATCTTGGTCACCATACTTACTAATATGTCTAAGGAATAATTGCTCAGCTTCATTAAAAGTTAATAATCTAAACTTTTTCTGGTCATTGTCTACTGGGACTCTATATGCATTTAAATCCAAAATTGTAGTTTCAGCACCGAAATTCCTTAGTCTTGCAGCAAGAAGGGCTGGACCTTGAGGTGGGGTATTTGGTTTTGCAGATTCTCTAAGAGGCATATTTATAAAGAGAACTTTCAAATTCTTAAATATATCTTCTGGAAAACTCGATATGATATCGGTTAAATCTGTAGATCTACTTTTCTGAGTTGGACTCAAATGAGTTTTGATTTTAATTTTACTATTCATGTTTTTTGTTAATATACTCAAATAGATTCTCAGCAACAGTCCAATCTTTTTCAGAATTTATATCAATATCATATCTATGTTCTTCAATTTTTAGAAGATGAACTTTGTCGCCATACAAATTAGGGGGAGTCTCATATAAATTCTTAGGATTCATTAGATAAATAAAATCATTTCTTATAAAGACTTCGGGTAAATCCTGCCTTCTATCTTTGATTTCAGAGAGCTTTTTACCATTAAAAAGGCTTACTGAACCAGATTTCTCAACTAACATCCAATGTGGATTATAGTTTGCTTCTGCAATACTTACACTCACTACGGAAGTTGGTTTTTCTTTTTCATAAATTTCTATAGCTGAATTTATATCAGCCAATAACCTAAAAGGAGAGGTAGGTAAAAGTAGAGCAATCGCATCAGCCTTATATTTTTCTTTATCTATTAGATATTCATAAACATGTTTAATAACAGGTTCAATAGGTGTACTAGCTTCAGAAAGATTTTTAGGTCTTATAAATGGGGCTTCAGCACCAAGATTTTTTGCATAATCGATAATATTTATATCATCAGAAGAAACGATTACCCTATCAAGATTTGACTTAAGTGCTAACTCAATAGTCCAACTTATTAAAGGCTTCCCATGAAAATTTCTAAAATTTTTATGAGCTACAGATTGTGAGCCTTTTCTTGCAGGGATTATTCCAATTACTTTACTCATATTTACTTTATTTAATTTTTATAACGTCATAAGCTAACAGCTATCACTGAGATATATTGGCATTCCAAACTAAATTTAATTAATCAATTATTACCTTCTCAACAACTACGATAACTTAAGATAATCATTAATTTGGCGATGAGAAAATTCCCTCATTTGTTCACCATTAATCCACGCCTTGTACCAGGCAATAGTAATCTTAACCGAGGATGAGAAATCTAAAAGCGGGGACCAGTTAAGAAGTTTTCTCGACTTAGAGCTGTCAAGTTTAAGAAAATTTGCTTCGTGTTTATAAGTATTTTCTTTTTTATTTAGATCTATCTTTATTGGTATAAGATTTGAGATTTCATCTATTAACTCAGCTACAGTTTTTTCATTTTCATTATTAGGTCCAAAATTCCATGGGCCAGAATATTTTTCTGGAAATCTATATAAGTTTTGGGCTAATAACATATACCCCATTAGGGGTTCAAAGACATGCTGCCATGGCCTTGTTGAAATTGGACTTCTAATTCTTAGTGATTTGTCACTAATTAATGCTCTTATAGCATCAGGAACTAATCTATTACTTGCCCAATCACCACCACCAATAACATTTCCCGATCTTGCTGAAGCAACACCAATACCCATTTCAGAAAAAAAAGAGTTTCTATATGAATTAGTAAGAATTTCAGAGCAAGCCTTACTTGAACTATAAGGATCAAACCCTCCTAAAGAATCAATTTCTCTATAGCCCCATATTTGCTCTTTATTTTCATAACATTTATCTGAGGTTACATTTACTAAACTCCGAACAGAACTAGAGTTTCGTATCGATTCGAATATATTGAGTGTGCCAATTAGATTTGTGGTGTAAGTTTCTACAGGATCTGTGTATGAAGCCTGAACAATGGATTGTGCAGCAAGATGAAATATTATTTCTGGTTCTATTTTTGTAATAAACTTTGTTAATTTGGATTGATTCCTTATATCTATATAAGCACTTTCTTTGTATATTGACGAAATCTTCGCAACTTCAAACATTGACGGGGGAGATAAGACTTTATCTGATAAACCGTAAAGCTCTGAACCTAAATCTGACAGAAACAATGCAAGCCAAGAACCTTTAAAGCCGCTATGCCCAGTAATAAGAATTCTTTTTCCTTTCCAAAAATTTTGATCTAAACCCATACCTTCCAAGGTGCATTGCCAGAATCCCACAAATCATTCATCTGATTCTTTTCTCTAAGGGTATCCATTGGCATCCAGAAACCATCATGCTTAAAGGCTGAAAGTTGCCCTTTCTTTGTCAATTGCTTCATAGGATAATCTTCCCAAGAGATTGAATCATTGTCAATTAAGTCAATAACATTTGGAGATAAAACAAAAAAACCTCCATTAATCCAGCCACCGTCCCCAGAGGGCTTTTCGATAAAACTCTCGACAGAGGAATTATTTGAGATTTCAAGATTTCCATACCTTCCTGGAGGCTTGACTGCTGTCACAGTTGCCTGTCTTCCCGATCCGTTATGAAATTTTATTAACTCTTTCACATTAACATTTGACAAGCCATCTCCATAAGTAAAACAAAATGATTCATCATCCTTTAAATACTCCTTGACTCTTTTCAATCTTCCACCAGTCATGGTACTTTGACCAGTATCAATCAAACTTACCTTCCAAGGTTCGGACTTATTTTCATGAATATCGATATTATTCTCTTTCATATCTATAGTGATATCAGAATTATGAAGAAAATAATTTGCAAAATATTCTTTAATTAAATAACCTTTGTATCCGCAACAAATTATGAAATCATTTATTCCATAATGGGAGTATATTTTCATAATGTGCCATAAGATTGGTTTTTGTCCAATCTCAACCATTGGCTTTGGTCTCAAGTGAGTCTCTTCACTTAGTCGGGTACCAAGCCCTCCGGCAAGAATAACAGCTTTCATTTCATTTCCTTTATTTAATAAGTACCATTTTACTTAGATATGCAAATTTGATTAGACTTATGAGAGCTATGAACGCCTATTATTTTTTTGCAATATATTTCTTAGGACAAGGATTCGATTTCCATAAAGAAAAGGCTATTTCAAAGTTTTTAGAGTATTTTGAGTTACCAGAAATAAGGTTTTTTGAATAGAAGTTCAAACTTCCTGTTCTTTTAATTACTATAAGTATATCCTTTAAGTTTGAAAAAGTAGGCTCAAAAACTAGCTGCTTAATAAAACCGCCCTTAATAAATTCCTTTAATAAATTTACAAAGAAATTTACCCAGGAATTAAGCCCATTATCTTTATCATAGAAGATCAAAATCCCAAGAAATTTATTTAAAAGCAATTTAAGGAGATATACATTCTTTGAGAGAAAATTCGAAGTAAGAAGATTCCTGCTAAAACCTTTATTTTCAAGATATAAATTATTAATAGACAAATATATACTATGAATTTGTTTTGCTAATTTATCTTTTTCTTCAAATTTGCTTGGTTCAATCATTGCCACTCTCTTGCTCAATGAAAGGATATGACTTGACCAAAAATCTTGAGATGTTTGAGCCAAAATAGAACCATAATCTCCCCAATAATGTTTAAAACTGCTTCTTTCTCTAAGTTGGTAAAAATCAGAATCAGAATTGCATAGCGCAAAAAGATTATTTAACTTTACCCATTTTCCATACCGAAGAATAGCTGCATAAAAAAAGAATTCTGTAAATTGAGTGTATTTCATGTCGGAAATAATTTCTGTAGCTTTTGTTAAAGCTGCAGTCCTTGTAACTGAGTATGGAAACTGCCACCAAGAGGGAACTGGGAGCTTTTTTACACGATTAACATATGATTCATCTTCAATTGAAATATAAGAATATGGAAATAATTTAATCCAATTATTTTCACTGGTTTGAGCCGAAAGAGCGGAAATTGAAAGACGATTTCCATATACAGAAACAATATCTTCCCTTTCATCTAATGTATTTATAGAATCTTCTACTGCCTGGCGGATTAAAAAATCATCATCTGGCATAATTATCGCGTATTTTGTTTGAACTTTTTTAGTGGCTTCATATAATTTTCGCCCAAAATCAACCTCTGAGTCTAGAGCGAAATAATCAATATGAAGATCTTTATCATATTTCGAAAGCATCTTTAAGTTTAGTTCCTTTGCCCTATCTTCACTAGAATCTGCGACAATTAATCGGCAATCAAAACCATCTTTATGGTAATAATTCAACGTTCTATCCAGCATATATGGACGGTTAAATGTTGGACAAATAATAGTAATATTTTCTAATTTATTCATCAAGTAACTTTTTTTCGAGTTCATTCCTGGTTATGTTTTTTTCAAAAAGAATGTCAAGACTATTTGGTCCATGATTAAAAAGCAAATCAATGAAAGACATTTTAGGATGGAAGGTTTTATTTTTTTGTGAATATATTGGACTTTCATATTTTTGGAAATATGGAATTATCTTATTAGAAACAAAACTGTCCACATCTGCATAGCTCTTTCCCTGCTCACCAAAAATATATAAATCACAGTTTAGTTTCTTACACATATCAAGAACAAGTTCAGACTTGATGCCAATAAAGTTAAAATCTGAAGCTTTAACTATATTTGTTTCTATATTAAAACTCTTGAGTCCGAAGAGTAATATTTCAAAATTTAAATCAGTTAACTTTTCAAATCTCTTTGAAATAATTTTTTCAATCTCTGGAAAGTAATCATCAAAAAAAGGGGTTTTCTTATAGTTCAAAAGAATTGACTTTAAGTGATTTTCTCTCCAATTATTATCAAGAATGTGAATATCGTTTATTTTGGTTAAAAACCTATTGGATGAGTTAACTGGGACCGATAACCATATTGGTCCATTAGCTGTATTAATCTTGTTCCTATTATTGAAATCTTTTCTTTGATACTGAACTATGTCGAAGTAACAAAACATATCTGACAAGGCTATTTTATGAAAAAGACCGAGCCAAGGTAAATAGCTGGGCTGGTGAGCTGTTAATATCTTCTTATCCATACCTTTTTGACAAGAATTTTGCAATTCTTTCGGTGCCACTTCCGTCAATTATTTTACAATTTTCTGATAAACCTTTTCTAAATAAAGGTTTGTTTACTAACTGTTTTATATTCTCTTCAAGTTCTTTGTAAAAATTATCATTATCTTGAAAGAACATGGGGATAATTGCCCCGTGATTTCCTAGACAAGTAATATTATTGCTCTGATTTTTCCACAATGAAATTCCTATACTAGGTTTTGACATGCATGCCAACTCAAAGATGGTAAACCCCCCTGCAGAAACTGCAATATCACTATTAGAAATTACATTTTCTATGGATGATAAGTCTGTAAATATATTTATTGTTAATGGGCTATTTTCCTTTGCCTTAAAGATACTATCAATATTCGAATAGTACGGACCAACAATAATGTTTAATTCAAGTTTAAGTTGTAAATTTTCTACAATTTTGATTAATTTTGTTGATAAATCATAATGGTCAATTCCTCCCATAGTGATCATTAATTTTGATACATTATTCTTTTCATTATGGTTGCCTTTCTTGTATTCTTCTGAAAGAATCAAATAATCAAGACCAAGTAGTGAATCTTTATTTTTGTATTGTTTTTTTGTTGAATAACAAGAGGGATTTATTACTAAATTGATATTTTTATAATCTATCATTAGATCATCGAGATAGACAATTTCAAACGCTGTATCACTCAATTCTTTGAAGTAGTTTTCATCAACATTATATGAATCTATGACAAAAATATAATCTTGGTAATCTTTTAAATACAAAAACTCATAAGGATCAGTATTAATCTTACAAGGTAACAATTTATAACTTATTTGATTTTTTTCGAGTTTTTCCAAAAGCGGACAATCTTCATAAACAACAAACAAAATAGAGTTAGTATATTTTTTTAAAGCAATAGCGAGTTGAATACATCTTGATAGATGACCCAGAGCAATTTCAGGATAGGCATCAACCCTAAATAAAAACTTCATTTAAAAATAAACAAAGTAAAGTCATGATCCATATAATCATGTCTTAATGTAACTTTTCTTGAAAATTCAAATGCCAGCTCCAGCATTTTCAATGGATTATGGTATGCCTCTCCAGGATTGTACTCTGGAGATTTAACACTCAAGAAATTAATAGCTATACCTTTAGATGCTATATCAAATGCCCTCCCAATAATTTGATACACCTTAGAATCCAAATTATCTTCAGAAAGATTTAAGGCTCCAGATAAAAAAATAAAATCAAATGTCTTGAGTTCAGAAATTTCTTTAGAAAAAATATCTATCTGGCAAAACAACTGATCCCCATATGTTTTTTTTGCCTCCTGAATCATTCTAGGATTAATGTCTAAACCAAGGTATATAAAATTGTAATAACGCTCTTTGCAATAGCCATAAAATGCCCCAAGTCCACAGCCAAGATCAAGAATCGAGCTATTATTAAGATCCCACATTGAAGTTAGAACTTCAAATCTTTTGATTTGGCTTTCCTTGCCTCCCCATCCAACCCTAATAGGGTCTTTAGAGCTAGAATCAAGGAAATGATTATATATTTCTTCTATTGATTCCATAAGTTCTTATTCCAAAGCAAAGGTAAGCAAAGATTTTTTATCTTCCACAATTTTAAATCCAAGAGCTGCAAACATTTTTTTACTTGGATGATTATTGCTTTGCACTTTTGCGGTAAAGACTATGCATTTAGTTTTGTACAAATCTATAAACATCTTAAGTGAAGTTTTTCCCATGCCTTTTCCCTGATAAATAGGTATTAAATAAATTGATATTTCACAAGATAAATTGATTTTTTCTGATTTTATAAGACCTATATCTCTACCCTTGTAACAAATAATTTTTAAAATTTTTAGACTATCTTCCAAAGCTCCTGTAAACCACTCTTGATGCTCAATTTTTGATACTTTTCTTTTGTGTGCTGACAAACTGACCAACTCATCTAAATTTCTCCAATTAAATATTAGATCTTGATCAGATTTTTCAACATCTCTCAATTTAAGACCGTTCATCTTTCTCTATGTAGTAATTGAGTGTTTTATTTATACCCTTAAGCAGAGAGTGATTGGGTCTCCAGCCAGTTTTTCTTGCTTTTAAAGATGAGCATGAAAAATTACCAATTTCACCAAACCTTTCAGGTGCATAATTAACTTCTAAAGGTCTTTTGAAGCTCTTTTTGAAACATTCATAAACCTCATTTACACTCACTGACTTGCCTTTAGCAACATTATAGGTCTCTGAAATATTGAATTCTAAAACCATAATTGAAAAGTCAACCGCATCTTCTACAAAAAGATAGTCTCTATGGTTGCTACCATCCCCAAAAATAGTTACTGGCTTTTTTTGTGAAATCAATGAGGTAAATATCGCTATAACTCCTACCTCACCAAAGATTGGTTGTCTAGGTCCATATATATTTGAATATCTGAGAATTTGGTACTTTAGCCCATAATAATGTTCAAAGTATCTTAGATAATTTTCAGCAGTTATTTTTGCAATTCCATATGAATAAATTGGATTAAGTCTACTATCTTCAATATTTTTATTGCCTTTGCCTCTTCCATAAACAGCAACAGATGATGCAAAAATTATTTTTTTTATCTTTTCTTGGACGCATAGCTTGCATAAGTTTATGGTTGATAAGACTGAAATATCTACATCCTCTACTTGATTCTCCTCAAGCACATTGGTATTGATTATCGATGCAAGGTGGTATACATAATCAAATTTATAATTACTAAAAATATTTTTTAGAAAATAAGGATCATTAACATCTCCATGAAAGAAAATTGCTTTCTGATTTAAGTTTTTTAATCTACCAGTAATAAGATTGTCTATTACTATGACCTCATGTTTTAACTCAATTAATCTATCAACAATATGTGACCCTATAAAACCGCAACCTCCAGTAACTAAAACTCTGCTCTTTTTGACATTCATAAAAAATCACTTAATCTTATAGCGCTATCAGCATTGCAATTTTGTAATACTTTTTTTCCAAGCAAATCATAAATCTTAATTGGGGTAACTTCTGTAGCCGGCTTCTTAATTAAAAAATCTTCTTCACAAACTGCTTCTCCAATGTGTTTATTTTTTGCCCAATATACTCCTAGCGTCCAACTATCAATAGTTTTAATTTCTGAGTTGGCAGGCATTAAGGCGGATTTTCCCATTCTTATTTCTGCACGTTTTACATTTTTTGTTAACGCTAAAAATTCTTCTGGATTCGAACTAAACCAATGATCTGGTCCATTTAGGTTCTTATCAATTGTAAAATGTTTTTCAATTATTTTGGCACCTAGAGTTACTGCTTGAGCTGAACTTTCCCAGCCAATTGTATGATCTGAAAAACCAATTTCCAGTCCATATCTTTCCTTGAGAGAAACAATTTTCCTTAGATTTACATCTTCGTCTCTTGTTGGATAACTGCTAGTGCAATGTAAAATCACCAGTTTTGATGGGTCGGGATTTATATCTAAAATTGTTTCAACTGCATTATCAATATCTAATTTGTTTGCCATACCTGTTGAGATGATAATACCAACCTTTTTACTTGCCATATACCTAAGCAAAGGTATGTGAGTTAAAAAATCTGAGCCATTTTTAATCCAACTAATTCCATTGTTTATTAGGTCATCAACTCCTTCTTTACTCGTTGGGGTGCTTAAAAAGTCCAATTTATTTTCTTTTGCGATAGCTATTAAATCTGGAAACCATTCTCTCTTAAACTCAGAGTCTTTACAAATATCAAAGAGCGGTCTTCTTATAGTCTTTCCATTAAATTTGTATGAATGCATAATGCTTTTATCAGTAAGGAAATCCTCTGTAAGAAAATTTTGAAACTTCACAGCGTCTGCACCACTTTGTGCAGCAGCCTCAATACTTTTCTTTGCTATCTCAAAATTTCCGTTATGATTTAGGCCAATTTCAGCAATAAAGTAACATTTATCAAATTTCATATTCTATTTATTTCTAATTGCATTAAACATTGACTCAGCTAGCTCCCAGTCTTCAAAAGTATCAATATCTTGAGTAAGTCTTCTAGGAATTATAACTGCTGATGAATTTGAATCGAACATGTCCACTTCATCTAGAAAGGAATTTTTATGTCCCCAATAAAATTGACCTGCATCGTGATATAACTCTTCAAGATCCTGCGATCGCTGATAAATAAAATTTTTCCATTTTGTGCTTACAACCTCATCCTTTAAGATCAGTGCTCTTTGAGGAGGGAAGTCAAAGGTTGAAACTGAAAATGCAAAATTTACACTTTCTTTTTTAATAGCCTCAAGACCAATTTTTAAATATTTTGCCTTTAAAAATGGTGCAGTGGCGTAAATACAGCAGACATACTCAATATTATTGTGTCCTAAATCAATTAGCGAGTGAATAGCATGTTTGACTACCTCATTAGTGCCTGTATAGTCGTCTGAAAATTCGGCAGGTCTTATAAAAGGGACTTCAGCACCATATTTAACAGCAATATCAGCTATTTCTGGGCTATCGGTAGAAACTATAATCTTGTCGAATATTCGAGAATTAATCGCAGCAATGATTGACCAAGCAATAATAGGTTTGCCGCAAAAGGGTTTTATATTTTTTTTTGGAATTCTTTTACTGCCGCCTCTAGCAGGAATAATTGCAATATTCATATTTAACTTTACAATTTAAATCTTGAGAAATAAGTTCTAAAAAGATCCTCCGAAAGAGGGAGAACTTTAAAATTTGGAAATTTTCCGACAACTAGAGATTTCGCTGGTATATCAGTGTCTTTAATAAAAGAATGAGCACCAAAAAGAACATTATCTCCAATATTACAATCACCGATTATTGATACGCCGGTCAACATGATAATATTTTCAGACAAAGTGGGGTAAATTCCCTTGTTATTTCCTATTGTGCAGTTCTGTTGAAAGGAAAAATTTTTACCAAATTTACCCCTTCCAATTACACTTCCAAGCGGGTGATCTACGAAAAATACAACTGGGAGTTCCACTTCGTAGAAAAGATCAACAGAGTTTAGCATTCTATTCAGATAATATATTTTATCTAATAAATTTCGTTGTTCAGGGCATGTTAAGTATATTGCTCTTGATAAGAAATATAAAAAAGTTGTATATTGGCCTGAATGAAAGGGATTGAATATAATATCGCTGTTTTCATCGAAATAATACTTTGAATTAATACCTGCAAAGCATCCTTCACAATATTTTAAAGCAACTTTAGTATTCCTTTGGATAACTTCAATTTCAACTTTTTTAAGGGAAAAATTAGACTTTAATTGAAGACAAACAAGATCTAGAATATTTAAATTATCTTTTATTTTCATAACATTTAATCAAAATACTTCTCAAAATTTCCCCAAGAGTCTGAGTTTTTTGGAGAAACCAAAGAATTTATTAAATCTTCTTCAGAGAAAGTAATCTTTTGTGCTCTGCTTAGTTTAGCATCGACAAAGGTTACTCTTTTTTTAAGTTGATTTTTTTTGTTTTGATTCCACTTTGATCCATGAATATCAAACAAAGTTATTGGCTTATTTGTACATAAAGCATAACCAAATGTTGATGTTGATGTTAAACCAAACACAAAAGCATCTGCATAATCATAAACATCTTCGAAAGGATCCTTAATAAATTTATCAACCACATCAGAATAAAAACCTTCGATTTCATTTGCGCGATCAGGGTGAACTTTGTAAATTACTTCAAATCCATTTTTTTTCAAAAAAGACAAAATCTTATATTCAAATTCAAGCCTAAAGTAGAAAAATAGTCCAACCTCTTCCATTGGTCTAAATGGAGTCATAGGGTATCCAATAACCATAACTCTTCGTATCCGATTTTTACTTTTTTTCATTAAAGACTTATTGTAAAAATCTCTGTAAAAAGATGTATTAACTGAGAAGTAGTCGATTGAGTTTAATTGAGCTAAGGTTTTCTTGGAGTAATTTTCTTCATATGAGTCCTTAATCGCTGATGTAGGAACTGCAAATTTCTTACAATGCAATGAATCTTTCTCATGAGAATTGCCCTGAATAATTTCACCTGAGTCAGATCCATGATGAAAACAAATAGAATTTGAATGATTTTTAAAAATTATAATCTTACTATGAGGTTTTCCTACTTCAGCAATAAGTAGTTTTGTATTTCTATCAAAAACTATACAGTTTTCATACATTTCAAATAAATCTTTAATCCTTCTTAGACAAACTTTTTGAAGGTTATTAACGAATTTATCATCAAATATACATGGATCCAGTTTTTTTAAAAATGATATAAAAGGATTTAGAAAGGATTTCTCAAAAACATCAATTCTATCTTTAGGAAGATTGTATTTTTTGTTTCTAAATAAATCAGGCCAATCATAGTGCCAACAAAATGTTTTTGTATCTTTGATATATTTTTTTTTCAAAGCATCAAAGCTTCCTACACCAATAAGCTTTTTTTTTGCTAAGAAACCCTTCATGATTCCAAAGAATCCTAGATGCTTATTAAACAAAGTTGAACGAATAAGAAATCTTATGAGGCGAGAAATCTTTTTGTAGGGAAATTTTTTGACTCTATAAAAATTTTGAATTTCTTTCCAGTTAGGCCTGAAAAAATCATTACTAATTTGTGTGTAAAAAAGTCTATAACCATTTTCCTTCGAAAATTTACTTACTAGTTGGTAATGGTATATATGTTGCAATTCAGATACTAGAGCAATATCTATCTGCAGAAGATTCCTTAAGAGAGGATCTTTAGTTTTAACTGTTAGGTTAATATATTTTTCATGAAGAGAGTTAATCTTATTTTGATATTGTTTTTCCGAAATTGGCCAAAAATAATTTTTAAGATACTGCTGAAAACCCTCTTTTCTGATTGCCCCAATATCTGCATATATGCATTTATTTTTTACCATCTGCGGTGAGAGAGAGTTTTAAAAAATAAATCGTGAAATTTTAATATTTTCAGAGTATATTTATCAAACATTAATTTTATTTTATAAAAGACAAATAAAAGGTAATAGTACTTTGAGTTAAAGATCTGAAATCTCTCAATCATATTTTTTAATTCATGACATCTGTAAAATCCGACCTCTTTATTGAAAAGTGGTTGATATTTTGGAAAAAAAATTTGGTATTTCTTTTTAATCATTAAATTACTTCTATCAAATTTTCTTAAAAATTTTTTTCTGTCTTCATCATTAAAATGAAAAACTTTAGCATTATTTGAAATTTTTTGACGTCTTAAAAATCTCGCAAGGTAAAAATTTTCCATATTGGTCATTTTGGCCTGACTATTCAAACATCTTTTTATGCTAACTATAAGTTTATTTGAGCTAGCATTATTTTTCACATTCGGCATCTCGGGAACTTGAATCAGGTTTGAAAAATTAGCAATAAGTCCATTCGGCAGATTTATTTCTTCATCAAAATTTTTAACAATAATATTTCCATTACCAAAGACTTTTTCAAAATAGTTAACACATTTATCCCATTCAAATGCATCTGGAGTAAGATTTGTTAAAAAACTATTAAAGTTTTTACTATAACCCCTCTCAACCAGATGAGTATAAAGTGACTCGACAAATAAATCCTGCCTCCTTATATAGATTACGATTCTTACGTCATAGCCTCTAAAAATTTTACCAAGTGAGTTGACCATTAACTGCAAATTAGAATATGAATTTTTAGCATCTCCAAAAATATTCTCACTAGAAATAACAAAATTATTAATTTTTTTGTATTGATTTATCTGACTATCTAAATAATTTCTTGTAAATTTGATTAACCCAAGGTCTTCTTCTTGCAAGAAAGTAAATTTGTTGAATATTGAAGTCATGGAAATATAACAAACGCCATGCCTAAGATTGAAGTATTTATATCTGTCTAAAGACTTTTGTATGGAAGATGAGCCAGTTTTGTGAGCTCCAACATGTATAAATATTTTTTTTTTAGTATTCATTAATAATACTGCAAATTTGACTTACTGTTTCATTCCCTAAACTAGCATATAGTGGAATAGTTAATGCCTTATCGTAATATTCCTCAGCCCCCAAATAATCCTCCAATTGGAAGTTGTCAGGTAGAAGATTGAGTTTCTTAAGATAATGATGGCGGTAAATTGGTATATAGTGAAGATTAGTACTAATTTGGTTTAAGTGCAAATTTTTAATTAACTCTGGTCGAGAGTTTCTTTCTCCCTCAACCAAAATAATAAATAAGTGCCAACTGGACTCTCTATCTTTTAATCTTTTTAAGGGTTTGCATTTATTGGGGTCAAGATTCTGCTGATATTGGTCAGCAATTATTTTGCGTTTTTCAATGAAATTATTTATTCTCGCAAGCTGACTGATTCCTAGAGCGCATTGTATGTCAGTAAGTCTATAGTTATAACCTAATGAATGGACCTCATAGTACCAAGGATCTTTAGATTTTTCATGCATTATTTCTTTATTTCTGATCAAACCCTGTGATGCAGCATTTTTGACAAACTCGAAGATACTGGGGTCATTAGTTAACAAAGCCCCCCCTTCTCCAGAAGTGATAATCTTAGCTGGGTGAAAACTAAAGACTGTGATATCAGAAAAAGTGCAGTCTCCAATCTTGGTATTCAAATATCTTGCCCCAACTGCATGAGCTGCATCCTCAATAATTCTAAAGCCATACTGATGCGACAATCTATAAATAGCCTCCATATCGCATGGTAGTCCAGCGAGATGAACTAGAATGATAATCTTTGGTAGTGAGTTAATTATTCGCGCTTTCTTTAATTTCTTTTCAAAAGAATCTAAGCATATAAGACCAGTAATTGGGTTAATGTCATAAAAATCAATTTTCGCTCTACAATAAAAAGCGCAATTTGCTGAAGCAACAAAGCTTATTGGCGAAGTCCACACCATATCGCCCTCACTCAGTTTCAGTGCAAGACATGCTGTATGTAAAGCAGAGGTGGCACTACTAAGCGCAACAGAATATTTTGCCCCAGTATATGCAGATAAACAGTTCTCAAACTCGAAAGTTTTTGGTCCTTGTGTAAGGAAATCAGATTTTAAGACATCAATGACAGCAGAAATATCTTCATCGTTAATATCTTGCTTAGCATATGGAATCATTAATCTAGAGAATTAAAGAGCTCTATTTCTTGTTTATTAAGAAATTTCGTATTTTTGCCTGAACTATACTCAAAACCCTCTTCAACAGGTTTGCCAATTTCATCGTCTTTATTTCTCGTAAAGTCAGAATCATTTGTGAAAAAGGTTATGCTTGGCTTAATAACAAAATATTTACTGAATTCAATAGTCAGGTGAGAATCATCAGCAGGACATAGAATCTCATGAAGTTTTTCCCCGGGTCTAATTCCTATAATCTCATGATTAAGCATTGGCGCCATCGTTTTAGCTAAGTCTACAATTTTTACAGATGGTAATTTAGGTATAAAAATTTCTCCACCATCCATCAGTTTAATACATTCAATTACAAAATCAACTCCCTGCTGAAGGGTAATCCAAAATCTTGTCATATCTACATGAGTGATTGGTAAAAAATTTTGCTTGCTTTCTTCAATAATTTTCTGAAAATAAGGAACGACAGATCCTCTCGAACCAACAACATTTCCATAACGAACAACAGAGAATTTTGTCCTCCCTCCAGACATATTATTTGCTGACACAAATAACTTATCAGATGCAAGTTTTGTTGCACCATATAAATTTATAGGATTCGCTGCTTTGTCTGTGGATAAAGCCATAACCTTATTCACATTATTATTCAGTGCTGCTTGAATAACATTCTCTGCGCCATGAATATTCGTCTTAATGCACTCCATTGGGTTATATTCTGCAATTGGAACATGCTTCAAAGCTGCAGCATGAATCACAATATCAATGCCACGAAAAGCTTCATTTAATCTTGAAAGATCTCTAACATCTCCAATAAAAAAACGCAGCTTGTCTTTGTCATTACTGAATTTATCAGCCATCTCGAATTGCTTAAGCTCATCTCTTGAAAATATTACAAGCCTCTTCACTTTGAAATTTCGAAGAATTGTTGAGACTATTCTGTGGCCAAATGATCCAGTTCCGCCAGTAATTAGTATTGATTTATTGTTAAACATAGTTTGGGTATGAAATTATTTGCAGTTTTAATTGAGTTTTGCAGTTTATGAAAGGTGAAATTATATATGGAAAAATTGAAGTGCATTATGTACATCAGGTTCATAATTGTTAGGAGTTCGAAAAAAATCAATATGGCAACCAATTTCGGCATTATTCCAATGAGATAACCTATCTAGAATTCTTCTAAGGAGGCGTAAGTCAATATAACAGACTAATTTTTGACTTGGATTTTCAGGTTTAAAAATTAAAACTTCTTTTTTATTAATATCTATGGCAATTGATGTAGTGAGTTTTATTCCAATATTATTAATTCTTTCTTCCATATTTCTTGATGCGATCTTGATATCATGCATAAGTCTATTAATTTCTGGATATTGATCTTTTTCATAAGGGTAAATTGATCCACTAATTTTATTAATGTATTTAAGCATGTGTGCTTTGTCTATTGGAACATATGGATTATTAGATTTTCCAGTTTCCAAATCAAAAATATCTTTATCTCGAAGACATATCACTTCAATTGAATTTTTAACCTTATTATGAAGATATTCCCTACATTCATCCCATGTAATAGTACCTAAATATTCATTCTTATAAGCCAAAAATCCCCCAATTACATACGAACCTGCAAATGGTAGAACTCTTGAAGGAGTTAGAATATTAATTAGACTAGCCATGTGATTTAAATTTCTAGATATTATGTTATTGTGTGAATTACTTTTTTCTTCATAGCTAAGATTTTTAAAACATGAAGGATAGGGCCCTGCTGCGTTGTAATTGATCATTGCTAAATCAAATTTTTTGAATTTTTTCTTCAAAATTTTGCATGCTTCAGGGGTGGGGGTGTTGTCATTAAAGTTTACTATAGTTTGATCATTTTCAATCACCATGGCTGAATCGATTAGATTGCCTATGCCCGCATCAAAGAAATTATTTTTTGCAAAAGGCGCATAAAGCGTAATCTTAAATTCTCTAAACTTCAAAGTTTCACCATCTCGAATTTTTAGTAAATTTGTATAACCTTTTCTTTCTAGATTGCCAATTAAAAAATTAAACTTATCATCTAGTACAACTATAGGGGTATCTTTTGGAAAATCAAAAAACCTATCATCATAATGATCTTGATGAATATGACTTAGATAGATTAAATCAATATTTTGAATATCTTTAAAGCTGGTCTCGAGTGGTGGGTAGTGGAACCAACTCCCATCAAAAACCCCATTTTCAATCCATGGGTCACATAATAATTTTGTGCCTTTGCTTCCATAAAAAATACCACAAGCATTACCTATAAATTCAAACTTCATAATTTAATAATTTTTTGGCAATCTCAGTTACATCATCTGGCTGAATAAGATCCATGCAATTATTGTGCCCAAATTTACAGACTCTTTTTTTACAAGGGCGACAATCAATTTCTGTTGTTAAAATCTTACCCAATGAAGTGTTCCATTGGCAGGTTTCTATCTCAGAGGTAGGGCCAAAAATTGCTACTGTAGGTATGTTAAATGCACCTGCAATATGCATCGGGCCGCTGTCTCCAGTAATAAAAATATCAAGCTTTGAAATAATTGAAATAAGTTCAGATAATGATGTTTTTCCTGATAAATTAGTTATATTTTTTGAGCCATAATCGTTTAATTTATTTTCAATAGAACTTGCAAAATCTGTTTCAGAATCAGTGCCAAATATTAATATCTCATAATCTTCAACAAATGTTTTTGCAACTTCGGCAAATTTTTCTGGACTCCATCTTTTTGCGCTTCCATATGTAGCACCAGGATTTATCCCAATATATTTTTTATTTTGATTAAGGCATGTATCGAGATCATCACTATAAATTTTTAAAACATCTGGTAATGACTTAAACCCCAGCGAATCACTGACAAACGAATTATATTTCTCAACTTGATGAGGAGCTTCGTATTTTTTGTGCGAATAATGAAATTTTTCTTTGGCTCTTACTAACTTACTAAAAAAATAACTTCTTATTGAATTTCTAAAGGATATAAAAACATCATATTCTCCAAGAAATTTTGCATTCTTGTAGAGGTGTTTATATCCCCTTTTTAAAACATAAATTTTTTTTGTATTCGGATGATTGGAAAATATTTCAGCAGATGAATTAAATCCTATAAAGGTGAAATTAGAGTTTTTGTAATTTTTAACTAAATTTTCAATAGCTGGAGTTGTCATTATTGTGTCCCCAAGCCAGGTTGGAAGTTCTATTAGAAAGTTCACTTTTTTTTATTTAACTATTTAAATTTTTTTGTAGTGTTTTTTGCTTAAGTCAACATTAAACATTTTTTCAATAATTAACATAAGTCTGTGTTTTTTTTGTTTCCTAGTAAGTCTGTAATTTGGATCAGCCATAAACAAACTTTTTGATCTTGGCAGCCATCCTTGAATAATTTTCGGATGCGTACCCAGGAAAGGTTTTATTATTTTTTGATCCATCTCAGAGTATTTGATCTTATTATATTTTTTGCTCCAAAACTTTTGGACCTTCTTACTCTTTAAATTCATTTCCTCCTCAGTTCTTACCCAACCATAATGATAACAACATACATTTATTTTTTTTGCCCTGGGATAGCGACCGATCTTATTTTTTTCAAGAACTAACCAAAATAATCCATCAGGTGCGTAACTTCTGACAGATGTTTTAATTATTCTTGCTTCCGATCTATACCACCCTGGTGAGTCAAGATAAGAGTTCTGATTACCATAAAAGTGAAAAAAATTTACTGCAATCGCCTCAACCTTCTCATCACTCTCATAAAGAGACATTGCTTTTTTTAATTTTTCTAGGTCATCTTCATGATATATCTCATCACCCTCAACATAAAAAGCCCAATCGCCAGTACAGTTAAACTGCGAAATCATCTTCTGCTGACCATAGACAAAACCCTTATTTTGCATTTTTTCAGCCCAATCTGATTCGATGATTTTTATTTTAGGGTTGTTAATTTTTCGAATATTTTGTAAAGTTTCATCATCTGATGGGCCAATATTCACAATAAACTCATCGACAATTGGTAGAATCGACTTTATTGACTCAACATAAGGATAGCCCAATATATCACCATTCCTAATAAAGGTAAAACCGCTAATCTTCATCTTCTTTCTACAACAAAACCCTCAATAAACAATTTATCAATATTACAATCAATGAAGTCAATTACTGCGTCTTCTGGTGTTCGAACAATTGTTCTGCCATGAAGATTGAATGAAGTGTTTAAACTTACTCCGTATCCTGTAAGTTTTTTTAATTCTTTTAGATATTTATAGTAATTAGGATTATCAGCTTTTTCAACAAACTGTGGCCTTGCAGTTCCATCAATATGGACAGCACAAGGCAGATCTCTTATATATTTTTTCTTCATTCTAAATGCAATTGCCATATGTTTATGCGCAAAACTTTCGATAAAAAGCCTTTCTCTTTCTTCTTCAAGAATTGAAGGACAAAAAGGTTGATATGAAGGTCTTTTCTTTACAGTAGAGTTAATTCTATCTCTAATATCATTAAACATGGGATTTGCAATAATGGACCTATTACCTAATGCTCTTGGTCCAAATTCCATTCTAGAATGAAAAAGAGCGCAGATCTCGCCCTTTGACACAGACTTTGCAGCTTCTTCAGGCCATTTATCTCCAACAAACTGATATTTAATATTTTTGAATTTTTTCAAGTTACTCTCAACTTCATTTTGAGAATATTCATCTCCAAAATAAGGCATATAAAATTCATTTAGCCAAGAAATATCTTGTTTTAGATCAATGGCAGTTTTCATTGCACTTCCAAGGGCCAAACCTTCATCACCCATTGGAGGAAGAACGAAAATATTCTTAAACTTAGTTTTTTCAAAAATATTTAAACTCATGATAATATTAGCTGCTACGCCGCCAGAAAGACATAAGTTCTGAGTTTTATATTTTAAATATAGACCATCAAGATAAGTGCAAACAGTCTCTTCTAAATAAGTCTGAACAACAGCGCAAAAGTTTTCATCGCCTAAAATTCTTCTTTGTTCTTTTAAAAAGTTAAGGTCGTAGAATTTAAGTATTTTTTCTTTATCATAAATGATGGACATATCGTCATAGTTGATTGTTGAAGTCTCTCCTAGCTGTTTCAAAAGAAATTTATCAGGCTTGCCAAATGCAGCTAAGGCCTCGACTTTGCCTTCGTCGCTATTTGCTCTTAAATCCATCGCTCTGGTAAAGTAATTGTATATTCTTCCAAGAGAGCTAAACCAATCTCCTTGACCTAAAAAATCTGCCTTAGATGAGCCAATTTGAGAGAAATTTACCTCTGAATCAAACAGGTAAGCTTTACTAAAATACCCATCACCTTGTCCATCAAGAGTAAGGGCAATTGCCCTTTTGCCAACAAAGGGTGAAAGGTAGTATGAAGGAATTGCATGACATAGATGATGGTCATGAAAAAAGATATTTTTAGGTTTATTTCCATATTTTTTAAAAACATTAGCAATATATTTTCTAAAAGCTTTTTCATTCTCAACAGAAGACGAATTAAGAATAAATGCCCTTGAAATCTTTGCCGCATAATATCTTCTCACATTTGAAAAATTTGTAAAAATTGATTTCAATATTTTTAAATTTTTATCAGAACGACTAATATTAAGATCCTTAATGTAAGTTGGCTTTATGATAGAACGTATAGCTTTCTCAATTTTCTTTGTATAAACCATCTTAGCTCTTAATTCGCCATCTCTTCCTAAATCCCCGAAATCAGAGTAAGAATGAGCAACATAATCGAAATTACCCAGATTGTAATTTTCAAGAATAGGTTCAATATCCATGGTGTCATGTTTAATTCGAGTAACTCTTTCAGTGCTAATTGCAAAAATTTTTTTGTTCTTAGTGTCAATCTTGCACAATGCACTATCATGCCCACAAAATTTAGTCCCTGCTATTATCATTTTTTTAAAGTTTTTATTAGTTCAATTAGGAATTCAATTAGTTTTGACTTATCATAGCCTAGTAGGCTATTGCTATATTTAGAGAAAAGTGTATGTCTAATATCTGAAGTTGGGGAAAACAACCGAAAACTATCTTCATTATCTTCATGAATAGACACTACTGGAATATTATAGGCCGAAGCTATATGCACTATTGATGTATCAGGAGATACAATTATATCTGCATGGGATAATAAAGCACTAGCCTCCAAAATTGACTCGGTTTTAAAGCTCATAATAATATTTTTATTGGAGATATTATCTACGTTCAATTTTGTCGAATAATAGTTTTTTGGAGAAGAAATAACAAAAATTTTTACATTCGAAAAATTTGTTATTATTTTTTTTGAAATATCCACAAAATCATCAAAGGGTATTTTTTTACCCTTTACCGCACCTTCAAGATTAAAAAAAATCTTAAAGTAAGGGAGGCTGTCCTTCAAAAATTTTTTAGCTAGATTTTTACTATAGTCAGATAAAAAAATATCATATTTAGAGTTCTTTGATTCAACACCAATAGGCTTCAATGTTTTTAGCCAAATATCCTTAAAGTGCTGGTTATTTTCTCTATCAGTATAATAATCGTAAATCTTTAGTTCTCTTCCAGGCACTGAATATCTTCCATCTTTCTTTACAGAAATGATTTTCTTAGGTCTTATAATAAGCAATCTTAAAATAATATGAGGGATAACAGAGTGATCAAATTCAATACAAAGATCATAGTTTTCTTTTCTCAGAAGAAATAAGGTAATTAAATCTTTAAAAAAGTTATGTTTATTATTAGTATAAATCTTTGATATGTATGGGTTATATTTGATAACATCGATATTCTCTTTACTTGCCAATACATCAAGCTGAATTTTAGGCCTATTAAGCTTTAACTCTCTAAAAACTGGGGTTGTTATGATCATATCTCCAATTCGATCATATCTTAAAAAAAGTATTTTTTTTGTTTTGAGAATATTAAAGTTAGGAGTTCTTTTTTTTGTAAAAAACCTCAAAAGAAAGGCTTTAAATTTTATAGACAAATAATTCTTCATAGGAATCTTGAAATTCCATTTTTACAATAACTTGAGTTTTCGTTAATTGCATCCTCAAGATATTTCTCATTCGCTGCCAAATTTCTCCTTGTATTTTCTTCATGCCAGAGATGGTATTGTATACATGAGAATCTCACATTATTTCTTTGAACATTGGAATTAATCAACCTTACTACGAATTCGCTATCTTCTCGGCCCCAGCCAATAAAATCATTGTTAAACCCATTAACTTTGATGCAATCCTCTTTGTAAAATGACAGATTACAACTTTTAATGCCTTTTATTTTTTTTGAATGCCTACTAAAGAGATTTGATAAAAACTTTGAATGAATTGCATTCTTTCTATTTGAAATTCCTTTTGACCAAATACTAAAATCAATTTTATGCTCTTGAAGAGCTATTTCAGTTGATTCTTTTGATATTAAGGTTCTTCCACCTTGTATAAAAAAACCCGGCCTTGCAAGTTGAAAATGGTCTTTTATGAAATCCCGATGCAAAATCATGTCCCCATCTATCAAGATAATGTACTCTGAATCTGTTGAAGCAATTGCCTTATTTCTTGATCTTGCGGCCCTAAAACCTTTGTTTCTTTGCCATACATGGGTAACTTTAATTTTTGTATTATGCTGATATTGTTCTATTAAGGTTGCTGTCTCTTGATCACTACCATCATCTGCAATAATGACTTCATTTGGGAGAAGCGATTGAGATTCAATGCTTTTTAAAACAAGCAGCAAAGCATCAGGCCTATTAAAGGTTGTAACAACGATACTTAACTTCATAAGAAAGATATATAATTTTTAAAGATATTAAGTTATTTTTTAAAAATGAAACTCTCAGTTTATATCATTGCATTCAATGAAGCCGAAAAAATTAAGGATTGTATTAATTCAGTCCTGTGGGCTGATGAAATTATTTTAGCGGATTCACATAGTTCTGATGGCACTGATGAGATTGCAAAGAAAATGGGTGCAAATGTTGTGCAAATTGAATTTACTGGTTTTGGTGATCTCAGAAATCAGGCTATTTCTCATTGTAATGGTGATTGGATATTGAGCATTGACTCAGATGAAAGATGCACTTCAGAAGTAAAAGAAGAAATACTCTCAATAATCAATGAACCAAAATACAAGATTTACAGAATTCCGAGACGGAATTTCTTTATGGGTAAATGGATAAGATTCTCAGGATGGTATCCAAACTTTAGGCAACCTCAGCTATTTATGAAAGGTGCCATGTCTTATGACTCGAAGCCAGTGCATGAGGGTTATATTAATCATTCAAAATCAGAAATTGGTGTGCTAAAAAATTCTATTTGGCAATTCCCTTTTAAAAATTTCGAAGAAGTTATTAATAAAGCAAACAAATACTCAACTTTAGGAGTAAAGAAACTTAAGAAGAGAAACAAAAAAGGCTCTGTTATGTTTGCATTATTTCATGGCTCTTGGTCCTTTCTTAAACATTATATTTTTAAGCTTGGTTTTTTAGATGGGGGCGCGGGATTTGTAATAGCTTTTGGGAATTTTGAGGGAACGTTTTATAGATATCTAAAGCTATATGAAGATGATTCAAATTGGACTAGACCTAAAGCCGAGGTAATAAAATAAATATTTTTCCCAATAGCTTAAACAAAAAAAGTTATGACGCATTTCAGTATGCAACTACAAGATCAATATTTCTCTGCTTTTAATAAATAAGGTTTATTGTTTTCAATTATCTTATAAGAGACTAATTTTTTTGTCTTGAGGGTGTTTATAAAAAGCATCAAATGCCTGATCAAAAGTTTTTAAAACATGCTCTAACTTTATATTATTTACATTCTCCTCATCAAACAAAGAGTAACTGCTGATTGCGCTTGTTAATTGCATCTCTGAGGTCAATCTAGCAAATAAAACAGCTATAGGTGTTTTAACTGAATTTGCTGCATGCATCAAACCACCATCACAACAAATTAAAAATCTAGCTCTTTTAATTACCTCTGCAGTTTGCTTAAAGCTTAACTTATTTACTAAGTCTATTACTCTAGGATCATTGATTTTTTTTGTTATTTCCAAAGCATAATTCAAAGCGTTTTCAGACCCGATTAAAACCAGGGTGATTTCTGAGTAATTAACCATAGCATGCTCTATAACATTGCCCCATTTCTTATAAGTTCTATATTCCCACTCTCCTCCAATGGCGATTGCTATGAATTTTTCAGGTAAATTTAATTTACTTATTTTATTAATGTCGTCATCTGAAATTCCTATCGATGGCTTAATTACTCTTTTAGACTCTAAAAGACTTATATTTTTTCCCAAAAGGTAATTCATTCTTGAAAAACTAAACAAAACCCTATTAACTTCAGGCCCATTGAAATAACCAAACATGCATACATACAAATTGTCTGGAAAGTGCTTGACCTTGAGTTTGATAGAACGAGTGCTATAAGAATCAATGATGATTAAATCATATACGTTCTTTATTTTTTTAGTCTTATCACTATATACCTGATCAAAATATTCGTCATTTAAAAAAAGATTAGAGTTTTTGTGACTCGAAAGTAGGTCAATTTTTTTTTCCTTCAATAAAACCCTAGAAGATAGATCCATAAGACTATCCCCAAGACTCGGAGCTGAAATATTAATCCATAGAATTTTTTTATGATAATCTTCAATTTTTTGAAGTTCGAGTCTAGATTGTGATTGAAAGAATATATAAAGATATCTTTTAAAAAATTTAAAAAAGGAGCTTAAAAAATTATTTTCTTTAATATAAACAGCTAACGTTGAAGGAATTTCATTTTGAAATGGAAATTTATAAGTTCTTCGGAATTGATTAACGATTCTTCTCATACCATAAACATATTTTATTTAATAGTGTTTCTGGTTGTATGACTTCCAGACACATACTCCTTCCCTCATTATTACACCCTTTTTTCCCACATGGTACACATGGCATATCAGCTAACACAACCTCGACAGTATCATTTTTAGTCCATGGAATCCATCTTTGAAGTTCAGTGGGGCCACTTATCAAGAATATTTGTTTTTTAAAACTTGCTGCAATATGAGCATTAAGAGTATCCATGCCAATAAAAACATCACACAAACTGCAAAGCGATTGAAATAACTCCAATGAAGTTTTTCCTATAAAGTTATGAAGATAGGAGTAGTTAGGAAGGGATTTGGATATTGAGCGGTCTATCTCAGTGTTGCCTCCAGTAATGACAATATCTATATTTAAAGAAGACATTTTTTTTAAAAATTCATTTCTAAATTTCTTAGGAGAAACTTTGTATTCATATTGAGCAGATGGATGGAAAATTATAAATTTTTTAATCCCCAAATCATTAAGTTTCTTTTCCGCTTCTAAAAGCGCATTTCTATGTATGGGAGGTGAAAAAAATTGCTCCTTATATTTAATTTTGAGGAACTTTAGTGCTTTTAAAGTATGTCTGAGGATATGCTCCTGTGGATTATATTTATAATAATGACTGAGTAAAAGCTTCTTCCACCATGATTTGGTTTTTTCCTGATCTACTACACTAATACTTTTTTTTGCAGAAATAATTGCCAAAAAAACACTCCTATCGCTTGCTGTTAGATTAATACTAAGGTCATATTTTCTGAATATTTGTCTGGAAAATTTATAGATATAGTTCAGACCATTGGCTCTCTTCAATTTGTATGAAAACTGAATTATTTTATTTACGCCATCAAAAGTTTTAGCTATTGAATAGGTGTCATCATTAATCAAATAATCAAATTTAGTATTTGGGTAATTTTCTGAAAGAATTCTAAGTAGTGAATACGAATAATATACATCACCATTAGATCTCTGAATAATTAGTAGTACTTTTTTAGGCTCTATGTTCAAAATCCCTAAATAAATGAGAAGAAAAATACACGAAAAGAAATGTTGTAAAGTGTCCTAGTAAATATGACTCGGCTGAAAGCATAAATATGAACAATAAAATGAAACCTTTTCCAGATTTTGCTAAAAAAGAATCTTTACTTTTCTCTGATGACTTGTAAGCATAATAAAAAATTATAAGCAAAGAAAAAACTCCAACCAACCCTAGCTGGGAAAAAATCAGTAAATACATATTATGTGGGTTAACAGTTAATGTAGCTTCAGGAGTATGTAATTTATTTTTTTGGGCATAAGCATTAGGAAAATCTCCAGTGCCAACTCCGATCAATGGATTATCGACAATAACCCTAGCAGTGTTTTGAATAAAAGTAATTCTTTGCCCTATAGAACTTCCTCTATTCTGTTCTTCAATAAATTCAGTCAAATTCGAAATAGAGATGTCAACTCTATTTTCGAAGTTTTCTATTGAAAAATAAGCTAGAAGAAATATTGAAGGAGCCAACAGAAAAGGATAAATATAAGACCTTAAATTTTTAAATCCATAGTATTGGATAAAAACTATAAAAATCATTAGAAAGAACAATAACTGTCCGCTTCTACCTCCAGTAAAAAACATAGCCAATCCAAAAAATGGAATGAGTACTGTAATTGTATATTTAATGAATTTAGTCAAATCTTTATAAAGTAAAGAATTAATTAGTAAATAAATTGATACTGCTAGAAAAGGATTAAAAGAAATATGACTCATCGTTGCAACAGGATTATTAGCTATAGCGGTATGAAAAGGCTCAATAAATCCCAGCCAAATCAAATAAGACAATACGACACTTACAAAAATAGCCACAGTAAAACTAGCTAAGTAGTAATTAATATATTTTTTACTGGTTAATGTTAATAGAACGGGAAAGAAGATTAAGAAATCTGACATTTTTTTTAAGATTCTTAGGCCCCATTCTATATCCTCAGTCCATATCAAACCAAAAAAATGAATTAAAAAGAATACTATTGAGGAGATAGCAATTTTACTTTTGGAAATTAAATAGAATTTCTTGTAATACTCACCTGTTACAAGCCAAATTAGAACAATTATGCCTAATACAATATTACCTGCAGCAACTGAAAGTGGAAATACAAAACCTAATAAAATAATAAGTTTCTGATATAAGTTATCAAACCTCAAAGGTTGACTTAATCCAGAAGGCATTTTTGTTTATAACCTCTCATCAAAATCAACCAAAGTTGATTTAACATCAAAAACAGCCCCAACTTGATCATAACTTAAATCTTTGAATTTATCATGCGCAACTGCAAGAACAACACAATCAAAATTGGCAACCACAGGTTGATCCAAAAGAGAGATGTCATATTCCTTTTTAACCTCATTTTTATTTGCAATATAATCCGAGACTTCAACATTACAGCCAAATTCCTTTAGCTCGCTAATAATATCAATGACTTTAGTATTTCTAATGTCTGGACAATTTTCTTTAAAGGTTATACCAAGCACTAATATCTTCGCATCTTCTACTTTTATAGATTTCTTGATCAGCAGTTTGATAATTCTGTTGGCAATATAAACACCCATTCCATCATTAATTCTTCTTCCAGAAAGTATAACCTCAGGTATATAGCCCAATGTTTGTGCTTTGTGTGTAAGATAGTAAGGGTCAACCCCAATACAATGACCACCAACTAATCCTGGTTTAAAATCTAAAAAATTCCACTTTGTGGAAGCAGCATCTAATACATCTTTGGTATCAATTTTCATTTTGTTAAAGATAATCGCTAATTCATTTATAAAAGCAATATTTATGTCTCTTTGGGCATTTTCAATAATCTTCGCAGCTTCAGCAGTTTTTATTGATTTTGCTTTGTATGTGCCCGCCTCAATGATAGATGAATACAATTCATCTATCTTATTAGCTATTTCTGGAGTGCTCCCAGAGGTTACTTTTTTAATTTTGGTTACGGTATGCTCTTTATCACCTGGATTGATTCTTTCAGGTGAATAACCACAAAAAAAATCACTATTGAACTTAAGATTTGATTCTTTTTCAAGAATTGGAACACATATTTCCTCAGTTGCTCCTGGATAGACAGTGGATTCATAGATAACAATATCATTAACTGATAGGTGCTGGCCGACTAATTTTGAGGCAGATTTTAACGGTATAAGATCAGGCTTTTTATTACTATCAATTGGTGTAGGAACAGTTATTATGTATACATTACATTTACTCAAATCACTTGTATTAAAGGTAAATTTAGCTCCATTATTTTTTGCTTCTTCAAGCTGATCGCAATCTAATTCATTTGTTGAATCATATAATTCAGATAATTGTTTTACACGATCTATGCTGATATCGTAACCTACAACACTATATCTAAAACTAAACGCATGAGCTAGAGGAAGACCAACATAACCTAAACCAATAATACCTATTTGAATCAATGTTTAACTCCATAAAATTCAACATACCAATCAACAAAGTTCTTTACCCCATTTCTAATTGATGTTTGCGGCTTATAATCAAAATCTTTGACTAAGTCATCAACATTTGCATAGGTATCAGGTACATCACCATTTTGAAGAGGTAAGAATTCTTTTAAGGCATCTAAATTTAATGCATTCTCAAGCTCTGATACATAGTCCATTAGATCAACTGGGTTATTGTTTCCAATATTATAAATTCGCCACGGAGCTCTCGATGAACCTGGATCAGGATCTAATCCACTCCATAGATTGTTCATCTTTGCAGGTTTAAAAATGACCTTACTTATGCCTTCAACAATATCATCAATATAAGTAAAATCTCTTTTGTGTTGCCCATGATTAAATATAGATATTTTTCGTCCGGCAATAATATTCTTAGTAAACATAAAAAGAGCCATATCTGGCCGACCCCATGGCCCATAAACAGTAAAAAATCTAAGTCCTGTTGTAGGGAGTTGATATAGATGACTATATGAATGAGCCATTAATTCATTGGCTTTTTTCGAAGCAGCATATAAACTCAGCGGGTGATCAACATTATCATGAATTGAAAAAGGCATATTAGTATTAGCCCCATAGACAGAGCTTGAAGACGCATACACAAGATGTCCAACATTGAAGTTCCTGCAGCCTTGAAGTATGTTTGCAAAACCTACAATATTAGTATCTACATATGCGTAAGGATTCTCAATTGAATACCTTACTCCAGCCTGAGCAGCCAAATTAACTACAACTTCTGGACGGTTTTCACTGAAAACTCGATCAACATCCTCTCTATCTTCAAGATTTATATATTCGTGGATATAGTTCTCATTATTTAGGTATCTTTCGAGTCTAGCTTTCTTTAAATTTACATCATAATAATCATTAAGATTATCTATTCCGATGACTAGATGCCCTTCATCAAGAAGCCTTATTGTAAGAGCTGATCCAATAAAGCCAGCAGACCCTGTAATTAAAATTTTCATTAGTTATTCCCAAAAATATCCCTAGTATATATCTTATCTCTAGAGTCTATAATTTCATCACTGATTCTATTAGCAACAATAATGTCAGATAGTTTTTTAAATTTTTCAAGGTCATTAACTACCAAAGAATTAAAGAAACGGTTTTCTCTAATAGCTGGCTCATAAACAATTACCTTAATTCCTTTTGCTTTGATTCTTTTCATAATTCCTTGAATCGAAGAACTTCGGTAGTTATCTGAGCCGGCTTTCATAACTAGTCTGTATATCCCAACAGTTTTGGGATTTAAATTTACGATTTGATCACTGATAAAATCTTTTCTAGTTGAATTTGCATCAACAATCGCACTAATAAGTTCATTGGGAATATTCTGATAATTAGCTTTTAATTGCTTTGTGTCTTTTGGTAAGCAATAACCGCCATATCCAAATGAGGGGTTGTTGTAATGGTCTCCAACTCTTGGATCCAGGCAAACCCCTTTAATTATTGCAGAAGTATTTAGTGAAAAAGACTCGGCATAGGAGTCCAACTCATTAAAAAATGAAATACGCATAGCTAAATAAGTATTACTAAAAAGTTTAATGGCTTCTGCTTCTGTATTGTTTGCATAAATAACATCAATATTCTCTTTTATTGCTCCTTTCAATAAAAGTGAAACAAATTCTCTACTTTCAGTTGTATCTTCTCCAACAATAATTCTTGAAGGATATAAATTATCATAGAGAGCAGACCCCTCTCTTAAGAACTCTGGCGAAAAGAAGATTTTTACATTATCAAATGTCTCTTTTATTTTTTCAGTGTAACCAACAGGGATTGTTGACTTGATAACAACACAAGCACCGGGGTTCACATCTTGAATTAATCTCAAATTAGATTCAATTGAAGATGTATCAAAAAAATTAGTTTTAGGATCATAATCAGTTGGTGTAGAAATAATTATGAAATCTGCATTTTGAAAAGCAGACCTATGATCTAAAGTAGCAGTTAATTTTAACTTCTTATTTTTGAAATATTTTTCAATATATTCATCTTCTATAGGGCTTTTTCTTGCATTAATATATTCAACCTTCTGTGAATCAATATCTAAGATCATTACCTTGTTATCTTGTGATAATAGCGTGGCATTTGATAAGCCAACGTAACCAGAACCAACAATAGTAATATTCATCTCTTTAACTCTAATAAAGTGTTCGATATTTTAACAATTTCGCTGTGAGAAATATCGTTAATTGATGATTCATGCTTATTAATCTTGTTTAGATCCACAATTTCAAAAGAATGCACAAACCTATTAATTTTTGTTTGAAAAAAGTTTCTTTGTGCAGCAGTCGGTCCAAAAATTGTAATTGATGGAATATTTAATCCCCAAGCTAAATGAGTAGGTCCTGTGTCTCCTCCTATTACAAGGTCTGATTCAGAAATTAACTCTATTAGTTCTTTAAAATTTAACCTCTTTGAAACATCTACATTTGGTGATAATAAATTTAACTTTTTTGCCAAATTTTTTTCTTTAGAATTACCCCAAATTCCAATGAATTGTGCATTAATATTTTGGGCTACTTTGGCAAAATTTTCTACAGAGTATATTTTTGACTGGAATGATGCACCAAGGACAATAACAATTTTCTTTGTTTTATTTTTTTTAAAATTCTTTTCGATTTTAAATAAAGGCCTCTTATTGTGGATATCATTTACAGAAATTCGAAGATTTAAAGATTTATTAATAAGTGTTATATATCTTTTTAGAACATTTTCACTGTAGTTAATATGAACTTTCTTGCTGTAAAATACAGAACAAATAGGTTCTTTTGAAGAACTCCAATCAAATCCATATCTTTCAGTTGCTGGTAAAAATTTTGAGATAATTGACGACTTAATAAGCCCCTGAAAATCAATCACCGCGTCATATCTCTCTAATTTTCTTAAAGTTAGAAACAGTTTGGGAATTTCAAAAATAAAATTATAAAAATTATATTTTTTTAAATTTATAGATATTACGTTTGTTATCTCCTCATTTTCTTGAAGAAGGGACTCAAAACGACTATCTACAAACCAATCAATTGTTGCATTTTGATATTTTTCTCTAATGAATTGAAGAACTATTGATGTTTGAATAATATCTCCAAGAGCAGATAATCGAACTATTGCAATTCTCATAGTAGTTTTTTATGCGGTATTCCTCAATCTAAATTAAATCTCAATAATGATATAATTCTCAATTCATTATGTCAGATTCCAATATCAATCCCTCTACTAATTTTATTCTCAATCAAATTGATGAGGATATAAATACAGGACTGCACAATAAAATTCAAACCAGATTCCCTCCAGAGCCCAATGGATATTTACATATCGGTCATGCTAAATCAATATTTCTTAATTTTGGTATTGCAAAAAAGTATAACGGTTATTGCAATTTAAGATTTGATGACACCAACCCCTTAAAAGAAGATATTGAATTTGTAAATTCCATTAAAGAAGATATTAACTGGTTAGGTTTCGAATGGAATGAAGAT
>Ga0181576_10000036_pt1 | contig 78091 bp, 75 predicted proteins | sample 101ome_22_FD_132464 | JGI IMG/M metagenome (GOLD analysis project Ga0181576, IMG submission 132464) | Coastal salt marsh microbial communities from the Groves Creek Marsh, Skidaway Island, Georgia - 101412BT metaG (megahit assembly) | ecosystem: Environmental > Aquatic > Marine > Intertidal... | reverse complement strand
GTGCAATCGTTAGTTTATCCAACAAATTTTTGATTTAAGGCTTTCTTTCTCTTTTAGTTTTATATTTTTAAATACAAATTTAAACAATGATGAAACTACCGAAGCTTTTTCTATTTGCCGTTGCCCTTGAACTGGCCTCCTGTCAATCACCCACTATCGCACCACTTGCAGATCATGCACTACTGCCATATCCTAATACGGTACGCTCTGGCGAAAGTGCGTTGAACATAAACACGATCCAAAACCTTTCGATCGATGCTGATTTTTCAGATTTGGGACAACAAATCGCACAAGAGTGGGAGATGCATACCACGAATGCACTTGAAGTAACAGAGGCTGAAAATGCCCAGCTTCGTTTTTCGCTCGATGACCAGGTCGACGGGTCAGAAGAGGCTTATTCCCTAGAAATTGATAAAAAGAAAATCGTCATCAAAGCCAAAGCGGAGGTAGGGCTTTTTAGAGCCTGGCAGACCTTAAAACAATTGATAACATTAAGACAACTCACCCCCGAAAAAGACTACCTGCCTACCGGGGTTATCCAAGACAACCCAGTCTATGCATATCGGGGGACCATGCTCGATGTTTCTCGTCATTTTTTTAGTGTAGATGAAGTCAAACGGTATATAGATTTGATAGCTCCCTATAAAATCAATTACCTCCACTTGCATCTAAGCGATGATCAGGGGTGGCGTATTGAGATTAAATCCTGGCCCGAACTGACCCGTGTTGGAGGAAGCACCGAAGTGGGTGGAGGAGAAGGCGGTTTTTATACACAAGAACAATACAAAGAATTGGTCGATTATGCTCAAAAGCAATTTATTACCCTTGTACCTGAAATTGATATGCCTGGCCACACCAACGCCGCCTTGGCGTCCTATGCCGAGCTCAATTGCAACGGAAAAGCAACTGACCTATATACCGGAACCGAAGTTGGTTTTTCGACCCTGTGTGTAGAAAAAGAAGTCACCTATCAATTTGTAGAGGACGTGATCCGCGAACTCAGTGCAATGACCCCCGGGCCGTATATCCATATTGGTGGAGATGAATCCCATGTCACCCCGAAAAAAGATTTTATCACCTTTATTAACCGGGTCTACGACATAGTCCCTAAATACAACAAGATTCCCATCGGATGGGATGAAGTACAACTTGCGGACATGCCTCAACCTTCGGTAGCCCAATATTGGGCCAATGCCGAAAATGCCTTAGCTGCAAAACAAAAGGGAGCTAAAATTTTGATTTCACCCGCGGCCTATGCCTACCTTGATATGAAGTACGACAGCTTAACCGTCTCCGGCCTTAAATGGGCTGGCTATGTGCCGCTTGAAAAAGGCTATTCCTGGAATCCAGATGCTTTGGTGGACGGTATAGAAAACGCTGATATATTAGGGGTCGAAGCACCACTGTGGTCTGAAACCATTAGCAATTCACCTGAGATGGAATATTTGGCTTTTCCTCGATTGTTAGGGTATGCCGAAATAGGGTGGACCATGCCCAGTATACGGCAATGGGAGGCCTACAAAAAAAGGTTGGCCGTTCATGGAAAACTTTTAGATCAAAAGGGGGTAAACTACTATAAGTCGCCGGCCATAGCCTGGGAATAGAAGAATAGGCGGTTAGTATGCGTAGTATAAGCCGACAAAAATTCGGTAGGCAATATACACCCCGGTAACGGCCCAAATCCAATACCTATTTTTCATATACCATTCCATGGTCAAACGCTTGTTTTAGTTTATTGTATAGTTTTTAGCTTGGAAAAAGTATAGGAATAATTTCTAAGCTGTATTCTTTTGTGGCTAGCCAGTAATTGTGTTTTTTTATTGATAAATGGCTCTGCTGCTTGTATAGTATTTGCACTAATAGGATCTTTATGTAGAGCGTTTTTAATGCCGAGTTTTTCGATCAGTTTTTGAGTGGTTTTTAACTGCATATGCCCCAACAACTGTTGGATCAAAACAATTTCTTTTTGTTCTTGGACATTGCGGTAAACAAAGGTGTTTTTGGCCACATTAAAGGTCAACGTGTGTTGAATTTGGGCTTTTTGTGCCCATTTAAGTAGCATTAGGTTGTTTTCGCTTTTTGAACGAATACGGGGAAAAAGAAGTTTGGGGTTTGGTTCGGGTTCGCCAAGCAGCAACTTAGCTTGAGTGGAGAGCGGGTAGAGGTACGGACGGCCTTTTCGATGGGGAACATCCAACAGCCATTGATCGGAATCCCGTACGATGTTTTTCCATTGCAATCCCTTTATCTCACAATAACCCAACCCGGTGTATAGGGCAAACAAAAAAGCATTTTTGATGTCTTGATTCGCGCAGTGCGTGCTGTTGAGTTTCACCACCTCATCGTTGGCCAGAAAAACAGGCTTTTTTTCGGCAACAGGAGCAATTACCGGGAATTTTGGCAATAGGGGAAGTTGCTTTTTAGTTTGGGCATACTTCACTACACTTTTAAATTTCCCGTAGTAGAGGAGTATCGTTTTTGGGGTGAGTTTTTGACCGGTACTTTTTTGCGCTTTGGTTTGCAGGTAATTCAAAAAATCATGGGCAAACGCTGTGTTTATGTCTTCAAAAGAAATAACAGACTTATACGACTTAAGCTGCTTTTCGAGACTCTTCCAGGTCATTTGGGTAGCAGGATGTCGAATGATTTGTTTTTTGATATATGCATCCAAGAAGGGATAAAAATCCCCTTTCACTGCATTTTTATCAAAAAAAGGATACTGTCCCGACTCCAACAAGTATTGTTCTTTTTCGGCCCGTATTTTTTCGGCTTGCGCTAAAATAGATTCGTTTCGATTGGCTTTGGCGATACCGTTGATATTCTTTTTTCCAGGTAATTTTAAGGGCAATGTTTCCCGGATACGGCGGGCTTTTTTGTTGCCCTGCTCGTCGGTATAATAGCCCAAAAAGGTATCCAAAAGCAAGGATACCGTTCCATTTTTGTTTTTAAGTTTCCTTAAATGTACGCGCATTAAATCGATATAGTTGGCTTTCCGTTACACCAAATGTTGTGAAAGAAAAGGAATCTAAATTACTAAAAGTTTTTGAAATTATACAATTAACCTATTCAATGTCATGGTTTTATATTTTGTGTACGATCCCAATAGCTGTAGTTCTCCATAATTCATAAATATTTTTAGTACATTAAGACCACTAAATTGAATTTAAAATGGCAACAAATTATACCTATGGCTGCTCAATTTGTGGAATGAAAGTCAATGCGACCTGTGCCACTTGTAATGAGCCTTTACAAAACGACTGGCTGATCCTTGATGATGGGAAAAAGGTGCAAATAGCGCAATGTCCTAGTTGTGCCGGTAAAATCAAATCCCCTTTATGTTGCGGTCAGGACATGCAATGTGCTGTTTGATCCCGCATCACTAACCCTTGATTACGGAAAGTTACACCATCGATCTGTTAACTCGTGAGTGGACGATAAACAACCTGCTCTCTTTGGGGGTGGTTTGGATGCTTTGGTCTATTGCCAAACTATTAAACCAGTCTCAGTTAGCGCAAATGCTCATGGGGATGAGTGTGGTTTTATTCTTGGGTTTTGTTTATCAAAATGCTTATTTCATCGCTCATGGGTCGTGGAATCTGCAAGAGAATCTGCCTTTTCACCTTTGTGGGCTGTCGTCATTGATTTGTATGGCTTTTCCCTTGCTCAAGAATAAACAACCCTGGTTTGCCTTTGTATTTTATACGGGTATCTTGGGAGGATTTCAATCGCTATTTACTCCCCAAATGAATCACTATGATGGCCATTTACCACTTTATTTGCTTTATTATGTGGACCACCTTAGCATCATCGTGATGCCTTTGTTGATGTATGCTTTCCAAAAAAGGGAACTTCCCCGTTTTTCATGGTTCCGAGCCTTTTTAAATTTAAATCTACTGACGGTAATTATTATGCCGCTTAATTATTTACTGGACGCTAATTATTTGTATTTAAATCGTCCCCCGGATGTAGATAATCCTTTTATCATTGGGGAATGGCCATATTATATTTTTAATTTGGAACTAGTCGTTTTGGTCTTGACCTTTGGGCTTTACTTCCTTGTTAAAACACTCCCTGAGCTTTTAGGTCTCCAAAAAAATAAATTTTATCATTGATTTAAGAAACCTTAGCCTTTTTTCATCGTCTATTATATAGATAGGCCTTTTTTCTTAAAGATTAATTGTTTGTTTTAGTAAGCCCCCCTAAGTGGGGGCTTTTCTTTTCTGAATTATCCCCATTGTGTTACTTTGAAAAATCCAATCCTATCCTTATTTTTGCACCTTTTATTTGTAAAAGATATATGTCGTATGAAAAAAGTTAAATTTTTATTCCCCCTAATCTTCTCCTCACTCCTTTTAATTTCTTGTTCAAAAGATAACGAAGCCGAAGAAGCTGAAGAAATCCACCCCTTAGCTGGGTATTGGACTCTTGCGTCTGAGGCAGGATCTTTGGCTGTTGGAGAAGCTCCTGGTAATTACAACTGGTGGTCCATCAGTGCAGAAGACCTTAGCACCCGTGCTTGTCTCTTAGATGATGTATTTGAGCTAGACAACGACGGTACCTTTTCAATTCAAATGGATGGCTCTACTTGGATTGAGGGATGGCAAGGAGGATCAGATGCTTGTGGTACTCCTGTAGCACCACACAATGGCTCACAGTCAGGCCAATGGGCAGCGACTGCCACTGAGCTAACCATTAGCGGTCAAGGCCAATATATGGGACTTCCAAAAGTTCATAACACAGGTGAAGACGGTGCGCCAGCCAACAATCAAATCACCTATAACTACAGCCTTTCTGCTGATCAAAACACACTCGAATTAACAATCTCTGGATGGCTTCCTGACGTTGCTGGAGCTACTTGGTACTTTAAGTTCACCAGACAATAATAGGGAGTGGATTTTAAGTACTTAGGAATAAGTTTTCTTTTCGTGTTGATGGTCTCTTGTCAAAAAGAGGCCAATCAACCCGAAGAGGTCGAAGAAACCCTACAGGGTGAAGTACTGACCGATGCCGACCGTGTAGGCTTGGTTTGGTCTGATGAGTTTGATGCCTCATCATTAAACACGCAATATTGGGCCTATGACTTGGGAGATGGCACCGCTGAGGGTATTCCTGGATGGGGAAATAACGAAGCGCAGTTTTACACCAACAAGTCCAAAAACAGCTATTTAAAAAACGGCTTCTTGTATATCGACGCTTACAAAGAAAGTGTTGGCGGTAAAGACTATTCTTCTGCGCGTATCAAGACCCAATCCAAATTTAATTTTACCTATGGGAAAGTTAAAATCAGGGCAAAACTTCCCAAATCTGTTGGCACATGGCCCGCGTTTTGGTTGATGGGAGAATCCATTTCCGAAGTGGGTTGGCCACGATGTGGCGAAATTGATATCCTGGAACAAAATGGCCAAGAAAAATCCAAAATTTTAGGAACTGTACATTGGCAAAATGAAGCCGATAACACCTATGCTTCCTACTCCCGATCTTATTCTACAGGAGGGCTTACCGATGACTTTAAGGTATATACCTTGGAGTGGACCCCCAGTTCAATTAAGCTCTTTGTGGAATCGACCCAGTTCTATGAAATGACGCTGACGGAAACCATGCCCTTTGACCAACCCTTTTTCCTGTTGATCAATCTCGCGCTAGGGGGGACTCTGGGAGGGAATATCGATGATGGATTTTACACAGATTCCTTGATTGTTGACTATATCAGGGTTTACCAAAATTAGCCTATCTTATTTTCAATGGGTTGTATAATCCATTGATAAGGCTGTAGCCAATTATTTTGAAGGGTATTATAACGTCTGTTTTACCTCACCACATCGCAACATTTTATCGCCAAAATAAGGGTTTCTAATTTGCGCCTCTTTACTTAGCCAATACGCTCCATTGTTATTGTTGGCCATGGGACAATATTGAATGTATAGGGTTTGTTCGAATGTAGAAAAACCCTTCGATAAATTAATCATCATATCGGAAATACGTTGAAAGTGTATGCGTTGATTATCAATAGCATTAAGCAGGGTAATTTCCATAGAGGCAGTGTAAAGCATCTTCCAATGCCCTTTAAGTTTTTCTCTCTCTGTTGCAGTCATGCTGTCGAGTGCATTTCTAAAGGATTCACTTTTAGTAGAAGCCACCCTTGCATCACTAGTTACAAAGGCATCTTTTAAATCGGTATAGGCATTGACTAGGCTGATAAACTTCTTTTCCATTGCATTGTCCCAATTGATTTCATGGGAAATTTCTTTGGAAGTTTCATTGGTATGTCCATTATGTCCCTCGTGTCCTGTCATTGTTTTTCCGCCTGTTTTGTTCATCATTGATTTTTTACCCTGTAATTGGGCTGCTGCATCTATAGTAAATGTTCCATGGGTTACTACCTCATCGCCGGATGTCAATCCATCAATCACCTGGTAATGGTCGTCCAATTGATGGCCCAGGGTAACTTCACGCATTTCAAAGAAAGGCTTGTCGGGATTGGTTTTAACGTACACAACGGAGCGCTCTCCCGTCCAGAGTACGGCACTTGCCGGTAGGGTTAGTGTCTTCTGATTATTTCCCAAATCACTTTTTACGTTCCCTTTTACAAACATACCTGTTTTTAGCAGCCCCTCTTTGTTATTGATTATGACACGTAGTTTTACGGTTCTTGTCGTCGGATCTAGAGTAGGGTCAATAAAATCTATTTTTAATGTAAATTCTTTCTGCGGATAGGCATTGGTGGTCACGGTAATTTCTTGTCCTTTTTTGACTAATTCCACCTGATTTTCATACACATCAAATAAGGCCCAAACGGTGTTTAGATCAGCTATTTTAAGCAGGGGCTGCCCTTGCTTGATATAATCTCCTTGCGCGACCATCTTTTCTAACACAATTCCCGAAACGGTTGCATAAACAGGCATATGCTGTTCCACTTTTCCCGATGCTTCGATTTGATCAATCTGAGCGTCGGATAGTTTCCAGAGTTTTAATTTATTTCTTACAGACTGGTAGAGTTCCTGTTGGGTCTCCTTCAATGAAGAGGCAGTGATTAATTCTTGTTGTGCCGCAAAAAGTTCGGGTGAATAGATTGTAGCCAATAACTCCCCTTTACGGATGGTTTCACCAGTAGTATTGATGGTTAAGTGCTCTATTCTTCCCGAAAAATAACTGGCTTGCACCGTATTGGATTTCTCATTTTCGACAATTTTACCCGAAAGGGTCAGGGTGTTCTCTTTGGAACTATTCTCCCCAACTATCGTCGTCTGAATGTTGGCCAAGGCCAGCGCATTTTCGGTCAATTTTATTTCATCGGGTGATAATCCTTCTGCTCCAGTATCGGCAGGAATTAAATCCATACCACAAATGGGACAATTACCGGGTTCGGGTTGCATAATCTGGGGGTGCATTGAGCATGTCCATAGTTGATTGGCCTCTGCCACTTCATTGTGGTTATGCTCTGCTTCTTGGTTTGATGAGTTGGCAAACAATAACCAGCCTAAGAAAAGCCCCACTACTAAGATGCCGATATAAATTCCGTACTTTTTCATTGTAAATAATTTTTAATCTGAGAACAGTTATCAAAATCGTATCTACAATTTTGATATACCGTGTTCCGGAGATTAGTTGATTTGCTTTGATTAATGGGTATGCCCATCTGTTTTTGGGTTTTCATTTTTTACATAAGCCATTCCACATTTTGGACATTCCCCTTCTTGATCACTTCCACTGCCTTCGCAATGCATGGGACATACATACGCAGCGGTGTATTCTTTTCCTTGTTTTTCACTGTGCTCGTGATGTTCGCTATGCTCGGTTTGTTCTGTTTGTTCGGTGGAAGCATTGTTTTTAGATTTCTTATTTCCACAAGACTGTTGGGAGTAAATTACAGTAGCAAAAGCTGCAATGGTTAACATTGTTTTTACACGTTTCATTTTTTAAAATTTTAGGTTAATAATTGTTATTTAATAGGTTATATAATTTATGATGCTTTGTTGCACATAGTAGTTTTTTAGGGCCTCTATTTGGCCCATTTGAAATTTAAGTTGTAATTCTTGAATGTCTAAAACATCGTTAAAATCAATGGTTCCTGTTTCATAGCTTTTTATTAGAATTTCTTCGGCATGTTTGGCTTGAATTAGGTTCTTTGTTTGGGTTTCATGACTGATCCTTGAAGCGGTTCTGTCTTTGATAGCTTTATCCAACACAGTCTCTAATTTGTTTATTCTTAGCTGTTTCTGAGCCATTATTTCCTGTTGTTGAAATTCGTTCTGTTTGGTTTGCGATTTGTATTTTTTATTGAAAATGGGAATGGATAGTGATACCATAGGCATTACAATGTCCTTTCCGTTATCGGCAAACTCCAAATTTGGCCGTTTATCCACATGGACATAATCCATCCCAAAACCCATCATTGGCAGGCGTTCTTTCTGATTGAGCAGTTCGGACTGTTCTACGGATTGATAGAGTTTGTCGTATTTTATCAATTCAGGATGAAGGGACAAACTATTGGTATCCATCCAAGTAGTTTCAGCGGGAATTGTTAGTTCATCAATAACGTCAACAACACTATCCTTAGTACGATTTAAAAGTTTATTGAGTGTTGTTTGTTCGGCCAAAAATTGTTGAACCAGCACTGCTTTTAGCTGTTCCAATTCGTTTTGACGCATTTGCAACCGCAATACATCTACAGCTGAGGCCTTGCCAACTTCTACGGAGGTAAGTGCCATAGTTTCATAGGTTTTGAGCAGTTTACTATTTTGGACCAATACCTTTTGTTTGGCCTTATTGGCGTACAAATTGAAGTAGGATTGCGATACAGCAGCGATTAATCTTCTTTTGGCAATGGCAATCTCCTCGTATTTGGCATCGGCCAACGCACTCACATAGTTTTCCCTTGCCGTAATAGAACCAAACCAAGGCATCATTTGTTTGGCTGATACTTTAAAGCGTTGGGCACCTGTTCTTGTTTCCGGTTCACTGATAAAATAACTCACGCCAAACTCTGTATTTGGAATGGTGTTTACTTCGTTCACTTTTTCAGCAACAATGCTGTATTGCAATTCAAATTTTTGAACTTCCGGACTGTTTTTCAGTGCTTCGTCAATTAATGTTTCCAGGGATTGAGCACTTGTAAAGTGAAAAGTGAAAAGGGAAAAAAGGAAAATGTATTTTACTATTTCTATTTTATTTCTCATGGTTTGGATTTTGAAGTTTTTATTGAGCTTACCAGCATAGCAACCCCCTCTTTACATTCAGGATGGGAACTTTTGTACATCTCGTTAGGAAAGTAATTCGTGTTTTTTAAAATGCCTTTACACATGATTATCTTCTTTTAGTTTTTCACTTTCCACTTTCATCTCGTGTTTCCAACTGTATAAAACGGGAACTACAAACAAGGTGATAAGGGCGATAAGCATTCCGCCAAAACTGGGTATGGCCATAGGAATCATAATATCGCTTCCACGTCCTGTGGATGTTAAAACGGGCAGCAATGCCAAGAGGGTAGTTGCCGTGGTCATCAAACAAGGACGAATACGTTTTTCCCCGGCTTCTACAACAGAGGCCCTTATTTCCTGTTTTGTTTTTGGCGTGTTTTTGTCAAATGTTTGGGTAAGATAGGTAGCCATGACTACACCGTCATCGGTAGCAATGCCAAACAGGGCAATGAAACCTACCCAAACCGCCACACTCAGGTTTATGGTGTGCATTTGAAAGAGGTCTCTTAAATTTTCTCCAAAAAAACTAAAGTTTAAGAACCATTCTTGACCATAAAGCCAAATCATGATAAAACCACCGGCAAATGCAACGGCTATACCTGTAAAAACCATTAATGAGGTGCTCACCGAACGGAACTGGAAATACAAAATCAAAAAGATAATCAACAAGGCCAGCGGTACTACCACGGATAAGGTTGTTTCTGCACGTAATTGATTTTCATAGGTTCCCGTAAATTGATAGTTAATCCCTTTGGGCACGACCAATTCCCCTGCATCAATTTTTTGTTGAATTAATGCCTGGGCATTTTCAACTACATCCACTTCTGCAAATCCATCTAATTTATCAAACAGTACATAGCCTACTAGAAAAATATCCTCACTTTTAATGACCTGTGGGCCTTGTTCGTAACGGATGTTTACCAATTCACTTAATGGAACCGGGCTTCCTTTTTCAACGGGAACATAAATCTGCTTTAAATCATCGGGCTTACCTCGAAGCTCCCTTGGGTAGCGAACTCGAACCCCATAGCGTTCACGGCCTTCCACAGTCTGGGTCAATACCATGCCGCCAACGGCTACTTTGAGCACGTTTTGTACAGCATCTATTGATACCCCATAGCGGGCTAATTTTTCCCGGTCTATGTCAATTAACAGGTAGGGTTTTCCGACTATTCTATCGGCAAAAACCGCTTCGGTTTTTACGCCTTCGGCTTGCTTCAAAACTGCCTCCAGCTCTATTCCAAAGGCTTCAATTTGTTTTAAGTCTTGTCCTTTTACTTTTATTCCCATGGGTGCACGCATTCCGGTTTGCAGCATCACCAATCGGGTTTCTATGGGTTGTAGCTTAGGGGCAGAGGTAACACCGGGCAATTTGGTTACCCGGACAATTTCTTGCCAAATCGCATCCGGTGAATGTATTTCCGGCCGCCAGTTTCTAAAAAATTCTCCGTCATCGTTCGGAATTAGATGGTGTGGAGATTCATCCACGGTACGAAAAACTTTTTTTCCTGCTTTTTGTGCATGCTCGACTTCTTCAGTACCTACGGCATTGTTTGGGTTTTCCACCAGATTTCCGTCTGCTCTAACAAAAAATCCTTCTTCGTTGACCTTATAACGCTGGCGTTTGCCCTTTTTATTCAAGAGGTATTCCGGTTTGTACTGAATGACATTTTCATACATGGATAAAGGTGCAGGGTCCAGTGCGGATTCTGTCCTACCGGATTTACCAACCACGGTTTCAACTTCGGGAATACCGGCTACGGCCATGTCCAATTGCTGCAATATCCGTTTATTTTCTTCAATGCCGGCGTGGGGCATAGAGGTGGGCATCAACAAGAACGAACCTTCGTTTAAGGAGGGCATAAATTCTTTGCCTGTATTTTTCATAATGAAAAAACCGGCCAGGACGATGAGTGAGGGTATGGATAGAAATGCTAATTTATTGGCAAGTGCCCACTTTAAAATGCGTGTGTATTGTCTTCTAAACAGGGTGAATGCACCTAATAGCCCTAAGCAAATTAGCCCAACAAAGACCAAATTCCAAAAGATGCTTCTATCCACACCCAGTGGCCGCCAATATTCTGCCAACAGAAATACTATGGCTCCTGCAGAAATGCCAATGTTTAGAAGATTGGCACGTTTTTCAGTGATTTTTTCCTGTAATTTTAAAAGGGACGTAAGACCAAATGCTATTAATAGTAATCCCAGCCAAGTACCATAAATTATGGCTATTATTCCCAGTACAATCAATAGACCATTGATGATATAACGTGATAATTTCTTTAGGTCTTGTTTCCCGAATAAATAGGCTGCAAAGGGAGGAATTATGAATAAGGCCACGATAATAGAGGCAGTTAATGCAAATGTTTTAGTAAATGCCAGCGGCTTGAATAATTTTCCTTCCGCACCCATCATTGTAAAGACAGGAATGAAACTTATGATTGTGGTCATTACCGCCGTTACGATGGCACCGGAAACCTCTGCAGTGGCATTGTAAACTACCGTATTTACAGACAGTTTTTTGTCGTTTTCATTTAAGTGCCTAATGATGTTTTCAGAAAGAATAACACCTACATCTACCATAGTGCCAATGGCAATAGCGATGCCGGACAAGGCTACAATATTCGCATCTACACCAAAGAGTTTCATGGCAATAAATACCATTAAAACGGCAACGGGCAAGAGTCCGGATATAAGTACCGAAGCACGAAGATTAAATACCATAATGATGATGACCAAAATGGTAATCAGTATTTCTAAAGTCAATGCTTCGTTAAGGGTACCCAAGGTTTCCTGTATGAGTTCGGTTCTGTCATAAAAAGGCACAATGGTTACTTGTGAAGTCCTTCCGTCACGTAATATTTTTGAAGGTAATCCGGGGCTTAACTCATTTATTTTTTCTTTTACGTTATTGATGACTTCCAAAGGATTTGCACCATAACGAGCTACAACTACTGCACCTACTACTTCGGCCCCTTCTTTGTCCAACATTCCCCTGCGGGTAGCCGGACCCAAAGACACTTTACCGATATCTTTAATTTTGATTGCCGTATAGTCCTTAGACGTAACGACTACGTTTTCTATGTCACTAATAGACTTAATATACCCTAAGCCACGAACAAGGTATTCGGCTTTGTTTATTTCTAATGTTTGGGCTCCTATGTCCTTGTTACTCTCCTTTACGGCTTTTACAATATGATGTAATCCGATATTGTATTGACGCATCAATTCCGGGTTTACATCCACTTGGTATTCCTGAACATAACCGCCTATGGAGGCCACCTCCGATACGCCACTTGCCGAGGATAATGCATATTTTACATAGTAATCCTGAATGCTTCGTAACTCGTGTAAATCCCAGCCACCGGTTACGTTTCCTTGCTCATCTCTACCTTCTAAAGTGTACCAAAATATCTGACCTAAACCGGTAGCATCCGGCCCCAAAGAAGGATTAACTCCATCCGGTAATAAGCCACCGGGTAAGGAATTGAGTTTTTCGAGAATACGGCTTCGGCTCCAGTAAAATTCTATGTCTTCTTCAAAAATGATATAGATTCTGGAAAAACCAATCATAGACGAACTTCGAATGGTTTTTACCCCCGGGATACCCAATAGTGATGTGGTTAAGGGGTAGGTGATCTGGTCTTCTATGTCTTGAGGAGAACGACCATCCCATCGGGTGAAGACAATTTGCTGATTTTCGCCAATATCGGGAATAGCATCTACGGCAACAGGGTTTTGCGGCAAAAATCCTGTATCCCAGTTAAAGGGAGCATGTACTACACCCCAACCCGTAAAGAGCAGCAGTAATAAAACCGCTACCAGTTTATTTTCTATTAAAAATTTGATGCATTTATTCAACATAGGATTTGATATTTAAACAATGAGACAATCGTGCATACGCACAAAAACAGGAGGATGACCGGAATGTGGTCAAGCCAAACCGTCTATCGCTTAAAATCAAATAAGGTAAACTTCGTCAAGTTTATGTATATCCCTGACGACCAGAGGCGGTGAATATTCTTTAAAGGGAATGATATGATTCTCTAATCCCTCAAACAGGTTGATGTAGGTGGAGAAAAATGCCGAAGCAAAAACTTGCTGCTCAAAGGTGAAATTATTGAACGTGACTTGTAATTCGTCCTGCCCCTCAACAATAAGCTGCTTATTGCTGCAACAATTCTTTTGGATAACCGAGCAATCAGTAGGCGATGGTGTCTGCATTTGCATTCCGCAACTTTTTGCTTTCGTGAAAAGGGCTGTATCTACCAAAGTACTTCCACAATAATGCATATCTACAGTAAAGGAGAGTGTAGAAAACATCACGACCAAAGCCATGATGAAAGATGTTATTTTATGAAGTACTTTTTTCATATCAATGATCAAAGTTACAAATTTCGAATTTAAACCATTGATTTTAAGTAAATTTTAGGTTTTGGGATTTACTTCCCGATACAAAAGTTAGCAAAGACATTACCCAACAAATCTTCGGTGGTTACCACACCGGTGACTTCGCCCAAATAATTGATGGCTTCCCGAAGATCAATACTGACCAAGTCTTCGGTAAGGCCATTTTCAATGCCCTCTCGGGTAGCGATAATGGCCTGTAAGGCTTGTTTAAGGGCGTTGAAATGCCGTAGGTTAGAAATGACAATCGAACTATGATTTTTGGTTTGACCGATAAGCCTTGCTAGTTGTTGCTTGAGTTGTTCTATTTGTATAGGATTGGTTGTAGATAAAAAGGTCAACGGATGGTGTTGGGCAAAGGATTGAAAAGGCGTACACCCTTCGGGGGCGACCAAATCGAGTTTATTGCCAATCAGGAAAATTTGAGAATCCGCTGCTTGTAGGGACTTGATTTCATCGGTTAGTGTGGCCGGGCTTGCTGTTTGCATATCAAAGATATAGAGTACCACCCTCGCTTTTTTGAGGTGTTCTAGGGCCTTGTTGACTCCAATGGCTTCAATTTCATCAGTTGTTTGACGAAGTCCCGCCGTATCGATAAAACGAAATAATACACCGTCGATCACCAGTGTGTCTTCGATGCTGTCACGTGTGGTACCTTCAATGGCCGACACAATGGCTTTGTCCTCGTTGAGCAGGGCATTGAGCAAGGAAGATTTCCCGGCGTTGGGTTTCCCGGCAATGACCACAGGCACCCCATCTTTAAGCACGCTCCCATAGGAAAAAGAGGCGGCTAAGCGGTTTATTTTTTCTTCTAATAGGCGAAGCAATTCCAAAAGTTGATGGCGGTCGGCAAATTCGACATCTTCTTCCGAAAAATCCAGTTCTAGTGCAATCAACGAAGCAAAATCCAGTAGTTGTTGCCGAAGGCTTTCCATTTCTTTAGAATACCCTCCACGCATTTGTTGAACAGCTATTTGGTGTGCTGCAGCGGTTTCTGAGGCTATAAGGTCAGCCACGGCTTCGGCCTGACTCAAATCCATTTTTTTGTTTAGAAAAGCCCGTAGGGTAAACTCACCCGGCTGGGCCAGTTGTGCACCCTGGTTGACAAACAGTTGGATCATCTCCTGAATGATATAGGGAGAGCCGTGGCACGAAATTTCAATCACATCCTCACCGGTATAGGAGGCAGGTGCCCTAAAAACACAGAGCATGACCTCGTCCAATAGTTCCCCATCTTTGGTTTCTATTCGTCCAAAAGTGTTTTTATTGGCCGGAATTTCGGTAAGGGAATTAACTCCTTTGGTTTTAAAAAAAGGCGTAACGATCTCCAGGGCTTGGGGACCCGAAAGCCGCAATACCGCAATGGCTCCCGATCCGGGAGGAGTAGACAAGGCGACGATGGTCCCAGGGTTGAGCATAGTGCAAAATAAATTCTATTTCTTTAGTTTACCTAAAATGTGGAAGGAATTAACCGAGGGGTTTATAGAAGGTAGCCCTTCTTTTGTGTTCACGGTGGTTATAGTTTTTCCAAAGCTTTTGAATGGCCTGGTTTTCCTCTAGCTCAGGATTGGTTTCCACCTTTTTGATCCCGTATTTATTAAAGGTTTTTTGCATCTCATTAAAAATAATAGCAGTCACCCCCTTGTTTTGGTAATCGGGGCGAATACCAATCAGGTAAAAAGAGGCGCGTTTGCTGTACTTTCGTGCCCATAACAAATGAAAAATACCGAAAGGGTAGAGGTGGCCCTTGGCTTTTTGCAAGGCTTGGCTAAACGAGGGCATGGTAATGGCAAAAGCGATCAGCTCGCCCTGTGCATTGGCGACACATTTGATAAATTCTGGGTTGACAAAACGTATAAATTGATCTTTGTAATGGGCGATTTGATAGTCTTGGATGGGCACAAAGGTTTGTAAGCGGTCATAGGTTTTGCCCAAAAGCTCAAACATTTGATCGACATAGGGTAAAATGGCTTTGTTGTTGTCAAACTTCAGCAGTTTCAGGGCATAGCGGTCTAAAATAAGTTCAGAAAACCGTTTTACCTTTTCGGGTGATTCCTCAAAACCTTTAATTTCGATTTCAAATTCTACCCATTCGGCTTGTTTTTTGAAACCTAATTGCTCCAAGTGTTGGGCATAATAGGGGGCATTGTACCAGGTTATCATTGTACTGCGTTCTTCAAACCCTTTGATGAGCAGTCCGGCTTTGTCTAAATTGGAAAAACCCATAGGACCCTCGACGGTGTCCATCTTTTTTTCTTTGCCTATCGCGATGACTTGGTCGAGTAAGGCCTGGCTAACTTCTGGTTGGTCGATCGCATCAAACCAGCCAAACCGCATCCTTTTTTTACCCAATTGACTGATTTCGATATGATTGATCAGCGCAGCGATGCGCCCTACAATTTTTCCACCCTGTAAGGCTACAAAATAACGGGCTTCAGCATCTTTAAAAATCGGATTTACTGCGGGGTCAAGGGTGTCAAGCTCACTTTCGATTATGGGCGGAACGTAGTAAGTATTGCCCTTATACAAATCTATAGCAAAGGTTACAAAATCTTTTAGTTCACTTCGAGTACGCAGTTCTTGGATGGTAATTTTCGCATTCATGGGGTTAGTTTCTGCGGGCTTTTCGAGCGCGTTTTTTCTCTTTTTTGGTGGTTTTACGAAGTGATTTTTTTAAAGCGCGCTCCTCTTTTTTAGCTTCTTTAGCTTGGATTTCGGCCGCAGAAATAAAGTCTTTATGAAAGTCCAATCGATAGGAGATCCCTGCATTGACAAACCATTGGCTCGGGCTGTCTTTTAGGTTGCTACCCAAGGTAGCTTCGATTTGAAGGTCGTTGTTGTACAAATAGGCTGCACCCAAGCGCAAAAGCGTGTCTTGATAGATTGAAGAGTAAATCCCCTGGTTTTCGATATACACCGACCAAAGTGGATGAAAGGTATGGGTCAAGGTGAGGATATAACTTTTTTCGAGGTAATCGGTCAGTATGCGGTGGACATTCCAATTGGTCACAAATACCCAGGTTCCCAAAAAATGGGATTGGGTTGCCAGGGTGGCTCTAAGGCTCATCCGAGGTTCTGTGTCAAGGGGCTGCCGTAAATTTTGATAAAAAATCGGACGATAGAGATCATTAAAAAGGTCGCCAAAAGGGTAGGGGTTGTCTTTTAGAGGATCATAATTGACCCCTGCGGTGAGTGATACAGCAGGAATCAATTGTTTGATTTTAAAACCATTGTTGGCTTTCCAGCTATATACATTGACTTCATCCGGATTTTTGAATGGATCAAAAAACAAAAATTTAAGCCCTAGGAAGTTCTGCATAAATCCTTTTCGTGCAGTAGAAATCGGGTCTCCAGCCATTTTGTTCTGTTGTACATCCCACATATAACTGCCCTCATAGGTCAGCTCAAGGGTTTCAAATAGAAAACCCCAACGCAAGGATAAAAAACTCAATAGCCCTTGGGATGTAGATAAATTATAGCCCTGGTGTTGGTATTTGCGAAACGCAAAACCGGCCTCTGCCTGAATCACATTTTTACCCACGGCAAAGGCCCCTATGGACATACCGGGGCGGTTGGAATTGATTTGGTCGGTGTATTGTCCTGAGGCCAAGATGGGGAGCATCAGCCACAAAATACCCGCGAAAAAATGAAAACGTTTTAACATGGTTTTCAGGACAGCACAACTTTTATTTTTGTGGGGTTCCAGGCAAAGGATCCCGCAAATTTCTTTACTTTTGGTTCTAACCAAAGGTATACTTTTTGTTAGGATTGCTGAAATTTTTTCTGTTTCTCATTACCGGACTTTTAATTTTTAGAGTAGCGGCACCCTATCTGTTAAAATTCATGTTACAACGCCTAACCAAAAACATGCAGCCACCACAAACCAAGACCCCAAAACCTTCTAAAAATGAAGCCTCCAATGATCTGGGCGAATATATTGAGTATGAAGAAGTGGATTGAGGCCATCAAATGGAAAACGGTTCTACCGCAGCTGGGGGTTGTTGTGGCCTTTGGGCTATTTTCTTTGCTTTTTTACTATCCTCTGCTTCAAGGCAAAGTATTGATGCAGTCCGATATACAACAGTATGAGGGCATGGCGCGTCAGTTAAAAGATTTTCGTCAACAAACTGGACGGGAAACCTATTGGATTGACAATGCTTTTGGCGGAATGCCTACCTATCAGCTTGGGGCACAGTACCCATTAGATTTTTTGGCGCCCTTTTATCAACTGACCCGTATTTTGCCTCGACCGGCGCACCTTCTTTTTCTTTACCTGTTGTGTAGTTACCTGTTGTTGTTGGTTTTACGGGTACCTTGGCGGGTAGCCCTATTAGGTGCTGTAGGTTTTGGATTGTCCACCTATTTGTTGATTATTTTACAGGTCGGACACAATACCAAAGCAGAGGCCATTGCCTATATGCCCTTAGTTTTGGCTGGTTTTTTTATGGTGCTCAAGCGCCACCCTCTGGGCGGATGGCTCTTAACCATCTTGGCGCTGGGTCTTCAAATTCGGGCCAATCATTATCAGATGACCTACTATTTGCTGATGCTTTTGGGCGTGTTGACTTTATTTTACGGGTGGTCGGCAGTTCAAAAAAAGCAATTTTTCCCCTTTCTAAAAAAACTGGGAGTTTTGGCCTCTGCCGGTTTGTTGGCGCTTGGCCTTAATGCCACCCCTTTGTTAGCAACCGCAGAATACAGCCAATACAGTACCCGTGGACCGAGTGAATTGCGTTTTGAACCCGATGGAACACCCAAACCGCAGACTTCGGGCCTAGACTACGACTATATCACCCAATACAGTTACGGAATTTTTGAAAGCCTTAACCTATTGGTTCCTCGTCTACAGGGTGGGGGTTCGCGTGAAGACTTGGGGACCGATTCCGAGTTCTATGCCTTTCTAATTCAACAGGGAGTCCCGCGGTCACAAGCCCAGGAGTTTGTGAGCGCTGTACCAACCTATTGGGGCGACCAACCCATCCTAGAGGCCCCGGCATATATCGGAATCAGCATTGTTTTTTTGGCATTTTTGGCGTTGTTTACCCTTAAAGGCATCAAGAAAAAGGCTTTGTTGGTCGCGATCCTATTGTCTCTTATCCTCTCCTGGGGAAAAAATCTACCTGCAATCACTCAATTTTTTATCGATTACGTACCCTTGTACAGCAAGTTTCGTGCAGTATCGTCCATACAGGTTATTCTCGAATTGTGTTTTCCGATATTGGCGGCTTTGGGTGTGGCTCAATGGATTAAAAACCCAGAGCAATTGTCCTTAAAAAAAGGGCTACAGGCAGCCGTAATATTTGTGGGGGGCTTATTGGTTTTATATGCCTCCAAGGGACTATTGTCTTTTCAAGGACCGATAGACGAATTGCTAGAACAGGCCTATGGCCCTGTATTTCTCGATCAAATTATCGCGGCCCGAAAAACGATTTTCACCGAAGATCTTTTACGTGCGCTGGCCTTTAGTATCGGTCTATCTGCTTTGTTATACGCATACACCCTTAAGAAACTTAAGCCTGCTGTTTTGGTCAATCTATTGCTGTTGGTTGTTTTGGTTGACTTGGGCAGTATGGCCGAACGGTATACCGACCGGGAACGTTTTGTTTCCAAACGGCAACAGCAAAATCTATGGATCGCCACTCAGGCCGATCAAACGATTTTACAAGACAGCACCCGTTTTCGTGTCTATGAGCCCGATTTGCGTTTGAGTGGTGCCCGAACGGCCTATTTTCACCGCGCCATTGGGGGATATCACGGCGCTAAATTAAGACGTTTTCAAGAGGCCTATGACTATTTTGTCACGCATCAAATTGAAGGTTTTTTGGACATGCTCAACACCAAATATGTTCTTTTTGCCGAAGCCAATGAAGCCCCGAAGGCGTTGATCAATCCCCAAGCACTTGGCCCAGCCTGGACCATCGATAGTTTGGTGCAAGCCGCCACACCCGATGAGGCTTTAGAAGCACTTAAAACACTGGATTTTAGCCGTCAGGCGAGTATTGCTCAAGAAGATTTTGACCGCTTAACGCAAAAGACTTTTCAGAAGGATAGTCTGGCTCAAATCAAACTGGTACAACAACAGCCCAACGAACTGGTTTATGCCTTTGACAGCCCTTCAGATCAGTTTGTGGCGTTTTCTGAAATTTATTACCCCAAAGGATGGCAAGCCTATATCGATGAAATCCCTGTTGATCATTATGCAGTAAACTATATTTTACGAGGGTTGGAAGTGCCTAAGGGAACCCATACCTTACATTTTCGTTTTCGTCCTTCCTTTATCACGACAGGTACGACCCTTCGCATAACATGTATGTTATTCATAGTGGTTTTTGTGGGGGGATACTTATTTTATAGCAACAAAAAAAATAAAAGATGGGCGTAGTAGCCAAACAGTCGTTTTATAACCTCCTGAGCATTGGGCTCGCCTTTTTGTTGGGCGCAGTGAATACCTTGTATTTATATCCTACCTTTTTGGGAAGTGTGCGGCAGGGATTGGTGGTAGCTCTTTTGGCCTTGTCCAACCTGGTGCAGCCTTTTCTGTCTTTTGGGGTCCAGCATGCCATTATCAAGTTCTATTCCTCTTTTGAAGACCAAAGGGACCGCGATGCCTTGTTGTGGTTTTCTCTTGTTGCTCCCTTGCTGATTATATTGGGTGTTGGGGGTGTTTTTTGGGGTCAATACGAATCGATAGCCGCTTTTGTATCTGCCTCCAATGCCGGTATGGGCGACTATGCGTATTTGATTTTACTCATCGCCATTGCCACGGCCTATTTTGAAATTTTCTTTAGTTGGTTACGTGTTCACTTAAATTCGGTTTTCGGCAATTTTTTAAAAGAATTTTACCCCCGATTATTACTATTTATCCTGCTGACGGGCTTTTCGGTGGAGATACTTAGCTTCCATGAGTTTATGCTGTGGCTTTTGGCGGGCTATTACCTGCGGCTACTGATTGTGATTTTATACAGCCTCAAGGTCTATTGGCCTAAAATTTACTGGAGGCTTCCGGCTAATTTTAAGTCGATATTATCTTATAGCCTTTGGATATTAATGTCGGGCATGGCAGCGAGTTTTATACTGGACATCGACAAGTCGATGCTTTCAAATTTGGTTGCCATGGAAAACGTTGCCTATTACAGTGTGGCGTTGTTTATCGCTACAGTGGTCGAGGCTCCGGGTCGGGCGATGTTTCAGATTGTTAGTCCACTGGTCGCCAAAGCACTGAATGCGGATGATCTAAAAACCCTCGAACAACTCTTAAAAAAGACTTCGCGTAATTTGCTAGTGGTATGTGGATTGTTGTTTTTGTTAATCAACCTCAACTTGGATGATTTTTACACCCTGGTCGATAAACCGGGCTACCGTTCGGCCATAGCGGTAGTGATTATTGTTTCGCTTGGAAAGCTTTTTAGCATGTCCATGGGTTGTCTCAACAACATCATTGGTAATTCGAAGCATTATCGGTACATCATGTTTTTCTCAATCTTAGCGGCTTTATTGGCTGTAGTATTCAATTTGTATTGGATTCCCCGTTTTGGACTTCTGGGTGCAGCCTATGCGACCCTGGTGGTGATTGTGTTGACCAATGTGTTAAAAATTGCCTTGATTTATTACCATTACAACATTCACCCGTATGAATGGGGCACCCTAAAAATAGTCGCCTTGGTCGGGGTGCTTTATCTCCTCGCTGATGTGGTGCATATCGACTTATCGCCCGTATGGTCCATCTTGGTTCGGAGCTTGGGTATAGGTCTACTTTTTATTGGAATTGCTTATGTATGGGGCTTTATGGAAGACATAAAAAAGGCCGCCAAAAACTATCTGGCACGTTAAACCAGTTTATCCTTTAAAAATTGTCCGGTATGGGAAGCTTTATTTTGGCAAAGTTCTTCCGGATTGCCTTGTTGTACCAGATACCCACCGTGGTCTCCTGCCTCCGGACCCAATTCGATGATGTAATCCGCGCATTTGATCAATTCCAAATTATGCTCGACCACCACTAGACTGTGGCCTTGTTTTAAAAGGAGTTGAAATGACTGCATCAGCTTATTGATATCGTGAAAATGAAGTCCTGTTGTGGGCTCATCAAAGATAAAGAGCACTTTTTCTTTGGTCGCCCCTTTGCTGATAAACGAAGCCAATTTGATGCGCTGTGCCTCTCCTCCCGATAGCGTGGCTGAGGCTTGCCCCAACGCTACATACCCAAGTCCAACCTGTTGTAAAGGCCGCAGTTTTTGCGCCAATTTAGGTTGTTCATGGGTTTCAAAAAAGGCGATGGCTTCATCCACACTTAAGTTGAGCAATTGGTCGATACCCATTCCCTGAAATTGAACGTCTAAGACATCCTGCTTAAAGCGTTTGCCCTTGCAATGCTCACATTCCAAGACCACATCGGCCATAAACTGCATTTCGATGGTCACTGTTCCTTCGCCTTTACAGGCATCACAGCGGCCTCCATCTACGTTAAACGAAAAATGCTTGGGCTTTAAATTACGTGCTTTAGAAAGAGACAAGCCCGCATAGAGGGCACGGACGTCATCATAGGCCTTGATATAGGTGATTGGATTGGACCTGGAGGATCTTCCAATTGGATTTTGATCTACAAATTCTACCGCTTTTAAGCGGTCAAAGGGGCCGGATATTTGGGAAAAATCACCGGGCTTTTCGGCAAAGATGTCCATTTCACGCAGTAGGGCAGGGTAGAGAATCTTTTTGACCAAGGTCGATTTACCGCTTCCGGACACACCGGTAACCACGGTAAGGAGTCCCAGGGGGAATTTGACATCGATATTTTTTAAGTTATTTTCTCGCGCACCTTTGATTTCGATAAAGTTTTTGGGGGCTTTTCGGGTCTTAGGGAGCGGAATACTCAATTGTTTATTGAGGTACTGTGCGGTCAGGCTGTTGGCTTTAAGCAAGGTTTCAAAACTCCCTTGGGCCACCACTTCACCACCATATACGCCGGCTTGTGGACCGATGTCGATGATTTTATCCGCTGCCCGCATAATTTCTTCGTCGTGCTCTACCACAATCACGGTATTGCCCAGGTCCCTAAGCCGTTTGAGCACACTGATGAGCCGTTGATTGTCTCTTGGGTGCAGACCAATGGAGGGTTCATCCAATATATACATCGAGCCAACAAGGCTGCTGCCAAGCGAAGTCGCCAGGTTAATCCGTTGAGTCTCACCCCCAGAAAGGGTGTTTGATTTTCGGTTTAGCGTTAGGTAGCCCAAGCCCACATCTTGCATAAAGCCAATACGGCTTTTAATTTCTTTCATCAATCGTTCGGCAACCATATAGGCATGGTCATCCAGTTTGAGGGTATCAAAAAAGTCTTGAAGTTCATCCAGAGAAATATGCAATAACTCGGGGAGGCTTTTGCCGGCGATTTTTACGTAGTGTGCCTCGGTTCTCAATCGACTGCCGTTACAGGTATTGCATTGTGTTTTTCCGCGGTAGCGGGAAAGGAGTACGCGATTTTGAATTTTATAATTTTTGGCTTCGATGCGGTCAAAAAAGCCTTGAATACCCGTAAAATATCGGTTGCCTTCCCACAGCATTTGCTTTTGTATTGCGCTGAGTTCAAAATACGGCTTGTGAATCGGGAAATCAAAGTTCTGCGCCTGATCGATGAGTTTTTTATAGTATTTACGGTAGCCGGTTCCTCTCCAAGGGGCAATTGCATCTTCATAAACCGACCGACTCGAGTCTGGTACCACCAGTTCAGGATCGATACCGATGATGTCCCCAAAGCCTTCACATTTTTTACATGCACCATGGGGGTTATTAAAACTAAAAAGGTGCAAACTCGGGTTTAGAAAAGTCATCCCATCGCGTTCAAAACGGGTTGAAAAAGTTTGTTCTTCATCATCGGACAAGCGTAGGAGTTTGCAACTTCCATTACCTTCATAAAAAGCCAAATCGATGGTGTCTGATAAGCGGTGATAAAAATCGTCGTCGTGGCGCACCACCAGACGATCGACAACCAGTTCAAAATCCCCCGAGGGCGGCTCGTTTATGTTTTCTAAGCGAAGTACTTCATGGTTGCTGTAGATTCTCGCAAACCCCTGTTGTTTTAAAATCTTAATGACCTCAGTAGGTGTTCTTTTGGTGTGGGTTAAAACCGGAGCGAGGAGTAACAATTTTTCACCCTCTTTTTCCTCTTTAATATGGTCAATGACATCCGATACGGTGTTTTTTTGGACCTTTTCCCCCGAGATGGGGGAGTAGGTTTGCCCTACACGGGCAAAAAGTAATTTAAGGTAATCATAGATCTCTGTCCGTGTGCCCACCGTTGACCGTGGGTTGGCGTTGCTAACTTTTTGTTCTACCGCAATAGCCGGGGCAATGCCCTTGATTTGCTCTACCTTAGGCTTGCTGAGTCGCCCCATAAATTGACGTGCATAAGAGGACAAACTTTCTACATAACGTCGCTGCCCCTCGGCATAGAGTGTATCGAAAGCCAAAGACGATTTGCCCGAACCCGAAAGACCGGTAATGACAATCAGTTTATTGCGTGGAAGCAAGACATCGACACCCTTTAAATTGTGAAGCGATGCTCCTTTGATGATGATGTATTTTTTAGGGTCGTTGGCAAGTATATCTTTCATAACAAGGCTAAGGAGCAAAAATAAAATATTTTTTACGGTAAATTTCCCTAAGCCGTTAATTTGCATAGGATTTGTTGGAGGTGATAAAAATTATGTATATTTGAGAATCTAAATAGTTGCCTATATCATAAGATTACTTTTAATTTTTAGTGTTAACAACGCCTATACGGGCTTTAAAAGTAATTCTTTATGGCAGCTATTCTATCCCAACAACTTAATGACGCTCAGCTTATTACTGATTATGTACAAGGTGATGAGCATGCTTTAGAAATGCTTATCGAAAAGTATCAACAACGGATATTTAATTTTATCTTTTCAAAAATCCACGATCGTGATTTGACCGAGGATATTTTTCAAGAAACATTTTTTAAAGTCATACGTACCCTCAATAACGGGGTGTATAACGAAGAAGGAAAGTTTTTACCCTGGGTGATGCGTATAGCGCACAACCTGGTGATTGATCACTTTAGAAAAAGCAATCGCCTACCGCGTTACGAAACCAACGATGATTTTGATATTTTTCAATTCATTGGCAATTCTGAAATCAGTGCCGAGGATGCTTTGATCGATGAACAGATTGTCCAGGACCTTCAACGTTTGATACTCGAACTTCCTGAAGATCAGCGTAAAGTATTGTTGATGCGTGTGTACAAAGACATGAGTTTTAAGGAAATTGCCGAAAATACTGGCGTGAGCATCAATACGGCTTTAGGACGTATGCGTTATGCTGTAATTAACTTGCGCAAGCTTATCGAAGCCCACCAGATTGTTTTGACCCATTAGGATATACTAAATCGTCTTTTGCTGCGTTCTTATAGGCAAACTGCCTTGCATGCCAAAAGACTACTCAAAGGACAACAAATCTTTAGCGCGTTTAAGACCCAGAAAATTGGTGATCCAACGTATTTTGTCTTTTTCCAAATCCTACCAAAAGGCAATTGAGCGGTTCCCTCCGGTGCAAGCAAATTAAATCAACCGATTCCCATTTTTTTTAGCAGTGGTTTTCTACCCACTTTAAGGGTAATGGGATCTTTTTCTATGTTCCATCCACGCGCAGGGCAGTATTCCCGTCCATACCAAATAATTTGAAGGTGCAGGTCGTTCCATCGGGCTTTGGGAAATAAACGTTTGGCATCTTTTTCGGTTTGGACCACGTTTTTACCCGAAGACAATCCCCAACGGTACATCAAACGATGAATATGGGTGTCCACAGGAAAAGCAGGAACACCAAAGGCCTGTGCCATGACCACACTGGCTGTTTTATGTCCCACAGCAGGAAGGGCTTCCAAGGCCTCAAAACTTTGGGGTACTTGGCCCTGGTGTTGATTAATCAGGATATGCGAGAGTTCATATATTCCTTTGGCCTTAGTCGGCGAAAGTCCCACAGGCTTGATGATTTCCCGTATAGTGGGAATGTCTAATTGAATCATTTCATGGGGTGTACTGGCTTTTTCAAAAAGGAGGGGTGTGGTTTTGTTAACCCGTACATCTGTGCTTTGGGCAGAAAGCAAGACAGCGATCAATAGCGTGTAAGGGTCGCTATGGTCTAATGGAATGGGTATTTCTGGATACAGGGCATCAAGGGTTTGGGTGATATAGGCGACTTTTTCTTTTTTGGTCATGAATTTTTTTGTTATTTCACTTCAAATAAATAAAAAATTGCATGAAAACAGCACAGGTAGGCAACAAAGTTCCGCCATTTACCGGACAAACCCATACGGGTGAAACCCTCTCACTAGAAGACTTTAAAGGAAAAAAATGGGTCGTATTTTTTTACCCCAAAGCCAACACACCCGGCTGTACTGCCGAGGCATGTGATCTACGCAATCACTACAAAACACTTCAAGATGCGGGCTATCATTTGTTAGGAGTTAGTGCCGATACGGTCAAGCAACAAAAGAATTTTGCCGACAAATACGCATTTCCCTTTCCCTTGTTGGCCGACACCGAGAAAGAATTGATCAATGCTTTTGGAGTTTGGGGCCCCAAAAAGTTTATGGGCCGCGAATATTATGGCATTCATCGAAAAACTTTTATTGTGAATGAAGAGGGGGTGATTACCCATGTGATTGACCAAGTGAAGACTAAAGAACACGCCAGTCAAATTTTGGCGCTTTAAATCAACGGAATTTTATACTTGGCTAGTCGTCGGTATAACCAAACATATGTTGGTCTTTGATCATTTCGGCAATACCTGAGGGTAGGCCTTCTTCCCAGCCTTCGGACTTGTCTTTGATTTTTTTAAGTATTTCGCGGGAGAAGATGTTTAAGTATTTCTCTTCGTAATCAAAGATGTCGACTACTTTGCCATTGTATTTAAAGAATTTGTAGAATTCTTTCATACGGGGGTGCAGCCTGAGGTTGTTGCTGTTGATGATTTTGCCGGATTGTTTTTCTTCCATGGGGTAGAGGTAAACCTTGAGGTTGTTGTAAAACATTTTCCCAAAGGCCTCTAAAATTCCTCCGCTCAAATCTTCATAGTAATCTTCTTTAAAAATTTCCAAAAAGTTGTTGACTCCCATGGCCAAAGCCATTTGGTTTTTCGAATAGTGTGAGAAATAGTCCACCAGGCGGTAGTATTCTTTAAAATTCGAAATCATAACCGTATGCCCCAAACTGCATAAAAGTTTGGCCCGATCCATAAAATCTTTTTCATCAAGCTCTCCTTGGGCCATCAAATTGGACAAGGTGATTTCAAAGACCACCACGGTTTTGTCTTCTTCCACATTGGGTTCTTGGACAAAAATGTCATAGGATTTTTGGAACATATCGACGTTGACCATGGTCACCGGACGAAAACTCCCACGTAGGGCCAAGATGTTTTTTTTATACAACACTCGCGCAGGCAAAACGTTGTTTTCACTCCCGTCAAACATGACCGCTTCGGTCATACCGTTTTTTATCAGTTGCAGACTCATCAGGCGGTTGTCTACCGACTCAAAAACGGGGCCTGAAAAGTTGATGGTATCGATTTCTAAAGCATCCTTATCGATATGGTCATAGAGGTAACGCAGTAGTTTTTTGGGATCGTCGTATTTATAAAAAGCTCCGTAAATAAGGTTAACCCCAACCACTCCGAGTACTTCTTGTTGAAGCTTGGCTTCGGTTTGGTGAAACCTAAAGTGCAGGGTGATGTTGTTGTACGCAGACTTGGGAAATACTTGATACCGAATGCCCATCCACCCATGTCCTTTAAATTTTTTAGCAAAGTCAATGGTGGCGACAGTATTCGCAAGGGTGAAAAAAAGTTTGTTTTCTTGTTTGTCTTCTGGGATACGGTTTTCTAACAAACGCATTTCATGATCGAGCATCCGATTTAGTCGGGTTTCGGTCACATAACGGCCATCGTCTTCCTCGCCGTAGATGGTGTCACTAAAATTTTTGTCGTAGGCACTGATGGTTTTGGCAATCGTTCCTGATGCGCCCCCCACGCGAAAGAAATGCCGGGCGACCTCTTGACCTGCACCAATCTCGGCGAAAGTCCCATATATATGGTTGTTCAGGTTGATACGGAGGGCTTTGGCTTCTATGGAAGGTTTGTTCTCGAAGGGTTGATCACCGATCAAATAAGAAGTCATTCAATTGGGCTTTTAGCAAAAGTAACCCATGTTTTATTTATGGGCAAATATTTATCTTTGAATAGTCGCATGTTAAAAATCACTTTTTTGGGAACGGGTACCTCACAGGGCATTCCCGTTATTGGCAGCTCACATCCGGTATGTCTTAGTGACGATCCCCGAGACAATCGTTTGCGTGTTTCGGTGCTTATCCAATGGGACAACCAGCATTGTGTGATTGATTGCGGCCCCGACTTTAGACAACAACTTTTGCGTACACCCATTCCTAGATTGAACGCCTTACTTTTTACACACGAACATGCCGATCATACAGCCGGTTTGGACGATGTTCGTCCTTTTTTCTTTAAGCAAGGCAAGTTGGATGTCTATATGGATCAACGGGTTGAGCAGTCACTCAAAACACGATTTGGCTACATTTTTCAGGAAGAAGACCGTTATCCCGGAGCTCCCGAACTTCGCCTACATCGGGTCGAAAAAGACCGTGATTTTTCCTTGGGTGGAAAACAAATAACACCCATCCAAGTACACCACAACACCCTACCTATTTTTGGATACCGCATCGATAATTTTGCGTACTTGACCGATGTCAAATCATTACCGGAAGATCAAATACCCAAACTCAAAGGCTTGGACGTATTGGTGATCAATGCTTTACGTGAAGAACCCCATCCCTCGCACCTGCACAAGGCTGCCGCACTTGAATGGGTAGATATCCTGCAGCCCAAACGGACCTATTTTACCCATATCAGCCATTTGATGGGCTTTCATCAATCTGTTGAAAGCCAATTGCCCCAAAATGTGTTCCTAGCCTATGACACCCTAGAAATTCATTCCAATTAATCCCCGTTTATGAAACAAAAAATTACCTTTTATGCCTTGTTGTTTTGTTTGGTCCTGTTGGTCTTTCAAATGGTCAATTCCAACAAACTTCTCCGCGCAATGGAAGCCCAACAATCGGAAGTGGTTCAAACCTTAGCATCAACCAAAAAAACAAAAGACAGTCTGCAAAATCGGTTAGACGACGAGCTTTATTTTGCCCTTAAAGGCAATACTGGAGCCGCAGTCTATTTTTCTGAGTCCGACCTGGGTCTTTTGGAGCAGAGGTTGATGGATGCCGTGTATGAAATGAACCTTAAGAAAGATGACAACCCCTTGATTCCTTATGCTGGTATGGCCGGTACGTTTTTCTTTAACAAAGTGAAAGTGCTGAATCACAAATGGATAATCGCCGATTTTTCGGACGGTACCTATTGGGGAGAGGTATTACTGGGGTATCATCTACAACCCGATCAACAGTTTAGCTTTACCCTGATTGATCACTTGCTCTATCCGGTTTCTGCCGAGTCTGATTGAGCCAATGAAGCAAGTCTTCAAAGTTTGCTTGATTGATGGTGTGTGGGGCGGGGTAGGTTTTAAAAACAATTTCTGGATTACGGGCTTGTACCAGGGGAATGGTCGCCTGGGGTAGTGAAAGCGGAAGCACGGGATCTTCTGTTCCGTGGGAGGCAAAAGCCAGTATATGGGTGTAATGTTCGAGTGGCTGCTTGAGTAAATCGGTATGGATATAGCCACTCAATGCTAGGATACGTCGAAATTCTTTGGGGTAGTCCAAGCCCAATGACCAACTTAATATAGCGCCTTGACTAAAACCGATTAAGCTGATGTCTACCGCATCTAGGTTATAGGTGGGGATTAGATAGTGTAATTGTTTGCGGATGAGTTGAAGGCTTTTTTGGGCCTGTACGCAATCGGTCCATTTTTCTGGGGTGGCTGTAAAATGCAGTTCATACCACGCATAGCCGCCGGGCATGAGTGTCAAAGGGGCTTCCAAAGCGATAACGGTATGGTCTTGGGGTAAATACGCTTGAAAACTAAACAGGTCTTCTTTATTGCTGCCGTATCCATGAAGGAGAATCAGGGCGGGCGCTTTGGTATTTTGTGTATTAGCCGGGCGTATCAGGTAATCCAATACCGGTTTGGGCTCAGTCATCGTGCTGATGGATTTGGTCGTTGTTTAGGGTTGCAATGACTTTGCCAGTCAGCGTTTCTCCCAGGTAGGCACAATTCTTTGAGGTAGAGCGTAAATGCGCTTTGGTTAGCACATAGTTAATGTCGGGGTCAAAACAGGTCAAATCGGCTTTTGCACCGACCTTAATTTGTGGGATGTCTAATCCAAAGCAGCGACGCCCCCGGGTAAGAAAGGCGATGCTTTTTTCGATGGGAAACAGGTTATTAAGGATTCCAAAACAGGCTTCCAGACCAATGGAACCGGGGCCGGCATGCTCAAATTCCAGTTCTTTATTTTCGATATTCATTGGCTCGTGCATAGCAGAAACCATATCGATCGTACCGCTGAGCAAGCCTTCACGCAGGGCGGTTTTATCTTCCTGAGTCCTCAGCGGAGGGAAAAACTTGTAATTGGCCTCGAAGTTTTCAATTTTAGCTTCATCAAAATAAAGGTGAGGTATCCCAACACTGCAGCTTACGGAGAGGCCTTCAGCTTTTGCTTTTTGAATCAGAGACACGCTTTCCTTTGTGGTGATAAATGGAATATGCAATCGCCCTTCGGTGTACTTCAGTAGTTCGAGATCACGCGCGATTTGTACCGATTCGGCAATTCTTGGAATTCCCTTAAGGCCAAGTCGTGTACTAGCTTCACCTTCGTGGACCACACCGTTTTGTTCCAAGTCCATATTGGAGGGGTGGGACAGCAATAGCCCGTTAAAGCTTTGTACATACTCCAAGGCAATTTTGAGCAAATTGGCGTTTTGAATGGATTTTTTATAATCCCCAAAAGCAACCGCTCCGGCAAGGTGCATGTCGTAAAGTGAGGCTATTTTTTGGCCTTGAGCTCCCGTTGTCAAACAGCCGATAGGATGGAGTTGGGTCAGTGCAGTTGCACCCAATTTATAGAGATGACTTACATCCGAATGCGTATCTATAAGAGGATCGGTGTCCGGGTTGATACCAAGGGCTGTAAACCCAGAATGAGCGGCTACTTCAAGCCCATTGGCCATTGTTTCACGTTCTTCATAGCCCGGTTCACCAAAACTAACATGCGGATCAAACCAGCCCACGGATACGTGTAGATTTTTGGATTGAATACAACGGGCATCCTTGTCCGCTATTTGGGTATCTATTTGGGTAATGATCCCTTCTTCGATAAGAATATCTCGCTGTTGGAAATGCAAGGCTTGATTGGGGGCTACAAAAACGGCATTGCGTAAAAGAATTTTCATACTTCTGTAAGCAGCCTTGAATCGAACTACTGAACAAAAGTAAGAAACATCTGTTTAAACTGCCGAAAGTTTGTGTTTAGAATTTTTCAAATACCCCCAATCCAAAAAGAGCAAAGTCATATTTTACCGGGTCTTTGGGGTCAAATTCACGTAAAACTCGATCCAATTCCAGCACAGCTTTGGCGTCATTTTGTTTACGGGTCAACAATTTAAGTTTGCGAGCCACATTGCCCGAATGCACGTCTAGGGGAACCGACAGTTGACTAGGGGATAGGGTTTTCCATAGGCCAAAATCTACCCCATTTTTGGGGCTGCGCACCATCCAACGTAAAAACATATTGAGGCGTTTGGCAGCAGAGCCTGCGTTGGGATCAGCCAGGTGTTTCTCGGTACGCTTTTCGTGTTGACGGGCAAAAAAGTGCTGTCTAAAGTCGTGTTGATATTCTGCCATAGTAGCCTGTGGATTGCCGTTTGTGAAGGCCGATTCTAGGTCAGGGTGCTGGACCAATATATCCCGTAAGGCTTGAATAAAAAACACAAAATCTCGACCGTTAAAGGTGCGGTGGACAAAATCGTGTAAGCGTTTTAATTGGCTCGTTGTGTGGTTTAGGGTAAAATCATAGGGGCTATTCCCCATCAAGTGCATCATTTTTTCGGCACTTTTTATGATCGACTTTCGATTGCCCCAAGCGATGGTCGCCGTAAGAAAACCTGCTAGTTCAATGTCTTGTTTATATTGGTATTGATGTGGAATTTGAATGGGGTCCGAATCCAAAAACTGAAGCTGCTCATACTGTTGCGCTTTTTCGTCCAAAAATTCTTTCAGTGCTACTTTTTTCATCGCACTACTTGTCCATCCCGTAAGGTGAGGGTGCGGTCGGCCATGTCTGCCAGGCTATTGTTGTGCGTGACCAAGACAAATCCACAATCAAATTCATCGCGAAGGGTAAAAAACAGTTGATGCAATTGATGGGCATTTTCGGTATCCAAATTGCCACTAGGCTCATCGGCAAATATCAACTTGGGACGATTGATTAAGGCGCGGGCCACAGCAACTCGCTGTTGTTCACCACCCGATAGGGCAGTGGGTCGGTGATCGGCTCGGTTGGACAAGCCCATGGTTTCCAAAAGTTCTCCGGCACGTTGACGGGCCTCTTTGTCGGCTATCTTCCCGATCCAGGCTGGCATACAGACATTTTCTAAAGCTGTAAACTCGGGGAGTAATTCGTGAAATTGAAAAATAAATCCCAGGTGTTTGTTGCGAAAAGCAGCCAACGCATTGGATGAAAATTGGCGAACATCCTCACCCAAAAGTTTTAAGACGGTTTGGGGATGCTCGTCTGCCTTTTCTAGGGTGCCTAAGATTTGCAACAAGGTCGTTTTTCCGGCACCTGAAGGACCTACTATAGCAACGACCTCTTTAAATCCCATCGAAAGGTCAACCTCTTTCAATACTTGAAGGTGTCCGTACTTTTTTTCAATATGTCGTGCCTCTATCAGGGAATCCATACGGTCAAAAATACATTTTTCATTTCTGCTCGACAAGGAATGAAAGCTCATAGCACCTTTCTTTTATTATTAATTCATGATTTTTAATGTAATACTTGTTTGCCTGATAAAAATGTTTATATTTACTATAAAAATGTTAAACAAAAATTCTATACATGAAATTGCCTATTTTGCCAGCGGATGTTTTTGGTGTACAGAGGCTATTTTCCAAACCTTGGAAGGGGTAGAAAAGGTTGTTTCGGGCTACACTGGCGGATTTATAAAAAACCCTGCCTATCGCGAGGTGTGTACAGGTCGTACGGGTCATGCCGAAGGAGTGGCCATCACCTACGATCCCATGGTAGTTAGCTATGAAGAGTTGTTGTATGTCTTCTTTATGTCCCATGACCCAACTAGTCTAAACAGTCAAGGGGCCGATGTAGGAACACAATATAGATCAGCGGTATTCTACACCAATGACGAACAATTGCAAACGGCCGATGCGGTCATTCGCTTGCTCGATGAACAGCAAATATTTGACCAACCGATCGTGACCAGCCTTAAACCTTTTGAGGTCTTTTATACGGCTGAGGAAGAGCATCAAAATTTTTATCAACAAAACCAAGAGCATCCTTATTGCCAATATGTGATTCATCCCAAACTACAAACCCTAAAAACCCATCAAAAAAAATTGCAAACAAATGAATGAAAATTTTAACATCCAAACCCTACCGATTACGGAGGAAATAAAAGTCAATTACCGTGAAATCATCGACCTATTGGGGGAAGACACGACCCGCGAGGGATTGATCAAAACCCCTGAACGTGCCGCTAAGGCCATGAAATTCTTAACTGGGGGCTACGAACAAGATCCCAAACAGATTTTACAAAGCGCCATGTTTAATGAAGACTATAATGAGATGGTCTTGGTCAAAGACATTGAGTTGTACTCGATGTGTGAGCACCATATGTTGCCCTTCTTTGGGAAGGCCCATGTTGCCTATATTCCAAATGGTAAAATTGTTGGATTGAGTAAAATTCCCCGTGTGGTTGACGTATTTAGCCGTCGATTGCAAGTGCAAGAGCGCCTGACCGAACAGATTTTGGACTGTATCAATACAACCCTGCAACCACGTGGTGTTGCTGTGGTCATCGAAGCTTCGCATATGTGTATGATGATGCGTGGGGTGCAAAAACAGAATTCATTGACCACAACCTCTGGTTTTCGCGGAGCCTTTAAGGATACCGAAACCCGAAATGAGTTTCTAAACCTTATCAGCGCTCGACTGTCCTAATTTTTTTTCTTCTTTTTCCGCAATAGTGCATGGAACATTTTCTTTTCAAATGCCCAAAAGAATTTATGCTGTAAAAACAGGCTGCCTACCACGATGAGTAGCACTTGGTATAGGGGAAAAATCAAAATTAGTCGTAGGGTGTAGTACCAAAATTTAGGAAAAGGAAGGTCTTGAAATCGTTCAGGAGTAAGGGCTAAATATTCAAGTATGGGTTCACCAAGCTTCACGCTGGCCGATCCGGTGATTGCAAAGACAATAAAAATGACCATGAGCTGGGTGTTAGACTTCACCCTCCATTTTTCCTTTAACCGTTCAAACACAATAGGAAATTATTTAAGAAGCTTTTCTATTTGTTCGGCGAGCTCTGTACCTATTCGGTCTTGCGCCTCCAAGGTAGCCGCCCCGATATGTGGTGTAAGCGAAACCTTGGGGTGCATCAATAATTTGATTTGTGGAGTAGGTTCGGTCTCAAAGGTATCCAAAGCAGTAAAGGAAAGTTGCTCTTGATCTAGAGCCTCAATTAGTGCAGTTTCGTTGAGTACACCCCCTCGGGCTGCATTGACAATGCCGGCTCCTTTTTTCATCATGTCAAACTCGCGCTTGTCCAAGACATATTTTTCTTGTGCCGGTACGTGTAAGGTTACAAAGTCAGCTTCTTTGAGGAGGGTTTCTAGCGGCTGCGTTGTTAGTGTGAAAGAAACACTTTGCCCGTCAAAAAAGGGAACTTTAAGAGTTGCTTTTTCGGTAAACTTATCACTAGCGATGACCTTCATTCCAACGCCCAGGGCGATTTTGGCGACCTCTTGGCCAATACGTCCAAAACCAACTATCCCAAGGGTTTTGCCTCGTAATTCAATGCCTTTGGCATAGCTTTTTTTAAGTCCCTTAAAATTGGATTCACCCTCCAAAGGCATAGCGCGGTTGGCGTCATACAAAAAGCGAACACCTCCATAAAGATGCGCAAAGACCAATTCGGCTACCGATGCCGAAGAGGCAGCGGGGGTGTTGATCACATGCAGTCCTTTGGATTTGGCATAGTCTACATCGATATTGTCCATACCGACTCCTCCACGACCGATGAGTTTAAGGCCTGGGCAGGCATCAATTAAAGGTTGACGAACCGTGGTAGCACTCCGCACGAGCAATCCCACGATTTGATTTTCATTGATATAATTTACCAGTTGCTCTTGTGCAACCTGTGTAAGATCGACGTCAAAACCTGCTTTTTCTAGTGCTTGTACACCTAGTGAAGAAATGCCATCGTTGGCCAAAATTTTCATAGCAGTAGTATTAAGATTGTTTTTCAAAGTCTTGCATACAAGCGATCAGCGTGTGTATGCTATCGAGCGATAAGGCATTGTAAATCGAAGCGCGGTATCCCCCGACAGATCGGTGTCCTTTGAGCCCACTGATACCTGCGGCAATCCATAGAGCGTCAAAAGCAGCCCCTTGATCGGGGTCCTTAAGGTTGAAGGTAACGTTCATCCAACTGCGATCTTCTGCTGCTGCAAAGCCAACAAAACAAGGGTTTCTATCGATTTCCGCATAGAGCAGTTGCGCCTTTTCTTCATTGCGCTTGCCAATTTGCGTTAAACCTCCTTGTGCTTTGATCCATCGTAGATTCAGCAAAGAGGTATATACGGCAAACACAGGAGGAGTATTAAACATACTTTCCTTATCGATATGTACCCGATAATCGAGCATGGAGGGAATGGTTCGGGAAACTTTTCCTAAGATATCTTCTTTGACCACGACCAAGGTGGTCCCTGCAGGGCCCATGTTTTTTTGTGCTCCGGCATAAAACAACGCCAGTTGGTCGTAGGGAAAGGGTTTGGAAAAAATATCTGAACTCATGTCTGCCACCAAAGGAATAGTTGTTTCTGGAAGTGTCTTGATTTGAGTACCAAAAATGGTATTATTGGTGGTGATATGGAAGTAGTCCAAATCTGGAGACAGGGTGTATTGCTTGGGGATATGATTAAAATTTTCTGCTTTGGAAGAAGCAACTTCTAGGGCTTCGCCAAAAAGTTTAGCTTCTTTAAGGGCTTTGGTCGACCAGGTACCAGTATTGAGGTATCCCGCTTTGTTTTCCAAAAGGTTCTGGGCGACCATCAAAAACTGCATGCTGGCCCCACCTTGTAAGAAAAGAACACGGTAGCCTTTGTTTTGCAAGCCAAGCAGCTCCAAAACCAAAGACTGCGCCTCGTCCATGATGGCGATAAATTCTTTGCTTCGGTGTGAAATTTCGATCAGGGAGAGCCCGATACCACCAAGCTCTTTCACGGCTTCAGCAGCTTTTTGCAGTACTTCTTGAGGAAGGATGGCCGGACCTGCGCTAAAGTTGTGTTTTTTCATAGCTAAAATATCAGTTGTAAATATCGAAAGTTCCAAACGATTAACAGGAGTGAACCCTTATTTTTTTGGCCTTGTTATCAACAGTTTACTAAAGGTTTTGCAAAAAATGCAAGGTGTTTTTTCCATCGGCATAGTCCCAGAGTTGTGGGTGTTGTGCTTGCCCCAGAGAGATGGCCCCAGGAAGGGCTAATTCCGAAACAACGCATTGAATACGCTCTTTTTCTTTTTCGAGCAAGGATTGCAATTCTTCAAGGCTCTCATAGTAGTGGTATGAAGCGGTGGCGATTGGAGCAGACCACGAAAGTGATTCGCGTAGCATAAAAAACCCGTTTTCTAAAAAGTCGATATCACTCATCAAAAACACAGCCTTATTATAGTCGTAATTGTGGGCGTATTTTTCGATTTGTATAACGGAATGAAAAGGATAAAGCGCTCCAAAAATCAAATCGAGGTCATAGCCCTTGGGTAAAAACAACTGTGCTACATTGCGGCATCCTAAGCCGTAATAACGCAGCATGTCTTCTGCCAGCCCACTGAGTGCAGTAGTGGATTCAGTTCCATCCAACACGGCCACACCGTTTCGGTTTTTTCGGATCAAGTGAGGTACATGGGAAAAATAGTAGTCAAAATAACGCGCAGCATTATCACTGCCGGTGGCGATGACGGCATCATACCCCTGTAGGGCTTTGTCGGTAAATTGGATTCGGCCTTTTTCTTGAGGAGCATACGTTTCGAGCAGCCTAAGGATGGCGGGTAATAAATACGGGTCTTTGGAGGCGGTCTTTACGATGGCTCGATGCCAGCTTAGCCATACACATAACAAATCGTGCAACCCGACAAAAGGGATGTTCCCCGCCAAAACCAGTCCAATCGTTTTTGGGTTATTCACCGGGAGGGCTACCGAGTCTGTCCAGTTTTCAATCAACTGTTTTTGAAGGGCTTGCCCCCAACTTTTTAAAGCAAAATCCAATTGATCGGTGTCAAACCAACCGTTGGCTTGATAGGCTTTGTCTAGGGCCTTGGTAAATTCATGGTCATGATGGGTATCACGCTTGTATTCCTTTAGAAACTCCCCCAATTGTAGGAGTGCATTAATTTTTGAATTCATTCTCTGTCGATTTGTTCAGTCGTAGAATACACCGTAATTTTGTCGGCAAATTTATGAAACAATTCCAACTATGGCGATTATAATAACCGATGAGTGTATTAATTGTGGTGCCTGTGAACCTGAATGCCCCAACACGGCGATTTATGAAGGGGCAGAGGAGTGGCGCTACAAAGACGGTACATCCCTGACTGGTAAGGTGGTTTTGCCCAATGGCAAATCTGTCGATGCCGAATCGCTTCAATTGCCTGTTTCGGATGAGTTTTATTTTATCGTACCCGACAAGTGTACCGAATGCAAAGGATTTCACGAAGAACCGCAATGTGCCGCCGTATGTCCGGTGGATTGTTGTGTTCCCGACGATGAGCATGTAGAGGAGGAAGCGGACTTGTTGGCCAAACAAAAATTTTTACACCACTAGGACTAATTTATGAAAGCAGGTATCGTCGGACTTCCCAATGTGGGCAAGTCAACCCTTTTTAATTGTCTGTCCAATGCCAAAGCACAAAGTGCCAATTTTCCCTTTTGTACCATCGAGCCGAATATCGGAGTCGTTAATGTTCCTGACCACCGACTTGAAGTATTGGAAGCAGCGGTAAATCCGGAGCGTGTCCTACCGGCTACAGTCGAAATTGTCGATATCGCTGGTTTGGTTCGGGGTGCAAGCAAAGGTGAAGGCTTGGGCAATCAATTTTTAGGAAACATTCGGGAAACCGACGCGATTTTACACGTTTTACGTTGTTTTGACAACGACAATATCGTTCATGTTGACGGTTCGGTCAATCCAATTCGTGACAAGGAAACTATCGATATGGAATTGCAGCTTAAAGACCTAGAAAGCGTCACTAAAAAGAAGGAAAAGGTTCAACGTGCCGCCCGAACCGGAAATAAAGAAGCCGCTAAAGAACTTGTGGTACTGGAACAACTTGTGTTAGGGTTGGAGCAAGCCCAAAATGTCCGTAGCCTTAGCCTTTCTGCCGAAGATCGTTTGGAGTTTGTACGTCCCCTACAACTCCTAACAGACAAGCCGGTGTTGTATATCTGCAACGTATCGGAAGAGGCGGCCGTAAGCGGAAATGCCTATGTAGAAGCCGTACGTCAAGCAGTAGCAGCGGAGGGCGCCCAGGTATTGGTATTGGCGGTTAGCATAGAAGCGGATATCCATGAATTGGAAACCTTTGAAGAACGCCAATTGTTTTTGGAAGACCTTGGTTTGCAAGAACCCGGTGCTTCCAAACTGATTCAGGCAACGTACCATTTACTCAATTTGCAGACCTATTTTACCGCTGGTGAGAAAGAAGTCCGTGCCTGGACCATCCCTGTTGGCGCCACGGCACCTCAAGCCGCAGGAGTCATTCACAGTGATTTTGAAAAAGGGTTTATCCGTGCCGAAGTCATCGCCTTTGAAGACTATCAACACTTTGGCAGTGAACAAAAAGTTAAAGAAGCCGGTAAAATGCGTGTTGAAGGCAAAGAGTATATCGTCAAAAATGGCGATGTGATGCATTTTCGGTTTAACGTCTAACTTCTTAACAAGCTCCTTTCCGAGATTGTTAATTTCTTTGCGTCGCACGGGTTTTGATTTTTTGGCGCAAGCCCTATCTTCGCAATGATGGCAAATCAAACCCAATATACCGAAGAAAATATACGCTCCTTAGACTGGAAAGAGCATATCCGCTTACGTCCCGGGATGTATATCGGTAAACTGGGCGATGGTTCTTCTTCCGATGACGGAATTTATATTTTACTTAAAGAAGTACTGGACAATTGCATTGATGAATTTGTCATGGGAGCCGGTAAAACCATCGAAATCACGATCAAAGACAACCTGGTGACGGTGCGTGACTTCGGTAGAGGGATTCCGTTGGGTAAAGTAGTCGATGTGGTCTCCAAAATGAATACCGGAGGAAAATACGATACCCGCGCTTTTAAAAAATCGGTGGGATTAAACGGAGTGGGTACCAAAGCTGTAAACGCTCTCTCAGAGCGATTTACGGTACAATCCAATCGGGATCAACTATCTAAAACTGCCGTTTTTGAGCACGGCAACCTGATCGAAGAACTACCTCAGGAAGCTTCCTCCCGACGCCGGGGAACCAAAGTTAGCTTTGTGCCAGACCCCAGCATCTTTAAAAATTACCGTTTTCGCCTGGAGTATGTTGAGCGCATGGTCAAAAATTATGTGTACCTCAATCCGGGTTTAACTATCGAACTTAACGGGACCAAATACCTTTCTGAAAACGGACTCAAAGATTTGTTGGAAGACCAAACTTCGGAATCTGACCTGCTGTATCCCATCATTCATCTGCGGGGCGAAGATATTGAAGTGGCCATGAGCCATAGCCGAACGCAATACAGTGAAGAATACCACTCCTTTGTCAATGGCCAGCATACCACCCAAGGAGGGACGCACCAAGCGGCTTTTCGCGAAGCAATAGTCAAAACCATTCGGGAGCATTTTGGTAAAAACTACGAGGCTGCCGACATTCGAAAATCCATCATTTCAGCTGTAAGCATCAAGGTGATGGAGCCGGTGTTTGAATCCCAAACCAAAACCAAGCTGGGCTCGACTGAAATGGGAGGTGATATGCCTTCTGTACGTGCCTATATCAATGATTTTTTGCTGACACAGCTCGATAATTACCTGCACAAAAACACGCCCGTAGCCGAAGCGATACAGCGTAAAATCATGCAGGCCGAAAAAGAGCGCAAAGAATTGTCCGGTATTCGTAAACTCGCCCGTGAACGGGCAAAAAAAGCTAGTTTGCACAACAAAAAGCTGCGTGATTGCCGGGTCCATCTCCATGACCTCAAAAAAGAGCGCCGTTTAGAATCCACCATCTTTATCACCGAGGGCGACTCGGCCAGTGGATCGATCACCAAATCGCGCGATGTCAATACCCAAGCCGTTTTTAGCTTACGCGGAAAGCCCCTAAACACCTATGGGATGTCCAAAAAAATCGTGTACGAAAACGAAGAGTTTAACCTTTTGCAATCCGCCCTCAATATCGAAGAAAGTCTCGAAGATCTTCGCTATAACAATATCGTCATTGCCACCGATGCCGATGTGGATGGGATGCATATCCGCTTGTTGTTGATTACCTTCTTTTTGCAGTTTTTCCCCGAGTTGATTAAAGAAGGTCATTTGTATATCCTACAGACGCCTTTGTTTCGGGTGCGAAACAAAAAGGAAACCCGTTATTGCTATTCGGAGCAAGAACGCCTAAAAGCCCTCGATGAATTAAGCGGAAAACTCGAAATCACCCGTTTTAAGGGGTTGGGAGAAATTTCGCCCGACGAGTTTAAGCATTTTATCGGTGACGATATGCGCCTCGATCCGGTGATGCTCGACCGCAATACTACCATCGAGCAACTGCTCGAATTTTATATGGGCAAAAACACCCAGGACCGCCAAAATTTTATCATCGAAAATTTAAAAGTCGAACTCGATCTGGCGCAAGCTGAGAAGGGATTTAGTGGGCAAAATACGGCCTAAAAAAGCGTTTAAAATAGGTGGTTTTGGGCTGGCTTAACGGAAATTTTAATAGAAACACATTGGAATTCATAAGACGGTTTTTTTTTGATTAGACCGGGGGGGGTTATCTATAAGACGAACGGCAACCTCTGTTTGTAACGTGGTCAGGTTCAATTAAAGCTAAACGCGATTAAAAATCCTTTTTTTATTCGTTCAAAATCAGGTAGATGCAAAAAAGAATGATGCAGGCAGACTACCTTACTTAAAATTCCAGAGAGTATAAGCTCCTGTCATCATTTTGCAGGTTGTTTGGACCTTTTTTAAATAAATCAATAATCTTTATTTGCAAGTCTTTGTCAAAGATTAATGAAAGAATTAAATAGGTAAAAAGTAAAAAATAGATCATGTCGAAACCTAGGTCAACATCCAGTATTAGCAAAGTGAGATTTAGAATTAGACTAGCACTTATGAGCAAGGTATGAAGCCTAAAAACTTTTCTTTTTTCTCTATTTTTTTTACGATACTCTTTATTGGGACACATAGTAAACAGTTTAATAAAAGGCACGGTTAAATAAAAGGTTCTTAACAAGAATAAACTTGTGCTTAATGCCTTAAATCTTTTTCAATGATTGGACTTTACAACCTATCAATTTTAGGTAAAGCTTCTATTTCTGATTTGATAAAATCTCCACGCTATGTTTAGATTGGTCGCTTGTGCTTAATAGTTAGCATTGTTTTGGGCATACTTGGATTTATGCTGATTAAATTTTGATCAAGCATGTAGGGCCGTCCTAATCGAAGTTCTTAACAATCGGCGCTAAGAATTGTTAACTTCTTCGCTACAAAGCCCTTTATAAAAACTGGGGATGTTTTTAATTTAGCAACACTTCAATACCATGGAAGAACACGATGCTTTAGCGGACAACCACAGGCCTTCTGAGTCAGATACTGCTCTGGTTAAGGTCACGGGTATGTACCAGGATTGGTTTTTGGATTACGCCTCCTACGTCATCTTAGAGCGTGCGATACCCTCGATTGTAGACGGGTTAAAGCCGGTTCAACGTCGGATTCTTCATGCGATGAAAGAATTGGACGACGGTCGCTATAACAAAGTGGCCAATATCGTGGGGCATACCATGCAATATCATCCCCACGGTGATGCGAGTATCAGTGATGCGATGGTGCAAATCGGTCAAAAAGAACTGCTGATTGATATGCAGGGGAACTGGGGAAATATCTATACCGGTGACCGGGCCGCTGCCTCCCGATATATCGAAGCACGACTGTCCAAATTTGCCCTCGAAGTGGTCTATTCGCCCAAGGTCACGGCCTGGCAGTTGTCCTATGATGGTCGAAAAAAAGAACCCATTCATCTGCCGGTCAAGTTTCCCCTGCTTTTGGCCCAAGGTGCCGAAGGCATCGCCGTTGGGCTTTCGACCAAAATCTTGCCCCATAATTTTAACGAATTACTCAAAGCTTCGGTGCAATACCTGAAAGGCCGAAGTTTTAAACTCTACCCAGATTTTCAAACCGGTGGTATCGTTGATGTCCAAAACTACAACGACGGACAACGGGGCGGCAAAGTGCGTGTACGGGCCAAAATCAACCGTCTTGACAAAAGCACCCTGGTGATCACCGAAATTCCCTATGGCACAAACACCAGTAGCCTGATCGACAGCATTTTAAAGGCCAACGATAAAGGGAAGATTAAAATCAAACGGATAGAGGACAATACGGCCGCTGAGGTTGAAATTCTCATTCATCTCCCTCCGGGGACTTCGCCCGACAAAACGATCGATGCCTTGTATGCCTTTACGGCTTGCGAATCCTCAATTTCAACCATCGGTTGTGTGATCAACGAAGACAAACCCCAATTTATCGGGGTGTCCGATATGCTTAAAATTTCCACCGACAATACCGTGCAATTGCTCAAAAGTGAGCTAGAGGTGCAATTGGAAGAGCTCGAAGATCAATGGCATTTTGCGTCTTTGGAGCGTATTTTTATCGAAAATAGAATATACCGGGATATCGAAGAAGAAACGACCTGGGAGGGTGTACTCAAGGCCATCGACAAGGGACTACAATCGCATATAGGGATACTAAAACGCCCGTTGACTGAAGAAGACATCGTTCGGTTGACGGAGATTCGTATCAAGCGGATTTCAAAATTTGATATTGACAAAGCCGACCAGAAAATTAAAGCACTGGAAGGTGATATCGCTGAGGTCAACAATAACCTAAAGCACCTGATCGAGTATGCGATTCGTTATTTTGAACATTTGGTCAAAACCTATGGGCAGGACAAAGAGCGTAAAACCGAAATTCGCATTTTTGACGATGTAGATGCCAAAAAGGTGGTGGTGCGTAATCAAAAACTGTACGTCAATCGTGAAGAGGGCTTTGTGGGAACTGGCCTACGCAAAGACGAATACATCTGTGATTGTTCGGACATTGACGATATTATAGTGTTTACCCTAGACGGAAAAATGCAGGTGGTTAGGGTAGATACAAAGGTATTTATCGGCAAGGATATTATCCATGCGGCAGTCTTTAAAAAGAAAGACAAACGGACCATTTACAATATGATTTACCGGGACGGGAAAAATGGCCCGTCCTATATCAAGCGCTTTCCCGTGACGGGCATTACCCGTGATAAACCCTATGATCTGACCAACGGCAGTTCGGGTTCGACCGTCTTATATTTTTCGGCCAACCCCAATGGAGAGGCCGAGGTTGTACAAGTATTGCTGCGTAATAACGGAAAAATCAAAAAGTTAAAATGGGAGCTAGATTTTGCGGATTTGCAAATCAAAGGACGGGCCGTCAAAGGAAATATCGTTTCGAAATATCCTGTACGCAAAATTGAGCTTAAAGAAAAAGGGGTTTCTACGCTTAAGCCCAGAAAAATATGGTACGACACGACGATTAGACGACTAAATATTGACAGCCGTGGGGAACTTATTGGCGCCTTTAAAGGGGATGATAAATTACTGATCATCAATTCCAAAGCCGAGATTCGAGCCGTAGCCCCTGATTTGAACATGCATTTTGAAGACGAAATGCTGATTTTGCAGCAATGGATTCCCGAACAGCCCATCACCGCCGTTTATTTCGACCCGGACAAAAAGCGTTACTTTCTAAAGCGATTCTTGGTGGAGACCGAAAATAAAACCGAAGAATTTATCAAAGAAAATGGCGAACTCCTTTTTGTGTGTACCGATTGGCGCCCCGTTTTGACGATTGACTTTGTAAAACCGCAAGGCAAACCCGAGTTACCGCCTATGGAGGTTAAGGTTGAAGAATTTATTGCGGTTAAAGGAATTAAAGCTTTGGGTAACCAACTGACGGCGAAGCGTATCAAAAACATCGAGCTCAAAGAAGCCTTGCCCTACGACCCTCCTAAACCTCCTGTGCTCGAAGAAATCGAAGTACAACCCGAGGACGAGCAGCCTGAAGAAGAAAGTGCTGATAACGAAACAAATGGGGGGGAGTCGCAAACACGGCTTGATTTCTAAGCCTACTGTGAATCGTTTTTTCGGATTTTCATATTGATAAATTCAACCAAAAGCGAAAAGCTGATGGCGAAATACAGATATCCTTTGGGTACATTGCCGATGGTTTGTCCCATTATTTCGACATGCGCCAAATGAGCCGCTTCGGCCAGCAACATAAAGCCAATAAGCAAAAGAAAGGATAAGCCCAATATCTGAAGTGAGGGATGTTTGTTGACAAAATCGCCCACAGCCTTGGCAAAAAGCATCATGGTCGCTACGGAGATGACCACTGCGATGACCATTAGGGTCAATGCATTGTTGAGTCCGTTGGTCATACCCACCGCGGTCAGTATGGAGTCAAACGAAAAGACCATATTGATCAACGTAATTTGTAGAATGGCTTTGGGTAAGGTTAGGACTTTGGTCTTGGGGAGTAGTTCATTTGATGTGGGATGCTCCACTTTTTCGTAAATCTCCTTGGTGCTTTTATAGAGTAGAAACAACCCACCACCAAATAATACCAATGACTGGCCACTCACTGACGCTTTGATAAAGGCGTTGTCCCAGGTGAACAAAGGACTTTGCATGGCAATAAACAAGGCAATTCCAAACAGCAATAGAATGCGGAGCAACATGGCCAAAAACAAACCAATTTGGGTCGCTTTATTTTGCAATTGCGCAGGTAGTTTGCTCGATATAAGGGTAATAAACAAAATGTTGTCTATGCCTAATACGATTTCTAGAAACGTAAGGGTGAGCAATGCTGTTAGGGCTTCTAGGCTAAAAAGGGCCTCCATGACTAGTCAATTTTTTGAATGGTTCCCCTTTGCTTGTTTTGGGCATCGCCCACATAGGAAAACTCAAAGGTGTACTCGTTCTTTTTGGTGGTCAGGATACGCATTTGCAGGGGTTTTCGGTCCTGATTAGATACGGGGTTTAACTTGGTTAATACGCATTCGCAATCATTAACCCAACGAATGGAGGCGCTATCAATTTTACCGTCATAATATTCAACTTCATAGTCTGCATTTCGTTCAAAACGGGAGGTTTTTATCTCTCCATTCACCACCGTAGTATATTCAAAAACACCCTGGTGAAAAGGCAAACAATTGCGTTCCGTCGAATAACAGGCCACACATAGGGTCAGCACAAGTATAAGGCGCCATTTCATGGGTGCAAGTTACTAAGATTTGGAAGAAAAATGCTGAAAACTTCCGTCATCGTAGAGGAGTAGGGTAGAAGTGATGGTTTTTTCCTTAGGCTTGTTATTTGCTGGAGTGTCTTTTTGTGTAGAAGAAGCAGTCGGAGCTGGTTTAGGTGAATGTTGTGGAGTAGGAGAGGTGCCAAAAACAAGCCAATCGAGTGAGTATTCGGGAAAGGTTTCGTGCAGACGAACCAATAAATCCAAACTTGGTTTGTTTCGTCCCGACATCAGATGAGAAAAGGAAGAACGCTGTGCGCCCATTTGTTGGGCCAGTGCGGCTGCGCTCAGTCCTTTGTCCTCCATTACCTGTTTGATCCGGTCGATAATTTTACGGTAATCAGTCATGCTATATCTGTAAACAATTGACCTTAAAAATAGGAAAAAATTTACAATAACATCGCTTTAAGTCAATAATTATCATTAGATATACACTTTAATAAACACACATAAATAACTGATATATAATACTATAATATGTGATAATATAGATTTAATAAAAATTAAGATAAAAACGGAGTAATTATGTTTACAAAAGTGAAATATATTAATTAATTATGTTTAAAAATGTAAACATTACTCCACTTACATTTGCAGTAAACTATGTTTGATTCACGCTATTTACCGCCCGAAATATTAACTCCTTACTTGGATTCCCTAGGTGCCCCATTCCGTTTATCGGTTCCAGGTAGGTCGGTACAAAACCGTCCGATTTATCAGTTGGATTGGGGGCATGGTCCAATCCGTGTTTTTATGTGGTCGCAAATGCATGGAAATGAGGCAACCACTTCGCGTGCATTGGTAGATTTGCTAACCCATCTAAACGGTACTGGACATTCATTACAAACCAAAATCTCCCTACGGATATTGCCCCAACTCAATCCTGATGGTGCTGCGGCCTATACCCGCCATAACGCTGCAAATGTTGATCTTAACCGTGACGCTATGGCTTTATCCCAACCCGAAAGTCAGTTACATCGCGCTGTTTTTGAAACATTTAAACCCCATTGGTGTTTTAACCTGCACGACCAGCGAACCGTCCATGCAGCCGGCCCTTTAGGTAATCCGGCTACCCTCTCTTTTTTGGCGCCTGCGGCAGACCATCAGCGGAGTATCACTCCCGCACGCCAAGCGGCCATGACTGTAATTGCTTCAATTTTCGAGAGTATGCAGCAAGACTTGCCCCAGGCTATCGCCCGTTTTGACGATCAGTATAACCCCCAATGCTTGGGCGATTTTTGTACCGCGCAAGGTGTACCCACCCTGCTTTTTGAGGCTGGGCATTTCCCCGACGATTATGCCCGAAAACATACCCGTAAATACATTGCAGCGGCTTTAAGGCATGCTTTGGATGCTATTTGCTGGCCTGAAAAGCGCCTGGACTACACTCATTATTTTGATATCCCCGAAAACCATAGCGATTTTGTGGACCTAATTGTGCAACCCATCGACCTGAAAATCGACGGCCAATGGCAGTATAACCAACAATTGGCCCTGCAATACGAAGAAGTTTTGGTAGCGGGAGAAATACAATGGGTACCTGAATTTGTCGCTTTTGGAGATTCGGTAGGCTACCGTGCCCACAAAACCCTATCATTTTCCAAGCCAACTTCTTGTTTTTTGAGCACATCGCCCGAATCAAAAGCAGAAAATCAAAAGAATTTGCAAAAATTGTTGAAAAAACACAGTGAATAGCTTATTTTCTTGAATTATTAGGATATTTGCACTATATTTTAGCTAAAAAATGAATAAAGTTAAATTAGATGATGTTGATCATCAAATCCTTGATATCCTCATCGACAACACCCGAGTTCCTTTTACGGACATTTCAAAAAAATTATTGATTTCTGCCGGTACGGTACATGTACGGGTAAAAAAAATGGAGGAAGCCGGTATCATACGGGGATCTTCTCTAAACTTGGACTACATCAAATTGGGTTATTCCTTTATTGCCTATGTGGGCATTTTTTTAGAAAAAACGAGCCGTACACAAGATGTATTGGTGAACTTGCGAAAAATGCCTTTTGTCACAGTAGCGCATATTACTACAGGAAAGTTCAATATTTTTTGTAAAGTGAGAGCCCGTGACACCAAACATGCCAAAGACATTATTTTTAGTATCGATGACATTGACGGGGTTTCCCGAACTGAAACCATGATCTCTTTGGAAGAAAGCATTAACGACAAAAAACGTTTGATGCACCATATTTTTAACGAACTCTAACGCCCGAGAACACCCCATGGCTCGAAAACCCAAAATTGAACGCTTTGAGGAAAGAGTGCGCTCCAAATTTCAAATTTACAACAACCTACTGCTTACCCTACCTTTCAAAGGCGTGCAAGACACAGGGGTTTTACTTCCTCTATTTGCGGAGCATTGTAAAAAGGGTTACGAAAAAAACCAATCTCCTGAGTACATTATCCAAACGTTTTTTGAGCGCTACCAGCCTGAGTTGGACACACCGGCTCAGAACAATCGGTTATTTAAGTTTATCCAATACATCGAGCGGCAAGTGGTGTTGTTTGATGCCATTGAGGATGCGGCTTTTTCCTATGTCAACAATATGCATGGCCGTGGAACCATTCGCGCCATAAAAGAAGAAGCGCGCGATCGCAACAAATCAGCCGAATTACAGGCCTACCTCAATCGCTTTAAGGTACGAATTGTACTGACTGCTCATCCCACCCAATTTTATCCCGACAGTGTGTTGGGAATCATTAATGACTTGGCCGATGCCATAGCCACCAACGATTTGTTGGCCATCAAAACCTTACTGACCCAGTTGGGAAAAACACGTTTTTATAAAAAAGAAAAACCCACACCCTATGATGAGGCCGTAAGCTTGATTTGGTATTTGGAAAATGTGTTTTATCATGCGGCATCGACCATCTATAACTACGTCGATAAACATATTTTTGAAGATACTTCATTTGATCATTCTCTTTTCGATTTTGGTTTCTGGCCCGGAGGTGACCGTGATGGAAACCCTTATGTTACAGCCGATACGACCCTAAAAACCGCCAAACAACTCCGATTTTCCATTTTGCGAAACTACTACCGCGACTTGCGAAAATTAAAACGCAAATTGACCTTTGATCAGGTCGACACCATCATTCAGAAAATGACCGACACGGTTTTTGATGCTTTGGTTGAAGAGACGGATAGCCCAACGGTTACCCCCAGTTTACTCAAAGAAGCACTTCAAAAAACACGTGAAATACTTGTACAAGAACATCAGTCCCTCTACGTGGATGAAGTCGATGACCTGCTCCATAAAGTCAAACTTTTTGGCACCCATTTTGCCTGTCTCGACATCCGGCAAGACTCCCGGATACACGCACAAGTTTTTGAAACCCTACTCGGTGTTCCCTCGGTGCAAAAACAGCTTGGCATGGATGAAAAAGCCTATCGAGCACTAGCGACCGAGGAACGTTTTCGTTTTTTGGCCCAAATCAAAGGCCAGGTTTTACCGGAGCAGCTCCCCAGTGATTCGATAACACGCAATACAGTAGAAAGCATCTATGCCATACGCAAAATCCAAGAAACCAACGGGGAACTGGGCTGTAACCGCTATATCATTAGCAATTGCCAATCGGTTCAAAATGTCCTTGAACTTTTTGCCATGTGTCGATTGACCTGCTGGGAACAACCCAATATCGATATCATTCCCCTGTTTGAGACGGTTACCGATCTTGAGGCGGCCGAAAATGTCATGCGCATCCTTTTTGAAAATACGACCTACCGTACCCACCTTAAACGCCGGGGGGATAAGCAGACCATTATGCTAGGCTTTTCGGACGGGACCAAAGACGGTGGTTATTTTATGGCCAACTGGAGTATTTATAAATGCAAAGAAGTTTTGAGTGCTTTGTGTGCTTCCTATGGATTGTCAGTCGCTTTTTTCGACGGTAGGGGAGGGCCACCTGCCCGCGGAGGCGGAAACACCCACCAATTTTATGCGGCCATGAGTTCACAAATCAAGGCTGATGATATCCAACTCACCGTCCAAGGTCAAACGATCAGCTCGAATTTTGGTACGCTAGACTCTAGTCAATACAACCTTGAGCAATTGCTGAGTTCAGGTATTGAACGTCAGGTGTTTCTGACGGATAAAAATGAATTGACAGACGATGAACGTGCGCTTTTTGAAACCATCGCACATAAAAGCCACAAGACCTATACCGCCTTTAAATCACATCCCAAATTTGTCAGCTATCTGCAAGAAATGACCACCTTGCCCTACTATGCCAAAACGAATATTGGAAGTCGTCCTGCCAAAAGAGGGGGCAAATCGACTTTTGCCTTTGAAGACTTACGTGCCATACCCTTTGTAGGTAGCTGGAGTCAATCCAAGCAAAATGTCCCCGGTTTTTATGGATTTGGGAGTGCTTTGCAGCAGCTCAAAGACCAAGGAGATTTTGATAAGGTAAAAGCGCTCTACCAAAAATCACGGCTGTTTAGAACCCTGGTCGCCAACAGTATGATGAGTTTGACAAAGTCTTTTTTTATCCTTACCCAATATATCCAAGACGATAAGGAATACGGTGAATTTTGGACCCTAATATTTGAAGAATACCAACGAACCCAGACCCTTATTTTAGCCTTGACCGATTTTAGTGAGTTGATGCAAAATGAACCCACCGGTAAAGCCTCGATAGCGCAAAGGGAGGCGATCGTACAGCCTCTGCTCACCGTCCAGCAGTACGCTTTGATTCAGCTTCGTGCTCTTCGAAAAAAACCCGCGCAAAAGAAACTGTTTGAACAGTACGAAAAAATGGTCACGCGCTCGATGTTTGGTAACATAAACGCCAGCCGTAACTCGGCTTAGGCTTGGTAAAAAGCAAAGGCCTCAGGGTACAAATCTTCAGAGACAGCCACATCGATTTCTGGGGTGCCTATGGTGCTTAAAAGTACGTAATTGATACTGCCGTGGGTGTTTTTTTTGTCATGCTGAAGCAAGTCCAAAACCCCTTCTATGACTGCGGAATCAAAATCAACTTTAGGATAAATCGCTGAAAAAACCTCTTTGATTCTTTCAGCAGAAGCTATAGGTAACCCACAAATGCGCGTACTGAGATAGGCTTCCAATATCATTCCAATCGCAATCGCCTCACCATGTAGAAGTGTGGGGCGGTCTGTTGCCGTTAAAAAATAAGATTCAATCGCATGCCCTAGGGTATGTCCAAAATTTAAAATTTTGCGTAAATGGGCTTCTTTGGGGTCTTTAAGTACGACTTCATTTTTAAGGTGAATGGAATGATGAATTGCGGTCAATAACACCACTTCTTTTGGGGGGTAGGCACTCAAATGTTCAAAATAAGCCGGATCGGCAATCAGTCCGTGTTTAAGCATTTCGGCATAGCCACTTCGAAACTCTTGCTCGGGTAGGGTTTGGAGGTATTGAGGATCGACCAAAACCAAAGTAGGTGGGGTAATCACACCGATTTGATTTTTTAACACACCCAAATCCACGCCTGTTTTTCCCCCGACGGCCGCATCGACCATGGCCAAGAGGCTGGTGGGAACATTGACAAAATCAATACCGCGCTTAAAGGTTGCAGCAACAAATCCCCCAAGGTCGGTTACCACACCGCCTCCAAGATTGATGAGCAGGCTTTTCCGATCTCCGCCAAAATCGGAGAGCGTTTCCCAAACCCCCATGCAGGTGTCGATCTGCTTATGGGCCTCACCGGGCTCGATTTCGATAATTTCGATGTCTTGCGTGCTGCTGAGTTGCTGTAAAAAATAGGCGGCACAATGTTCGTGCGTATGGCTATCCACCAACAAAAACAGTTTGGAATATTGTTTTTGGGCAAGCTGCTCGTTGAGCGTTGCATAGCCGTTTTCCGAAAAAACGATGCGATGGCCTAATGCGTCTATGGTGTTCATCTAAGGCCAAAAATAAGCATTTCATCCATAGTATATCAGATGGGAAAGCCATTTCATAACTTTTTAATATAAACCTCAATGTGGGCTAATTTTTCAAGTATTTTTGAAAAAAAAAGAAATGCTCTTCGAAGATACCCGAACAGCCTTTGTACTAAAGTCAGATGCCGACTTGGATCGGGCCTATTTTTTGTTTCGCCTGATTGCCAACGAACCTCTGGTTAGGATAGGAACTACGGTCACCAATTTTGCGTTAAAATCCCATTTGCCCATTGAGGGTTTGGTGCGTGCAACGGTTTTTGATCATTTCTGCTCCGGAACCACAGCCGAAGAGTCATTGTCAGTAGTGGACAAGCTGGCCTCACAAGGGGTGGCTTCCATATTGGATTATTCGGTCGAAGGGGACAAAAGCGAAATCGACTTAGATACCTGTTTGGCCAAAACCCTGGAAACCTTTGATTATTCCAAGCAAAACCCCGACTTGCCCTTTGGAGTCTTTAAGCCCACTGGTATCGGGCGTTTTGGTTTGTATGAAAAAATTAGTGCTAAGCAACCCCTTACAGCTGCAGAAGAAGCAGAATGGCAACGGGTAGAAAACCGTTACCGGCAATTGTGTGATCGGGCGGTTTCATTGGGGATTCGCCTGTTGATTGATGCCGAAGAAAGCTGGATACAGCCCGCCATTGATGAACTGATCGAAAAGTTAATGGAGCAGTACAACCGAAACGAGGTCTTAGTTTTTAACACCTTGCAGATGTACCGTCACGATCGATTGGATTACCTAAAAACATTACACCAACGGGCCACCAAAAAAGGGTTTAAAGTAGGGGTGAAACTCGTTCGAGGCGCCTATCTGGAAAAAGAAAACCAACGTGCCAAACAGCACAATTACCCTTCGCCTTTGTGTAAAAGCAAGTCGGATACGGATAAAAATTTTGATGCTGCATTGGCCTTTGTTTTTGATCATTTGGAAGACATTGCCCTGTTTTTTGGTAGTCACAACGAAGCTTCGGCCTATGCTATTTTAGACCTGATTGCTGCCAAGGGGCTGGATCAAAAGCATCCGCATATCTGGTTTGGTCAGCTCTATGGCATGAGTGACCATATATCGTTTAATCTCGCCAAGGCAGGCTATCATGTGGCCAAATACCTTCCCTTTGGCCCTGTACGTGATGTTATGCCATATCTAATTCGTAGGGCAGAAGAAAATACCTCGGTAGTTGGGCAAACTACCCGGGAGTTAGACTTGATTAGCAAGGAGCGTAAACGCCGAAAAATCAACGGGGATACATCTGCAGTATCCTGACTTCGTCAGCGCAATTTTGGAGTTTAATTTGTACCGGCTGTTCTTGCCAGAAAGCGTTTAGCTGGTAGGTTTTGCAGGAGTCAATCCCACGTGTACTTTGATCGAACTCGACCTGTGCTTTTCCCAAAAGTTGGCGAAATCCCAAGGAGTCCAAAGTTGGATATTCCTTTAACAGCCCCTCCTCAATATGTACACGTTTTTTGGCCAGATTTGCAAGCACCCGTGCTTGTGGGCCATAATTACAGCTGGTTTTTTTTCCGCTAAAAACAAAACTTACAATCACCAAGCCCAGGGAGAGCCCAACAAAATAGTAGCCCAAACGATAGAGTGTTTTCATAGATGTTCTAAGGTTAATTGGCGTTGACCATCGGGCAAAACCTTGATTTGAATGTGGTCATAATGATCAATCAGGGGGAGGATCAGATTGGGCCATTCGACAAAGCAGCGATTTCCCCCATCCAAATACTCTTCAACCCCAAAATCTAGCGCTTCCTCCAGGGTATTAAGGCGGTAGCAGTCAAAGTGATACACCGGGTTGCCCTGACCATCCCGGTAGGGATTAATCAGTGAAAAAGTTGGGCTATTGGCGGTATCGGCACAACCCAATTGGGCGCAAAGCGACTTTATAAGGGTTGTTTTTCCAGCCCCCAAATCGCCCTCAAAACAAACAATCGGGTGTCGGAGGTTTTGCGAAAGACCTGCAGCGACCTGATCCAATTCTTTCAAATGATAGTCCCATTGCATGGGGGCAAAGATACGACTAGCGCGGACGCAAAACAACAAAGGGTACGATCATTTCTTCCATCGACAAACCACCGTGCTGGTAGGTGTTTTTAAAGAGTTTGGCAAAATGATTGAATTGATTTTTATACACAAAATAGTGGGTGTCAAGCGCAAAAATATACTGGCTATTTAAATGTAAGGCGGGCAACCCAAAGCTTGCCGGCTCATCTACACTAAGAACATCTTTGGGGTTGTAAGTAAGGCTTCGTCCGGTTTTGTAGCGCAGGTTTTGACTGGCTTCTTTTTCGCTGATTACCGCCGAAGGCTTGTTTACATTGAGGGTACCGTGGTCTGTGGTGATAATCACCTGACTACCGGCCTGTTGGGCTTTGTGTAACAAGGCCGCCAAGGGCGAGTGGGCAAACCACGAGCGGGTAAGGGAACGGTAGGCCTTGTCGTTGTCGGCCAATTCCTTGATGATTTCCATTTCGGTTTTGGCATGTGAAATCATATCCACAAAATTGTAAACCACTACGGTTAGGGTTTCGTGTAGATGGTTTGTAAAGTTTTTGACCAAGTTTTTACCGGCTTGTAATTCAGTGATTTTGTGGTAACTCCAAGGCTCATGGATGGTGTGGCGAGAAAGAAAAGTTTCCAAAAAATCCTTTTCATGTAAATTTTTCCCGCCCGATTCGTGATCGTGTTTCCACCATTGGGGATGCTCAGTGCACATTTGGAGGGGGGTGAGCCCCGAAAACAAAGCATTTCGTGCATACTGGGTTGTCGTGGGCAAAAGACTGTAATAGCTGGTTTCTTCTTCGGTATGGAAGTGCGGATTTAATAGGGGACCGATCGCTTTCCATTGGTCCATCCGTAAATTGTCAATGACTACAAGCAAACTATGCTGTTTAGGTTGTAGGATGGGGACTAATTTTTCCTTTAGCAATTGATGCGAAAGAATAGGCGATGCGGCATTTCCTTGCATCCAGCTTTCGTAATGAGTTGCGACAAACGAGGCAAAACGGCTGTTAGCCTCTTGCTTTTGCTGGGTGAGCATTTCTAAAAGGCTGGGGTCTTCGAGGGTTTCGAGTTCTCCTTCCCAATACACCAGCTTTTGATAAAATGTGGCCCAGGCTTCGGCATCTTCTAATTCATGGAGCTCCAGACTGATTTGCCGAAAAGCTTGTTGATAGGATTTGGTGGTCTTTTCGGAAACCAGGCTTTTTTGATGCAAGATTTTTTTTAGAGACAAAAGGATTTGATGAGGATTGACAGGCTTGATTAAATAATCAGATATTTTACCTCCGATGGCCTCATTCATAATAAGTTCCTCCTCATTTTTGGTCACCATAATTACTGGCAAGTCCGGATAGCTGCTTTTGATGGCCTGCAGTGTTTCCAAACCGCTAAGGCCGGGCATGTTTTCATCGAGCAAAACAGCATCAAAGCGCTGGGATTGAACCAATTCTATCGCTTCGAGTCCATTGTTACAGGCCAGGGTTTTATAGTTTTTTTCTTCGAGAAAGAGCATATGGGGTTTTAGGAGCGCAATTTCGTCATCCACCCAAAGCAAGTGCGTTTTTGTCATCTGTAGGTATTTTTAAGATTTAGGGAATCCCTATACGATACAAACGCCAATTCGCTTCTAAAACGTGTATAAAAAATGTTAAATCTTTGAACCGTTCCCATATTCAGTATCTTTGTGCAAGATATTGTCCTGTGAAAATAAAAAAAGTAAGCGTTCTTAACGATCCAATTTACGGTTTTATTCCAATCGAAACCGAATTGATCCAAAAAGTCGTTGATCATCCGATTTTTCAACGACTGCGTAGGATTTCCCAAATGGGATTGTCCAATTTGGTCTATCCCGGAGCGCATCACAACCGCTTTGAACACGCTTTGGGAGCGCTCTTTCTGATGCAAAAAGCGGTCGGTGTATTACGTAAAAAGGGCGTATCGATTTCTCCCGCTGAAAGAGAGGCCATGCAGATGGCTATGCTACTTCACGATCTAGGGCATGGCCCTTTTTCCCATGCAATGGAGCATTTTCTTTTGGCCGACAAAAGCCACGAACAACTGTCCGTCATCTTGATGGAGCAACTCAACTCGGCCTTTGATGGGCGTTTGGATTTGGCCTTATCGATCTTTCAAAACAACTATTCCCGAAAGTTTATGCATCAATTGATTTGTGGACAAGTTGATTTGGACCGGATGGATTACCTAAAAAGAGACAGTTTTTATACAGGTGTCACCGAAGGAAACATCAACGGGGAGCGAATCATTGCCATGATGAACGTGGTGGACGATCAATTGGTTTTTGAAGAAAAAGGCTGTTATTCCCTCGAAAAATTCTTGTTGGCCCGTCGTTTGATGTATTGGCAGGTTTATTTGCACAAAACCAGTCTTGCCGCTGAATTACTCCTGGTCAAATGCCTTGAACGTGCCCGTCAAATCTACCAAACACAACCTCAAGAAACGGTAATTTCTAAACCATTGCATTATTTTTTATCCCTAGCGCAGCCACCAGCAACTTGGGACCAAAAAGCCTTGGATTACTTTATTCGCCTCGATGATACCGACATACTCCAAGCACTTAAAAACTGGCAAGAACATACAGACCCTTTACTTCGCTGGCTTTCCCGCGCCATAATCCAACGGCAATTACCCAAAATAAAGCTGGCCGATCAGCCCTTTACAGCAACGGATATTCGAAAAAAACAAAAACAACTCAGCGCCTCGGTTTTTTCTCCCGAAGAAATAGAAACCCTGGTGTTTAAAGGAAGTATTGCCAACCAAGCCTATCATATCGAAAATACGCCCATACGCCTGTTGACCAAATCCAAAAAATTGATGCCGTTGCACGAACATCCCGCCTTTGGAATGATCCGCAACTACAGCGCCAAACAACAAGCCCATTATTTGTGTTATCCCAGGGGCAAACATTCTACATAAATTTCTTAATTTTGCGCTATGAAATTTACGGCTCAGCAGATCGCCACACAACTCAAGGGTACTGTTGAAGGTGATCCTTCGGCGGCGGTTGGTGAGCTTGCCAAAATCGAAGAAGCACAGCCGGGTTCGTTGACTTTTTTAGCCAATCCCAAATACGCTCCTTTTATATACAAAACCAAGGCTTCGGTAGTGATTATCAACAAGGATTTTGTCTTGGAGCAATCGGTGGAAAGCACCCTGATCCGGGTAAAAGATGCCTACAGTGCTTTTACCGATTTGTTGGATTTTTACCAAAAAGCCACCCAAAAAAGAGTGGGTATAGCCCCTTCTTCCTTTGTGGATGATAGTGTACAGATGGGGACCGACTGTTATGTTGGTACCCAGGCCGTAATTGAGCAACAGGTCGTTTTGGGAAATGGGGTTCAAATCTATCCTCAGGTATTTGTGGGTGAAAATGTAAGCATTGGCGACGATTGTATCCTCTATCCGGGTTGTCAAATATTGGCTGGTACCCAAATCGGTAAAGGCTGTATTATCCACAGTGGGACGGTGATTGGTTCAGATGGTTTTGGTTTTGCCCCCCAACAAGACGGAAGCAACCGTAAGATCCCCCAAACGGGCAATGTGATTCTAGAAGATGGGGTAGAAGTAGGGGCTAACTCGACCATCGATCGGGCGACCTTAGGGTCGACCATTTTACGCAAAGGCGTAAAGCTCGATAACCAAATACAAATTGCCCATAATGTAGAAGTGGGGGCCCATACGGTGATTGCCGCACAGAGCGGTATCGCAGGCTCCACCAAAATCGGAAAACACTGCGTCATTGGTGGTCAGGTAGGTATAGGTGGCCACCTTACTATAGGTGACTATGTCAAAATGCAAGGGCAATCGGGGGTGACCAGTAATATAGCCGATCAAGCCAAAATTCAAGGTACACCAGCCTTTGATTACACCCGCTACGCTAAGTCCTATGTTCACTTTAGAAACTTACCCAAATTGATTAAAAAACTAGATAAAAATGATTAAAAAAGGCCTACACCAAAACACGATTTCAAAAGAAGTATCCCTCGAAGGCGTAGGGTTGCATACCGGGATCAATGTTCAATTGACCTTTAAACCCGCACCCGAAGATACGGGTTTTGTCTTTGTTCGTGACGACCTCAAAGCGCCCAATCAACTCAAAGCTGACGCCCAATATGTGGTCAATACCGACCGCGGAACCAACCTCGAATCGGACACTTTAAAAATTTACACCTCCGAACACGTACTGGCTGCCCTAGTTGGGTTGGATATAACCAATTGCTATATCCATTTGAATGCTCCTGAGCCACCCATTATGGATGGTTCTTCTAAGTATTTTGTCGAGGCACTTACCAAGGCTGGAATATCCGCGCAAAGCGCCCCAAGAAAGTATTTTGAAGTCACCGAAGTCATTACCTATAAAGATCCCGATACCGGAAGTGAAGTCACCGTTATACCTGCCGATACTTACCAAGTGACCACCATGGTCGATTTTGGTACCAAGGTGTTGGGTACCCAAAACGCGACGCTGGAAAATATCGAAGATTTTGCATCTAAGATAGCCCCCGCTCGCACCTTTAGTTTTTTGCATGAAATCGAAATGCTATTGGACAATGGACTTATCAAAGGGGGAGACCTAAACAACGCCATCGTTTATGTCGACAAACCGCTGTCGGAAACTACGATGAAAAAATTAAAAATCGCTTTTAACAAAGACAGTCTCAGTGTAAAACCCAATGGTATATTGGATAACCTCACCCTGCATTATTCGAATGAGGCTGCTCGGCATAAATTGTTGGATGTAATCGGTGACCTGGCCTTGATCGGTATGCCCATTAAAGGCCATGTTATTGCCAAAAAGCCCGGACATAAAGTAAATACAACATTTAGTAAAAAAATGGCCCAGCATATCAAAAATGCCCGACGGCAAAATGCCCCGGTGCTCGATCTTAACACGGCTCCATTGATGGATGTCAACGATATCATCAATGTACTTCCACACCGCCCTCCTTTTTTATTGGTCGATAAGATCTACGAACTTTCTGATAGCCATGTCATTGGGGTGAAAAACGTCACAATGAATGAGCCCTTTTTTCAAGGGCATTTTCCCGGTGCACCGGTCATGCCAGGTGTGCTTCAAATCGAAGCTATGGCCCAAGCCGGTGGGGTTTTGGTGCTTAACACCGTCCCTGACCCGCAAAACTATTTGACCTTTTTTATCAAAATAGACAATGTAAAATTTAAGCGCCCCGTCCATCCGGGAGACACCCTAATTTTTAAACTCGACTTGATCACGCCTATTCGAAGAGGCATTTGCCACATGAAAGGCTGTGCCTATGCCAACGGACAACTGGTTACCGAGGGTGAACTTATGGCGCAAATCATCAAACGCAAAAACGCATAACCTATGAACCAACCGCTAGCCTATGTTCATCCCGGGGCCAAAATCGCCAAAAACGTGGTGATCGAACCCTTTACCACCATCCATAACAATGTAGAAATCGGGGAGGGGACCTGGATTGGGTCTAACGTGACCATCATGGAAGGCGCCCGTATTGGTAAAAATTGTACGATTTTTCCCGGTGCAGTAATTTCGGCCGTACCACAAGATCTAAAGTTTAATGGGGAAGAAACTACTGCCGAAATTGGCGACAATACCACCCTTAGGGAATGTGTAACCATCAACCGGGGTACCCACTCCCGTGGAAAAACAAAAATCGGCTCCCATTGCTTGATCATGGCTTATTCGCATATCGCCCACGACTGTTTTGTAGGTGATCATTGTATCTTTTCAAACAACAGTACATTGGCGGGACATATCACCATCGGAGATCATGTGATTTTGGCTGGGCTTACGGCCATTCATCAATTTTGTACGGTGGGTAACCATGCCTTTATTTCGGGGGGTTCATTGGTGCGTAAAGACGTGCCTCCCTATGTCAAAGCCGCCCGCGAGCCTCTGTCTTATGTAGGTATCAATTCGGTGGGCTTGCGAAGACGTGGTTTTAGTGCCGAAAAAATCACCGAAATCCAAAACATTTATCGACTATTATACCAAATGCGATACAACAATTCCCAAGCGGCCGAAATCATCGAAGCCGAAATGGTCGCAACGCCAGAACGGGATGAGATCCTCCAATTTATCAGAGATTCGCAGCGGGGAATTATGAAAGGATATAACCAAAAGAGTTAATATGGCAACTACTTCAGACATCCGAAAAGGATTGTGCATCAAATTCAACAATGATATTTTTAAAATTGTCGAATTCCTACATGTCAAACCCGGAAAAGGTCCGGCTTTTGTGCGTACCAAACTCAAAAGCGTCACCACCGGAAAGGTCATTGACAACACCTTTTCTGCCGGGCATAAAATTGAAGATATTCGTGTAGAAACCAACAAATTTCAATACCTCTATGCCGAGGGCGAGCAATTTCATTTTATGAATGTGGATGACTACAACCAAATCACCATCAATAAAAGTACCATCGACGCCCCCGATTTGCTTAAAGAAGGCGAAATGGTGTCTATCTCCATCAATACCGAAGATAGCATGCCCTTGTCGGTCGATATGCCTGCGAGTGTAGTATTGGAAGTTATCCATACCGAGCCAGGCGTGAAAGGCAATACCGCCACCAACGCCACCAAACCCGCTACTGTAGAAACCGGCGCAAGGATTAATGTCCCCCTTTTTATTAATGAGGGTGACAAAATCAAAGTCGATACGGAAAAGGGCACCTATCAAGAACGAATTAAAGAATAAGTAAACCGACTGAATTTAAACAGCATTATGAGCGTATTAGTCAATAAGGACTCCAAAATTATTGTACAAGGTTTTACCGGGAGTGAAGGCACCTTTCATGCCGAACAAATGATTGCCTATGGCACCCAGGTCGTTGGAGGAGTTACCCCCGGAAAAGGAGGACAAACCCACCTTGATAAACCCGTTTTTAACACCGTAAGCGAAGCCGTTACGCAAACCGGAGCCGATACCAGTATTATATTTGTTCCGCCTGCGTTTGCGGCCGATGCCATATTGGAAGCGGCCGAAGCAGGCATCAAGGTTATCGTAGCCATCACTGAGGGGATTCCCGTGGCTGACATGACCAAAGTGGCCGACTTCCTAAAGGGGATAGACTGCCGATTGGTCGGTCCCAATTGCCCCGGAGTGATTACTCCCGGAGAAGCCAAAGTAGGCATCATGCCTGGCTTTGTCTTTAAAAAAGGGCATGTGGGAATTGTATCAAAATCAGGGACCCTTACCTACGAAGCGGCCGATCAGGTGGTGCGCGAAGGCTATGGCATTACAACCGCCATTGGGATAGGTGGAGACCCCATCATAGGAACCACCACCAAAGAAGCCGTTCAACTGCTGATGGAAGACCCCGAAACCCATTGCATCGTGATGATTGGTGAAATTGGGGGACAACTCGAAGCCGATGCGGCTCACTGGATCAAAGCCAACGGAAATACCAAACCCGTGGTGGGCTTTATCGCTGGTGAAACTGCCCCCAAAGGACGCACCATGGGACATGCGGGCGCCATCGTGGGTGGAGCAGACGACACAGCAGAAGCCAAAAAACGCATCATGAAGGCCTGTGGTATCCACGTGGTGGATTCACCTGCGGCCATCGGTAAGAAAGTAGCTGAATTGATTGGCTAAAAGCCCTAACCCTTCAAAATTTATAAAAATGAAATTACTGGAAAATAAAACAGCCATCATCACCGGAGCCAGCCGGGGGATTGGCAAAGGCATTGCCGAAGTATTTGCCCAACACGGGTGTAATGTTGCCTTGACCTATAGCAGTTCGTCAGCTGCTGCCGACGAATTGGTCCAAGCCCTCAGTACGCATAACATCAAAGCCAAGGCCTACCAAAGCAATGCTGCCGATTTTGAAGCTGCCCAAGCTCTGGTCGATTCCGTAATGGAAGATTTTGGTCAAATTGATATTTTGGTCAATAATGCCGGAATCACCAAAGACAATTTGCTGATGCGTATGGGCGAAGCCGATTTTGACCAAGTGATTGAGGTCAACCTCAAATCGGTGTTCAATATGACCAAAGCCATACAACGGACGTTTCTCAAACAACGCTCGGGTGCCTTGATTCATATGAGTTCGGTTGTGGGAGTAAAAGGAAACGCCGGACAGGCCAACTATGCGGCTTCTAAAGCCGGAATTATAGGTTTTTCCAAATCCATTGCTCTCGAACTCGGCTCGCGTAATATTCGCAGTAATGTCGTTGCCCCCGGGTTTATTGAAACCGAAATGACCGCCCAGCTCGCAGACGATGTGGTACAAGGCTGGCGCGATGGAATACCACTCAAAAGGGGAGGACAACCCCTCGATGTAGCCAATGCCTGTGTGTTTTTGGCTTCTGATTTATCGGCCTATATCACTGGCCAAGTACTCCATGTAGATGGAGGAATGCTAACCTAATCTAATTTTTTTACTATGCAAAATTTACCCAAAATCGGACTGCCCGTCATCATACTGGCTTTTGTCCTTATTATTTTTGTCTCCAAATCTTCGATCAATATCGGCTATGGAGAAGCCGGTGTCTTATTCCGCACCTTTTCAGGTGGAGTTGTCACCGACCAACCCCCCTTGGGCGAGGGTTTCCATATCATCGCGCCTTGGAACAAGGTCTATGTCTATAACGTCAAGCAACAAGAGTTTTTTGAAGGCAATATGCAAGTACTGTCGTCCAACGGTTTGGAAATCACCCTGGATGTATCGGTACTCTACCAGCCCAAATACGACGAATTGGGCCTACTCCACAAGACCAAAGGAGAAAACTATGTCAATATCGTTTTGATTCCACAGATTCGGGCGGTTGCCCGGTCAGTGGTGGGCCGTTATACCCCCGAACAACTCTATTCGACCAAGCGCGATGCTATTCAAAACGAAATTTTTGAAGAGACCCAAAAAAATGTGGCTTCACAGTACATCCAACTCAACGCTGTCTTGGTACGTGATGTAACCTTGCCCGATGCTATCAAGGAAGCCATTGAGCGCAAATTGCGTCAGGAGCAAGAGGCCCTAGAATACGAATTCCGTTTGGCCAAAGCCCTTCAGGAGGCTGAGCGTCAACGGATTGATGCCGAAGGAAAAGCCGCGGCCAACCGTATCTTAAGCGCTTCATTGACCGATAAAATCCTTAAAGAAAAAGGGATCGAAGCCACGATTAAACTGGCTGAATCACCCAACAGTAAAGTCATTGTTGTGGGTAGCGGAAAAGATGGTTTGCCCCTGATACTCGGGAATAACTAAGCCCCGCATATGTCATCATTTTGTTAAAGCCCGCCCTTTGGCGGGTTTTATTTTTTATGAGTTGTATGTAAAAACAAAAAATTACATAAAAACCCTCGGGCTATTTTTCAAAAACAAAAAAAGCACTATTTTTGCCTCGATGAAATTAATGCACGTACATATCCATTCGTTGTTCCGAGCTCAAGCGCGGTGAATGTGTTGTACCCTATGATAACCGACCCGTTTGAGCTTCAAACGGGTTTTTTTATTTTAAAAGATGATTAAAATCGCCATTCAGAAATCGGGACGCCTCCACGAAGAGTCACTAAAACTGCTTAAAGACTGTGGAATACATATTCACAACGGCAAAGACCAACTCAAGGCCCAATCGCTAAATTTTCCCTTAGAAGTCTTGTATTTACGCAATGGGGATATTCCTCAATACCTACGTGATGGGGTAGCCGACTTGGCCATAATTGGCGAAAATCTCCTGGCCGAAAAAGGGGAAGACCTCACTCAAATTATCCCATTGGGATTTTCCAAATGCCGGGTCTCTATAGCCGTTCCCAAAGGCGCCCGTTACCAAAACCTGTCGGATTTGCAAGGCAAACGAATCGCGACTTCTTATCCGCATACGGTGCGTACATTTCTCCGCAAAAACAAGTTAGACGCCGAATTGCATATCATCAACGGATCGGTTGAAATCGCCCCCAATATAGGTTTGGCCGATGCCATTTGTGACATCGTATCCAGCGGGAGCACCCTGTTTAAAAACAACCTAAAGGAGGTCGAAAAGGTCATGGACTCACAAGCCGTTTTGGCCCAAAGCCCCAAAGTTGCTGAGGCGACCAAACCCCTGATTGACAAATTATTATTTAGAATCGAGGCGGTGTTGCGGGCCAAAAAGTCCCGTTATATTTTACTCAATGCCCCCAACGACCGCATCGAAGCCATCACCAAAATCCTTCCCGTACTTAAAAGTCCTACTGTATTGCCCCTGGCCCAAGCAGGGTGGAGTTCCATCCATTCGGTGATAGATGCCGGTACGTTTTGGGAGGTGATAGACGCCCTTAAAGCTGCAGGCGCGGAAGATATATTGGTTTGTCCCATCGAAAAAATGGTTTTATGATCACACGTTATACCCAACCATCGCCCGAGCAATGGGCCACCATTACGGCACGTCCAACGGCTTCCTTTGCTGATTTGGCCCCAAAAGTCCAAGCAATTTTTGAACGGATCAAAAACGAGGGGGATGCCGCCCTTCGCGACTATACCCGTGCCTTTGACAAAGTTCTAATCGACGAATTGGCCGTTTCACCAGCGGATATCGCTGCTGCCGAAGCACAGCTTACTGAACCCCTAAAGGCGGCCATAGCACTGGCCTACACCAACATCGAAAAATTTCATGCGGCCCAGCAAACCGCACCCATAGAGGTCGATACCCAAGCGGGGGTGCGTTGTTGGCAGGAAAAACGACCCATCGAACGGGTAGGGCTGTATATCCCCGGCGGAACGGCACCTTTGTTTTCCACCCTATTGATGCTGGCCATCCCCGCTAAGCTGGCCGGATGTAAGGAAATTATTTTGTGTAGCCCACCCAACCAAGACGGGGAAATTGCCCCCGAAATACGCTATGTAGCCCACTGCTGCGGCATCGAAAAGCTTTACCGTATCGGTGGTGCCCAAGCCATAGCCGCACTGACTTTTGGTACCAAGACGGTCCCCAGGGTCGATAAGCTGTTTGGGCCGGGCAATCAATATGTGACGGTCGCCAAGCAACTGGCTACCCAATACCAGTTAGCCATAGATATGCCCGCCGGGCCAAGCGAATTGTTGGTGGCCGCTGACGAAATCTGCACTCCCGAATTTGTCGCGGCCGACCTGCTCTCACAAGCCGAACACGGTCCCGACAGCCAGGTGGTCTTGGTCAGTACCTCCACGGCGGTACTTGATGCAGTCGATCGAGCCATCGCCCAACAGCTACCAAAATTGCCCCGTAAGGCCATCGCTACCGAAGCACTTAAACATGCAAAATCAGTTTATTTACAATCCGATGCGGAAGTACAAGCCTTTGTCAATACCTATGCACCGGAGCACTATAGCGTATGTGTACGCAATCCAAAGGATTACCTTCAACACCTTCAGCATGCCGGTTCGGTATTTATCGGGCCTTATACCCCCGAAAGTGCCGGAGACTATGCCTCGGGAACCAACCACACCCTCCCGACCAACGGGTATGCCCGCCAGTATAGTGGCGTCAATTTGGCCAGTTTCCAAAAAGCCATCACCTTTCAAGAAATTAGTCCGGAGGGCCTACAAGCCATAGGTCCGTCTGTAGCGCTGATGGCTGCTGCCGAAGGCCTAGACGCCCATAAAAACGCGGTGACGATCCGTTTAAATTCCCTAGCCAACGCATGAAAACACCCCTTCAAAAGCTTTTGCGCCCCCATATATTAGCCATTCAGCCTTATCAGTCGGCCCGCCATGAGTTTACCGATCAAGGGGATGCTATTACGTTTATGGATGCCAATGAAAACCCGTTTGACAACGGAGTAAATCGGTATCCCGATCCTTTTCAAACCGAGTTAAAAGCGGTTTTGGCTTCGCAAAAAGGCCTCAGCCCGGAACAGATTTTTTTAAGCAATGGAAGTGACGAATCGATTGTCTTGTTGATCCAGCTCTTTTGTCAACCCGGAGAAGAAGCCATTTTAATCGCCCAACCCACTTTTGGGATGTACGAAGTGGCGGCCCAAATTCAAGATGTAGCGGTAAAAAAAGTACCCTTGACCACCGATTTTCAATTGGACGTGGCCGGCCTGTTGGCTTCTGCCGATGCGCATACCAAACTATTGTTTATCCCAAGCCCCAACAATCCCACAGGGAATGCTTTCCCGGAGGAGGAGCTAAAAACACTGCTTCGTGGTTTTTCGGGCCTGGTGGTTTTGGATGAAGCCTATTGGGAATTTTCGGACCGTCCTTCGGCCATTGCATGGCTGGATGAATTTCCCAATTTGGTCGTTCTTCAGACCTTTTCCAAAGCCCAGGGCCGCGCCGGAATTCGTTTAGGGATGGCCTTTGCTCAGCCCGAATTGATCGACTACCTCAATCGGGTCAAACTGCCCTATAACATCAATATATTGACCCAACAAAGCGCCCTTAGAGCCCTAGAGGAAACCAACCGGACTACCCAACAACTTGAATGGTTGGCCGATGAAAAACAAAAACTTACCAACGCCCTAAACCGCTGTAGTTTTGTTAATAAATGCTTTCCTTCGGACGCTAACTTTTTACTGATACGGGTTGATGATGCCCCCAAACGATACCGTCAATTTCTCGAAGCGGGCATTGTATTGCGCAACACCTCAAAATATTTACACTGTGATCAGACCCTACGTATTACCGTGGGGACCCCTGACGAAAATAACGCCTTAATGGCCTTACTCAACACCTTAGACCGATGAAAAAAGTATTGTTTATAGACCGCGATGGTACCTTGGTCATTGAGCCTCCTGTAGATTATCAATTGGATGCTTTTGAAAAATTGGCTTTTTATCCTAGGGCCCTGCATTACCTCCAAAAAATTGCTGAAGAATTGGATTTTGAATTGGTGATGGTCACCAACCAAGACGGTTTGGGAACAGACCGTTTCCCTGAAGCGACCTTTTGGCCGGTGCACGACCTTATTCTCGACACTTTTAAAAGCGTTGGAGTCGAATTTGCGGCGGTGCATATCGACCACAGCCTACCCGAAGATCAAGCCGCTACCCGTAAACCGGGAACAGCGATGTTAACGGCCTATTTAGACCCAAAAGTCTATGACCTAAAGGGTTCGTATGTCATAGGCGACCGTTGGACGGACATCCAACTGGCCGAAAACTTGGGTTGTCAGGGTATCTTGTTGGGCGAAGCTCAAGCCGATCAACAAAGCGATGCCCTTTGTTTGGCTACCTCCGATTGGGCTGCCATTTACCGCCGTTTAAAATTGCAAACTCGCCAAATCAGTCTAAACCGAAACACCCATGAAACCCAAATTTCCTTAACCTTAAACCTAGACGGCACCGGTCAGAGTAATATCCAAACGGGGATTGCCTTTTTGGACCATATGCTCGATCAGTTGGCCCGTCACGGGCATCTCGACATCGATTTACAGGTACAAGGCGATTTGGCGGTCGATGAGCACCATACCATCGAAGATACGGCCTTGGCCCTGGGGGAGGCGTTTCGTCAAGCATTGGGCGATAAACGGGGGATTGCCCGTTATGCCTTTGTCTTGCCGATGGACGATTGTCTGGCACAGGTGGCCCTGGATTTTGGGGGTCGTCCGTGGTTGGTTTGGGAGGCCGAATTTTCCCGAGAAATGATTGGTCAGATGCCCACCGAAATGTTTTTCCATTTCTTTAAATCATTTAGTGACACGGCTCAGGCCAACCTAAACATCAAAGCCGAGGGCACCAACGAACACCACAAAATCGAAGCGATTTTTAAAGCTTTTGCCAAAGCCATAGGGGCAGCGGTACGGCGTGATCCCGAGCGTATGCAATTACCCACTACTAAAGGACTGTTATAGATGCGGGTGGCGGTGATCGATTACGGAGCGGGTAATGTCAAAAGCGTTTTGATTGCCTTGGAGCGCTTGGGCGTTAGCGGTTTTTTGACTGCTGATGCGGCTGCAATACAGGCTGCTGATCGGGTAGTATTTCCCGGTCAGGGAACCGCAGCCATGGCCTTGGAAAAATTAAAAGCCTCGGGGCTGGACCGTTTGTTGTTGGAACTTAAACAACCGGTATTGGGCATCTGCCTGGGCTTACAGCTGTTTTTTGACTGTACCGACGAAGGAAATGTACAGGGCTTAGGCATTATTCCGGGTCGGGTACAGCGTTTTCAAGCCCCCCTAAAGATTCCACAGATGGGCTGGAACACCCTTTCGGGGCTAAAAGGCTCTTTGTTTGACGGAATAGAGGAATGCACCCATATGTATTTGGTGCACAGTTATTTTGCCCCCTTGGTACCCGAAACCATTGGGCAGGCTACCTATGGACAGCCCTATACGGTGGCCGTTCAAAAAAATAACTTTTATGGGGTGCAATTTCACCCGGAAAAAAGCGGCCCGGCCGGTCGACGTTTATTGCAAAACTTTTTAACCCTTAATCCATGATCGACATTATTCCTGCCATTGACCTGATCGACGGTAAATGCGTCCGCTTGTCCCAAGGAGCCTACAGCTCCCAAAAGGTTTATCACGAAGATCCGCTGGCGGTTGCACAGGCCTTTGAAGACCACGGAATAGGCAAATTACACTTGGTGGATTTGGACGGGGCCAAGGCCGCGCATATTGTACACCATAAAACCCTGGAACGCATAGCAACTAAAACCAACCTTATCATCGACTTTGGAGGAGGATTAAAGACCGACCAAGATGTGCGCATCGCCTTTGAATCGGGTGCGGCCCAAGTTACCGGAGGGAGTATTGCAGTCAAAGACCCTAGGACGTTTGCCACGTGGTTACGCACCTATGGTGCAGAAAAAATTATTTTGGGTGCCGATGTCCGAGACGGTCAAATTGCTACCAACGGTTGGTTAGAAACCTCTACGTATGCACTTTTACCCTTTGTGGCCAAATATCAGGAAAAAGGAATCCGTCGGGTGATTTGTACCGACATCAGTAAAGACGGTATGTTGGCGGGGCCGGCCTTTTCGGTTTACCACGATGTACTCGACCATTGCCCGGGAATTGAACTGGTCGCTTCGGGGGGGATAAGCTCCCTCGATGATCTTTACCGTTTGCAGGAGATAGGCTGTGCTGGGGCCATTTTGGGCAAAGCCCTCTATGAAAATCGTATTACCTTAGTCAACCTAGAACATTTTATTGTAGAAAACGGATGAATTGGAAAGACACCTTTATCGACAATTGCTGTTACCGACTCGACGAAAGCCAACGGATGATTCATCAAGCGCTGGCCGATTTGGAAGACGCCCAACTGGCTGTGCGCCCAAACGAGGTGAGCAATGCCCTGGGTAATCAACTGCTGCACCTCTGTGGCAATATGCGCCAGTACCTTATTGCGACCTTGGGTGCCCAAGCCGACCAAAGAGACCGGGACGCGGAGTTTAGTCCCCAAGCCGCATTTAGTAAAAAAAACCTACTTAAACAATTGGACCAAACCATCGCCGAAGCCCAAGCTGTTTTGCGTTCCCGGACCGATGCCGACTTTTTAACCACCTATAAAGTACAGGCCTATACCCTGAGCGGTGTGGGGGTAGCCTTACATGCGGTAGAACACTGTTCCTACCATACGGGGCAAATTGCATTTTGGGTCAAGCAGCTGGTAGAAAAGGATTTGGGGTTTTATGCGCAGGTTGACCTTAACCAAAAACACCATCGCTAGATGCTGGCCAAACGAATCATACCTTGTCTGGATATCAAAGATGGCCGAACGGTCAAAGGGGTTCATTTTAAAAACCTCCGAGATGCCGGTGACCCAGTTGCCCTGGCACATCGCTATGCCGAAGCAGGGGCCGACGAACTGGTGTTTTTGGATATTTCGGCAACCGAGCAAGGCCGAAAAACCCTGGCCGACCTGGTCTTGGCTGTTGCACAAGCCATCGACATACCCTTTACCGTAGGCGGAGGAATCGCCTCGGTGGCCGACGCCCATCAGGTGTTAAAAAACGGGGCCGATAAGGTCGTCATCAACTCAGCAGCGGTCAAATACCCCGGCTTGATCAATGCGCTGGCCGCTGAATTTGGAAACCAATGTGTGGTCGTGGCCATCGACGCCAAGCAAATCAACGGCCGTTGGACGGTCCACCTGGTGGGGGGAAAAGAACCCACCGATCGAGAGTTGATGGACTGGGCGGTAGAAGTTGAGCAACGCGGGGCCGGAGAAATCTTGTTTACCTCGATGGACCATGATGGCACCCAAGACGGCTTTGCCTGTTCGGCATTGGCGACCCTCTCCAAGCGGGTATCCCTTCCTCTTATTGCCTCGGGAGGCGCCGGTACCCTTGACCATTTTGTAGATGTTTTCCAAAAGGGAAAAGCCGATGCGGCCCTGGCGGCTTCGGTCTTTCATTTTGGGCAAATCGACCTGCCTACACTTAAACAGTATTTAATCCAACACCAACTACCCATACGTATTTAAATCATGTCTATTAATTTTTCAAAATTCCCCGACGGCCTAGTACCGGCCATTGTCCAAGACGCCCACACCCAAACCGTCCTGATGCTGGGCTATATGAATGCCGATGCCGTGGCCCACACCCAACGCCTTGGCCGGGTTACGTTTTTTAGCCGAAGCAAAAACCGATTGTGGACCAAAGGGGAGGAGAGTGGTCATTATTTGACTTTTATTTCCTTGGCGGTCGATTGTGATGGCGACGCCCTGTTGATTCAGGCTCAACCCGAGGGACCCACCTGTCATAAGGGAACAGACAGCTGTTGGGGCGCGGTCAATCGCCCGCATTATGGGTTTTTATCAACGCTAGAAGGGGTGATTGAGGACCGCCAAAAGCAGCCCACGGCCGACAGCTATGTGGCCCGCCTGATGGCCCAAGGAATCAATAAAATTGCGCAAAAGGTAGGGGAGGAAGCCATAGAAACGGTAATTGAGGCCAAGGATAGTAACTCTGATTTGTTTTTAAACGAAAGTGCTGATTTGCTCTTTCATTTACTGATATTACTCCAGGCCAAGGGCCACCGCCTAGACGATGTGGTAGCGGTCCTTAAAGCCCGGAATGCCTAAATTTTTGTACCTTAAAAACAAAAATGCCTGTTTTACCCCCTTCTATGTTCTCCTTTTTTACGGCCCTGGCCGCCCATAATAACCGGGAATGGTTTGACGCCCATAAACCCGAATTTAAGGCCCTGGAGCAACAGGTTAAGCAGTGGGGAGAAGCCCTTAAAGATCAGATGAATACCCATAACAGCATCGACCGCTTTAAGCTGTTTCGGATTTACCGAGATGTGCGTTTTTCAAAAGACAAAACACCTTATAAAACCCATTTTGGATTGACTTGGCACCGCACCAAGCCCCACTACCGTGGAGGCTATTATTTGCATATTAAGCCCGGGGATTGTTTTTTGGCTGCCGGTTTTTGGGACCCTCATAAAGACGACCTGTTTCGGATACGTAAAGAACTTGAAGTCGATGCCAAACCGCTACGTGCCCTACTTAAGGAACCTCAGTTTGTCAAAACCTGGGGCGGACTACAAGGGGAGGAACTAAAAACTGCTCCCAAAAACTTTGACAAGGACCATCCGGCGATTGACCTGATCCGAAAAAAGCAATACCTCTTTGTGGCGCCCCTGAGTGAAGAACAGGTCGTAGCCCCCGATTTTATCCAAACCGTCGATGCTGCCTTTGTGACCCTACGCCCGGTTTTGGATTATTTTACCGAAGTGCTAACCACCGACCTTAACGGGGTGTCGCTTTTGGAATAGCCCTTATTTACGTTGGCCGCCCACGTAATACCCGGTAGGGATGCGGTAATAGATGGTAGTAGGACCGGGGAGGGGAAGGGAAGGGTTATCTTTAGGGTATAATTGAATTTTTCATAATTTGAAAATTTATTAAACCGCTCTTTTTAAATTTGGAGCTTTTCGAAAGTCCCCTGCTTTTAGGTTTCGCAGGGGATTTTTTTATCCCCTTAGGGGGTCGTATCTTTTAAGCAAACAAATACAAAGCCTATGCTACGCCATTTTTTTCTTTTGTTATTATGGGGAACATCCTTGGGTTATGCCCAAACCGATCGGGCGGATCCCTACTCGGCGATCACGGCTTTTTTTGAGGCCTTTCACCAGGCCGATGGCCCGGCCTTGGCGGCCGCTTGGCATCCGGAGGCTCGTTTGTATAGCACGCAGCTTCTGCCCGATGGAAGTACCCGTTTACGGGCCGCAGTAATGGCCGATTTTGTCCAGGCGGTAGCCCAACGCCCCGCAGCCCCCACCTGGGAAGAGCAGCTGGACCAACCCACGGTCTTGCTCGACTTTCCGATGGCTCAGGTTTGGGTGCCTTACCGGTTTTACCGCGCGGGTGAATTTAGCCACCGGGGAACCAACAACTTTTTACTCCTCTGGGAAAACGGCCGTTGGCAGATTCTTCATCTGATCGATACCCGATTAACCGACAGGCCCTAGGTGCCGACTTTCCCCCTAGCAAAAGGGGAGAAGGGGTGGTTTTTCCGATCAACCTTACAAGGTGTTAAAAAATAGTCTATATTGGTATAAACCAATTAGCAATGACTGTACATTCTGCCCTAGGCCGAGTCGCATCCATCGATGTTTTTCGGGCGTTGACGATGTTTTTGATGATTTTTGTCAATGATTTTTGGACGCTAAGTGGCGTGCCCAAAGCGCTTCAACATGCTGGGGCAAACGATGATTTTATCGGCTTTTCGGACGTGATTTTTCCCGCTTTTTTGTTTATCGTAGGGCTGTCAATTCCCCTGGCGGTCACTACCCGGAGAAAAAACGGCTTTTCAGACCGTACCATCTTGTTACATATACTTCAACGTGCGGTTGCTTTATGGGTCATGGGAGTATTTATGGTGAATTACGAAAATCTATCCCCCGCGTTAATGCCCATTGGTAAAGCGCTGTGGACCTGTTTGATGGTGGTTGCACTCTTTTTGATTTGGCTGGATTTTAAATTTTTGGGGAAGGTCGGAACCCTACAACAACGGCTAATGCAATTGACGGGTTGGTTGCTGCTGGTAGGTCTTGCGGTAATTTTTCGGTCGGGCAATGCCGAGGCCGTGGAGTATTTTCAGATTCGCTGGTGGGGCATACTGGGCATAATTGGATGGGCCTATTTTTTTAACGCTTTGCTATACTTGTTTGCAGGACGCCATTTGTTTTCTGTCATCTTGGTGTTTTTGGTCTTTCATCTGTTGCATATACAGGAGTTTTTGCCCGTTGGGTCGTCGGCCTACCGCTTGGTGGTCAGTTCGTCCAATTATACGCTAGTTGCGGGCGGTATGGTGATCAGTGCGTTGTTGACGTATTTTAAGGGTCAAGAAAAAAAGATTTTACTCAGCCTTCTGCTGATTGTTCTTTTGGTCATGGTCTATGGGTATGCCTTGCGGCCGTATTGGGGTGGATTTTCAAAGATTCGTGCAACCCCTTCTTGGACCTTGGTTTCCTTGGGGTGGAGCGTGTTGAGTTTTTGGGTGCTCTATATTTTGGTGGACCTGTTTAAATGGTCCAGATGGGCGCGTCCGTTTTATATCGCAGGTCGTTATACATTAACGTGTTATGTGTTGCCGTATGCGGTGTACCAAATTATGGTACTGACCAATACTGTCTATTGGCCCAGTCCGTGGAGTGTGGGCTGGCTAGGCTTGCTGAAGGCTGCTGTTTTTTCTTTTTTGATTTTAGGGTCTACAGCGCTTTTGGTACGTTTTCGTATCGCCTTAAAGTTATAGTGGGGCGAACCGATTCCTTAGTGCTTGTTTCATTATGTATTGTATAATGTGTAAAATATCAATACAATATGCTCACCTATATCTCATTATAATTAATATTATGTTAAATATAAAAAATTAGACCACCTCCCTTATCTTAAAAAATAAAGATTTTCGGGCGACCGTTAAGATTTAGTACCTTTGAAAAAAAAGAGACATGCTAAAAAAAATCGTTTTTGCGCTGCTGATACTGCTGTTTGTAGTGGCAGGCTATTTGACCTACAGTATTTTTATCAACCCTAAAAGCCCTAAGGGCAAAGCCGAATTTGATAAAAACGGTAACTCACTCGAAGTGATTTATTACCGTCCTTATAAAAAAGAGCGTTTGATTTTTGGTGAAAAAGCAGACGGTGCTTTGGTGCCCTACGGCGAATATTGGCGTTTGGGTGCTAATTTTGCCACAACCTTTGAAACTCAGGGCGATATTGCAGTGGGTGGTCGGATGCTTCAGGCGGGCCGTTACCGGGTCTATGCCATCCCCTATGCCGATCATTGGGTGGTAGCTTTTAATTCCGAAGCTGGTGCTTTTGGTTACAATCCGCCCGACTACGCCAACGACATTATGCGCCTTAACATTCAAACCGAACAACGACCCACAGTCACCGAGCAGTTTACCATTGATTTTGTGAATGATTCTGCAGGTTTGGCCCTGCAAATGGTTTGGGATACCACTAGCATTTTGATTCCGATTCAATAAAATGAAAAAGGCGTGGTTTGGTTTTAAAAACCTCTTAAAAGCCCTTTTATTTATTGGGCTGGTGACCGCTATAGCCTATTTTGCCATCGATTTTTTGCAACGCAAAAACAACCTGATGGACATTGAGGACTACACTCCCAAATCGACCCTGGTGGTCTCCGAAACCCCCTTAACACGGGCCAAATACCCTTTTGTGGATGTCCACAATCACCAGTTTGATATGCCGCTAAAAGACCTGTCAAGCCTGGTCGCCGAGATGGACAGCCTCAACATGGCCTTTATGGTAAACCTCAGTGGTTTTCGTGGCCTCTATCTGGAGCAATCCCTTAAAAATGTTCGTGAAAATGCCCCGGATCGCTTTGGTTTATTTCTCAATATCGATTTCGAAAAGATTGACGAACCCGATTTTGGTTCCCAAAATGTAGCCCTAATCGAAGCGGCCGTTCAACAAGGGGTTATGGGGTTAAAAGTGTATAAATCCCTCGGGTTGACCGATAGGGACCAAAACGGTCAACGCATAGCCATTGACGATCCCCGTTTGGACCCCATTTGGAATGCCTGTGGTGTGCAAGGGATCCCCGTGCTGATTCATTCGGGCGAACCCGCCTCCTTTTGGGCACCCAAAGACCGCTATAACGAACGCTGGCTCGAACTTCGTCAAAAACCCGGGCGTTACCGTGATCCGGCCACCAACCCCTCTTTTGAAGAAATTTTGGCCGAACAGCATCTGGTCTTTGAAAAGCATCCTAATACGACCTTTATCAACGCCCATTTGGGTTGGATGGGTGGTGATCTGGATCGCTTAAGTACCCATTTGGACCGCTACCCCAACGTGATGACTGAAATTGGCGCGGTTTTGGCCGAATTGGGGCGCCAACCCCGTCGTGCTCGTCAGTTTTTGATCGCTTATGCCGACCGGGTGCTTTTTGGAAAAGACAGCTATAAACCCGAAGAATACTACACCTATTTTAGGGTGTTGGAGACGGCCGATGAATATTTCCCCTATTATCGAAAAAGACATGCCCATTGGCGGATGTACGGACTAGACCTCCCCGACTCGATTCTTCAAAAAATCTATTACCAAAACGCACTTAAATTATTTCCCCAAATCGCAAGGGCACCCTTTGCCTCCCTTTCAATTCACTAACAAAAAACGTTCAATATGCTACTAGTCACCACACCCACCGTCCCCAACCAAGCCATCACCGAAGTACACGGTATCGCCCGTGGGAGCACCGTACGTGCCCGCAATGTGGGTCAAGACCTATTTGCCGGGCTTAAAAATATTGTAGGTGGAGAAATCAGCGAATACACTAAGTTACAAGCCGATTCCCGTGAACAGGCCATGCAAAGAATGGTTGAAGATGCCCAAAAAATGGGGGCCAATGCGATTGTTAATGTGCGACTCACCACCTCTATGGTCATGCAAGGGTGCTCTGAAATCTTGGCCTATGGCACAGCAGTAACGGTTAAATAAATCAGGATGCTTGAAAAGTTAATCTTGTTTGGCGCTGCAGTCCTATTGATTGTTGTCTTGGTCAACCGTTTGCAGGAGCGCGACCGGGAGGATTTTGAAAAAAGAGACAATTAATACTCCAGCAACGCCTTTATCGCTGCTTTAAGGCGTTTTTCGGGCATATAGCCCGCTTCGAGTTCTACAGCAAAAGGAATGGGTGTATCCATGGCCCCTAAGCGTTTTACTGGGGCATCCAAGGCTTCAAAACAATGCTCGGAAATGGTTGCAGCCACTTCCCCCATAAACCCACCGGTTAGGCTATCTTCTTGAAGTAATAAAACTTTGTTGTGTTTACGTACTGCAGCAAAAACCGTTTCTCGGTCCCAGGGAACCAACGTATTGAGGTCTAAAATACTAAAGGTATTGGCCGGGAACTCCGCTAGAGCCGATAATGCCCAATGTACGCCAAGGCCATAGGTGATTACCACAAGCTTCTCCCCTTCAGCCCGATAGCTGGCTTGCCCAAAAGCTAAGTGATAGGGTACCTCGGGAACCGGACCACTCACCGATCGGTATAATTTTTTGTGTTCAAAAAACAACACCGGGTTGGGATCTTCAAAGGCGGTGAGCAAAAGCCCCTTAGCTTCATATGGAAAGGACGGATAAACAACCTTAAGTCCGGGCACGGTAGTAAACCAGGCTTCGTTGGATTGGGAATGAAAGGGTCCGGCACCCACCGTTCCTCCACAGGGCATACGCACAACAACATCGGCTTTTTGTCCCCAGCGGTAATGCGATTTGGCCAATAGGTTGACAATCGGGGTAAATCCGGTCGACACAAAATCGGCAAACTGCATTTCGACCATGGCCTTGCGGCCGGCTACAGACAGCCCATAAGCCGCTGAAACGATGGCCGATTCACACAAAGGGGTATTGCGCACCCGTTCTTTTCCAAACGCCTCGACAAAGCCTTCAGTGACCTTAAAAACCCCGCCATAGTCGGCGATATCCTGGCCCATCAATACCAGCGATTCATGGCGTTCCATCCCTTGGTATAGCCCCTCTTTTACGGCATCGACAAACCGTAATTCATTCGTTTCTTTTTGGGGATTAATATACTTAATATCAGCAGATTGATATACATCATTTAACTCATTACTTTCATTGAATTCAATCGCTTGTTCGCCTTTGACAAACTCCCAGGCTTCTTGAATCTCATTCGCCAATGATTTTTTGATTTCATCTACTGATTGGGGGGTGATGACCTTTTGTGCAAGCAAATAACTTTCGAATTGCTCCACCGGGTCTTTTTCTCCCCATTCTTCTAATAAGGGTTTGGGGACATACGCCACCCCACTAGCTTCTTCGTGGCCCCGCATACGAAAGGTATTGAATACCACCAAAACCGGGCGAGGGTACTTTCGCATACTAGCGACCAAGGCTCCGATTTTATGGTAAACCTCTAAGATATTATTTCCGTCGAGGGTATGACTTTCCATGGCATAACCCTCGCCACGTTTGGCGAGTAGATCGACTTTAAATTGTTCTGCACTCGGGGTCGATAGGCCATAGCCGTTGTTTTCGACACAAAACAATACCGGTAAGTCCCAAACCGAAGCTACATTTAAGGCTTCGTGAAATTCACCTTCGCTGGTTCCTCCTTCTCCAGTAAATACTGCACACACGGCTTGTTTTTGACTTATTTTAGCGTCTAGCCCAATACCACAGGCAATCCCCAGTTGGGGACCCAAATGCGAAATCATTCCCACTATATGGTGGGTTTGACTACCAAAATGGAAGCTGCGATCACGGCCTTTGGTAAAACCGGCGGCCTTGCCCTGCCATTGCGCAAAAAGTCGAACCAGGGGTACTGAACGACCGGTAAAAACTCCCAAATTACGGTGCATGGGCAAGATGTATTCATCGGGATGAAGCACGGCAGTTACTCCGACCGAAATGGCCTCCTGACCGATACCGCTAAACCATTTTGAAATTTGCCCCTGTCGCAATAACAACAACATCTTTTCCTCGATCATACGGGGAAAAAGCAAGCGCTTATACAAATCGATAAGCGTGGCATCATCGGTTTTTTTACGGTTGTACTGCATCCTTAGATATCGAGTAAAAATAGAAAATGCTGGGTGATTTTTGTATTTTTATGCTGAATAATGAAAGAAAAAAAATTATCCAGTTTTGAGGCCCTGGGCCAACTCCAATTCCATGACTTGGCACCCGACCCCATCGACACCCCTACTCCTCTTTCTACGGTCAAAAAACAAACGCTCGAAGCTCATTATAGCAGCAAAGGTCGCGCGGGTAAGGTCGTCACCCTAATCAAGGGTTTTGAAGGGGATAAAACCGAACTAAAAGATTTGGGCAAAGCACTTAAAAATGCGCTTAAAGTGGGCGGAACCATCAAAGACAACACCTTGTTGATCCAAGGTAATCACCGTGAACGCATCATCGAGTTGCTCGAAGAGATGGGACATCGGGTAAAACGTGTGGGGGGATAAGATGGAATACAGTGAAGCAGATCTGATTTTAAATGCCGACGGCTCGGTCTATCATTTAGGTTTACTGCCCGGCCAGTTGGCCAAAACAATACTGACGGTGGGCGATCCCGACCGGGTAAGTCAGGTTGCAGCTCAGTTTGACCACCTGGAGTTTAAAACCCAAAAAAGAGAGATTAGAAGCTGTACCGGTACGTATAAGGGACAGCGTCTGTCGGTGATATCTACCGGGATGGGAACAGATAATATCGACATCGTCTTTAATGAAATTGATGCGCTTTTTAATATCGACCTTGAAGCACGTACACCCAAAGCCGAACATACCCAACTTCAATTCATTCGCTTGGGGACTTCTGGGGCTATCCAAGCCGATATTCCTTTGGGGAGT
>Ga0181576_10000032_pt1 | contig 82419 bp, 82 predicted proteins | sample 101ome_22_FD_132464 | JGI IMG/M metagenome (GOLD analysis project Ga0181576, IMG submission 132464) | Coastal salt marsh microbial communities from the Groves Creek Marsh, Skidaway Island, Georgia - 101412BT metaG (megahit assembly) | ecosystem: Environmental > Aquatic > Marine > Intertidal... | reverse complement strand
CCCTCACGCTGCGGAGGATTATGCTCAATATGATAAACTCTGCCTGATGCCGGATGTACCCTTCTGCCGCTAAGTCGTTTAACAATCTCTTCATCGGGCACATAGATTTCCAGAACATGCTCAATTTCAATACCAGCCTCAATTAATGACTCAGCCTGTGGGATCGTACGAGGAAAACCATCAAACAGGAAGCCGTTTACGCAATCATCCTGAGCAATTCTGTCTTTAACCAGAGCAATAATGATTTCATCAGTAACCAGACCGCCACTTTCCATCACTGATTTCACTTTTTTACCTAATTCACTGCCTGCCTTAACAGCAGCACGCAGCATATCGCCGGTAGAAATCTGTGGAATAGAATAAGCATCCATTAAAAACTGAGCCTGAGTGCCTTTGCCTGCACCTGGCGCGCCTAAAAGAATAATCTTCATTATTTCCCCCAAATAAACCCAGCAGGTTACAACACTTGCTATAACATCCACAAGTTAAGACTGTTTCGCCAACTCCTGCTTAGCTAGCTGCCAATTCTGTTCCAGTTCATCAAGTGTCAGATTTTTCATTTCCACACCCTGTTCATGTAACATCCTTTCTATCAACTTGAAACGCTGGCTGAATTTGTAATTGGCTGAACGTAAACTGGTTTCAGGATTTACACGCAAATGCCTGGATAAATTTACCACGCTGAATAACAAGTCGCCGAACTCTTCTTCAATATGGGCTGTATCATCTTTCAATATTGCCTCTTCAAGCTCAGCCATTTCTTCATATATTTTTTTTATTACACTTCCGGCCTCTTGCCAGTCAAAGCCATCGATAGCTGCTCTGCTTTGTAATTTTCTGGCCCGCACTAAAGCCGGTAATGCAAGCGGAACATCATCCAACAAGCTAGGTAAAGCACCACTCTCCGGCCCTTGTTCCGTATCCAAGGCTTGTTCTCGTTCCCTTTGTTTGATTTTTTCCCAGTTTGCCTCAACCTGTTCTGGAGACAGCCTGTTTTGCTTACCAAAGCTGTCAATCGTTGCATCTGGAAAAACATGAGGGTGTCGTGTCAGTAACTTTTTTATTATCGAGTCACAGATATCATCAAAAGTGAATTTCCCCTCTTCACTGCCCATCTGTGCATAAAAAACCACCTGAAACAGTAAATCTCCCAGTTCTTCAGGTAAGTGCCGGAAGTCTTCCTGTTCAATACACTCAATGACTTCATAACACTCTTCAAGCGTATGTGGAGCAATCGATTTAAAAGACTGCTTTAAATCCCAGGCACAGCCATAATCTTTATCCCGCAGCAAAGCCATGATTTCCAGTAGTTCAGCGATTTTTTCTTTATTACTATCCATTTTTACTCTCAATGTATAATTCCCAGTAGCCAGGGAACAACGCATTTCAACTAGGCTCTGGTAAACAACGCTATCGATTCCACATGTGTTGTCTGGGGGAACATATCCATCACGCCGGCAGCTTCCAGTTTATAGCCCAGTTCATGTAAACGGGCTGTATCTCTTGCCAGGGTTATGGGGTTACAGGAAACATAAACTATCTTTCCCGGTTTGAGTCCGGCAACTGCAGGCAATATCTCAATAGCTCCTGAACGAGGTGGATCAATCAAAACTTTGGTAAAAGCATAATCAGACCAATGATCTGCTGCAAAATCCCCCGTTAAATCAGCACTGGCAAAATCAACATTAGTCATGGCCATGCGCTGAGCATTTTCTTTGCCTCTTGCAACCATCTCCGTGCTGCCTTCTATGCCAAGCACAAATCTGGCTCGCCGGGCCATGGCTAAGGAGAAATTTCCCAATCCGCAAAATAAGTCTAAAACCTGATCACTCTCTGATAAATCCAGTAATTCTATGGCTTTACTTATCATCTTGCGGTTAATTTCAGCGTTCACCTGAGTAAAATCCATCGGATGAAAAGCCAGATTCAGGTCAAAGGCCGGTAAGTTATAGAATAACCTTTCAGCTCCTGATTCCGGGTAATGTTTCAGCACTGTATCGGGTCCACCACTTTGCAGATAACAATCAAACTGATGTTTTTCAGCAAAAGCTGACATTTTAACAAGATCCTCATCATTCAAGGGCAGCAAATGCCTGAATACCAAGGCCAGGGAGTTACTCTCAGCTTGCTCATCACCAACCGCGACTTCAATTTGCGGAATATGCTGGTATGCCGCCAGGGAAGCAATAAATTCACTCAGTGCCGGTAATAAATTACTGACCTGAACATCCAAAATTTCGCAACTATCCATATGCGTAATAAAACTGCTGCTTTTTTCCCTGAAACCAACCAGTACCTGTTGTTTTTTGTGCACATAACGTACAGCCAGGCGAGCCTTGCGCCGATAGGCAAAATGCGGACCTGTCATCGGGGCTATTTTTTCGTAGCTTGAATCGCCAAGGCTGCGTTGCAGCAGTTCATCAAGAACCGAGGCTTTAAACGCTAACTGAGCTTCAGAATCGAAATGTTGCAAACTGCAACCTCCACAAATTGCAGCATATTGGCAAGGAGGCTCCACGCGCTGTTCTGCAGCAGTAATGACTGTGATGGTTTTTGCCTGGTCGAAAGCTTCACGCTTTTGGGTATAAACGGCAGATACCTGTTCGCCAGGCAAGGCTCCCTCTACAAAAATAACCTTACCATCAAGATGCGCGACGCCACGTCCTTCATGGCTGAGATTCTCAATATCTAAAATAACAGGTTCTGTTGGCAGTTTTTGCCGTCTACGTCGACGCATGAATAATTGAGTTTTCCTTCCTGTCGGGAGCTATTCTGGCGTAAAAACACCACTGGACAGATAACGGTCCCCTCTGTCACAAATGATCGCAACAATCACAGCGTTTTCCAGGGCTTTTGATAATTGCAGCGCTGCAAATACAGCGCCACCTGAAGAGACACCACAATGAATTCCTTCTTCTTTTGCCAGTGCTCGCATTGTGACCTCTGCATCGTGCTGATCAATATCAATGATCTGATCAACCCGTTGTGGCTCGAAAATTTTCGGCAAATAAGCTTCCGGCCAGCGCCTGATACCAGGAATACGGGAATCTTCCTCAGGCTGCAAGCCGATAATCCGAATAGCCGGATTCTGTTCCTTTAAGAATCGGGACACACCCATAATTGTGCCTGTTGTTCCCATAGAACTGACAAAGTGCGTTATTTTACCTTCCGTATCACGCCAGATTTCTGGCCCGGTTCCTTCATAGTGAGCTGCATAATTATCAGGGTTACCAAACTGGTCCAGCACAATGCCTTTGCCCTGTTCCTGCATACTTAAAGCAAGGTCTCTTGCCCCTTCCATGCCTGCTTCTTCTGTAACTTCTATCAAGGTGGCACCGTAAGCTGACATGGAGTCCTTGCGTTCCTGAGTAGAGTTGGTTGGCATGATAAGGATCAGCTTATAACCCCTGATAGCAGCTACCATGGCTAAAGCAATGCCTGTATTACCGCTGGTGGCTTCTATCAAGGTATCACCAGGACTGATCTTGCCTCTGGCTTCTGCTTTTAAAATCATGCTCAAAGCCGGCCTGTCTTTGACCGAACCCGCAGGATTATTACCTTCCAGTTTGACCAACACAGTATTACTGGTCTCACCCGGCATTCTCTGTAAGCGCACAAGAGGAGTATTACCTATGGTGCTTTCTATCGTTGCTATGTTCGGAATCGACATGATTTGGGTTTGCTTGAAATGCAGTTAAAGAAACAAAATTTTACCTTGAAGCCAGTTCGAGGAAAAAGCTAAAAGTGCTTTTATCCCATGCTTTTTCGAAATAAATTTCGACTTGAAAGTGGTTTATCTCCCAAATGTGCTGAAAGTGCTGTGCGTAACAAACGTTTTGCTGCTTTTTGGGTTTCCGCATTTGCAAAATTTTTGGCAACTATATTTTGTAAAACCTGGCCGGAAAAATATTTTTCCAGCTTGCCATTAACATCTTTAATCTGTTCAAAGCCGTTTTCATGATGGAAATAGTACCAGCGAATTGTTTCGTTATTCTCTGGCAACTCCTCCACTACACTAAAATCAATGCCATACCCCAACAATTCAAGCAAGCTTAGTTCAAAATTGCGCAAGATCGGTTCAATCTCGGAATCAAGTGACAGCTTTCTCAAGGTTTCTGCATACAGTGAGAAAATTTCAATATCTGCTTCCTGTTTATGAATCAGCCGAACCAGTAATTCGTTGATGTACATCGCTGCAAAAAGCGTCTTGTGCCTGAGAATAATATTACTGCTCTGGCTTTCAACCTGACCTAAAGTTTTTAATTCACTTTTGCCTGACAGATTAATCATTAATGGCACAAAGGGTTGTAACAAGGCTCTGCTTTTGGATTTTGGGCTGCGTACACCTTTGGCAACTGCGCTGATTCGACCGAAGTCCTGAGTTATAAAGTCCACTAAAAGGCTGGTATCGCGGTAGGGTCGGCTATGCAGTAAATAGGCTGGCTGAGATTGAATGAAGTTAGTCATAAGTACAGCTCATTGATCAATATAGCCTAAACTCCGCAAGGCCCGTTCATCATCCGACCAGCCACTTTTAACTTTAATCCACAAATTCAACATAACTTTCGCATCAAACAGTTGTTCCATTTCTTTACGTGCTTCAGTGCCGATCAATTTTAAACTTGAACCATTTTTACCAATCAGAATTTTTTTCTGCCCCTCTCTTTCTACCAGTATCAAGGCGCTGATATGCAAAACCCCATCCTTGTTTTTAAACTCTTCTATTTCCACATTCACTTCATAAGGAAGTTCATCCCCCATTTGCCGGGTTATTTTTTCTCGGACAAATTCAGCTGCCAGGAAGCGAGAGTTTTTATCGGTAATCTGATCTTCCGGAAACAGATGGCCTCCCACGGGGAGTGACTGCGTGATTAGCTCTTCAAGTTTACTGATACCCTGTTCTTTCAGGGCCGATACAGGAATAATTTCACTAAAATCATGCAGGGAACTCAGATTTTCAATGAGAGGCAGGAGCTTATCCTTATCGGTTATTCTGTCTACCTTATTTAGCAACAGGAATACTGGGACTGAAGTATTCTTAATATTTTCCAGCACTTTTTCATCTTCTTCTGTCCACTTGCCAGCATCAATCATAAATAAAATCAGATCAACATCCTGAATAACAGAACTGACTGTTTTATTCATATAACGGTTAAGCGCTTTATCTACGCCAATATGTAAACCCGGCGTATCCACATAAATCATTTGGGATTGATTTGTAGTTTTTATGCCGAGCAGGCGGTGGCGGGTTGTTTGGGGCTTACGGGAAGTGATGCTGATTTTTTGACCCAAGATATGATTAAGCAATGTTGACTTACCAACATTCGGCCTGCCAACGATAGCGATCAACCCACAATGATGCGCTGTTTTATTCGAGGTAGATTCAGTCACTTGATGGATTTATCTGCATTTTTTCAGAGTACAGCTCAGGTAAGAGATCAGGTTAAATGACAGCTTACATACCAAGTTACAGGCCCAGTTTTTCCAACACTGCCATAGCGGCTTGCTGTTCGGCTTCTCTTCGGCTGCTACCATGGCCTTGAATTGCCTGTTCAAATAAATCAATTTTACAACTGATTGTAAATTGCTGCTCATGATCTTTGCCTTCCAGCTCGGAGACTACATATTCCGGCAATCCAAGCTGCTTTGACTGTAAATACTCCTGTAAGCGCGTTTTGGCATCTTTGTCCGGTATTTCCTTATCCGCCTGCAAACGACCCAAACGGGAAGAAAACCAGTTTAATACTTCTTTGCGGCAGGCTGTGATTCCGGCATCAAGATAAATTGCACTCACCACTGCCTCCAAGGCATCAGCCAATATTGAATCGCGTCTGGCGCCACCACTTTTCGATTCACCGCTACCGAGAATCAGGTGCTCTCCAAGCGAAAGCTCACGCGCAATATCAGCCAGGGTTTGTTTTTTCACCAACTCTGCACGTAAACGGCTTAATTCACCTTCGCTGGCTTGTGGAAAGCGCTGATAGAGCACTTCTGCAATAATAAAGCTCAGAATAGAATCGCCAAAGAATTCCAGCCGTTCATTATTGACTTTGCCGTTACTGCGATGGCTCAAGGCCAGTTTTAAAAGGCCTTTATCTTTAAAACTATAAGAAATTTTTTCAGGACTTGTCACTAGTTCTTATCAAATCGGTTTTCAAAGACAACAACAATTTCAATGTTATAAAACAAGTGGGATCTTGATTCGTAGTTAATATCTATATAACTGTTGTTGCCTTCCCTGGTTAATACCACACTGCCAAGGTCAAAATCTCTGATGCTATTAGTGACCAGTGTCCTTTGCAGGTCAGAACGAATATCGGAGAGGCTCATGCTTGAAAAATCATTATTATTAATTATCCCTTCCATGGCATTAACAACAACATTGTTATCCATATAAGCAGGCGCAATTTTCAGCGCCGACAATAAAACCATTCCGACTATTACCAGCAGAAAAATAATCGTGAAAAACGACGCACCCGCTTGTCGCTTCACTGACCTCACACCCGATAAATTCTTTTTAGCTTTCATCTGACACCTCAAACTTTAAGGGTTAATAATGCGATTCTGTGAAAATGTCGGCAAATTCATTCCCGGTTCTTTATGCATCCAGACTGCCACTGCTTTACCCACAATATTCTCTTCGGAAGCGACACCCCAACTCCGGCTATCCAGGCTGTTATCACGATTATCACCCATCATGAAATAATGCCCCTCAGGAATTACATTTCCTTCCGGTCGTAACCAGTCGTAGCGTGGTTCACCATAGCGTGATGGTGGCGATACGTAGATCTCATGCTCCACATCACCCAGTTGTTCCAGGAAATGATTCACAGTTCTGAAGCCATCCTGTGTCGTTTCAAGAAATTCCTGTGGCTGTTCAATGCCATTGATATAGAGTTTTTTATCGGCATAACGAATATGATCTCCCGGTAGGCCTATGACCCGCTTCACGTAATACACAGGATCATGCGGCGGAATAAAAACCATCACATCTCCCCGCTGCGGCTCACTGATATTAATAATTTTTGTTCCCAATACAGGCAGTCGAATACCATAAGAATATTTATTAACGAGGATATAGTCCCCGATATTCAGACTCGGAATCATGGAACCGGTCGGGATTTGAAAAGGCTCAAACAGAAATGACCGAAATGCCAATACCGCAAACAGAATGGGAAAAAAAGATTTACTGTACTCAACCAGCCCCGGGTCTTTCTTAATTTCGTATGCTGTATGTAGTTGCTTGATTATTTTTTGATTCAGTGTGGCTTTATCTTCAGTTTCCCTGGTTTCATATTTTAAAACAGCTTCTTCCGCTATTTTATTTTCACTTAAGTATTCGCGGAATTTTTGCGACCTGCTTTTTGCAAAAAATACGGCATCAATCAGCCAGATTACGCCACTGACCAAAACCAGAATAAATAACACCAAAGTAAAGTCTATATTCATCAGGAATCCACCTTGAGTACAGCTAAAAACGCTTCCTGTGGAACTTCAATGCTGCCGACTTTTTTCATGCGTTTTTTCCCTGCTTTCTGTTTTTCCAATAACTTTTTCTTGCGCGTTATATCGCCACCATAACACTTTGCCGTTACATTTTTTCTTAATGCTTTTACCGTACTGCGGGAAACTATCTGTCCACCGATAGCAGCCTGAATGGCGACATCATAAAGTTGACGTGGTATTAATTCTTTCATTTTCTCTGTCAGTACCCTGCCTTTGGCCTGTGCCTGATCCTTATGTACGATCAGGGCTAAGGCGTCTACAGTATCGCCATTAATCAACACATCCAATCTCACCAGTTTGGCAGCCTGGAAACGGATAAAATTATAATCCAAAGAAGCATAGCCACGACTGACCGATTTTAAACGATCAAAAAAATCCAATACTACTTCATTCATCGGTAATTCATAGCGAATAGCAACCTGATTGGCAGCAAACTGCATATCTTTTTGAACACCGCGCTTTTCTACACAAAGCGTGATGACATTGCCAACATAATCCTGCGGGACCAGAATATTTGCTTCAACAATGGGTTCGCGCATCTCTTCTATATTAGCCATTGCCGGCAGGCGTGACGGACTATCAACCTTAATGACATCCCCGGATTTGGTTAGCACCTCATAGACCACAGTCGGTGCGGAAGTGATAAGGTCAAGATCATATTCCCGTTCCAGCCTCTCCTGCACGATTTCCATATGTAACATACCCAGAAAACCGCAGCGAAACCCTACCCCGAGCGCATCAGAGTTTTCCGGCTCATAGATCAGGGCCGCATCATTGAGCGTCAGTTTTTCGAGTGCATCCCGGAAATTTTCATATTCATCAGCAGAAATTGGAAACATGCCGGCATAAACTTGCGCCTGAACCCGTTTAAATCCTGGTAATGCTTTCACATCAGGCGTGTTGGCATGCGTGATGGTATCACCGACAGGCGCCCCTTTGATTTCCTTTATACCTGCTTCGATAAAGCCGACTTCACCGGCTTTTAATTCTTTGGTAACCAATCGTTTAGGGCTGAATATTCCCACATTATCAACGACATGTACCTTGCCCGTAGACTTGGCGATTATCTTGTCGCCTTTGCGAATACTGCCCTGACGCACCCTGACAAGAGAAACCACCCCCAAATAGTTATCAAACCAGGAATCGACAATTAAAGCCTGCAGGTCTGCCTGGGTATCTCCTTCCGGAGGAGGTATCAACTGAATCAGATTTTCCAAAACATCTGTAATCCCCATACCACTTTTGGCACTGGCAAGTACCGCATTCTGGGCATCCAATCCAATAATATCTTCAATCTCCTGTTTAACCCGGTCTGGCTCTGCCTGCGGCAAATCCATCTTATTGAGCACCGGTATCACTTCTAGCCCCTGCTCTATAGCGGTATAACAATTTGCTACAGACTGCGCTTCTACACCCTGAGCAGCATCAACTACCAGCAGAGCGCCTTCGCAGGCAGCCAGTGAACGGGAAACTTCATAGCTGAAGTCTACGTGTCCTGGCGTATCAATAAAGTTCAACTGGTAGGTTTTACCATCCTTGGATTTGTAATTCAGGGTCACACTTTGGGCTTTAATAGTAATGCCGCGTTCACGTTCTATATCCATGGAATCAAGAACCTGCTCGGACATCTCACGCTCAGTCAAGCCTCCACACTCCTGTATGAAACGATCAGCAATGGTTGATTTGCCGTGATCAATATGGGCAATGATGGAAAAATTTCGGATGTGGCTTAAATCACTCACTGGGAGATTCGCTCTTGTTAAACGCTATTATCAAAAAAGTCCGCAAGTCTACAGGAACTCGCACTTAACATGAAGAAAATCCCTGCTGGAATCAGCAGGAATAAGACCATACTTTTGATGAGTTAACCGTCCAACATAAGCGTGAAAAAAGATTGTTGTCCGTCCCGTTCAACGAGCAGGGGCAAGGGACTGTCAACAGGCAAGCTTGCATCAATTTCGGCCAGATCAGATAAAGATTCAAGATCTCTGCCATTCAGGCTCAATAGTATATCGCCTTCCTGTAGACCCGCCCTTTGAGCAACCTGGCCTGTTATTTCATCAACCCTGAGGCCATGATCCAAGCCGAGCCTTTGTTTGTCATCCTCAGTTAGTTCAGATACAGACAAACCCAGAGAGTTTTCAACCGGCTCCACTGCTCCTATCTGCAGTTGCCGCTGAGTTGAAGCTGCGTCCAGATCTCCAACAAGCATGCGAATATTCTCTAGCCTGCCATTTCGAACCAGTTCTACTTCTACTTCACTGCCAGGTAAAGAAAGTCCGACATGGTAGGGTAAATCTGCACTATTTCTGATTTCATCGCCATTATAACGAAGAATAATATCTTCAGCCTGAAACCCGGCAACTTCAGCCGGACCACCGGGCAACACATCATTAACAAACGCGCCCTTAGGGGTTGGCAAATTATATAAATCTGCCTGTTCCTGTGTGACATCTGCTATTGCCACACCCATCCAGCCTCTGGAAACATTTCCGGTTTGCATTAATTGAGTAACAACATTTTCGGCCACATCGACAGGAATCGCGAAAGACAGACCAATTGACCCGCCTGAGTTGGAATAGATCTGCGAGTTGACGCCAATAACTTCACCAGCAAGGTTGAATAAAGGGCCACCTGAATGACCAGGGTTAATTGCCACATCCGTTTGAATGAAAGATACATAGTTGCCCTGCCCGGTTATTTGAGGGGGCAGGCTTCTGCCAACATAACTGACAATACCTGCTGCAACAGAATGACTTAAATTAAATGGAGAACCAATTGCCAGCACCCATTGTCCGACTTTCACATCAGTAGCATTACCAAAAGGAACAGTAGGCAAGCCTTCTGCTTCAATTTTTATAAGCGCCAAATCCGAGCGTTGATCTGATCCGACAACCTCCGCACTGAACTCTCGTTGATCATTTAATGTAATCGTAATTTCATCTGCCCCATCGATAACATGATGGTTGGTAACAATGTAACCATCCTCAGAAATAATAAAGCCGGAGCCCAGAGAAGAACTTTCCCTTTCTCTCTGCATGAAATCTTCCGGCAAGCGATCTCCAAAGAACTCCAGGAACTCTTCCAGCTCTTCCCTGTCCCCTCCAAAATCCTCAAATCTGTCATTGCCGGTGCTGCGGATTCGAACATTAACAATTGCCGGAGCAGTCTTTTCAACAAGCTCGGTAAAATCCGGTAAAAATTGGGCAGAAGACTGGGTTGAAATAAAAACAGCCATAATTAATAAAGCTGTTCGTAATTGAGAAAATAAATTTATTCTGTTCATGACTATTTCTCGCAATATTTATTTTTGAAATCTTTTTTAGTTTCCAAACTGTTTAATAACGTCATCGTCTGCACTCAATAAACACAACTTGATTTTCTCCAGTTTGCCATGACTACGAAAATAAAGGCTTAATACTTTCATGCTCAAAATTAAAGCAGTGAAGACCGATATCATGACTGCTATTTCATTTAAGCCGACCAGCCACGTCAAATATGCTGCAAGCAACATACTGAATAGTGGAAACAGATACATAAGCAATACTAACTGCAGTAGCTTACTTTCTTCTATCTTTATCTGGGCTTGAGAACCTTTTTTCAATAAGTGAATATCCTCTTCAGGCAGCAGGTTGGTCGGGAATTCAATTGCCCTGTTTACGTGTAAGGAATTTAAAAGGTATTGACCGCATGAAGGCTTAAGGCTGCAGCTACTGCATGTGTTAGTGCTGTATGGCTGCAAGCGTATGAAGCCTGATTCGACTGAAGAAATTCTAACTGTCTCACTAAGCATAATGAGTTAATGACTTATTTCGAATGAGCCAAATATGCCAGAAAAAAGGGAGTTAGAAATCAGGGCACTAAGGATTATGGCTCTTATAGTTTTACTCGCGTTCAATGATCACATTGAAATTCACGGGCAACTCCACAGATTCTTGCGGTTCACCAACAAATTCCTGAAAGACGGCTTGTCTCAAACGGACACGGGCAGCTTCTTCATCAAGCATGTCAGTGCTGGCAAATTCAGTGCCGAGTTGCGGAACGCGGCTAAATTGTGAGGGGGAATAAGCGTCATCAAACTCCAGCACTCTGTCTTCTGAAATACCAGACTGTTCTGCTAATTGTAAGTCCGCGAACTCGCTCTCTTGAGATGTTGATGGGTTTAACACCCCGCTGGCGACTAATACAATGGCAGCCACTGACGCTGCGATGGCACCCTGCCCCAGGCGACCGAATACCTGTGATTGGTTTCCATTGCCTGATTGTTCCTTGCTGTCATCAAGAGAAGTAAAAGAAGACTCACTTTGGCTTTTGCCATCCAGCTCAGCATTAATGCGGGACAATAAATCCGGACGTTTTACTTCCGAGTTTCCAGCGCCCGCTTTTAAAACGTTGAAACCACTGCTATCCAGCTCGCCCTTCATAACGGCACTCAGCATATGGAAGCGCTCCCATTTAGCTTTCAGCTCTGGATTGCTTTCGCACTCTTTGAGGATGCGGCGAAATTCAAACTCGCTCGCCTCATCATCCATCAAGGCTGACATGGATTCTCTAAGCTTCTCTTTTCCAGTATTTCCCGTACTCATATTCTCATTCACTTTCTATAGCACTACAAACTAGACAACAAATATTAAAAAAAATTCCAATTTCTACATTATTTATGCTTAAAACCTTGTCCCTGGTCGTTTCCAGGCTGTTTACCACCCTCTTTGCCATTATTAATAAAAGGGCTGATAACCGTATCCAATGCCTCTCTGGCTCGGAAAATTCTTGACCTCACGGTGCCGACAGGGCAATCCATGATTTGCGTGATTTCTTCATAGCTTAATCCGCCAAACTCGCGCAAAGTAAATGCCGTTCTTAAATCCTCAGGTAACTCATCTATAGCCTTATTGATAAGCACGTGTAATTCATCACTGGATAACTTGGCTTCAGGACTGCCAGTATCGATGAGTTCTGAAGGCAGTTCTGTGAGGTCAGCATCTCCCAAATCGACATCAGTGCCGGGCGGCCTTCTGCCTTTTGTGACCATATGATTTTTTGCTGTATTGATTGCTATGCGATAAAGCCAGGTATAAAACGCACTATCACCACGAAATTTAGGTAAGGCTCGATAGGCTTTAATGAAAGCTTCCTGACAGACGTCTTCGACTTCACTTTGATCACGTATAAAACGTGATACCAGCGCCAGTATCCTGTGTTGATAGCGTAAAACCAACAAATCAAAGGCATGCTTGTTGCCTTTGAAAACCTGATCAACCAATTGCTGATCCGTTTGTTTGGGTTTACCTGTAGACAATTTATCTATTCCTTTTATTTACTACTTAGTGCTTACTGATTAATTACTTACGGCACCTAAACGAGTAAAATGCTTAAAATTGTAACTAGCTATTCAGTATGAAAAAAACCTATACCACTACAGCATACAGCAACCATGATGTACTTGTCATAGGTGGAGGAGCTGCAGGCCTGAGTCTGGCGCTAAAGATGGCCGACTTTACTAAGGTCACTATTTTATCGAAAAGTTCCCTTCGCCAGGGCAGTACTTACTATGCTCAGGGAGGTATTGCTGCCGTTCTGGATACTCAGGATAGCGAGCTGTCCCATGTTGAAGATACCTTAATTGCCGGTGCCGGTCTCTGTCACAGGGATATAGTGGAGTACGCTGTCAGCCGCGGCCCAGAGTGTATCAGCTGGCTAATGCAACAAGGCGTTACATTTACCCAGCTCGACAAACCTGCCAAATCCGATACTGAAAACACGTCAATATTTTCAGATTTTCATTTGACCCAGGAAGGCGGTCACAGCCATCGCCGGGTTATTCATGCTGCCGATGCTACCGGTAAAGCCATTTTCAAAAGTCTTTCAGAAAAAGTACTGGCCAACCCGAACATTACTGTCCTTACCAATACGGTGGCGATTGATCTGATTAGCAGCGGCAAATTAGGGGACAAGGACAATCGTTGTATTGGCGCCTATATTCTTGACGAAAATACCGGCGCTATCAGAACTTATAACGCCCGGTTTGTTGTGCTGGCTACTGGTGGAGCCAGTAAAGCTTATCTGTATACCTCGAACCCCGATGGTGCAAGCGGTGATGGCATTGCCATGGCCTGGCGGGCAGGCTGCCGTGTGGCTAATCTCGAATTTAACCAGTTCCACCCTACCTGTCTTTATCATCCACACGCGAAGTCATTTCTGATCAGTGAAGCCCTACGTGGCGAAGGTGGCATCTTACGCCTGCCGGATGGTCATCGTTTCATGCCGGCTTACGATGAGCGTGCCGAACTTGCCCCCAGAGATATTGTTGCCCGGGCTATTGACTCAGAGATGAAGCGCCTGGGATGTAATTGTGTCTTTCTTGATATTACCCATAAATCCCCAGAGTTTATTCACGAACATTTTCCAAGCATACAAAAGAAATGTCTGAAATATGGCATTGATATCTGTACCGAACAGATACCTGTTGTTCCTGCAGCACACTATAGCTGCGGTGGCATCATGGTAGATAAAAATGGCAAAACTGATGTAAATAATCTTTATGCCATTGGTGAAACCAGTTTTACCGGCTTACATGGTGCTAACCGCATGGCGAGCAATTCCCTGCTTGAATGTTTCGTCTTTGCTTTTTCAGCAGCGGAAGATATTCAGCAAAAGCTTAATCACACAGAGTTTTTTCCGGAACCTCCTTTCTGGGATGAAAGCCGGGTTACTGATTCCGATGAAGATGTGGTCATTTCCCACAACTGGGATGAAATCAGACGGCTGATGTGGGACTACGTCGGTATTGTAAGAACCGACAAACGCCTGCAACGAGCGGCAAACCGTATCGAGTTGTTACGACATGAAATCCATGAGTACTATGGCAATTATAAAATCAATACCAATCTTCTGGAGCTTAGAAACCTGGCTTTAGTTGCAGAACTTATTATCAGGTCTGCAATCAGCAGAAAGGAAAGTCGGGGCCTACACTACACGCTGGACTATCCCGAAAAACTAAAGGAGAGTGGTGATACTGTTTTAACACCCGAATAAAAAAGAAAAATTACACTAGCACACTTTTTCAGCTGCTTTTTTCCACTTCATTATTCATTAAAATCAACCGAACCATCTCTCTTAATTCCAGATCAGGCGCCAGTTCTTTCTCAATCAGCCAACTGAATAAATCCTGATCCTCCTGCTCCAACAAGCGTTGATAAATTAACTGTTGCTTGTCATCCATGTCTTCCAGTTTATTAGTGACAAAGGGAAGTAAAAGCAAGTCCAGTTCAAGCATGCCGCGGCGACTGTGCCACCATATTTTTTTTAATTCGACTTCATTCATATATTCATTTTATTAGTCTGGTTCCGGCCCGTATAATGACACACATGGAAAATTATTATGTAAATTTAAACCAGCGTGAACTGCTTGTCGTAAGTGGAGAAGATAGTGAGCGTTTTCTCCAGGGACAGTTAACCTGTGACCTTGCTGCTCTCTCTGAGCATGACAGTTGCCCAGGCTGTTTATGTGATAACAAAGGCCGGGTTATTGCAAGCTTCACCCTATGGAAATTAGCAGTGACATTCTACCTTGAAATGGAAAAAGGTGCAGCCGCTTTTGCAGAACAGCATTTAAAAAAATACAGTGTATTTTATAAAAGTGATATCGTTATCAAGCCCGAGCTTTTTACCCGGTTTGGGCTGATTGGAGCTTCCTCAAAAAAATACCTGAGTCAGCACTTTACTGCAATTCCCACAGCTCTTAATCAGGTAGAAGCAAGCAGTGCCGATAACGCCTACCTGAGGCTGGCAGATCCTGATAATCAACGCTATGAATTATGGCAACTTAATGCTTCTGGCACTTCTGACGATTTTAGCGCAGATGCAAATCTGCCTGAAGGAAAGATGGAAGACTGGAAATTACTTGATCAGGCTCAGGGCTTATATAGATTACAGGCAGAGGATACAGGTCTGTATACCCCGCAGGAATTAAACTACGACCAATTAGGCCATGTAAGCTTCACCAAAGGCTGCTATACCGGTCAGGAAATTGTTGCCCGAATGCACTACCGGGGCAAAGCCAAGAAGCGACTTTATTTATTACAGCTAAACAGTAGGTCTGCACCAGAAAAACACATGAAAATAAATACCCGTGATAACAAAGCTGTTGGAGAAATAATAGACGTCGCCAACCTTGGCGATAATCACTTCCAGATACAGGTAATAGCCAATGAATCTATCCAAAAAGATTTGTGTATAGAAAATCTGGATAAGTCAGAATTAAAATTAATTTCTATTTAAAATCAAATAGCTACCATACAAACATCATTTAAATTATTAAGAAGAGCATTTTCTTCTGTCAATAAAATGCAATAACTGCTTGATATTGTAAGGAAAACATGAAGAATCAGAACTATGAACCAGTTGGCATAATTCTGATAAAGTTATGTCATGCTTACGCTCACACATATATGATGCCAGTCACTCTAATCAAACTTATTTGATCGCATTCGATACAGCTCTATGACACACTTTCTCAGGTTTGCATTTTCACCCAGATTTACTTTTATTTTGCTGCTGCTTTCTTGTGTACATGCTCCTTCCCCCATCGCCGATACCGCCTTTACCCTAGCCAAATAGTTCTATTAATGAGTTATTTTACATAATAATCATCATAAACCTTCAAGGCTTTCTATATTAAATGCTTAAAGCTAAACCAGACAATATCGATATAGACCTAAGACGCTCGGCTTTAATCGTCGTTGACATGCAAAACGCTTTTGCCAAAAAAGGTGGCATGCTAGATTTGTTTGGAGCTGATATTTCCGGTGCTGAAGCAGTTATTAAAACCAACCAGCTTTTAGTAAATGGAGCCCGTAAGGCAAAGCTTGAAATAATTTATCTTGTGATGACTTATAACTCTATGCTGAGCAATGCTGGTAGCATGATATCGCCAAATTATCACAAGGAGTTGGGCCTGAGGCTTATGCGTGAAAAACCAGAGCATGAAGGAAAGTTGCTAATAGATGGCACTTGGGATTGGCAGATCGTGGATGAACTTCGACCTCAGGATGATGAAATTATTATCCGTAAACCTCGATACAGTGGTTTTGTGGGTACTGATTTAGATAACTATCTCAGAAATAAAGATATTCGGTTTTTATTTATCACTGGAATTACAACCAATGTCTGCGTTGAAAGCACTGGTCGCGATGCCTTTTTTGCTGAATATTGGCCAATATTGGTTGAAGATGCTATGAATCATACTGGCCCAGATTTTTGTAGAGAAGCAACACTTTGGAATTTTGAGAATATATTTGGTTGGGTTACAGATTCAAAAAATGTTCTAGAGGCTCTTGAACAAAAGTAATTAGAAAACTCGGCTGCAATATTCTTGTAGATAGCAGATAGACCATCCAATAGTAAATCTAGAAATACCTATTAAAACTATATATAGGTAAGCTTCTAAGGACTACTATAGACCAGTTTTTAATTAAAATACTATAAAAATAGGGTATTTTGGACTTATAGAGATGTTAAGGGAAAAGAATTTGGTCGGAGTGAGATGACCTGAATTATAATTTTAGGTAAATGTTTTATATAGATTTATTACATATTAAAGGTTTCATAATGTGTCTTACTTCTCCTAGACGCTGGAAGAGCAAAATCGAAATTTTAATGCAGCGTTAACGACAATTGTTCCTTGATAAGAACCAATAGCTCTGAGCAATTCACCAATCTGTTTAGGATCAGTGATTGAGGCATGATGCTTTGTGCGACGGCTGGATATCAGAGCACCAGCCAGACCCCTTGATGGGTCATATCCAGCCCTACTAGTGGCGAGCGCATAACGGAATATCACATCGGCTGCTTGTTTTGCTCTATGTGGAGTGTCAATAGCTTCGCATGCTTCAATATTATGCATTTCTTATGAGGATTCATAAGCCCGAATTGGTCTGGAAGTAAACTAGGATTTTATATGGCGCGAGGATTTTTTAGTTCTCTGTTGTTTTTAACTTTACTGTAATATATTCATCACCTATGAAGGGTTTTGGCGTGTGGCAGTTTTGTATGTGGGGAAGCGACGCAAAGCGTTATTGCGAAAACTATTTGCGCACCAAACTCAGAGCAGAGGCTATCGACTTGTTCTTCTGCTAATTGCCGGACCGAATGGTCCAGCAAGGGTGCGCATGCTGCATTCGTCTTTAAAGTCGTCATAACGATAACCACATACAAGCATAGGATGCTGCGTTTTTTGAGGTTCATGGATGTTATCCTCGTTGTTAAAGGAGTACATCTTTGACTCGTTGTTGTCTTGTCCTTGGAGACCAGTTATCGCATCGCTTGTCGTCACTGAATTATCTTGAATTGGAAGATATTGTGCTTATGGTAGAGGTTTCGGCAGAAGCCTCATATGTCAAGCATCATAAGCAAAAAATAGCTCTAGTATTTAGTGCGATGCGCCATTTCGCTGATGAATTACGAGCAAGTGGTCGTTCTGTCATATATGTTCCCTTGACCGATCCTAGGAATACCCAAAGTTTGACCAGCGAAGTCGAACGTCATCAAAGATCTCATCAATTTTCTGAATGGTTACTCACAGAGCCCAGTGAATGGCGCTTAAAAGAAGCATTCGACGAGCTCAAAGCGACTTTTCCGGTACCGCTCCAGATTGTTTCCGATGATCGATTTATCTGCTCGCATGATGAGTTCAAGGCTTTTTTAAAGGATCGAAAGCAGCCACGAATGGAACACTTCTACCGTAGAATCAGGCAGTCGACTGGCATCCTGATGGAAGGAGGAGATCCCGTTGGTGGTCAATGGAATTTTGATCATGATAATCGCAAGGCGTTGGATCAACGTGCTACACCCAATCCTCCACAATGGCCATTGGATTCGATCACTGAAGCTGTGATTGAACTGGTGAATACCCGTTTTACTGATCATTTTGGCATGCTGGATGGGATGGACTTTCATTGGCCGGTAAACCGCGAACAGGCGCTTCTCATGCTTGACCATTTCATCACCGCGCGTTTGCCTTTTTTCGGAGACTTTCAAGATGCGATGGTGCTCGGTAAAGACACATTATTTCACAGCCTCATCTCAACCAGTCTGAACCTCGGATTATTAAGTCCTATGGAAGCATGTCAGGCTGCTGAAGAGGCCTATCGCCAGGGGTATGCGCCAATCAATGCGGTTGAGGGCTTTATTCGCCAGATTATCGGCTGGCGTGAGTATGTCCGTGGACTGTATTGGGCCTATATGCCAGAGTACCAAACTCGCAATTCACTCAATGCGTCCTGGCCATTGCCACCTTTTTTTTGGGATGAATCGAAAACCGGGATGATATGTCTCTCGGAGGTAGTTCGGAATACGCGTGAAAATGCCTATGCGCACCATATACAGCGACTTATGGTGACGGGTAACTTCACACTCATCGCTGGATGTTCTGTGACTGAAGTATGTGAGTGGTATTTATCTGTGTATGCCGATGCTTATGAGTGGGTGGAACTGCCAAATACTCTTGGAATGGCGTTATTCGCTGACGATGGGGTGATGGCGTCGAAGCCCTATTGCGCCAGCGGCAAATATATCGATCGGATGAGTGATTACTGTAAATCTTGTCGGTACCAAGTGAAAGAAACGGAGACCGAAAACGCTTGTCCCTTTAACTATTTGTACTGGGATTTCTTGATGACACACCAAGAGCGATTTCGCTCTAATCCAAGAATGGCGATGATTTTAAGAAATCTCGATCGGTTTGGTGAGCCTAAATTGGCTGCAATTCGATCGCGTGCGATGGAATTTCGAGAGCGGATTGAGTCCACTGGATCTGATGTGATTGCACCCATGCAGGAGACATTCTTGTGAAGCACGACGGAAAGACACTCAAAAAATCCGACTTCCCGAGCAAAGTCTATCCACTCTGCAGCTTGTCATTTAGCTGGAGAAAAAAATGGAAAAGTGATTGGGGTCAAGTGATCTATTGTAGTGATGGTTGCAGTCGGCAGGGTGTGCCAGTTGAATTCTGAAGTGGTGATTTGGCTAGTTCGTGATACCTGCCGAGTAATTGATAACCCGGCACTCCATCGTGCATTTCAGATCTCGCAAAGTCAGGGAGCACGGGTCCTTGCATTGGCATGTCTAGAGCCGAGGCGGTGGGCTGGTCAACAATTTGGGCTGTCCCGAGTCGGATTTCATTGGATGCGATTCCGTGCGGAGAGTTTGCGTGTATTAAGACAAGAGCTAGAGACATTAGGCTGTGGGTTGTGGTTGTGCTCAGAAGAGCCTGTCTATGCAGTCAACCGGATTCAGCAGCAATACTCGGTGACTACCATCGTCTGTGATGAATCGGTTGCTACTGAAGAGCGCTCAGAAGTGGCAAGGCTTGAGGCTGAGGGTTACCCAACGGTTCCAGTCTTTGTGGATGATTTGTTTCGCTTTGAACAGCTTCCATTTGTTCTAGATGAGTTGCCGGCAACTTTTTCAAAATTTAGAAAAGTGATTGAAAAAAAACCGAGTCTATTGCCGGATCGGCCGATCGATAGCGTGTCAATGGGGGGATGGATTGCATCTGTGTGGGCTGATCCGGCAGGATGGCAAGAGATGCTTGAGACTCCACTCGATTCAAGTGCCGAGGTTCCAATACATGGTGGCACAGAATCAGCCAGTCGGCATTGGAAAGCCTATCTTGATGCGAGAGCCTTATCGCATTACAAGCAAACGAGAAATGCCTTTCAGGGGCTAATGCAGTCGACCCATTTATCAGCATGGCTTGCTCACGGATGCATATCACCCAGACAAATCTGGTGGGATACGCTCCACTATGAGAAAGATGTTGAAGCCAATGAGTCCACTTACTGGTTGCGATTTGAATTGCTGTGGCGCGAATATTTTCGGTGGTACTCAAGGGCCAGTGACTGGACTCTATTTCGTCGAACTGGACCGAGTGATCAAGTTTTCGGATGTGATCAGAATGCCCGTCGCTTCGAGAGTTGGAAAACCGGCCACACCGGTTGCGATATTGTTGATGCTGCGATGCGAGAGCTGAATCAAACCGGTTGGATGAGCAACCGGGCAAGGCAACTAGTCGCAAGCCATCTCATTTATGAATTGAATTTGGAATGGCGTTTGGGCGCGGCCTATTTCGAAAGCCAATTGGTTGATTTTGATGTTGCCAGTAATTGGGGGAATTGGGCCTATATCGCCGGTGTTGGGGCTGATCCACAAGGTGGTCGTATTTTTCATCTGAATGATCAGGCAGACCGCTATGACCCCGATGGGGCATATCGAAGGCGTTGGCTGTCATGACTTTGCCGGTCGTTGTTTGGTTCAAGCGTGATCTTCGCATCGTCGATCATGAGCCATTGGATGCAGCAGTTCGTGAAGGTCCAGTGATCCCAATCTATGTGGTTGAGCCTGAGTACTGGGCGATGGAATACACCTCGGGTCGCCAATGGTCATTTTTGAAGGATTCGATCTTGTCACTGGATAAGGCCTTAAGCGAATGCGGTCAGCCATTGTGGACTGCAATCGGTAAGGTCGAGGAGGTGTTTGATCGATTGCATCGACGGTATAAATTTCAGTCGCTGGTCTCACACCAAGAAACCGGTCCTGATTGGACTTTTCAACGGGATCTTCGAGTCAAGCAATGGTGCAAAGACCGAGGGGTGATCTGGACTGAGTACCGTCAACATGGAGTCATTCGTGGTCTTCGCGAGCGTCAAGGCTGGGCCAGGCAATGGGGTCATCTGATGGATCGCCCAAAACGATCTGTCCCAACTCGAATTGAAGGCGTTGGTAGCCCTCCAAAATCAGCCACTGAATTGTTGCAAATGGTATCGATTAGTGATGAATCTCTGGTTCGAATACAGATCGGTGGTCGCTCTGAGGGTTTAGAACTCCTAGACAGCTTTTTAGACAGGCGTTGTGAAACCTACCGTAGTGGTATGTCGAGTCCTTTGACAGGTGAGATGGCATGCTCGCGTCTATCAGCACATTTATCACTCGGGACGATTAGTCTCCGAGAGGTGTGGCAACAGACACTCAATCGGCGAGCAGAGCTGAAAGAAGCGACAGGTCGAAGTCGTGAACTGCGTAGTCTGAAATCATTTCAATCACGATTGCATTGGCATTGCCATTTTATTCAGAAGCTCGAGTCGGAACCGAGGCTTGAGTTTGAGGAGCTGCATCGCGGTTTCATAGGTCTAAGAAACCTTCCCTGCGAGGTGGAATCGGAGCGATTAGAACGGTTTCAGAAAGGACTGCTTGGTTGGCCATTTGTTGATGCCTGTCTGAAATGCCTGTCCGCGACAGGGTGGTTAAATTTTCGGATGCGTGCAATGCTTGTCTCGATCGCAAGCTACCATTTATGGATCGATTGGAGAAAAACTGGGTCTCAGATAGCTCGGTGGTTTACTGATTTTGAAGCGGGCATTCACTGGTCTCAGATTCAAATGCAGTCAGGAATAACCGGTATCAATGCAAATCGAATTTACTCTCCTGTTAAACAGTCGGAAGATCAGGATCCGGATGGTGTGTTCATTAAACGTTGGATTCCTGAGTTAGAGGGTATTCCTATTGAATGGATACACCAACCCTGGCGTATGCCACTAAGCTTGCAGTACAAATATGGGTGTCAGATTGGGCTGCATTACCCAGTGCCCGTCGGAGATCCTCAGCATCTCGCGCGTGAGGCGCGTGCCAAACTCAAATTATGGATTGATTCACATGATTTAAAATCTGAGGCCCAGCGTGTATTAAAGGCACACGGCAGCCATTTAAAGCAAGCGCGTCCGTATTATGGTAAAAAGGTATCTTCTTCACAGATAGCGCTGGATTTGGAATGACAACGAATTACGATCAGCCTCGGATTGAAGCCATGGGTTTTCGCTTAAGGTATTTGGGTCCTTTACGGCATGTGTTAACTGATACTCAATCCAGTCCTCACGGTAGCTTAAAACCTCATCCAGAAGCGTCCTAGCCATTGCTCTGAATTATCCATTGCTGTATCTCATCGTCCTCAGAGCCGTTCTGACAACATTCTCACTAAGCGCTCTATTGGCTCCTCTGGCGCAAGGAAATCCATATCTACCTCGTCTTGCATGCATGTGTATTTCTTCGAGCACTGACACAGCTTGCTTGGATAGCGGTACAATATGGTACAACCTCATCTTCATTTTAGCTCCTGGCAACTCCCAACGAAACTCCTACCAGTTAATCTCTGACTATTCCATATACCTGATTTCGCCAAGACACTGGAAGAGCAAATTCGAAATTCTTAACGCAGCGTTAACGATAATTGTCACTGATAAGAATCAATAGCTCTAAGTAATTCACCTATCTATATAGGGTCTATGATTGAAGCATGATGCTTTTCACGACGTCTGGGTATCAGAGCACCAGTCAGGTCTCTTGATGGATCAGACCCAGACCTACCTGTGCTGACCGCTTAACGAGACAGAAGGAAACAAGTCTTTTTCGAGGATACGTAGCGTTCGTACACGAGAGATAAAGTCACGCACCATCGGTGAGCTACTGAGCTTTGACGGAAGGCTTTACTTGCTTAACTGCAGTGGCAGTTAACTTATGTCTTATAGCAGACTCCACCAATGACGGTATATGGCTAAAAATGATGTTTTAAACCGTCAGATATACCGTCAAAATGACGCTATATAGTTAAACTTGTAAAGACTACTATAGACCAGATTTTAATTAAAACACTATATAAATAGGGTATTTTGGACTAATAGGGATGTTAGGGGAAAAGAATTTGGTCGGAGTGGCCGGATTTGAACCGACGACCACCACACCCCCAGTGTGGTGCGCTACCAGGCTGCGCTACACTCCGATTTGACTGATTGATTTTAAAAATAGGATTATAAAGCCCCTGGCAAGGACTAGGAAACCAAATAGTTTAAAGCTTCTTCAATTTCTTCGATCAGTTCCTTGATCACTTTCTGGTTCATCACAGGTTGCGCTTCAGCAACATCGTTCCCTGCCATACGTTGTCTGGCACCACCAATGGTAAAACCTTGTTCATACAGCAGAGAACGGATTTGACGAATCAGTATGACATCCTGACGTTGGTAATAACGGCGATTACCACGACGTTTAACAGGTTTTAACTGTGTGAATTCCTGCTCCCAGTAACGCAGTACATGGGGTTTTACTTCACACAGGTCACTGACTTCACCAATCGTGAAATATCGTTTAGCGGGGATTTCCGGTAATTCTGAATTATGACTCGGTTCCAGCATAGCTTTCTACTCTCGATTTAAGTTTCTGCCCTGGTCTGAAAGTCACCACTCGGCGTGCCTGAATGGGTATTTCTTCTCCGGTTTTGGGGTTGCGTCCTGGACGCTCACGTTTATCACGTAAATCGAAATTACCAAAACCAGATAACTTCACCTGCTCATTATTTTCCAGTGACTGTCTGACTTCTTCAAAGAACTGCTCGACTAACTCTTTGGCTTCACGCTTATTCAGGCCCATTTCGTCAAAAAGACGTTCGGCCATTTCTGCTTTTGTCAGTGCTCCACTGCCCATAGTTACTGCCTTAATACTTGTATTATTAAGCTTTTTTCTTAATCGGGTCGATAATTATGGCCTAAGTTCAGCCGAAAATCACCTTAATTCTGCATTAAATTGTGCTTCTAGTGTCTTGATACAGCTATTAATTATGCTATTTATCTCATCATCATTAAGAGTTCGTGATGGATTCTGGAAAATCAGGCCTATGGCCATACTTTGTTTGCCCGCCTGGATATTTTCACCCTGGTAGACATCAAACAGCACAACACGCTCAAGATTCTCACCGGCTTGCTGGCGGATAAGCTGTTCCAGCTCAGTATAATTGACACCTGTATCCAGCACTAAAGCGATATCTCTTCGCACGGAAGGGTATTTGGATAAGGCCGTAACTTTAGTTAGAGCAGCATCAAGCAGGCCATTCATGGCCAGTTCAAATAGATAGACCTTAGCGGGAATATCCAGCGTTTTTTGCAACTGCGGGTTCAATGCACCCAGCCAGCCAATACATTGCTGTCCTCTTAAAATACGGGCACTCTGACCAATCTGTAACCCTGGATGCTCAGCGGACTCAAAACGAAAAGCCGCAATGTCGTTAGTCATGGACAAAAGACTCTCCACATCACCTTTAATATCATAGAAATCTACAGGACGGCCTTTTTCACCCCACTGCTCCGGAGATTGATTTCCCCAAATTAATCCCCCCAGCATTGCCTCCTGCTGTATTGCATCAGTTTTTGAAAAAACCAGACCGGATTCAAAAATGCGCACCCTGTCCTGCTGGCGGTTTTGGTTATGCTTTAAAGTTTGTATTAATCCCGGCCAAAGGCTTCGGCGCATGACCGACATTTCACTCGAAATAGGGTTTGACAGAGTAATGGCGTCAGACTGAGGCAAAGACAAGCTGCTTTCCAGTTCAGGTTCTACAAAGCTGTAAGATATAACTTCTTGATATCCAAGGGATATTAATCGCCTTCTAAGCTGTTTTATGCTCAGTTTATTTTCGCTGGAGCTATTTAAACGACTATCCGTTGTAGATCTGCTAATGGGTAAATTATCGTAACCATAAACACGGGCTACTTCTTCTATCAGATCAGCTTCTATGCTGATATCAAAGCGCCAGCTTGGTACTTTAAATAACCAGCTCCCGGCATCTTTTTCGATTACTTCAAGTCCAAGTCGGCTGAGAATATCCTCAATGTCAGCAGCAGGAATATCCAGGCCAAGCAAGCCAAGCACTTTACTTGCACGTAATTTGACAGTTCTGCTTTCAGGCAACTCAGCATCCGTCACAACAACGGGACCAGGTTCCCCGCCAACTATATCAAGCAGCAGACGGGTTGCTCTTTCAATAGCCAGTTTGGGTAACTCATAATCCACACCACGTTCAAAGCGGTGTGAGGCATCTGTGTGCATACCATAGTTACGGGCTTTACCGGCGATACTTAAGGGATTAAAAAATGCACTTTCCAGGAAAAGATGTTTGGTGTTTTTGCTGACCCCGCTGTGCTCCCCTCCCATAACACCGGCAATGGCCAGGGCTTTTTCATGATCAGCAATCACCAGCGTTTCTTCATTCAGTTCAACTTCACGGCCATCCAGTAAAACCAGTTTTTCAGCTTTATTGGCCCGACGTACCCGAATGCCCTTGCTGAGAATATCCAGATCAAAAGCATGTAAAGGCTGGCCTAATTCCAACATGACGTAATTAGTCACGTCTACCGCTGGATCAATACTGCGTATGCCGCTACGACGGAGCTTTTCCTTTAACCAAACAGGTGAAACAGCACTGACATCCACATTTTTAATGACTCGGCCAAGATAACGCGGACAATCTACCGGACTAAGCAATTCAACCGGGAAGACATCATCAATCGTGCTGGCAACTTCATCAAGTTCAGGCGTGCTGACACTGGTTTTATTCAACACAGCAGCTTCACGTGCTATGCCCTGTACACTCAGGCAATCACCCCGGTTTGGTGTCAGGTCAACATCAATAATGCTGTCATCCAGATCCAAATAGTCACGAAAATCCTGGCCAACAGTTGCATCCAGTGGCAGTTCCAGTATGCCATCTGATTTTTCTGCCAAGCCCAGTTCTTCAGCAGAACACAGCATACCGTTAGATTCCACACCGCGTAATTTTGCCTGTTTGATTTTAAAGTCTTCGGCGAGCTCGGCTCCAACCAGCGCGAAAGGGACTTTTTGACCGGCGGCAACATTGGGCGCACCACAGACCACCTGAAAATTTTCCTTGCCATTACTGACCTGGCAGACATTGAGCTTATCGGCATCAGGATGTTTCTCTAAACTAAGAACTTCACCAACAACAACACCGGTAAATTTATTGGCAGCAGGTTCTACGCTGTCAACTTCCAGACCCGCCATGGTCAGTTGCGCCACTAATTCTTCAGTGGATAACTGGGGATTTACCCATTCACGCAACCAGTTTTCGCTGAATTTCACTTAACTGGCTCCTATGAAAACTGCTTTAGAAAACGCAGATCATTATCAAACAATAAGCGTAAATCTGTAATCTGATAGCGCAACATTGCCAGACGATCCACGCCCATGCCAAAGGCATAGCCTGTATAGCGTTCAGAGTCTATATTCGAAAATTCCAATACTTTAGGATGCACCATGCCGCAACCAAGAATCTCGATCCAGCCAGTGTGGCTACATACACGGCAACCTTCTCCGCCACAATTAACACATTGCACATCAACTTCTGCTGATGGCTCTGTGAATGGAAAATAAGAAGGACGGAATCGCACGGATAAATCGGCTTCAAAAAAAGCTTTGAGAAAATCAGCAATAATGCCTTTCAAATCAGCAAAACTGACATACTCATCAATCAACAAGCCTTCTACCTGATGAAACATCGGAGTATGAGTTAAATCAGAATCACAACGATAAACCCGTCCCGGGCAAATAATTCTGAACGGTGCCTCACCGGTTTCCATTGTTCTGACCTGAACCGTGGAGGTGTGCGTGCGCAACAAGGTATTGGCGTCAAAATAAAAGGTGTCATGCATTGCCCGCGCCGGATGATGATCAGGAATATTCAAAGCCTCGAAATTATGATAATCATCTTCGATCTCAGGACCTTCAACCGTATTGAACCCGGCAGCAGAAAAAATATCTTCTATGCGTTCAATGGTTCTGGTCACTGGATGCAAAGCGCCGGCTTGCTGACGCCTGCCAGGTAAAGTGACATCGATAGCTTCACGCTGCAATAAGTCTGAAGTCGCCGCACTTTCAATCAATTCTTTACGCTGATTGATCGCTTCCTGCACCACCTGCTTGGATTTATTGATAGCCGCTCCGGCGGCAGGTCTTTCTTCCGCAGGCAGTTTCCCTAGGGTTTTTAACTGCTCGGTAAGACTCCCTTTCTTGCCCAAATACTGTACTCGCAAGCTATCAAGCTGAACTGCATCTTCAGCGTCATTGATAGCCTGCAAGGCCGAGTTTGTTAAGGCTTCCAGATTTTCCATACCTATATAGGGTGTCTCGTCTGGGAATTGATTAGGCTAGTGCCGCTTTTGCCTCTTGAGCTACTGCTGCAAAAGCATCTTTGTCATTAACCGCTAAATCAGCCAGGACACGGCGGTCAATGGCAATTTCAGCTTTCTTGAGACCGGCAATCAGACGGCTATAGGTAATATCATTAGCACGGGCCTGCGCATTAATACGGGTAATCCATAATGCACGGAATACACGTTTCTTTACTTTACGGTCACGGTAAGCATATTGACCAGCTTTGATGACAGCCTGCTTGGCTACACGGTATATGCGACTACGCGCACCATAGTAACCTTTAGCCTGCTTGAGAACTTTTTTATGTCTACGGTGTGCAACCACACCACGTTTAACTCTTGCCATTAATTAATCCTCCCTTAATTCTGACGCAGCATGCGTTTTACATTGGACATATCAGCCGGATGAATCGGCGATGTTCCACGTAACTGTCGCTTACGTTTGGTCGTCATTTTAGTGAGGATATGGCTTTTATAAGCGCTTTTTCGCTTGAGACCGGATCCGGTTTTCTTGAAGCGTTTAGCTGCTCCACTGTGAACTTTCTGTTTTGGCATTGTCTTACTCCGCATTTAAGGTAAGTCTTTTTTTTGTTTGAGACTTCCTTACGTTTAATAAAAAGTAAAAACACTTCCTCCCGTCATCTTCGGGTTTCACGAAGAGTTAAGTGGAAACTTTTACTGCTTTTTCTTTACCGGGGTTAACACCATGGTTAACTGTCGACCTTCCATTTTCGGCTCCTGGTCAACTGTGCCATGTTCAGCAAGATCGGCTTTCAATCGCTGAATCAGCTCCATCCCGATATGTTGATGGGCAAGCTCTCGGCCACGAAAACGTACTGTGACTTTGGCTCTGTCTCCATCGTTGAGGAAACGTATCAGGTTGCGTAGTTTTACCTGATAATCTCCTTCTTCCGTCCCTGGCCTGAATTTGATTTCTTTAACGTGAATGACTTTTTGTTTCTTGCGGTTTGCGGCTTTTTGTTTCTTGAGTTCAAAAACATGTTTGCCGTAATCCATAATCTTGCAAACTGGCGGCTCTGCATCTGGTGAAATCAATACTAAGTCCAGTTTTGCTGCTGTCGCCTCTTCTTTTGCTTCTTCCAGGCTTACTATGCCTTTCTGGCCACCATCGGCAAGAATCAATCTCACCTGTTCTGACTCTATATCATCATTGATAACAGCACGTTTACTTTTGTCACTTTCACGCTTAATAATAGAATTCTCCGTTCACGTTAATATTACATACCCTTGATTAATTACAGCCTGCTGTAATTCTCAATATCCTGCTGTAACAAAGCCTCAAACTGGGCGATTTCCATCACTCCCAGATCCTGTCCAGTACGGTCTCTGACCGAAATGGTATTAGCGGCAACTTCTTTGTCTCCCGCTACAAGCAGATAGGGTATACGCTGCACAGTGTGCTCGCGGATTTTAAACCCGACTTTCTCATTTCTCAAGTCGCTTTCGACTCTAAACCCTTTATTTTTAAGGGAATCCACGATTTTTCCGCAATAATCCGCCTGTTTATCCGTAATATTCATGACAACAGCCTGAACCGGCGACAACCAGGCTGGAAATGCGCCTTCATAATGTTCAATCAAAATACCGATAAAACGTTCAAAAGAACCAAATATTGCCCGATGTAACATAACCGGCGTTTTGCGGCTGTTATCTTCTGCTACATATTGGGCACCCAGGCGACCTGGCATGGAAAAGTCTACCTGAATAGTCCCGCATTGCTGCTCACGCCCCATACAATCCTTCAAGGCAAATTCAATTTTCGGTCCGTAGAAAGCACCCTCTCCTGGTAATAACTGCCATTGCTTGCCGGTGTTATTCAGTGCCAGTTCAAGCGCATCTTCTGCCTGGTCCCAAACTTCATCAGAACCAACTCTTTGTTCAGGCCGTGTTGAAAGCCGCAGGATAATCTCATCAAAGCCAAAATCCTGATAAACCTTATACACCAGATCAATAAAAACAGAGACCTCATCCTGAATCTGCTCTTCTGTACAAAAGATATGTGCATCATCCTGAGTAAATGATCTGACACGCATCAAACCATGCATGCTGCCGGAGGGCTCATAACGATGACAGGAACCAAATTCTGCCAGACGTAATGGCAGATCACGATAAGATTTTAAGCCCTGATTGAAAACCTGAACGTGACAGGGACAATTCATTGGTTTGATCGCATACATGCGATTTTCTGATTCAACACTGAACATCTGTTCGGAAAATTTAGCCGAATGCCCGGATTTATCCCACAAACTGTAATCAACTAACTGCGGCGTATTAATCTCCTGATAGCCATTATGTTCAAACAGGCTTTGCATATAACGCTTGATAGTCTGGTAAATACTCCAGCCCAGTGGATGCCAGAAAACCATGCCCGGAGCTTCTTCCTGAAAATGAAACATCTTCAGCTTCTTACCAATTTTACGATGGTCGCGGCGTTCGGCTTCTTCAAGCAGATGTAAATATTGTTTTAATTCTTTTTTATCTGTCCAGGCTGTCCCGTAGATGCGCTGTAACATTTCGTTATTGGAATCGCCACGCCAATACGCGCCGGCTACTGACATTAATTTAAAGGCTTTAATGTGGCCTGTACTGGGGACATGAGGGCCACGACAAAGGTCAATGAAATCGCCCTGACGGTAAAATGAAAGCCCTTCAGCACTGGGTATACTTTCAATAATCTGAACCTTGTAGTCTTCACCCATGTCTTTAAACATGGCAACCGCTTCATCCCGATTCATCATGCTACGATGAACAGCTACGTCTTCTTTGCTTAAACGCAACATTTCCTTTTCAATGGCTTCTAGATCTTCCGGGGTAAAGGGTCTTTCAAAGGCAAAGTCATAATAAAAGCCGTTTTCTATGACCGGCCCAATAGTCACCTGGGCAGAAGGAAACAGATTCTGTACCGCATTTGCCATTAAATGCGCGCAGGAGTGACGGATGACTTCCAGGCCTTCCTGATCACGCGAAGTAATAATGGCAACGTCAGCATCCTGTAAAATTTCGAAGGAGGTATCAACCAGTTCACCATTAACCTTCCCGGCAATCGCCGCTTTGGCTAAACCTGGGCCAATTGATTCAGCCAGGCCATGAACACTAACAGGCTGATCGAATTCACGCTTGCTGCCATCCGGCAAAGTAATGCTTAACATTTTCTCCAAAACAGAAATTACTCTTCTGTTTTCCCCTATATATTCATTTGTAGACTTGTAAGGACATTCTTAGATTGGTAGGCACGACCAGATTCGAACTGGTGACCTCTACCATGTCAAGGTAGCGCTCTAACCAACTGAGCTACGCGCCTGTTACCGCTTTTCATTTACCTGTCCAGCTTCTCAAAAACCCTTTAGTTTTGCTGCTTGCAGGCTTCCCGAAAAGACCGGCGATTATAGAGAGACTAAAGCAAAATCACAAGAAAATTAAGGGTTTAACCATTTTCCAGTTGCTGATACTTGCTAAAACAATCACCTCACGGGGAACTTCGTCAATGAGTGGATTGAATTTAAGCTTTTCCTATTAGCTGTTCGAGAAAATCACGACGCAACGGTTAACTATTGCAGGTTAATTGACATTCTTTTTTTCATATAGCAACCTGCATCGGTATTTACTTTGACAGAGCAGTTTACCAATGACCAATGTACATCTGCAGCAGGCTTGGCAATTTTCCGGGCCGGCTCCCGAGAAATCCGGCAGCGCAGTTATTCTAATCCATGGCAGAACACACAGCCCAAAAGAAATGTTTGCACTGACAGAGAGAATCTCATTATCTACTGCCAGTTATGTAGCGCTACAGGCAAGTGGTAATTCATGGTATCCGGCGAAGTTCATGCAGCCTGTTGAAGAAAATCAACCCTTTCTGGATTATTCTCTTGAGACAGTCAATGAAGCCACCAAAAGTCTGAATGCCCAGGGTGTTACAAACAATAATATTTTCTTCCTTGGCTTCTCCCAAGGGGCTTGTCTCGCCTGTGAATATGTCTATCGAAACCCACAAGCCTGGGGAGGACTTATTGCTTTTACCGGAGGGCTAATCGGTCCGGAAAATACAATTTGGTCCGAGACTGGCAAGCTGGGCAATATGCCCGTAATATTGGGAAACAGCGATGAAGACGAATGGGTACCTGTAAGCCGCACAAAAGAGACTGCAAGCGTATTCAAAAAAATGGGTGCCAGCGTAACCTTAAAAATCTACCCAAGGCTTGATCATAGTGTCAATGATGACGAGATAAACTTGGCACGCTCACTGCTCTCAACAAACTTTTCAAAATAAACATAGAGTACCGGAGATAGACATGGACACTAATACATTTATCCAGCGCCACCACCATTTAACCCTGAATGTAGGAGGAGCACAGGAAGATTACGATTTTCATACCCAGATACTGGGACTAAAAAGTGTTAAAAAGACCGCGCTCTATGATGGTGATAAACCTGTTTATCATTTTTATTATGGTAATGACCATGGAGAAGAAAGCACCTTGATAACCTGCTTTCCATTCCGCCAACTTGGCCGCAAAGGTCGTAAGGGCACTGGCCAGATAAGCACTATAGCGCTCTCCGTACCCATGTCAGCCTTAACTTTCTGGGACAAACATCTTCGTGAACACGGTTTTGACGTCAATGAAAATGAACGATTTGGTGAATCATTACTTGAATTTGCACACCCCTGCGGGATTGCTTATGAATTAGTCGGGATTGAAGATGATGACCGACAACCCTACTCCAATGGAAAAATTCCTTCGGAATTTGGCATACGAGGTACGCACGGCATTACGGTGTCCGTGCAGGATATTGAAAACTCTGACGAATTTATGCAGCACGGATGGGGCGGTAAAAACCGAAATACAGATGCTAACTATATTCGCTATGAAGTTGGGAATGGTGGCAGTGGTGCAATCATCGACTTCAAGGAAGAACCTTCTTTAAAACAGGGCTCCTGGGAATACGGTGAAGGTGTCGTGCACCATTGTGCATTTCAGGTTGAAGATTTCGATGTACAAAGCAAGGTAAAGTTTAATCTGGAAGGTCTGGGCTATACAGATGTCTCAGAAAGAAAAGATCGTGGTTATTTTGATTCAGTTTATGTAAGAACTCCAGGTGGAGCCCTGTTTGAAGCCGCTGTTTCAAAACAGGAAGGCTTTCTCATTGATGAGAAATTTGAAGAGCTTGGCAGCTCATTACAAATTCCGCCTCCGTTTAAACACCGGGAAGAAGAACTAATCAGCTTTCTTGAACCGCTGAAATACTAGGCAAACTATACTTTTTTTAATTAAGCCAAGTAAACTGATAAAACCAGAGCTTTCTCTGGTTTTTGTTTACGCCTATCCCACTAAGCAATAAATTTTTTACTGATCACGGCAACCTGATCCCGAACTTTGGCAGCCTCTTCGAATTCAAGATTGCGTGCATGTTCATACATAAGCTCTTCCAGTCGTTTAATTTCTTTCGTGAGTTGCGCCGGTGTCATACTCTCCAGACTGACATCATAATCTCCGGAAACTTCAGCAACCTCTCTTAACTGTGCATAGTTATGCTTGCTTTTACCCTGAGTCTGACCTGCGCCTTCCATGATATCTGCAACACCTTTCTTAATTCCCTGCGGAGTGATGCCATGTTTGAGGTTGAACTCATGCTGAATGCGACGGCGCTCCATTGTAGTATCTATAGCTGCCCGCATTGAATCGGTTACCCTGTCCGCATATAAAATAACTTTGCCGTTGATATTTCTTGCTGCTCGTCCCATGGTTTGAATCAGAGATCGCTCTGAACGCAGAAAACCTTCCTTGTCTGCATCCAGCACAGCCACCAGGGAAACTTCCGGAATATCCAATCCTTCCCGTAACAGGTTAATACCCACCAGTACATCGAATTCCCCCAAACGCAAATCGCGAATAATCTCAACACGTTCAACAGTATCAATGTCTGAATGTAAATAACGCACTCGTACGCCGTTGTCAGCCAGGTAATCAGTTAAGTCTTCTGCCATACGCTTTGTTAGTGTGGTAACCAGCACTCTTTCATGTATAGCAACACGTTTTTTTACTTCGGAAAGCAGGTCATCTACTTGGTGAGTAGCAGGTCTGACTTCAGGCTCAGGATCCAGCAACCCAGTTGGTCTGACAACTTGTTTCACCCGCTGCCCTTCATGCTCTTTTTCATATTGTGCAGGTGTCGCTGAAACAAAAATAAGTTGTGGAACCAGTTGCTCCCACTCGGCAAAACGCAGAGGTCTGTTATCCAGAGCTGAAGGCAATCTGAAACCATACTGTACCAGTGTCTCTTTACGTGAACGGTCGCCTTTATACATGGCGCCAATCTGCGGTATCGTCACATGTGATTCATCGACCACCACGAAGGCATCTGCAGGCAGATAATCAAACAGGGTTGGCGGTGGCTGCCCTTCTTCACGCCCTGACAAATAACGTGAATAATTTTCCACCCCTGTGCAGTAGCCCAACTGCGCCATCATCTCCAGATCAAACTGGGTGCGTTGCTTCAGACGCTGGGCCTCTACCAGAAAATTATTTTCTTCCAGGTATTTTAATCGTTGGGCCAATTCTTCTTTTACCTGTTCTATTGTTTCCAGCATACGTTCACGATGCGTGACGTAATGTGATTTTGGGAACACCGTGAGTCTCGGGACTTTTTGTAAGATTTCACCGGTTAAGGGATCAAAATAAGCCAGACTCTCAATTTCATCGTCAAAAAGTTCGATCCGTATTGCGTTGCTCTCAGACTCCGCAGGATATATATCAATAACATCCCCTCTGACCCTGTATGAACTTCTGTGCAAATCCATCTCATTGCGCGTGTATTGCAATTCAGCAAGGCGTTTCAATAAAACACGCTGATCCAGCTTACCGCCAACATTCAGATGCAGCACCATATCCAGATATACAGTGGGATCACCCAGACCGTAGATTGATGAAACCGTCGCAACAACCACAACATCGCGCTTTTCCAGCAAGGACTTGGTCGCAGACAAACGCATCTGCTCAATATGCTCATTTACCGAAGAGTCTTTTTCGATATAGGAATCAGAGGCCGGGACATAGGCTTCCGGCTGATAATAGTCATAGTAGGATACGAAGTACTCTACAGCATTATCGGGAAAGAATTCCTTTAGTTCACCGTAAAGCTGCGCCGCCAGTGTTTTATTGTGCGCCATGATGAGTGCAGGACGCTGGGTTTGCTGTATCACGTTTGCGATTGTATAGGTTTTACCTGAACCGGTTACGCCCAGTAAGGTCTGTGCTGCAAGCCCGTCTCCCAGCCCTTCTACCAGTTTTTTAATCGCTGCCGGTTGATCTCCGGCAGGTGGAAAAGGCGCTTTTAGTTTGAAATGATCCAAGCAGATTACCCAAGTGCAAAACGGCTCATTGTATGCGCATTAATAATTGAAATGAACCACTACCCCAAGCAAGATAGGTTGACCCTTTGTTTAAATCTCATTAACATACGCGCCGCGTTCGAGTTATAATCTCACGCTCAGAATTATTGCCCAATAGCTCAATGGTAGAGTAGGTGACTGTTAATCACTTGGTTCCTGGTTCGAGTCCAGGTTGGGCAGCCAATTTCTCATAGCAAAACAGTACAGTTCGTACTGCTGCCGGATAAAGCTGATAGCTTACTAGAAGCTGCAACAGCAATTATCCGGCTTTTTTTTGCCTGCTAATTCGCGCTTCTACTCGTCAACGAGAGTTATCTTATCTACATTGTTACGTAGAGTTACCTCTCCTATACCGCTAACCATAATCAATTCATCGACGCTTTTAAAATCACCATTGGATTCACGATAATCAACAATAGCTTCCGCTCTGCTCAAACCGACACCATCCAGCATCATTGCAATGGTTTCAGCATCTGCGATGTTAATATTAACCCGTTCAGACATCTCACTATATGAGACCTCACTATTTTCTGTAGCAGGCAGGTTTTGAGCCTGTCCTGTATATGAACCCAGCAGTAAAAAAGCAAATAAAGCTAACCGGAAAAATTTTAATTTAACTGAAATTTCTCCTTTCATTCTATTGATGATTCCTTTCATTTCTATCTCCTTTATTTATTTAGAATTAATACACACAGCCCTCATGCTGCTTCTTAAGACTAGCAGAGCACATAAATATTTCCTGTTTTATTTTGAATCTGATCAGGAGAGCAGTTTGAAAAAATACTCGTAATAACTACGCTTCAATTCCCTGAATAATGCTATCAAGTTTTTCAGAAGGTTTGGCAGCCTGCGTTATGGGTCTACCAATGACCAAAAAGTTACTCCCCTGTTCTAAGGCGGAACGCGGAGTGACAACCCTTTTTTGATCATCAACACTGTCACCACTTGGTCGAATGCCAGGCGTTACCAATTGAAAATTATCAGGGCATTGTGCCCGTAAAGTAACCGTTTCCTGGGCAGAACAGACTACTCCATCCAATTCCGCATCTACTGTCAGGTTTGCCAGCAATTGCACTTGCTGCTGCGGCGTATTATTAACGGAAATCTGCAACAAATCTTCCGGCGCCATGCTGGTCAGCACTGTGACAGCAATCAATAAAGGCGCGCCCTCAAAGTTTAAGGCCTCTCTGGAAGCTTCCAGCATAGCCAGCCCGCCCGAAGCATGGACATTGACCATCCACACACCAAGATCGGCCGCAGCCTTTAATGCCCCTGCAACTGTATTAGGAATATCGTGAAATTTTAAATCCAGAAAAACATCATAACCTGCTGCATTAATCTTATTGACCAAGGCCGGACCACATCTCGTGAACAGCTCCTTACCCACTTTTACACGACACTTTGCCGGATCAATATTTTGTAAAAAGTCCAAACAGTGTTTTTCACCCGGAAAATCCAGAGCCACAATTATTTGCTTATCATAGTGCATCTTGACTACCTGTAACTGTTATTTCCAAAACCCATTTCTACTTTTTTGGGCTATGCTTTTCTAACTTTCTAATTCTACCAACAAGGCATCAATCGGTTTAACCTTTCCCCACTCGTTACATCCTGGACATAACCAATGTAATTTTTTCAAATTAAAACCGCAGTTTCCACATCGATACCGGGTTTTATCATCCAAAAACTTTTCCAGAACCTGATGAAATTTTGCGCTATCAGGGTCATTCTGAGCACTTGTGTTTAATAGAATGGCCTGCCCTAATAATTCTATTGACGGGTTGGAAGGAAGTTTTTCTAATAACACCTCTCTGGCCTTCTCCTCACCTTCATTATTTTTTATGTAATTAGTAAGCTGCAGCAGCAAGGTGGTTATAAGCGGTTCCTGTAAGCTGTTTTCTATAAATTTTCCCAGTTTCTTTTGGTCTCCCAACGCCTGATAAGCAGTAATTATTAACTCAAAAGCTTCTGCTTTATAGCTGGGATCCTGCATTGATATTTTTAATAATGCTTTAATCGCTTGTTTATAATTAGCCTGTTCAAACTCCAGCCTGCCTAAAATAAGGCTGGCTCTGGGATTGTCTTTGTCCATACTTCTCGCGTTATCGAGATATTTTTTAGCTTGGTTATAGTGCTGTAATTCCAGTTCCTTGTCGGCCATTTCACAATAAAAATGAGAAGCCTTATTTTGAAACCCAGAACGTTGATTCGGCAAACACACTTTAAGCAAATCATTCACGACCATAATTGCTTTTTGCCATTCCTTCTCTAATTGATAAACAATTAACCCCTGATTTAACGCAGCAATTTTTACTTCTGGCTCTGCCACCTTCAATTCATCAATCAACTTTTCCGCCCTATCAAGCAAACCAGCAGCCACATAACTTTTTACCAGACCAAGCTTGACCTGATTTAATTCAGCCTGACTTAACTGTGAATTAGCGAGCAGGGTTTGATAAACAGCGATTGATCCATCCACCTTGCCACGACGTCTTAATAGAGTGCCTAAAGCGAGATGGCTTTCAAGTGTATTTGAATTTACTTCGAGCGAAGCGATGAAGGTGTCAATTGACTGGTCCGGCTCATCATTTAATAAATAATTCAGGCCAACAAAGTAATCTTTAGCCGCATTCTTGTGTGGGAAATATTTGATCTTGAACTGTGTCTTGTAACCCGAATACCAGGCCAAGGCCAGAGCAATAAGCATCAACAGTAATAGAAATAAATTTCCTAACTCCATAACAGCCTATTTTTCTTTGCCTTTTTTTAAATCTTTGTTTTTTACTAAAGTTGAGTTGATATTGCCTTCCTGTGTTTTTTTGAGCAGCGCTTCCAGTTGATTAATTCTGAACTGGGCTTTTATACGCCGAAACAGACCATAACCTATCAACAAACCCAAGACACCGCCCCAGGCAAATGCTAAAAGTACCCAGACAGCAAGACTTTGAGGTGCCAGTTCTATTCCAACCCAGAGTTGCACCATAACACTATTATTGCTGGTAAAAATAAAACCGACCAGCACCAGCAGCAAAAAAAGTAAAACAATGATGAAACGGGTTATTTTTGACATTCGGCTATTTTAGCTTAGAACCTGACTAAAAAAACGCATTGAAAAAAAACGGCGGTTCCTGTTACAGGTTCCGCCGTTTATTCGACTTTAAAAAGCGCTTTAGAATTACGATCTTTCTCTTAACAGGCTCTCATTGACTCGATCCCTTAATTCCTTACCGGCTTTAAAATACGGAACATATTTCCCTTTTAAGTCCACTGCTTCACCGGTTTTAGGGTTTCTGCCAACGCGAGGCGCGCGATAATGTAATGAAAAGCTGCCAAATCCGCGAATTTCAATACGTCCTCCCTCGACGAGAGATTCTGACATATAAGAAATAATAGCTTTAACCGTCAACTCAATATCTTTCAATGATAATTGACTCTGTTTTGCTGCTATACGCTCTATCAATTCTGATTTAGTCATAACATGGCTACCTTAACAGACCTGTTTTATAGCTTTTCCTTAATTATCGCTATTTAGACGCTATTCTTTATCCATCTGCGCTTTAATCAAATCGCCTACTGTCGCTGGAGAAGCCGCGCTGGCAGTTTGTTTATTATGCTCAGCAATTGAATCCTTTTCTTCATCAATCTCTTTCGCTTTCACAGACACGGTAATTGTTCTGTTCTTACGATCAAGGTTGACTATTTTGGCTTCAATCTCATCACCTTCATTAAGCTCAGTACGCATATCTTCAACACGGTCACGGCTAAGATCCGAGGCTTTCAACAAAGCTTCAACACCTTCAGCCAGTGTTATCGTTGCTTCCTTGGTATCAACAGCGCTAACTGTACCAGTGACGATAGCGCCTTTGTCATGCTCATCCGTATAGATTGCGAATGGATCACCGGATAACTGCTTGATACCTAGGGAAATGCGCTCTCTTTCCGGGTCAATAGACAGAATGACAGTATCAATCTTATCGCCTTTGGTATATTGGCGCACAGCCTGTTCACCCGGCTCTTCCCATGAAATATCTGACAAATGAACCAGACCATCAATTTCACCATCAAGACCAATAAAGATACCGAAGTCAGTAATGGATTTGATATTGCCGGAAATTCTGTCGCCTTTTTTGAAGGTTTCTGCAAAAGCATCCCAAGGGTTTTTCTGACACTGTTTAAGGCCCAGTGAAATACGACGTCGCTCTTGGTCAATATCAAGAATCATGACTTCAACTTCATCGCCAAGGTTAACGAGTTTAGAAGGATGAATATTTTTATTGGTCCAATCCATTTCAGAAACATGAACCAGTCCTTCAACACCTTCTTCAAGTTCAGCGAAACAACCATAATCAGTCAGGTTGGTAACAACGGCTTTAACTTTAGTGTTTTCAGGATAACGGTTTTTAATTTCAATCCAGGGATCTTCACCAAGCTGTTTTAACCCCAGTGAAACACGGTTACGCTCGCGGTCAAACTTCAATACCTTAACGTCTATTTCGGCACCGACTTCAACAATTTCACTTGGATGCTTGATACGCTTCCAGGACATATCCGTGATATGCAGCAAGCCATCAACGCCACCCAGATCAACGAAAGCACCGTAATCGGTAAGGTTTTTCACAACACCTTTAACAGACTGACCTTCCTGCAGGTTAGACAATAATTCATCGCGCTCTTCGCTGTTCACAGACTCCAGCACCGCACGACGAGAAACCACTACATTGTTTCGTTTTTGGTCAAGTTTAATTAATTTGAACTCAAGTTCTTTAAACATGAGATGATCAACATCCCGCACGGGGCGTACGTCAACCAGTGAACCCGGTAAAAATGCGCGAATAGTGTTTACATCGACCGTAAAACCACCTTTGACCTTGCCGTTAATAACGCCGATAACCGGCTCGTTATTTTCAATAGCTTTTTCCAGAACCATCCAGGTTTCAGCGCGTTTGGCTTTTTCACGGGATAATTTGGTTTCACCGAAACCGTCTTCTACAGTATCCAGAGCGACTTTAACTTCATCGCCAACCTGTAGGTTGAACTCACCTTGTTCACTTAAAAATTCCTGGCGTGGAATGACGCCTTCTGATTTTAAACCTGCATGGACTGTCACCCAGTCCGAATCAATATCAATGATAGTCCCAGTCACAATAGAACCGGATTTCATCTCAATTTCTTTTAAACTTTCTTCAAATAACTCTGCGAAACTTTCGCTCATATTTTTACCTATAAAGAAAACTGAGTCAGTTTTCATATCAGTCCATATTCCAGTCAATATGGGTCAGTTAATTTGAGCACACTTCAGCTTTTACTGGCGCTTGAAGCACACTTGATTTGGTGATTTTTCCTGCAGCTGTGCAGTATTAAATGTCTAAATTTAATACTTGCTGAGTGGTGGAAAACACCTTCTCAAACACCTGATCTATACTCAAGTTCGTTGTATCAATCAGTAGAGAATCTTCAGCAGGAACAAGTGGTGAGACTTTTCGTTTCGAATCCCGTGCATCACGAGCCTCTATATCCTGCAAAAGGTCGCGCAGATTAACACTAAGTCCCTTATTTATCAACTGCTTATAACGTCTTTGAGCCCTTTCCTCGAGTGAGGCCGTGAGGAAGAATTTTTGTACGGCATCCGGAAAAACAACCGTTCCCATATCGCGACCATCAGCAACCAACCCAGGCATCTGGCGAAAGGCCAACTGCCTTTCATAAAGTGCTTCTCTGATTTCAGGAATAATAGCTACCTGTGAAGCCAGTTCACCACTGGCTTCCTCCCTGATTAAAGCAGAGATTTCTTCGCCATTTAACTCCAGGGAGCCTTCAAACAGCCTGGAAAAGTAAACTTCCATATTTAAGGTGAAATCCCTCAACTCATTGATATTATTGAACTTAATTCCTGCAGCCTGGGCGCCTACTCCAACCAGACGGTATAAAGCTCCACTATCCAGAAGATGCCACTGCAGTGTTTCAGCCAGCATGTGAGAAATCACGCCTTTGCCTGTTCCACTGGGACCATCAATAGTAATCACTGGTGCCTCGGTAATAACAGGTGGATCTATCGTTAGCATATCTGTCACGACTCACTTACCTTTATATCTATGCCGCTGCTGTAGGCAAGTTCGACAAAGCCGGGGAAAGAAGTTGCGACATTATTGCAATCGAGTACGGTAATAGGTTCTTCAGCAGCCAGGGCGGCAACAGCGAAGGCCATCGCTATACGATGATCACCTTTACTGTCTATTTCTCCACCTCGCATAGCCCTTTGTAGTCCTTCTCCCCTGATAACAATGCCATCAGGCTTCACCTCATGCTTAACCCCGAGCGTCGCCAGACCATCGGCCATTGCCTGGATACGATCACTTTCCTTGACCCTTAACTCTTCCGCTCCACTCAAGGTAGTAACACCCTCTGCGCAGGCAGCCGCAATAAACAAGGCAGGAAACTCATCAATAGCCAAAGGAACCTGATCAACGGGGATAGTGATGCCCTTTAATGGCGCATAACGTACTCTGATATCTGCAACTTCTTCACCGCCCGCTTTATATTGTTTCAGGTATTCAATATCGGCACCCATGGCACGTAAAATATTAATCACACCAATTCGGGTCGGGTTGATACCTACATGCTCAAGCACAAGATCCGACCCCGGCGCTATACTGGCGCCAACCAGAAAAAATGCGGCCGAACTGATATCCGCAGGAATATCAATATCACAGGCTTCAAGTTTATGACCGCCGCTTATTTCTATTTTGTTTCCATTTACCTGCAGAGGATAAGCAAAGCCCTGTAACATCAGTTCTGTATGATTACGGCAAGGCGCAGGCTCAATGATGCTGCTACTGCCATCGACATAAAGTGAAGCCAGCAATAAACAGGATTTCACCTGGGCACTGGCAACCGGCATAGCATAATCTATGGGCTCTAGTTGAGCTGGACTGATTCTGATCGGTGCAGTACCACCTGCTTCCAATTCTATTTCAGCCCCCATCGCTTTTAAGGGATCTGTCACTCTTCGCATTGGCCTTTTGGAAAGCGATTCATCGCCTGTTAGCACTGAAGGAAAGTTTTGTGCTGCCAGCAAACCGCATAACAAACGCATGGCTGTGCCGGAATTTCCCATATCCAGACTATGCTGTGGTGCCTGCAAACCATGCAAGCCAACACCCTGAATTCTGAGACTGCCATTATCAGGTTCGCTGATGGTCACCCCCATTGCTCTGAAGGCACGAAGTGTCGCCAGACTATCTTCACCCTCCAGAAAACCTTCGATAGAGCTTGTCCCTTCAGCAATAGCGCCCATAATGATGGCTCGATGCGAAATGGATTTATCGCCGGGAACGCGTATTCTGCCTTGCAGTGTGCCTTTCGGCTGCACTTTAAATATTTGTCTGGTAGTCATGATTATTTAAAAAGGAATTTATCTCTGGATTGTTTGACGCGTTGCAGCACTTTCTTAATTTGCTCAGCGTCAGCCATCTTTATCGCCTGCTTGAATTCTGCCAGATCAGTCTCAAATTCTTCAAGAATCGCACATAACGCATCAGCATTACTCAAAAAAATGTCACGCCACATATCAGGGTCACTCGTCGCAATGCGGGTGAAATCCCTGAATCCACCGGCTGCAAAGCGAAAAATCTCATCACTGCTGCCCTGCTGTGAAAGAGAATCTACCAGAACAAACGCGAGCAAATGTGGCAAATGGCTGGTCGCTGCCAAAATTTCATCATGATGTCGAACCGGCATTTCCAGAACTTCAGCGCCAAGTTCCCGCCATAAACTGTTGACCAGACCCAGGGCCATTTCACTGGTTTCAGCTGCCGGCGTCAAAATCACCCGCCGTTGCAAAAACAAATCCGCTTGTGCCGCTCTAAATCCGCTTTTTTCAGAACCTGCAATCGGATGACCCGGCACCAGGTTTGATGGAATTTTGCCAAAAGCTTTTTCTGCTGCATCCAGCGTTGATTGTTTAACACTGGCAACATCGGTAATGACACAATCATCTTTAACCAGAGTAGCCAGACCCTGCATAATTGGCGCAACACTTAAACCCGGCACAGCGATTACTATCAGGTCTGCATCCGTGCAAATCGATTCAAGTTCAGTACTGTAACCAGCAATCACACCATTATCCTGAGCATATTGCAGCCCTTCTGCATCCCTGCCAACTGCCCAGATCTGAGAACTTAAGCCTCTATCTGACAAAGCTCTGGCAATAGAGCCTCCGATAAGACCCAAGCCAATAATCACAATTTTTTTACCCAGCAATACCGGCTCTGATAAAGCTCGAGCCCGTTCGGTATGAACCAGCCCCGATACCGGATAGGAACCAAGAATTTTAACGTCAATGTTTGGTTTGCTAAGCGCCGACAGGGCAGCAGCCACATTAGCAGCTTGCTGATGACCATCCACATCAATATAAAAACTGTAAGACCATGCCTCTTTACCCGAAGGTCTGGACTCCAGTTTACTCATATTGACCGAATGTCGTTTTAAGGGCTCCAGTACTTCCAGTAAGGCACCGGGTTCATTACGGGTAGTGACAATCAACGATGTCTTGTCATCCTCGGAGTTTTTGCTCGGCTGCGCCTGGAAATTCTTGCTGATTATCAGAAAGCGGGTTGTGTTATCTGCAGTATCTTCTATATCTTCAGCCAGGATGGATAAGTGATAGATTTCTGCCGCTGCTTTACTGGCGATAGCAGCAACATTGGCTTCTTGCGAAGCAATAAGCGCTGCTTCAGCATTACTACTGACGGGAACTCGGGGAACGCCAGAGAAGTGCTTATCCAGCCAAAGACGACATTGTCCTAAAGATTGCTGGTGAGAGACTATTTTTTCGACATTGCCTGAATTCAGTTGTGAACTGCCCATCAATACATGCTTTATGCGCAGGGAAATTTCACCACAGATAATGACAGAATTTTTTTTGAAACAATCAAGGGTGGCGGTAACTGACCCTTCAGAGGAGTTTTCAACCGGCACAACCGCGTAATCACAGTCACCAACTGTGACACTGTTAAAAACATCTTCGATGCTGGCTAAAGGCAGACCAGCCTTATCTGCACCGAAATACCGGCGCAGCGCACTGTGAGAATATGTGCCTTCAGGACCCAGGTATGCAACCGGCAGATCCGTGGTGATGTCATTCATCGTCTGCTGGTGAATCGCCTTCTTCAGACTCACCTTCGTATGCAGGAACTTCATCCGGTTCTTCTATGCGTTCCACACCGACCAGAGTTTCCTCATCTTTTAATTTAATCAGGCGGACTCCCTGGGTGTTCCTGCCCTGGGATGAAACTTCATCAGTCCGGGTTCGCACTAGCGTGCCCTTATCGCTGATCAGCATAATTTCATCGCCATCGAAAACCTGAACAGCGCCAACAATTGCCCCATTACGTTCACTGGCTTTGATCCCAATCACGCCTTTACCACCGCGCCCCTTACAAGGAAACTCATCAACAGGTGTACGTTTACCATAACCGTTCTCACTGACAGCAAGTATTTGCCCACCTTCTTCAGGAATAATCATATCCACCATATGGTGACCATCTTCCAGTCTTATTCCCCTGACTCCACGTGCCGTTCTGCCCATGGGCCTGACAGCATCTTCACTGAAACGCACCGCTCTGCCGGAACTACTGTAAAGCATGACGTCTTTCTCGCCATTGGTAATGGCCGTTTTAACCAGCGTGTCACCTTCATCAAGCTCAATCGCACGCAAACCGACACTGCGCTGTCTTGCAAAATTGGTCAAGGCCACTTTTTTAACGGTGCCGTTGGAGGTTGCCATGAACACAAATTCATCCTCCGGATATTCCCGGATTGGTAGCATGCTGGTGATATTTTCGCCTTCTTCCAGGGGCAGAATATTCACAATGGGTTTCCCACGCGCCGTTCTTCCTGCTACCGGTATATGGAACACCTTAATCCAGAATACTTTACCTGTTGTGGTAAAACACAAGAGGGTGTCATGACTGCTGGCAACCAGCAAATGCTCAACAAAATCTTCTTCCTTGACCGTTGCCGCCGCTTTACCTCTGCCACCGCGACGCTGCGCCTGGTAATCCGATAGCGGCTGACTCTTGGCATAACCCGTCTGTGAAATGGTGACCACACGATCTTCTTCAGTAATCAAGTCTTCTACAGTCAGGTCCTGCTGGGAATCCCGAATTTCAGTACGGCGTTCATCACCGTAACTGTCATTGATTTCATTCAACTCCTCACGAATAACCTCCATCAAACGACTGTTATTAGCCAGAATTTCCATATATTCCGTTATCTGTGATAGCAATTCTTTATAGTCATTGATTAATTTTTCCTGCTCGAGTCCGGTCAGACGGTGCAGACGTAACTCGAGAATGGCCTGTGCCTGTTCCGGCGACAGCATATATTCCTTATCTTTCAGACCATATTGTTCAGGTAAATGATCCGGTCGGCAGGCTCTCGGATCAGAGTCGCCCAGCATCGCCAGCACACCCTCTGAATTCCAGGCCCGTTCCAGTAACTTGGCTTTCGCTTCGGCTGAGCTGGGTGATGTCTTAATTAATTCAATCACTGCATCAATATTTGCCAGTGCAACAGCCAGGCCTTCCAGGACATGACCTTTTTCTCTGGCTTTACGTAATAAATAAACGGTACGGCGAGTAACAACTTCCCGTCGGTGCTGAATAAAAGCATCCAGCGTGTCTTTCAGATTTAAAACTTTGGGCTGACCATCAACCAGGGCAACCATGTTGATGCCAAACACCATCTGCATTTGTGTCTGGGCATAAAGATTATTCAGTATGACATCACCAACTTCGCCTTTACGTAGTTCGATGACAATGCGCAATCCATCCTTATCAGATTCATCCCTGAGTTCACTGATACCTTCAAGTTTCTTTTCTTTAACCAGCTCAGCAATACGCTCAATTAAACGGGCTTTGTTCAATTGATAAGGGATTTCACTGACAATAATGGTTTGCCTGCCGCTTTTCTCATCTTCTTCGATGACAGCACGCGCACGCATATAAATTTTGCCACGTCCAGTGCGGTATGCCTGAACAATACCGGCTCGGCCATTGATGATTGCTGCAGTTGGAAAATCCGGGCCCTGGATATGTTGCATTAGTTCATCAACATCAATATCCGAATTATCCATTAAGGCCAAGGTAGCACTTATCACTTCTCTCATATTATGGGGCGGAATATTGGTTGCCATACCAACGGCAATACCGGATGAACCATTAACCAGCAAATTTGGCACACGTGTCGGCAATACATCGGGAATTTGTTCGGTGCCGTCATAGTTTTCAGAAAAATCGACGGTCTCTTTATCCAGATCCGCCAATAAATCATGCGCAATTTTTTTCATGCGAATTTCGGTATAACGCATGGCGGCCGCGGAATCGCCATCAATAGAACCGAAATTACCCTGACCATCTACCAGGGGGTAACGCAGGGAGAAATCCTGCGCCATCCGCACAATGGTTTCATACACAGCAGAATCACCATGTGGGTGATATTTACCGATAACATCACCGACCACACGCGCAGATTTTTTATAAGGTTTATTGTAGTCGTTGGACAGTACATTCATCGCGAATAACACGCGCCTGTGTACTGGTTTGAGTCCGTCCCTGACATCGGGTAGCGCCCTACCTACAATTACGCTCATCGCATAATCCAGGTAGGACTGACGCATTTCACTTTCTATGGCAACTGACTGTATCTGACCCCCACCATGATTTCCGTTCTGGCCTTCATTCTGATCAATATTATCTGACATAAAGTGCTTTAAATTCCCTTAGATAACCCGCTGTTTAAACCTTTCTGCGAGGCTCTTGACTGATTAAAAATTAACAAAATTAATTCCCCGAATTCTAGCATATTTCAGGCCTAAACTGACAGTCAAAAGTGGCTTTGATAACAGTCTTAATCGATCCTGTATACAGGCCATTAAGTACCTACTTCGGGGAATAATCGGTATACTCGCTGCTTGTTAAATTTATTAATGAAAATTCAGTTTTATGTCAGCCAAACAAGATTCTGTAAAGCTCCAGGAAGTCGATGCAATTATCCAGACCAAATGGCTGGTGCCGATGACTGATAAAGGGCTGATTCTCGAAAATCACAGTCTGATTATTCAACACAACATGATTCGGGAAATTCTGCCCAACACTGAAGCCTTAAATTATTTCCAAAGTAAAAACACCTATCAACTGGATCAGCATATCGTGATTCCTGGACTCATTAACTCACATGGTCATGCTGCCATGAGTCTGTTGCGTGGTTTCGCCGATGACCTGACCTTACAAGTCTGGCTGGAAGAAAAAATCTGGCCTGCCGAAGGGCTTTGGGTTAATGAAGAATTTGTCAGTGATGGTGCAGAACTGGCTATCGCCGAAATGTTGCTGTCTGGCACAACCACTTTCACTGATATGTATTTTTTCCCGGACCATGTCGCCAAAGCAGCAGTGAAAAATAATATCCGGGCGCACTTGGCTTCACCGGTGCTGGATTTTCCCACCGTTTGGGCACAGAACCCTGAGGAATATATTCATAAGGCGATGGAACTGCATGATAATTTTAAAAATAATGAACACATATATGTCGGCTTTGGGCCTCACGCGCCTTATACGGTTTCAGATGAACCTCTGAAAAAAATTGCGACACTAGCCAGTGAATTGGATATAGCCATTCATATGCATGTGCATGAAACTGCCCATGAAGTTCAAGAAAGCCTCGCCAAAACCGGCAACAGGCCGCTGGCCCGCCTGCTGGAACTGGGCTTGATGATTCCCAATCTGCAATGCGTACATATGACTCAGCTTATTGATGAAGAAGTACGCTTGCTTGCTGACAGCGGTGTTTCTGTTGTGCATTGCCCTGCCTCAAATTTGAAGCTGGCCAGCGGCTTTTGCCCGATAACTCAACTGCTGGACAATGGCGTTAACCTTGCTCTCGGCACGGATGGTTGTGCCAGTAATAATGAACTCAACATGCTGAATGAAATGCGTCTTGCTGCCTTGATAGGAAAAGGCAAGGCTGAAGATGCCAGCGTAGCAACCGCCTGGGATGTCCTGGCCATGGCAACCATAAACGGCGCCAGACAAATAGGTTTGAGTGATTATATTGGCACACTTGAATCAGGAAAATTCGCAGATATCACTGCCATTAACCTGAACCGGATCAATAGCATGCCCGTGTATGACCCTGTTGCCAGCCTGGTATACAGTGCCCAGGCATCTCAGGTCAGTCATGTCTGGGTTGCCGGCCAGCTTAATGTTGAAGATGGAAAATTACTCAACTTGGACCAGGAAATGCTGACCGCAAAAGCGCAGCACTGGTCTGATAAAATTCAAGCTGCGTAATAATACAGTATTTAACATACAGGACTAATATTTTGAGCAACAACACAGATGCCAATATCGATTACAGTGAGATAGCCAAGTTTGAAGCGCTTGCTTCACGCTGGTGGGATCGTAACAGTGAATTCAAACCCTTGCATGATATCAATCCCCTGCGTATGGGATTCATTGATTCAAAAGTCAATCTTGCCGGGCGTCAGGTTCTGGATATTGGCTGTGGCGGCGGCATTCTCGCGGAAGCTATGGCACACAGGAATGCTCATGTTACCGGTATTGATATGGGCGAAGCACCTTTGTCTGTCGCTAAACTCCACTTGCTGGAAAGCAAGCTGGACATCAATTATCAACAGGCCTCCGCAGAAAAATTTGCCGAAGACCATGCCGGCAAATTTGACATAGTGACCTGTCTGGAAATGCTGGAGCATGTACCGCAGCCTGAATCAGTACTAAAAGCCTGCTACTCCCTGCTTAAACCTGGCGGCCATCTTTTTGTTTCAACCATCAACCGCAATCCAAAGTCTTATTTATTTGCCATTATCGGCGCTGAATACATACTGCGCATGCTACCTAAAGGCACTCATGACTATGAAAAATTCATTCGCCCTTCTGAGCTGGCACAAATGGCGCGTGATGCATCGCTGCAATTAAACACCTTAACTGGCATGACTTATAATCCATTCAGTAAAAAATATCGTTTATCCGATAATGTCGATGTTAATTATTTAATGTACTTGGTCAAACCAGAATAAATCCGGAAAATCTGTGAGTAAACACGTTCTTTTTGATCTTGATGGTACGCTGCTAGATACCGCCAAAGATTTCACTCAAGTACTTAATCAGCTACTCAAGGAATACGGCAGAGATGAAGTCTCACACGCAAAAGTTAAAGAGACAGTATCTGACGGCGCCAGGGCTCTGGTAAAACTGGGCTTTGATATCGAAGAAACAGATAAAAACTTTAACCATTATCTGCAACAGTTGCTTGATTTATACGCCATAAAAATTACCAGCACCGAAGCCGATTTATTTGATGGCATCCCTGAGTTGCTAAGCAGAATCAATTTGGAGAACTACAGCTGGGGTATAGTGACCAACAAGCCTTCCCGTTTCACAACACCTTTATTGACCAATTTCCCGGCCATGCAAAATGCCGCAGTTGTTATCTGTGCTGACCAGGTTGCGCAGGGCAAACCTTCTCCTGAAAGTTTATTGCTGGCCTGCAGGACGCTTGCCTGCCAACCAGAAGAATGTATTTATGTCGGCGACCATAAGCGCGATATAGACGCTGGAAAAAATGCCGGCATTAAGACCATTGCCGTTAATTGGGGTTATTTCCCGCAACACATTCAGCTTGAAGACTGGCAACCGGATCTGGTCGTCGCAAATCCGCAGGAAATTACAGCTTATTTATTTGATTAGAAAACGATATATCGAGACAACTTATGTTTGATTACCAGTCCCCTCCGGGCCTATTAAAAGACAAAATTATTTTAATCAGCGGCGCCGGTTCCGGTATTGGCAGGGCTGCTGCTCTGGCTTATGCCGCAAGTGGTGCAACAGTCATTTTGCTGGGACGCAATGTTGAAAAGCTGGAACAGGTCTATGATGAAATAGAAAAGACTGGTGCGCCACAGGCTGCTATAACGCCTTTCGATCTTGAAACTGCAGATGACAACAGTTACCAGGAATTAGTCAACAGCATTCATAATGAATTTGGCCGGCTTGATGGCCTGCTCAATAACGCTTCAATACTGGGAACCCTGACACCAATTCAGAGCTACAGCCTGAGCACCTGGAATCAGGTCATACAAACCAACCTGAATGCACAATTTGCATTGACCAAATACTGTTTGCCTTTATTACAGGCCGCAGACAATGCCTCAATTATTTTTACTTCTTCGGGGGCTGGTCGCAAAGCCTACGCTTACTGGGGTGCCTATTCAGTCTCCAAGGCTGCTACCGAAGCATTAGTTCAGGTTTTGTTCCTTGAACTCGAGAATACCTCCAGAATCAGAGTAAATTCGGTGAACCCGGGAGCTACAGCGACTAAAATGCGACGTCAGGCCTTCCCGGGTGAAAACCCTGAAAACTTACCCAAACCCGAAGCAATTATGCCGCTTTATTTATACCTGATGGGTGCCGACAGTCTGCAGGAAAACGGCAAGCAGTTTGACGCCCAATAAACCCGGATACGAATCTTCCTATTTGTTAAGCATCACCTTAGGCATCAACGATAGTCGTTTCAATAAAGGGCTGGTATTTATCAAAACGTGCCAGCAAAGCCAATAAGTTTGGAAAATCATCCAGTGAAAAATGTTTCCTGAAACGAACCCAGTCAAGAAAGCAGGCCAGTCTGATTTCAAAATCTGACCAGGGAGCCTGCTCAGAAAATGTCATAGCTTCAAATTCTTTTAAGCCTGTTTGAATACGATTTTCCTGCCGCTTTAAGTAATTTACATTCTCAGAGGTGACCCCTTCTTTTTTAAATAGAAATATAATCACCTGCGCATCAATCAAGGTATTTACTGTACAAAAATTATTCAGGACTTCCACTGTCGGCAGAAAGACCTGACCTGATTTTTCCCGGACATAACGCAGGATAGAACTGGAGTCCGTTAGTACTTTGGTTTCGCCATTTTCTTCATATTCCAGAAAAGGAATTTTTTGTGTCGGCGAACGTTGTTGACTAAGCTTGTAATCCGTATCAATCAGAAATTCAAAATCCAGACCGCTTTCTATCAAAGCAATTCGGCAATGACGCACAAAGGGAGAAGGTGAATTACCGTATATTTTCATTTTTTTATGTCTCATTTAAATGGCAGGAACAAAGGGATATTTTATCTGGAAGGCTTACGCCTTTTACTAGCGCTTCTAGTATTATTTTGTTGTTTATAAGTTTTAACTGGTCGGTAATTTAAGCCCGCCAGTTTGTATAAGTCCTTCATTTCATTGGCTGGTAACTCCCGGAATTGTCCGACTTTAACAACACTCGGAATAAAGATATTGCCATAACGTACACGTTTTAAGCGACTGACTTTGACTCCCTGCGATTCCCATAAACGCCTGACTTCCCGGTTTCTGCCTTCCATAATAACAACGTGATACCACTGGTTGGCTCCTTCTCCGGAAAAAAACTGGATATCACTAAACTTCGCCAGTCCATCTTCCAGCAAAACGCCCTTGTGCATGGTCTGGATCATTTCCTGGGTAACATTACCAATAACTCTCACGGCATATTCACGTTCGATTTGCATTGAAGGATGCATAAGCTTGTTGGCCAGTTCTCCATCGGTAGTAAACAGGAGCAAACCACTGGTATTGATATCCAGACGCCCTACTGATATCCAGCGTGCATGTTGCAAATAAGGCAATTTATCAAACACGGAAGGACGCCCTTCGGGGTCATTACGGGAACAAATCTCACCAATCGGTTTATTGTAAATCAGCACTTTTTGTGACACTGATCTGGCGGTATTGGCAGAGAGCTTTTTGCCATCAACAGTGATTTTATCTTTGCTGTTGGCTCTGTCTCCTAGACTGGCTACTTTACCATTGACTTTAACCCGGCCGGCCTGAATCCAGTTCTCCATCTCTCGGCGCGAACCGAAACCAGCGCGTGCGAGTACTTTTTGCAGCTTTTCGTCTGACACTATATCCATGTTGAACTGCCTTGATTTCTCACGAAATTAATTATTGGTCATGGTAGATTTTAAGCTAATGACTCTTCGTCATCATCACTTTCTGTGACATTGTCGCTTTCAGCAGACTCACTGACAGCCTGTTCAGATTCCTCAAAAAATTCATCCTGATCAGTCTCAATTTCTCCCTCTTCTTCTCCCTCTTCTTCTCCCTCTTCAGCCTCATTTTCATCAGCCTTTATGCCCAGAATTTCATCAATTGAGCGGGTACCTATCGCTGCCGCTGCAAGTTCTTCCTCATCAGCGACAACCACTTCGTCTTCCTCTTCCAGTACCGTTGGAAATTCCAATACATTCCCTGCCGGTTTTTCCTCATCCAGAGTTAATTCCTGATTCAAGCCTTCCATATCCCGAATCTCTGTTAAAGCAGGCAGTTCATCAAGATTTTCCAGATTAAAATAATCCAGAAATTCGCGTGTGGACGCATACATGGCAGGACGCCCGGGAACATCACGATGCCCGACTACCCTGACCCAGTCTCTTTCCAGCAAAGTTCGGATAATGCTTGAACTAACCGCTACGCCTCGAATTTTTTCAATGTCACCACGTGTTATTGGCTGCCGGTACGCAATGATTGCCAAAGTTTCCAACAATGCTCTTGAATAACGTTGTGGTTTTTCTTCCCACAAACGACCGACCCAATCACTAAGTTCCTGACGTACCTGGAAGCGATAACCGGAAGCAACTTTCTTTAATTCAAAGCCGCGACCTTCACAGCTCTTTTCAATTTTAGCCAGCGCCTCCTTAAGGACGGCACGTTCCGGCAATTCTTCTTTGGTAAAAAGCTCAGCGAGCTTATCCAGGGTCAAAGGTTTAGCTGCTGCCAGCAACAAACCTTCAATAATCTGTCTTACTTTTTCAAGGTCATTCATGTACTTATTGCCTTAATATGAATTGGCGCAAATGGCTCACTCTGCACTAACTCTACCAACGATTCCTTAATTAATTCCATTACCGCCAGGAAGGTCACCACAATACCCAGCTTACCTTCATCTTTTAAAATCAGCGAGCTTAAGGGCGTAAACTGCTTATCAGAAATGCGTAATAATATCTGAGACATTTTCTCACGCGTTGATAAGGCCTGACGCTGAATATGATGGCTTTCTTTCAGATCCGAGCGCCGCAAGACATCAGCAAAAGCCATCAAAATTTCCTGTAAATCAATTTCAGGCAATGGCACCTCTTTATCCAACACGGGGATATCTGCAGAGGCAATGTGAAAATCCCGGTGCAACCTTGGTAGTTCATCAATTTTTTCTGCTGCATCCCGGTAGCGCTCATACTCCTGCAAACGTCTGATAAGCTGAGCCCTGGGATCTTCTTCATCTTCTTCGTCCTCTTCCATGCGTGGCAGCAAAAATCGTGATTTTATTTCTGCCAGCATCGCGGCCATAACCAGATATTCAGCAGCCAGTTCAAACTGAGCCGCTTCCATCAACTCAACATAGGAGATGTACTGTTCGGTAATTTCAGCAATATTAATATCAAGAATATCAATATTCTGACGCCTGATGAGATAAAGCAGTAAATCAAGGGGACCTTCAAACGCTTCCAGAAAAACTTCCAGCGCATCAGGTGGAATATATAAATCTTTTGGCAGATCCGTAACTGCCTGCCCAGCCACAAAAGCAAAAGGCATCTCAGCCTGTCCACTCTTGTGCTGCCTTGCTTCCTGCAAAAGGCTGGCACGTCTCTGGCCTTCATTTAATGCTGTTTCAGTCTCTTCACTCATTATTCATTATTGCTTAATGTTTGTTAACGATAATTAAGGCCCATGGCCTGGCGTACATCATCCAGAGTGTCTTTCGCAACCTCACGGGCTTTTTCTGAACCTTCAGCAATAATCGCCCTGACCGCTGAAGGGTTATCTTCAAACTGTCTGGCTTTTTCCTTGATCGGTGCTACCTCAGCGATAACCGCATCAATAATCGGCTTCTTGCATTCCAAGCAGCCAATCCCGGCAGTGCGGCAACCCTCCTGCACCCAGTTGCATGTGCTCTCATCAGAATAAATTTCATGAAATTGCCACACCGGACACTTATCGGGGTCGCCCGGATCAGACAATCTCACCCTGGCTGGATCTGTCGGCATGGTTTTTAATTTCTGCATAATGTCATCATCATCTTCCCGCAGCCCAATGATGTTGTTGTAGGATTTAGACATTTTGCGTCCGTCAAGGCCGGGCATTTTGGCAGCCTTGGTTAATAGTGACTGCGGCTCGGCCAATATCATTTTGCCGGCTCCCTCAATATAACCAAACAGACGTTCACGATCTCCCAAAGTAATATTTTGCTGTTCTTTTAATAAAGCCTGGGCTTTTAGCAAGGCATCCTGATCACCTTCTTCCTGGTAACTTTTACGTAAACTACTGTAAAGTTTCGCCGCTTTTTTACCCATCTTCTTCACAGCAGCTTCAGCCAAAGCTTCAAAATCTGCTTCACGCCCATAAAGATGATTAAAACGCCGTGCCACTTCACGCGTTAATTCAACATGCGCAACCTGATCTGCGCCAACGGGTACCCAACCAGCTCGATAAATTAAAATATCGGCACTCTGTAACAAGGGGTAACCCAGAAAACCATAGGTATCGAGTTCCTTTTCCTTCAGATTTTCCTGCATATCCTTATAGCTCGGCACCCGTTCAAGCCAGCCCAAAGGCGTCATCATCGATAATAATAAATGCAGCTCTGCATGCTCCGGCACTCTGGACTGTATAAACAGGGTTGCTGCATTCGGACTGACTCCAGCTGCCAGCCAATCGATTATCATGTCCCAGACATGGGTTTCAATTTCCTGAGGGTTATCATAATCCGTAGTCAAGGCGTGCCAATCCGCAACGAACAGGAAGCACTCATATTCATGTTGCAATTTGATCCAGTTTTTTATGACGCCGTGAAAGTGGCCTAAATGAAGACGTCCGGTTGGACGCATTCCTGATAATACTCGCTGCTGCGAATCTACTGAGCTCAATCTGTTTCCCCAACTACTAAGAGCTTTTATTATAACTAGTTTTTACACTGACGTGGCAGCTTTATCACTGATTTTGAAATGGCGTTATATCAGCTTTACCTGCCCTCAGAAGACGCGGGCTGCCATCAACCAGATCAACCACAGTAGTCGCCTCAAGACCGCAAAAACCGGAATCAATAATTAGATCCACAGCATGCCCCAAATCATCCTTGATATTGTCGATTTCGTAGGGAGGGTTATCTTCCCCCGGCATGATCAGCGTACTGCTGAGAATTGGTTCATCCAGCTCACTTAGCAGTGATGCAACCACCGGATGATCCGGTATACGAATACCAATGGTCTTACGTTTTGGGTGCATCAATAAACGTGGAACTTCGGATGTTGCCCTTAAAATAAAGGTATAGGCGCCAGGGGTGTATGCCTTAAGGAGACGATAGGCACTGTTATCAACTCTGGCATACAGGGCAATTTCAGATAAATCCCGACAAACCAGAGTAAAATTATGTCTGGAATCCAGTTGCCGTATTTTGGATATTGTCTGTAAAGCCGCTTTGTTGCCTATACGGCAGCCTAGCGCATAAGCGGAATCTGTCGGATAAATCATGATTCCACCGGCCTTGATCACATCAACGGCCTGCCTGATCAACCTCAATTGGGGGTTTTCGGCATGTATATGTAAGACCTGAGACATGAGAAAGCCTACTGACTGCGAATTCCAAAAAAACCAAGATTAGCACAGGATAGCGACTTTTAGAGATATCAACTAGAATAGCTGCATGAAACAATTACTTGACTACATCCCGCTGATTATCTTTTTCGTCGTTTACAAGATGGATGAGCGGGTTATACAGCTCGGTTCCTTTGCCTATAACTTTGGCGGCATTTTCAGCGCAACCGAAATTCTGGTGGTCAGCTCTGTTCTAGTCTATGGCGCCCTTTTCATCATCAACAAAAAACTGGAACGAACACAGCTTATAACGCTTGTTGCCGTGCTGATCTTTTGTTCCTTTACGATTATTTTTCGCGAAGAGGCCATCCTGAAATGGAAAGCGCCAGTGGTTAACTGGATATTCGCATCCATCTTTTTTGGCAGTCATTTCTTTACCAGGAAGAATGCCACTCAGTTAATGCTGGAACATGCTGTTGAAATGCCTGAACAGGCCTGGCGCCGCCTCAATTTTGCCTGGGCCTTTTTCTTCCTGTTTCTGGGTACTATTAATCTCTTTGTTGCCTTTACCTTCCATGAATACTGGGTTGATTTCAAAGTATTCGGCAGTATGGGGCTGATCTTCCTGTTTATTATCGGGCAGACATTTTACCTCTACCCTTATTTGCAGGAAGAAGAGAACGATAAGGAAGAAATTAAGAAATCGTCAGTTTAATCTTTCTGACCAGTTCTAGTCAGTCAAGGCTTCTTTCAGGTTAGGAAAGCGCTCATCCAGTATCACATTCCACTGATAAACCCTGTCAGCATACCTTTCCAAAAATGTCTTGGCATTCCCTTCTATCGTAATTGAATTAATCGTATCACCAACACGAATCTGCCGTATCAGCTGCCTGCCACTGTGTATTTTGCCAAATACCGTATGCAGACCATTTAAATGTGGCGTAGCAACATGGGTAATGAAAAACTGGCTACCATTGGTGTTGGGGCCAGCATTTGCCATTGATAGTATGCCATCCTGGTTATGTCGCATGCGGATTTCATCTTCAAAGTTGTAGCCAGGTCCACCTGAGCCATCGCCGAAAGGGTCACCACCCTGCGCCATAAAATCATCAATAACACGGTGAAAAGTCAAACCATCGTAATATCCGCGCGTCGCCAGGTTAACAAAATTGGCGACGGTTATTGGGGCTACCGATTTGTATAGTAAAAACTCTAAAGTACCGTGATCGGTTTCAATAACTGCATATAGCTCGGCCGGGTCCTTTTCCTGCGCAGAGGTATTCAGCGCTACAAGACTGCCAACTATCAAAGCCAAAATAATTTTTATCAGTTTCATTCTCATTTCCCAGGATAATTGTTCAAGGTAATCAATGGGCCATTATAATGCCATTCAGTCCTGCTTATTCAAGAACTTCGCAATAGCCGAGACCAAAGGTTTCATGAAAAAGGTCCGTTCAGGCATGATTGCAACTTCCACACCCTGTTCTGTTAATACATCTTTCACCACAGGTCCCATAGCAGCAACATGACAAAGACTCAGACCTTTACTTAACTCTTTTTCCAGCTGATATTGCTTTGCAACACTATATAAACGCTTAACCTGCGGCTGTGAACTAAAGGCAATAACATCAATTTCATTCTTATTCATCATTCGAATTAAATCGATTATTTTTTCGTCATCCAGCTTGTTTGCGTAAACGTAGGGCGCAACTGTATGCACTTGCGCGCCAGCTTGTTTCAGGTAAGTAATCAATTTCACATTGGGATCTTCACCATAAAGTTGCACGGCAATGTTCTTTCCAGACAATTCCAGTTTATCCAAGCTGGCAATTACACCATCAGTCGTAGGAGTCAATGCATCAATCTCTCTTTCAAGACCTAACTCGCGCAGAGCCTGGTTGGGTTTAGGCCCCCGACATAACTTATCAACCTTACTTAAGGCGTTGATAAACTGCTTTTTCAATGCCTGCTTATCTGCCAGGCTGACTAAGCGTCTGAGCCCCTCTCCTGTAAGCAAAATCAGAATATCCGGTGGTTCGTTGATAAAAGCCTGTAACCAGCCCACGACAGGCTCTGAGTCTGGCGCATCATGAATCGCCACCATTGGCACCTGTATCACCTCTGCACCACGTTTTCTTAATATTTCGCTAAATAACTGCAATTGCCTGTTTTCAGGAATTGCAATGACTTTTCCTTGCAGGCTTTCACTGGACAGCAAACCAGAACTCTTCATGTCCCCACCAAATTCATGTTCAAAGCTTGTTCGAATTGTGCAATAGCCAAGCTTTTTTTCCAAAATAAAAAAAGTGTGAAAAAGGTAACACTTTTAGAGATAAAATAATAATTATGGTTATATTTTAAGCACAATTTTCAAATATGTTACCGAAATGCGTTACCAATCGAAGTCGCTCCATAATATTTCCATCAAATATTCACAATACAAGGGCCTAGAGGCAAGTTAAAAATGCATAAAACGTGCAAATAAAAGTAACAATTTAGCATGAAATGTGAATTATCAACTCATTTTGTTGCCTTTTTATAAATTATTGTGTTACCATGGCGCCACGTTTTTAAAAGAGACGGAGTAAATCATCCAACATTCTTATAAGGAGCACAGTGATGAACAAAGTAGTAATGAGTATTGAAGATAAAGAAACATTGATGGAATACATCAAATCAGCGCTAAGTACGCTGGCAATACTGGTAGTCCCAGTATTAGCACTATGGGCTTCTTTCGCGTAAGAACCCAGATCCAGATTTAGACACAGTTGATAAAGCTCCCCCCTGCTCTGTCAACTGTAATTAAAATCATTATTCGCGCAGCCTTTGAGTTATCCCTTCTTTTTAATTAGGCTGCGCTTTTTTTTGCCCGTCTTTTTAGTCATCTGTAATTCGTCCAACAAAATTACAAGGCTTATGCTGGCTGTTCAGCTGTTCAGCAATTATGCCTGTCCAGGCAGTTTTACACGCCCCCGTTGAACCTGGCATACAAAAAATAGCCGTATCATTACTCAGACCGGCAAACGCTCTGGACTGTATCGTGGAAGAACCAATTTCCTGATAAGAAAGTGCTCTGAATAATTCTCCAAAACCATCAATACTGGCATCAAACAAAGGCTTTATAGCTGCAACCGTATTGTCCCTGCGGGTGAAACCAGTCCCTCCGGTAACCAGTACAGCATGGATACTAGAATCTGCCACCAGATTCGCAATCAAGGCACGCAATCGGTAAATATCATCTTTACAGATATGCTTTTCTGCCAGTCGGTGACCTGCATCAATCAGTTCTTTTTGTAAATAAGCACCGGAAGTATCATTTTCTTCGGTACGTGTATCAGAAACAGTCACAACTGCAATATTCAAAGCAACAAATGCTGCCTGGGCTTTGTTATTGGCCATCCTGAATTATCCCCCTGTCATATTCATAAATCTTACTATCTGCGGCTGCTCTTCATCGTAAAAATGGTGGCGTAAGGGTTTGATATCCATTGCTTTAACAATGGCTTGCTTTAGCAGCTCCGTATCTTCAGGTTGTTCTCTGAGTAATTGCCTTAGGTCCGTTGAATACTCGTTCCCCAAACACAGGAGCAAACGGCCTTCCACTGTCACCCTGACACGGTTACAGCTATCACAGAAGTTATGGCTGACCGGGGAAATAAAACCTATTTTACTCTGCTGTCCTGCAATCTGATAATAACGAGAAGGGCCTGCAGTACTCATATCAACAGGGCTTATTTCATAATGCCCGGAGATAAGTTCCTTTACCGCTTCATTGGAATACATTGTGTCCTGCCTTGCATGATCATCAATGCTGCCCAGGGGCATTTCTTCGATATAAGCGATATTGATTCCCAGACCAATCGCATATTCCAGCAAATCAATAATTTCATGATTATTGATGCCTCGTAAAATAACGGAGTTAAGCCGGATACTATCAAAACCGGCAGCTACCGCCGCTTCTACGCCTTTTAAAACCTGTTCCAGTTTGCCTGTACGCGTCATTGCCTTGAATTTTTCAGCATTCAGACTATCCAGACTAATGTTAATTCGATTGACCCCCGCTTCCCGTAAAGGCACTGCCAGCTTTTCCAGCTGGGAGCCATTAGTTGTTAACAGCAACTCATCCAGTCCTGGCAATTGACCGATATTTTCAATCAGTGACATGACATTATTTCTGATTAAGGGTTCGCCGCCGGTCAAGCGGATTTTACTCACCCCCAATTCGGTAAAAGCTTTCGCCACTTTATAGATTTCTTCCAGACTTAAAATCTGTTTTCGAGGCAAAAAGGTCATTTCTTCAGCCATGCAATAAACACAGCGAAAATCACAACGGTCTGTCAATGACAGGCGCACATAGTCAATATGACGACCATGTTTATCAATCAATGCTGTTGCAGTATCTGACATCTATTTTCGCTCTGGCTTAAAATACACTTTACAGGTAAACGCTAATAATACAGGAATTAAAAAAGTCTATCTAAAATAAGTGATTGTCCGGATAGCTGGACATAAGACATCATGCACACTTACCATTGATTTATTCACAGATGGAAAAATACCAAGCAAACCTTTTCTGATGTTCACACCTGCCGATTTAACAGCATTCCTGCTAACACTGAAACTTGCTTTTATCACCACGTTAATTTTATTGATTCTCGGCACCCCTTTAGCCTGGTTTCTGGCGCAGAGCCGCTGGCGTTTTAAATTTTTCCTGGAAGCCCTGGTTGCCTTGCCGCTTGTCTTGCCACCCACGGTACTCGGTTTTTATCTCTTGCTGATGCTCGGCAGCAATGGTCCTTTAGGCTCTTTTATGCAAGCTATTGGCGCTGAACCTTTAGCTTTCAGTTTCAGCGGCCTGGTAATCGGTTCAGTGATATATTCGATACCATTCGTCGTGCAGCCTTTACAGGATGCCTTCAGCAATATTGGCAGGCGCCCCATGGAAGTCGCCGCTACCTTAGGTGCTGCACCTTTAGACCGTTTTGTCACGGTTGCTTTGCCCTTAGCCCGCCAGGGTTTTCTGACCGCGATTATTCTGGGTTTTGCCCATACCCTCGGGGAATTTGGTGTCGTGCTAATGATTGGCGGCAATATACCCGGTGAGACCAAAGTACTCTCCATTGCAATTTACGAGCATGTTGAAGCACTTGAATATGCCAATGCTCATTTATTAGCAGCCAGCCTGGTACTGTTATCTTTTCTGATGCTGGTGGCTGTTTATGCCCTGAATGGGCGCTTTAAGGTTATCCGCTTATGAGGATTAAAGCCGACTTTCAGATTACTCGCGCAAGGCCTCTGAATTTTAAATTTGATATTTCTGCAGAAGGAATCACAGCTGTTTTTGGTGTTTCCGGTTGCGGTAAAACATCATTGCTCAGAGCGCTTGCAGGTCTTGACCAACACTCAGGATCAAAACTGCAGGTGGCTAATGAAAGCTGGCAGGATGACAATATTTTCATTGCTCCACATCAACGTGGCATTGGTTATGTCTTTCAGGAAGCCAGTCTGTTTGAACATTTAAGTGTTCAGGGCAATATTGACTATGCCTATAAGCGCACAGTCGAAGCAGCAAGAAAATTTTCTCTGGAAAAAATAATCAATCTTTTAGGCCTGCAAGATTTATTAAACAGGAAACCTGCCCTGCTATCGGGTGGTGAACGTCAACGTGTAGCTATAGCCAGAGCGTTGGCGGCCAGCCCAAAAATACTGTTAATGGATGAACCTTTATCCTCTTTGGATCAGGCAAGAAAGGATGAATTGTTACCTTATATTGAAAGTTTAAATAAGGAGATGCATGTACCAATTATTTATGTCAGCCATTCCACAGAAGAAATTGCGAGACTGGCAGACCAGCTGATCCTGATTGAAGACGGGATGATTAAGGCATCAGGCCCTATAAATGAATTGCTTACTCGTGCCGACCTGTCTTTGGCTCACCGGCGCCAGGCAGAGTCAATAATACTCGCAGAAGCTGAGAACTATGATGAAGATTTTCAGTTGAATTATTTACGCTCAGACTTTGGCAGTTTTGTCGTGTCAGGAAAAAAAATCCAGCCTGGAAAAAAACTCAGACTGCGATTGGCTGCGCAGGATATCAGTCTGACACTTGAAGCACAGAAAGACACCAGTATCTTAAATATTTTTCCTGCAATAATTGATGAGCTATTCCCGGAAGCTAATGCCCAGGTGACGGTTCGTTTACTTATCAATAAATCTCCAGTGCTGGCGAGAATCACTTTAAAATCAGTAGATAATTTAAATTTACAAAAGGGTAAGGCTGTTTTCGCTCAAATAAAAAGTGTTGCTGTTCTCGCCTGATAGTCACCTGTTAATCACAGCCCAAATGTTACCAATAATTTTCTGTAGTAATTTGCCCGGGTTTACGGCGTAAATTTTTACTGAAACCACGCGCTTTCAATAAAGCGACGCAGTCCTTTACCATGGCAGGATTACCGCACAACATAATCTGTGAATCTTCCGGACTTAGTGCCAACCCTATTTTTTCCTCAAGACTACCATCAGCCAAACTTGCCGGTATACGGCCTTTTATTGCCCCAGGTGAAGTCTCCCGACTGATAAAAGCTTGGAAAATAAATTTATCGGCATATTTCTCAGCAACTTTTTCAATTAAACCCTGATACGGCAGATCTTTAGTTGAACGTACACCTTCAATCAATACAAGCTTGTCATAACGCTGCCAGACTTCTTCAGTGCCCAAAATTGAAAGATACGGCGCAATGCCGGTACCTGTTCCTATCATCCAAAGATCACGGGATGCCGGCACCTCATCCAGAGTAAAAAAGCCATTAGCCTGTTTTTTAAGTAACAGTTTATCGCCAACATCAAGCTTGACCAGCGCATTGGAAAGCACACCATCAGTAGCAACATAGAAAAAAAATTCCAAGGGCTGCTGTCCTGGTGAACTCAGCAGGGAATAGGGTCTGGCAACCTGTTCATTATTAATCTCTAAAGCCAGACTGGTAAACTGACCAGCCGTGAACGGTTCTATCTCCGCCGCAACTTTTAAAGTAAATAAATTCTCATGCCAGTGAATATTTTCAACGACCTCTCCTTCAACCCAGGTAGCCAAAATTACTACTCCTATTTAATCTATTATTTAGTTCAGCGAATAAATTGTACGGTTCTGCGTACCAGTGCAATATCACGCAGGCGTTGGTCTTCGTTGAGTGTGTCTGATAAAGGAATAACTTCAGATAGTTGATCCAGCGTCCTTACTGCATGATTATTATCCGTCCAGATACCCAGTAATTCTTCGCGTGCCTGTGAGATATTATCCCTGAACTTACTGCGCATAAACCGTTCTTTTAAAGCATTCCCGGTACCATAGCCAAAACCACCAAAACCGCCCATAAAATTGCCGGCACCCAAGGCCAGGTTCATATCCCAGCTAATCACTGTAAATTTTTCATCCACCAGGTCGTACCAGAATAAAAAATTATGACCGGGGCCGGACATATCATCAAAATTCTGTAATATGTCCTGTGTTGCCACATACCGTGAGAAACTGTCTATATCAATCCAGTTCTCCAGTTCATTTCCAAATGTCTCTGCATCCGCTTCAGTCAGCCATTGCAGCAAATTAATAATTGGCGTTATATCATTCGTTGCTTTCGCGTTAATTTGATCAAAGTCATTTTCATAATATAACGGGCTGTCACCAAGATAGCGGAAGCGGTTTTCACTGCGGGACTTATACAACACTCCACTACCCAAGCCAATGGATTCAGCATACCGTTTATCTGGATTTTCAATAATCAGACGCGTCGTATCAGGGTAACCGTTAACACTGAAATTAACCCAGGTGTAAGCTTGAGAAATCTGTCCGGAATCTGCGATCAATTGCAAAGAGAGTGCTTCATTAATATTTGTGCCTCCGGTCCGGGCCGGTCTTATGGCCAATTCTTCTCTTCCCTGATATGCGAGGTCATCTTCAAATTCATCAAAACTGACTGCAAACGGCAAGGTAGAAGGATTATCAAAAGTTGCATTACTCATACGTCCCGGCCCACCCCAACTCCGGGAATTCCTGCCTAACTCCCTCAAGGTAGAGTTACCTTTCAGTCGTACCCCAACATTTTCAATCAAAACCCCGTCAATTCTGATATCTGCCGGCACCCAGGTTTTCAAACCCTGACGCTGATAATCATTAATCAAGGTTTGATAACTGCTGGGACTAATAAACATGTCAATCTTATGTGGCACACTCAGGTCAAATAAATCAATGTTTCCAACGATATTAAAGCGGGAATTAGTTACCTGCTCCTGGCTTCCCTGCGTAAAAATAATAGGATCTATGCGAAAAGAACCCAATACTATTCCTGTCATCAGCAAGACAAGAACAGACCCCAGAATTAAACGGCTATTATGTCTTACCCGGACAGGGACAGTACGTTTCCACCAGGAACGGTCTTTGGTAATAAGCTCATCTTTTTGAGTCATGAGTTAAGACCTGATTACTTTATTAGAAATATTGCTAAAGCCTGAGGGCATCTTAGCATAGAAAAAATATCGTCTTAAGTTTGTTGCCTTGGCTAGTCAGATTACGGGTGTGTCTAGCATAGAACCACCATGAAATACTTTATCCATCAAAGATCAGTCTGGTCATACCCACTTAGCACAGTCACCCGTTGACCGGTATTCACTTCAGTAATCTTATTAACCAGCTCTCTGGGTTCAACATTCCGATTAAGCTCCACGGTATAAAATAATTCCATCAATGCTCCGTTTCTGATTGTTTCAGTACTTACCAGCTCAAAACTTTTAGTCAGTTTGATTAGCACGTCTTCGACCAACTTATCAAAATCACCTTCCGGCGGAACCTGCACTTTAACTACCTGGCGTTGAATATTGCTGGCAAACGCATTGAGTTTTGTCATCAGCAGTATTACGACAGATATAGCAATAGTTGCTGCGATGGCCAGGGTATAAAACCCTGTTCCGGTCGCCATACCAATTGCCATGACCAGAAAAATAAAACCGACATCCCTGGTTTCTTTTAAAGCATTTCTGAATCGTACAACAGAAAAAGCGCCTACCAGTGCAAAAGCACGAGCAATATTAGAACCCACAACCAACATCAGCACGGCCAGCACCATACAAACCACCACCAGTGTTTGCACATAGGATTGACTATAAGAAATATTACGGTGAGTAGCCCGATATACCAGACCAACTATGGTTGACAAGGCAAAAGATAAGGAAAGTGCCAGAATGATATCCAGGGTATTAAACGTTCCTGATAAGTCGACAACATCAAAATTCATTTGGGGATCTCCCTCTGTGCTTAGCTGAATGCCTTTTTAGGCGAGTCTGAAAAATTTTTTGCATGCAAATTTCCCTTTATTCCATCTATCTCTGCTTCTATGGCTTTGCAATATTTTGAAACACGAATAACATCCAGGCTCATTTTCGCCGCCAGATCTGTAAACCAGGTCGGCACACGTTCATTGGCTTTTACTTCGACGATAGACAGGTATGGAGGAATAATAAATTTGTTTTCTGACCGGGTGCCTAAATGGAAATCTTTATTTCTACCCTGTACCCGATGGTCCATGGTTATTCTAAGGCCAAGGTCAGCATCAACGCCAACATAGGCTTCACGTTGGTAAGTGGTGATCACCGTTGGCCCTAAATCTGCCATCTCAGCCAATGCTTTTACCTCATTAACGAAAGTCTGCCTGACTCCCGGATAATCCGGATCCATCCTGTCGTCACACAAAACTCTTGCCTGAGCATAAGGTAAAGGAATTCTGCGTTTCTGGGTTACCCGATTGACACGCTGTTTGATTTCAACAAAAACAATACTATCATCGTTAATGCTTTCAGGTTCACCGTATGCACGGATTCTCAATTTCCGTCTGAATCGTAAACCTTCGATTTTTTCCCAATAAAATCTGAGATCGTTTGTGTCGTAGTAAAGGCTAGTGATACGCCTAGAATTTTCATGAGCATGTTCATCCTCACTCATGCGTTGCCGGATATTTTCTCTAAACTCACTGATTTGTGCTTCAGGTAAAAAATACTTTATCTCATAACGGTTAAAACGATGTAAGGCACTGGCCGTAGCTGTTGCAATAGACTCATCATCAGCAGACATATTGCAACTTTCCATTTTTATTCTTTTTCATTATTACTGTTACTTATCACATTCTTACCAATGTAAAACAGCTTAGCCAGCTAGCAGAACAAAGTCTATATTAAAAAATTTTCTTCCTTTTTTACTTCACATTGAATTTTTTATTAGCGAACAAACTTCGATAGGCCCATTCGTGAATCAAGCCTTGACTTGATTTCCGACCATTAAATATTTTCCACCTTGTACGGCCTGCTTTTTATCTGATATAACTGCTTCATGCCTTTACGACCCACCACCAATGTATTCCTAAAAGTGCTGATTTTATTTCTCAGCCTTACCAGCTCCTACCTCTACGCCCAGCGTGAATTCAGGGTACTGCAAAGCCTAGAGGGCGATGCCTATGCAGCCTTGCCTGATGATTATATGGTGCCGGGAGAATTTGTGGTTGGTCGCCTGATGTATCCATCCTATGGAGGGGCATTTGGTGGAGGTAACTGGCAGCTGGGAGGCACCACCTGGGCCGTAGATTACCCCCGCGGTGACAGGACTTACGCGCGGCTGTTAAAACGACTGACAACGACAGATGTACGTTCAGTGGAACAACCCGTGAATCTTGATGATGGTGATGATATTTTCAACTGGCCCTTTTTGCTGGTCGGTATGCCAGGCAGTTGGGATTTAACGGACAGTCAGGCAGTAAAACTCAGGGAATATTTGCTTAAAGGCGGCTTTCTGCTCGCTGATAGTTTTTTTGGCACGAGTGAATGGTCAGGGTTTATTAATGGTCTCAGACGTGTTTTTCCTGATCGGGCAGTTGTCGATCTGCCGGACGATCATCCTGTTTTTAATATTATTTATGATCTGAAAGACCGAAAACAAATCAGCAACATGAGATCACTTTCCGGGCGCGGTGTCCCCTATCGCGCTGATGGTCATGATCCGCAATGGAAGGCAATCCTGGATGACAGTGGCCGGGTAATGGTTGCCATCTCATTCAATAATGATATGGGAGATTCCTGGCAGCACCAGGATAACCCCTATTATCCTCAGCAGGATGCCGCTATGGGTATTCAATTTGGCGTAAACTACGCTGTCTATTCGTTAACGCATTAAACCGTTTATTGTTCAAAATATGACTGCATTTGGTGAGATTTCTGCCAGAACCAGATTAACCCTACCAGACAAAGCATTGCAGCTATGATATTGGTCCAGAACAGACCGAAATAATCCGCGAAAAATCCAATAATCAGCACGCCGATAGCTGCCGCACCACGCGTAAGGGCCGCCCATAAGCTCAATACACGACCACGTAACTCATCATCAATACTGTTTTGCACCATGGTCTGGCTGGAAACAGCACTTAAGGTGATAGTCCAGCCTATGGCGAAAACGGCCAGCAAACCCAGATAGACCTGAGTCGTCCAGGCAAAAACAGCCAGCGCAATAATGGAAATAAGACTGTTTATCAGCATGCTTCTTACCAGCCCCTTGGCTTTACCCTGCAGGGTAATGTACATCCCGCCAATGACTGCCCCCATGCCTAACACAGCCGTATATAAAGCGAGATAATCTGCCCCACCTTTATAAATCGCACCAACAAAGGCTGCCAGCATCAGGGTTGCCGGTCTGATACCACAAGCCAGAATAGTTTGCAGAATAAAAATATGACTCAAAGCAGGAATATTCTTTATATAGTGAACACCTTCCTGCAGGCCATTGATGAATGAATCCTCTGAATTAATTTTTTTGGTAAAAGGCAGGTTGATAAAAAACCAGGCCATAAGAATGGGTATATAGGTAATTGTATTACAGAGCACGGCCATGGCACTGCCATAGAAACTGATGATAATTCCTGCAAAAGCCGGCCCCAGCAACCTGGCAACATTAAAAACCACCGCGGTAAAGGAAGATGCCGAAACTATATCCTTTTTCTCAACAAGATTTGGAATGATAGCCAGACGAATTGGTTGGTGAATGGCCTGAAGAATGCCGTCAAGCAAGGCGAAAATGAAGAGGATTTTTATGGAAACCAGATCAGAAATAATGAGCAAAAACAATACAAACGACACCAGCATCATGGTTGACTGACATAAAACAGTCAGCAATTTACGGTTGGCCCGGTCGGCCCAGACGCCAACAATTGGACTGATTATCAGCAAGGGCGCCAGTTCTGCAAAAGCTACCGCGCCCACCCAAAATTCCGACTCTGTAACTTCCCAGGTAAGCCAGCTGATCGCCAACCTCTGCATCCAGAAACCAATCAAGGAAATGCTGTTGCCACTGACGTAGATGGCAAAGTTTTTATTGGAAAAAAGTGAACGTATTGCAGAAAGGTCCACTAAAAAATCTCTTTGATAGTCTTAAGGAAGTCTGTCTTTTATCGACAGTACGATAGGCGCTTGCTGCTCACTGATGACAAATGATTCAGAGACTGCCTGAAAATCTCCGGATTCCGCAACGGCCTGTCGACTTATACTGGCACCGATATAGGCTGTTTCAACCGAAGCCAGAGTAAATTGGGGCAACATTGCCATATCTTCATTTAGGGTGATCGTTACAGGCAAGTCTTCAGGTTGCAATGTCACTGCAGCTAGTGGTGGTGTGCCTTCACTTCTAGCAAAAATATAAACATTCATGCCCGGCTCAATCTGATTCCGGATACTGTCATCAATACTAACCGTAACAGTCAGCTCTATCCTGTCTGCAGGGCTTTCTTCATTGTCTTCAGTGCCATTTTCTTCAGCGAGATAGGCCTCTATCGTTGCAATGCGTTCATTTAACTGAGCAACCTGTTCACTGCCTACAGGTAATTGTGAAACCTGCCTGCGCCAGTAATTAGCTGCGCCGGCAAGATCTTCCGATAACAAGGCTTCAACTGCCAGAATACTCATGATGGCCTGCTCATTTGAGTTAAGCAGCAGCGTTTCATCAATTGTTGCCTGCACGGTAGGTGTGATTGTGGAGTCTGCCAACAAATACTGCGACTGGGCTAATTGTCCCAACACTGTTGCTTTATCCGGCCCTGCTTCCATCCTTTCTGATAAACGTGAAAAAACCCTGACCGCATCGGCATATTCTTCCAGCGAAATATAAAGTGTCCCAAGGGTATAACCGGTTTGAATGTCATCACTCCGGCGTTGAAAACGCTGATCCAGAATTGAGGCAATTTCTTTTAAAGCAGCCAGTTGCTCATCGACAGATTCAGAGACATTCAGCTCTTCAATTAATTCAGGTAAGACCAGTTCAGGCCCTGATCCAATGCTGCGATAAAGCAGAAAACCCCCTGCCATGATGAAGAGCATTAATGTTAAAGGCAGAAGCCGGGTATACGATGCCGTGGAATTTTTTCGGCTGACTTCCCGACTTTCCATATCATTGAGAAAGTTTCTTTCGAGTTCCAGCTTGAGTTTTTCATATTCAGACGCTTCAATTAAACCCTCAGCCTGGTTGCTTTCGAGCTCATCAAGACTTTGCTGAAATAATGCAACATTTTGTTGTTCCCTTATCGAATTCTGATCATCAGACCCTCGTGCTCTAAACCGCAGTACGGGCACCAGCACAAACAGACTTGCTGCCAGCATTAACAATACAATATAAGGAATAAGAGCGCTCATGCTTCGTTTTTATAAATGAATTAAAATTATTTTTACTTTATTTTTTACCGGCCAGAAGGCTTTTCAGCCTCTGCTGTTCTTCAGCACTTAAATCTTCAGTTTGCAGATTCTGGCTGTTTTTCCCCATACGCCAGATAATCAAAAAACCGCTCAATAATAAAATTAATGGGCCAAACCAAAGCAGGAATGTTCCTGAATTAAGTGGGGGACGATAATTGATGAAGTCACCGTAGCGCTGTGTCATAAAATCAATAATTTCATCATTACTTCTGCCATCAAGAATCTGCTCATAAATTTCAGCGCGTAAATCCGCAGCTATGGGGGCATCAGAGCCTGACAAATTTGAATTCAGACACATGGGGCAACGTAACTGATCACTCAATGCATTAAACCGCTGTTGCTGTGTCTCGTCGTCAAACTGATAGACTTCTATCGCAGCATTAGCTGACAGAAAGCAAACGAAACTTAACAGGAAAAAAAATAAAAGTTTACGCATCTTACTTAATACGGGAAATGACAGGTTCAAAAGTTTCTTCCCATATTTGATGATTAATCACTCCAACATGGCGATAACGAATCATGCCAAAGCTATCAACGATAAAGGTTTCCGGCGCACCGGCCACACCAAAATCAATTCCCAGACTACCATCAAGATCGACGATAATTTTTTCGAAAGGTGAACCTTTTTCTTCCAGGAAAAGACGGGCCTCTTCCAGATCATCTTTATAGTTAACACCAATAAAAGTGACATCCTGTTCCTGCTGACTGATCTCGACCAGATAGGGATGTTCAACATGACAAGGCGGACACCAGGTTGCCCAAAAATTTATGATGCTGATGCCTCCCTTTAAATCCTCCGATGCAATCACTAAATTGTTTTCTGTCTGGTCCAACTCTAGGCCGGGTAATGAAAATTCCGGCAGAGGTCGGTTAACCAGGGCTGAAGGCACCATATTTGGATCGCGGCCCAGACCAAATAACAGGAGCCCAAGCATCGCGACAAAAAAGACTCCCGGAATTAATAATAGAACTCGTTTATTCATCAGGACTCCACAGCTAATTTAGCCTTGGAATTATTGTTTGCAGATGTAGCTGTACTTTCATTTTGTACAACAACTTTACTGCTGCGATAACGCTTATCTGTAATCGCCAGTACGCCGCCGAATGCCATCAATATAGCGCCTAACCATATCCACAACACAAAAGGCTTGTAGTGAATGCGAACCACCCAACTGCCATCGCCTCTTTCATCGCCCAGGGCAGTGAATAAATCCCTGAATAAACCAACATCTATACCCGCCTCGGTCTGAACGACACGGGTTGCAAAATATAAGCGTTTTTCCGGTTGTAGCGTTATATAGTCTTCACCGTTTCTAAGCACCCTGATTTCTGCCCGGTCGGCCTGATAATTAGGCCCTTGCTCAAGGCTGGCCCCTTCAAAGATAAATTCGTAATCCCCGATAATTTCAGAGTCTCCAGGCGCCAGCCGTACATCTCTTTCCACACTGTAATGACTGGTCAGACAGACTCCCAGAATTATCACTGCCATACCAAAATGTGCCACCTGCATACCCCAGTAACTCAGGCTCAAAGCCTTCAAGCCTTGCAGAAATGACTTTTTGTTTGTTGTTTTGTCAACAATATCCTTTAACACTGCAAACACAATCCAGAAAGCCAGTATGACGGCAATAATGGCAGAAATATTAAATTCAGAAGTCACAACAAGCGGGATAATAATGCCCAGTGCAACGCTGGCAATCAGAATTTTCCCTGTTTGTTTTTTCAGATAATCCACTGAGGTTTTTTTCCAGCGCGAAAAGGTTCCAAACCCTAATGCAAATGCCAGCAAGCCCATTAAAGGAACGAATATCGTATCGAAATAGGGCTTGCCGATAGAAACGCGGTTTGCTTCACCATAAATGGCTTCATGAATCAGTGGATACAAGGTTCCCAACAGCACAGCAGCCGTCGCTACCACTAAAATAATATTATTAATCAGTAAAAATACTTCTCGCGAAGTCAGCGTGTATGAAGCTATCCCTTTAACTACTGGAGCTCTCACTGCATACAGCAGTAATGAAGAGCCAATAACTAGCAGCATAATTGTTAACAACACCATGCCGCGCTCGGGATCAACTGCGAAGGAATGAACCGAGGTCAGCACGCCAGAACGCACAATAAATGCACCAAGCAGACTTAATGAAAATGCTGCAATGGCCAGTAGGACAGTCCAGCTTTTGAATATACCGCGTTTCTCTGTCACCGCCAGAGAGTGAATCAAAGCCGTGCCAGCCAGCCAGGGCATAAAAGCAACATTTTCAACAGGATCCCAGAACCACCAGCCTCCCCAGCCTAGCTCGTAGTAAGCCCACCAGCTGCCCAAAGCAATTCCTATACTGAGAAAAGACCAAGCAGCATTGGTCCATGGCCGGGTCCAACGTGCCCAGGCGGCATCCAGCCTGCCACTCAACAGGGCAGCGATGGCAAAAGCAAAAGCCACTGAAAACCCAACATAACCCATATAGAGAAAAGGCGGATGCACAATCAGCCCAAAATCTTGCAACAGCGGGTTTAGATCACCACCATCCAGTGGTGTGTTTAACAAAGTACGTTCAAAAGGATTTGAAGTCAGCAGCATAAACAGCAAAAAGCCAACCAGGATTATACCCATCACAGACAGGACACGAGCCAAAATATCCTGAGGCAGGCCTTTACTGAAAAGGCTTACTGCATAAGACCAGCTGGCTAGCATCAACACCCAAAGCAGCAGAGAACCTTCATGTCCGCCCCAGACAGCAGCAAATTTGTAACGTCCCGGTAACAAGCTGTTTGAATTATTGGCAACATAATTGACCGAGAAATCATCATTCAGAAAGGCATAAGCCAGGCAGCCAAAACTCAGGATCATAAAAACCCAGATGCCGGAGCTTAAGGGACGGCACAATGACATCCATAACTGATTATTGGTGATGACGCCCGCCATGGGGATAACCACCATCAGGCATGCCAGACAAAAAGCCAGTATCAGCGAAAAATTTCCTAACTCAGGGATCACAGGTCGCTCCTGAAGCTTCCATGGCTGCTACCGATTCAGCAGACATATAGTTTTCATCATGTTTAGCAAGAATCTGAGAGGCCTGAAAGACACCATTGCTGTCAATGTAACCATCAGCAACAACCCCCTGGCCTTCTCGAAACAAATCGGGCAATACCCCGGTATAGTTAACCGGAATTTCTTGCGCACAATCCGTCGCTAAAAACTCAACCAGAGTGCCTTCAAGTTCACCGGTTTTCAAGCTGCCGGTCTTGACCATGCCCCCAATCCGGAAATTCTGACCACTGGGTACTGCTCCCTGGGCCACTTCTGTTGGTGTATAAAACACATTAATGCCCTCATTAAGGGCAAATAATACAAGGCCTATAGCAATAGCCGAACCAGCGACAATAAAACTGACAATTGCCATCCGCTGTTTACGAGGCGTTATCATTAATTCTTCCCTCCTGTTTTTGCCTGGCCTGCATACGCTCGCGCTGAACCTGTTCCCGCCTCAGCTGCTGCTTTAGAAATTTTTTCCTGGCCAGTACCGGTTGCCAGATATTAAATACCAGTATGACAACAAAAAATGCGTAGGCCGACCAGACATAGCTGGCGTAACCGCCCATCGCCAGAAAATCACTGAAACTGTCAAAGCGCCCCATCAACCCAGGCCCTCATTGGTACTAATATTGTTACCAAAATTGGTACTAAGCAATTCATCAACCCACTCAGTACGTCGTTCCCTGATTAGAATTTCGTTACGGGTACGCAAAATAATGGCAATCAGATAAAAACCAAACAAACCAAAGCCAACAAAAAAAGCCGGCAACCAGATTTCAGGGGGGTTTGCTGATGTATTGCTTAAAGACAAAGAGCTGGCCCCCTGATGCAAAGTATTCCACCATTCAACTGAATATTTGATAATCGGCACATTAACAACACCAACCAGACTTAATACTGCACAGGCTTTCGCACCGGCAGCTTCCGAATCGTAGGCGGAACGTAAAGCCATAACGCCGATAAAAAGAAACAGCATGATCAGGGTTGACGTCAGGCGGGCATCCCATATCCACCAGGTTCCCCAGGTCGGGATACCCCAGACAGAACCGGTAAATAAAGCCAGCGCCGTAAAAGTCATACCAACCGGAGCGCAGGCTTTAGCGACCATATCGGCCATTTTTATACGCCAGATCAGAAAAGCAGCTGCCATACCGGCCATCATGTAATAACACCCCATGGCGATTGAAGCGGCCGGGACATGTATGTAGGCAATGCGATAATTTTCACCCATCTGGTAATCCGGCGGCGTAAATGCCAGCCCCCAAACCAACCCGATAACCAGCAAAATACTTGTTATCGCAATCAGCCAGGGCATCAACTGCCCGCTAATGGTATAAAACCACTTAGGTGAACTTAATTTAAAAAGCCATTGCCACATTTTATAAACTCACACTAATCCTCAGGGCCGCAATTATCGCAAGCGGAGTCAGGCACAAAGCCAGTATCAACATGGCACCCAATAAGGCCAGTAATCCCGAGGTAGCCAGGCTGTTAAGCGCTGAATCCACTACGCCGGTGCCAAACACCAGCACCGGTATATAAAGCGGTAATATTAACACAGCCAGTAACAAACCACTCTTGGAAAGCCCTACCGTCAAAGCCATGCCTACCGCACCAAGCATTGTTAAAATGGGTGTACCAATTAATAAAGCTGCCATTAATGGCAGTATCCCCTCTGCTGGTAAGGACAGCATACTGGCAAAAATTGGAGCTAATATGACCAAAGGTAATCCTGATACCAGCCAGTGACTGGCCACTTTAGCCAAAATGACAAAATACAGGGGCTGAGGACTCAACAGTAACTGTTCCAGAGAGCCATCTTCGTAATCAGCCCGAAACAGACTGTCCATAGACAACATAACAGCCAGTAGCGCTGTCACCCAGATCACGCCAGCGGCAATTTCACTTAAAAATTCCTGGTTCGCACCAACACCAAGCGGAAACAGACTCACGGCAATTACAAAAAACATGAGCGGGTTGATGATCTCACCCGGACTGCGAAATGCAATCAGTAACTCGCGTCGCAATGTTGCTGCAATAATACTCATGCTGCCACCAGACCCGCTAATAGATCCAGGTCAACTGCCTGTAGCGGATGATTCATTTGCAAGCTGTGATGAGTGGTTAAAATTATTGCGCCTCCTGCCCTGGCATGTTCAGCAAGCAAAGTTTCCAATTCCATGACTCCCTGCTTATCAAGCGCTGTGAACGGTTCATCCAGAATCCATAGTTTTGCCTGACTCAAGAGCATGCGTGCCAGACTGACCCGTCGTTGCTGACCTGCAGACATCAAATAACAGGGCATATCTTCGTAACCATAAAGGTTAAAACTGTTTAATGCTGCTTTAATCTGATCGCTATTCGTCAAACCACGCGAAGCGCAGTGCCAACTTAGATTCTCTTTGGCTGTTAAGGTCTTATTGATGGCCGGAGCATGCCCCAGATAAAACACATGCTGATTAAAAGCCTGGCGTGCTTTACCTTGCTCCTCACCCTGCCACAGAACTTCACCGGAAAAATCATCATTCAAGCCGCATAAAATTCGTAACAAGGTGGTTTTACCACTGCCATTGGAACCTTGTATCTGCCAGATTTCCCCCTCTCCAACAGCAAAATCCAGGTTCTGAAACAGAACCCGTTCATCACGTTCACAATATAAGTTGTTAACTGTCAGCATCATCAATATTTATTCTTGCAGTAGCTGAATTATACCTTACAGAAAATACGTAAGTTCATGAAACAAAAAAGGATTTTTTAGATAATCCCTAGCGTAATGAACGACGTAAAGACGAGGCAAGAGCTTCATTTCAAGAAGGAGCTTATTAAAGCCATAAGTGACTGAATGAAATGAAGCTCTTAACGAAGTATTTACAAGTGTAATAGCTAGGAGCGGGGTGGGGTTACTCCGGTCTGCTTCATATATTTCCCGTTCCTGTCTTTGTATGTCACTTCACATTGCTCATCCGACTCATAAAACAGCATCTGCGCTACACCTTCATTGGCATATATTTTGGCTGGTAATGGTGTTGTATTGGAAAACTCAAGTGTCACATGACCTTCCCATTCCGGTTCCAGTGGCGTGACATTGACGATAATCCCGCAACGGGCATACGTGGATTTCCCCAGACAAACCGTCAAAACATTTGAAGGTATACGAAAATATTCTACGGTTCTGGCCAGTGCAAATGAGTTCGGTGGAATGATGCAGTAATCTTCATCAATGCTGACGAAGCTGGTTTCATCGAAATTCTTGGGGTCTACGACATTTGTCGTATGGACATTGGTAAATATTTTAAATTCACTGGCACAGCGCACATCGTAACCGTAGCTGGAAGTCCCATAGGAAATAACTTTACTGCCGCCGATCTCCCTTACCTGTCCGGCTTCAAAAGGTTCAATCATGCCCTCCTTCTCTGCCATGCTGCGAATCCATTTATCTGATTTAATCGTCATACTCAAAACTACCAAATATCTATTGAATTTATATCACCTAATATAGTGACCTGAAGCTGAACTATTTATTCCTGTCCGGCTTTGATCATAAACAAGGCTGGCCTGAAAAAATGCACATATTACGCAGTTAAAGCTAACTTTGACAGCCCAATATTTGTTACAATTGCCGGAGCGGTTATTGAGTTAACTCTTGTAAATATTTTTAAACAGTCCTTTGAAAATTGGGAGTATGTAATGAAGTTAAAACTGGCATTGGCCTCAACTATTTTTTTAACATTTTTTTCTACTACTGCACTGGCTCAGGATATTGAAGCTGGCAGAGTTCTCTATGGTGTTTGCAGTGCATGCCATGGCCCTAATGGAGAAGGCTTGCAAGCTTTAAATGGCCCCAGAATAGCCGGTCAGCAGGCTTGGTATACAGAGCGTCAGTTACAGAATTTCAAGTCCGGTGCTCGTGGTTCGGATCCTAGAGATATCTATGGCCAGCAAATGGCACCTATGGCTCAGACTTTAACCACTGACCAAGCAATCAAAGATGTTGCAGCCTATATTCAATCTCTGGGTAACTAGTTGATTAAAAGTCGATCAGCAAATAGTTGATTAACAAATCTATTTAAAAGCCCTGCCATGCAGGGCTTTTTTATGGGCGAATTAGTGCTGAATAAAATGCTCGATCAATAACTGGGCAGACCGGTTAGCTCTGAATTCATTGACTTGCAGACGATAAAGCACGTCGATTTTATCCACTACATTTTCCCGTAATTCTGCTACAACATTGAATGCAATAGCATCAATCAGGTATTCCGAACCTGTCGGTCTTAAGAGCAGTTTCAAATGCCTGTCATGTAACACCCTGCTTTCAATCACATCAAAGCTACCCTGAAATACCGGCTCAGGGAAATTCTGCCCCCATGGCCCTGCTTCTTGCAGCAGTTCAGCAAAATCCAGATTCAGATACTGCTCGTCCAGACAGCCGTCTGTATAAATCACCTGTTCCAGCATACTCGCATCTACCAGCGTATCTAGTTCTTTAGCAAAGGCCTGTTCAAATAATGACAAATCCTGCAAGCGCAAACTCAGCCCCGCTGCCATGGCATGTCCTCCGAATTTGTTCAGCAAACCAGGATTATTGGTTGCAATCTGATCCAGCAAATCACGAATGTGCAAACCTGAAATTGAGCGTGCCGACCCTTTTATTTCATCTTTATTTTCTGAGGAAAGCGCAAACACGATTACCGGAAGATGAAATTTATCCTTAAGGCGTGAGGCCAGAATACCTACGACACCTTGATGCCATTCAGCACTAAACAGACAAAGACCTTTCTGCTGCTTTGGCTGGATCTCGATATCTGCAAGCAAACTCAAGGCCTCTGCCTGCATTGTTTGTTCTATATTCCGTCTGTCCTTATTGAGGTCATCCAGTTGTTGAGCTAAGTGATAAGCCCGAGCCGGACTTTCAGCAAGCAGACATTCAATGCCCAAACTCATATCATCCAGGCGACCCGCGGCATTTAAGCGTGGGCCCAGCACAAAACCCAAATCACTGGCGTTAAGATTATTCTGATTTTTCCCGGCTATTTTCAGGAGCGCATCAATACCTGCCCGACAACGACCTGAACGAATTAAATTAACGCCATGCTTAACCAGACAACGATTATTCCTGTCCAGAGGCACAACATCGGCAACTGTACCCAGAGCAACCAGATCCAGAAACTGCATCATATTAGGTTCCGGTTTTTGACTAGCCTTAAACCAGCCTTGTTCGCGCAAGCTTGAACGTAAGGCCAATAACAAATAAAACACCACTCCAACTCCGGCCAGGGCCTTGGAAGGAAACTGACAACCCTGTTGGTTGGGATTCAAAATACAGTCCGCAGCAGGCAATTCATTTGCAGGCAAATGATGGTCGGTAACCAGCACTCTAATACCAAGTTCTCGTGCCCTATTGACCCCTTCTATACTGGCAATTCCGTTATCAACGGTAATAATCAGTGCCGGTTGTCTTAGTTTTGCCACTTCAACAATTTCCGGCGTCAGTCCATAACCAAATTCGAAACGGTTGGGCACCAGATAGTCAACATGCTGGTAGCCAAACTCTTGCAAACATAACTTCAATAAAGCGGTACTGGTGGCGCCATCAGCATCAAAATCACCGACGATAAGTATTCTGCTCTGCTGCTTTAGTACCTCAAGCATTAAGGCAACAGCAGTGTCTATGTTCAACATCAACTCAGGATTATGCAGTTCACTTAAAAGCAGTGAATAATCTGTTTTCTCTGTCATCCCCCTACTTAACAGGATCTGCTCCAAAACAGGATGCAAACCCAGGTCGAACCCAGAGGAAACAGGAACATTGCGGACTTTTATTTTCATACTTTGATAATTACAGATAGGAGCCCGTACTATTCGGACAATTCAAACTCTGGAAACTCAGATTGCAAAGTTTTTTTCAAGACCTTGCCCACATTAGAAAGCGGCAGTGACGTTCTAAATTCGATAATTTTAGGCACTTTGTATGCCGTTAATTTGCTTCGGCAATAATTTAAAATCTCATTCTTATCCAGAGAGGGGTCTTCTGGAACAACAATTAATTTTACCTGCTCAACCCCTTCCGAATTTTTTACGCCAACAGCCGCCACAGCTTTTACTCCAGGATATGCACTGACAACGTTTTCAATTTCCACGGGGTAAACATTAAAGCCCGAGACAATAATCATATCTTTTAGCCGGTCTATAATTTTCAGGTTACCTTTGCTATCTATGCTCGCAATATCCCCGGTTCTTAACCAGCCATCTTCATCCAGCACAGTTCTGGTTGTTTCCGCCTGCTGCCAGTACCCCAGCATCACTTGCGGACCTCGTACACAAAGTTCTCCCTCCTGTCCTTGCTCAAGGGTCTTACCCTGTTCATCAATGATTTTTAATTCTGTAAACGGCAATGCTTTACCAATACTGTCTGTCTGATAATCTTTATAGTCATTACAGGCGACCAATGGTGAAGCTTCGGTCATGCCATAACCCTCCAGAATTTTGCACCCTGTGACTTCTTCCCAGCGCGCGGCGATATCACCTGTCAATGGCATGCCGCCGGTAGGACAAATCAATAAGCCCGAAAAATCCAATTTCCCAAAAGCTGGATACTCGCACAGTTTTTTGAATAACGGGTTGATGCCGCAAAATATATTTATCTTGTAGGGTTTTATACTCTTAACAAAAAGTGAAGGACTTCGCGGATTAACAATCAGAATATTGTGATAACCCATCATAAGGCTGAACAATATATTCACGGTAAAAGCGTATACATGATAAAGCGGCAAGGGTGCAGCTACCACTGAAGCCTCTGGGGGAGAATCTTCTCCCAGTTGAGTTTTCAGCTGTAGGAAATTGGAAAGCAAATTGTGATGCGACAGCATACTGCCTTTAGCGATGCCCGTTGTACCACCCGTATATTGGAGGATCGCCACCTTACGATGAGGAATGTTATGCGCGAATGCCCTATCGTCTTGATTGAAGACCTGCTTGCCCTGTGTAAGTGCTGCTCTAAAACTTGTCAGTGCAGGAAACTCCAGACAGGAACAATATCCATTTACTCGTGCCGATATGTGAATAGCTGAACGCTTAATAGAATGATGCAAATCTGCAATATTACTAACGATAACTGCCTCAACCTGGGTTTGTTCTTTAATGCTTAAAAAAGTTTTTGCACAACCAGAAAAAACAATCAGGCCTTTTGCGCCCGAATCATTCAGTTGATGTTTCAGGTCATCCGCTGAATATTCAGGATTAGTGTTAACAACGATCATCCCGGCTTTAAACACAGCAAGCACAGCAATCGGATATTGCAGAATATTAGGCAACTGAATAGCCACCCGGTCACCGCGTTTTAATTGTGTCTGCTGCCTTAAGTAAGCTGCCAGGTAATCACTTAACTCATCAAGTTCCCGATAGCTTAAATCTTTGCCAAGCAAGGTATAGGCTTTATTGTCAGCATATTTTTTACATGCATCGCTAAGCTGACTGACTATGTTTCCTGTAATGTCTAGCAACTAATCACCTTGAACTAAGCCCTTTAGCTATCACCTTTAACTACCCCCTTTAACTGCCTGCCCTTGAAAAACACAGCAGTAACCTAAATATTGAAATGTGTACGAAATCTGGAAAATATCAAAGTTTATATAAGTGAAGCAGGAAACCCGGAACTTTTATACACAGAATCTACCTAAAATTCAGGTGATCATTTTAAACATTTACACAGATAAACCTAGTAGAGAACCATGAAAAAAACCATTAACTTTTTGCTTGTCAGCACTGCTCTCGCCAGCATTATTCTTTCTCAACCAAGCCTGTCTGCTCCTGACTACCTGAGTTTTCAGACGGAAGATGAGGCCAACAATATTGAGATTTTCAGTGAAGCCAGTCCTTCTGTAGTATACGTGACCAACACGACTCTCGTCAGAAGTAGTCCCTTCTCGCGCAATGTTCAGGAAATACCCCAGGGTGCAGGGACAGGTTTCGTTTGGGACGAAAGTGGACTGATTGTGACAAACTATCATGTTGTGCAAGGAGCTAATAGAGTAATGATCAGACTGCAGGATCAAAGCAGTTGGGAAGCCGAAATCATTGGCGTTGCCCCGGACAAGGATCTTGCCTTGCTTAAAATAGACGCACCAGAAGAACACTTGATACCTCTCCCACTGGGTGATTCAGCAGAATTACAGGTAGGCCGCAAAGTTATCGCCATTGGTAACCCCTTCGGCCTGGATACAACCTTAACTGTAGGCGTTGTCAGTGCGCTGGGCAGGGAAATCACGTCTTTAACCAATCGCACCATACGCGATGTGATTCAGACTGATGCTTCCATCAATCCAGGGAATTCCGGTGGCCCTTTGTTGAATTCACTAGGCCAACTTGTTGGGGTAAACACTCAAATTATCAGCCCCTCGGGGGCAAACGCCGGTATAGGCTTCGCTATTCCGGTTAATACGGTCAGGCGTGTTATCCCGCAGTTAATGGAGTTTGGCCGGGAAATCCGCCCTATTCTGGGTATTTCCAATCTGAACGATGCCATCAGTGCCCAAAACCATATTAACGGCGTCATAGTCGCAGAAGTCACTAACGGCCTTGGTTCAGCTGAAGCAGGTCTTATTGGTCTCGAACAGGATCAACGGGGCAATATTATTCTTGGCGATGTCATTGTCGGTATTGAGGATATGGCAGTCACTAACAGTGACGATCTGTTAAACGCCCTTGAACAGTTTCAGCCCGGCGATATTGTTGAAGTATTTACCAGACGGCGCAATCAGGATGAAATGTCCTTCCAGGTGGAACTTTCTGAGCCAATCTAATAGATGCTATGCGCCTCCTGGCATATCGGGTGGCGCCATATAAAGCCGATACAGGCTTTTTATAACCAGTTCGAGTCCCAAGTCTTCATCTTGGTATACAAACTTATCCCTTGAAACCTGGGCTAGATAGGAGCGACTGACTAATAGCTGGCCTACGCTACCTACCACACAATTCAATCGCCAATAGGACTCTTCCATGCTTAAACGCGGGTTACATTTGCGGGATAACTTAATAAACAAATCAGTTGGCTCATCAAATAATTTTCGGAATAGTTTTTGAACCTCAGGTGCCGGATCATTAATTATTCTCAACACCATTTTGTCAAATGTAGGATTGGTTTTATGGATGGCAAACATTGGCTCGATATAGGCTTTTAAGAGACATGTAAAATCCGGGGTTTCAGCATTTACTGCCGGTTTACATGTTTTTAGTTTTTTCAGACGTTCTTCATTAGCCTCTTTCAAACTCCTTTCAAGTACCTTCATCACCAGCACTTCTTTGGAGCCAAAGTAATAATTAATAGACCCCAGGTTAGCATTGGCCTTTTCTGCAACAGCCCGCATAGACGTGCCGTGATAACCATTTTCTCCAATGATTATTTCTGCCGCATCCAAAAACGCTTTTTCAGCATCATTAATCTTTTTTAATTTAGGATTTCGTTTTGCTTTTACACGGTTTTCCATAAATCATATCCAAGCGCCCAAAATTATTTTTTTCTATAACTTATTGAATTTCAATGCGTTATTAAATTTATAAGCTTTATTCAATATCGTGACGTATCAATTTTTCTGTACATTTCCTTGTGTTTACTTATTGTGGATAATTGTATTGACATTAAATTTATACGACTGTATAAATTTGCATTTGGTTTAGCAAGTTTTTTATAACAACAATATTAAGTCTGTTTTTCACCATTATTGATAATTTGAGGAGAATACTATGAAGCAACGCATGCTTACCGCGTTTGTTCTATCACTTGGATTTACTATGTTTGCAGTTGGTGCAGGTAATGCTCACCACTCATTTCCAGCCACTTATGTGATGGATGAGACCCAAACTATCGAAGGGACTATGGTGCAGTTCTTGTTCCGTAACCCGCATTCATTTGTTCACGTCATGGTTTCAGATGAAGAAACTGGTGAAAACCAGCGTTGGGCTGTTGAGTGGGGCGGTGCT